>WNEY01003675.1_pt1 | contig 19228 bp, 20 predicted proteins | sample 5400531 | NCBI WGS metagenome assembly WNEY01 (sample SAMN13153338, study PRJNA577476) | soil metagenome | isolation source: 200 cm saprolite under Douglas fir tree site 1 | place: USA:California | collected 2015-04-18
ATCCCGGTACGCGGACACGCTTTCCTGATCGGCGGCCAGTTCGACTCCAGGTCTGCGGCCACGTCGTCGCCGAATGTGACCGTCCGCCTGTCCATCTGAGAGATCCTGCCGCGCCGCTTCCGGTGCTCAGGCCGCGAGCGGCCCTGCGCTCCGGGTCGGCTTGCCATCGGATGACCTTGGGTTCTGCAGTCGGTGGCTGAGCATGTCGGCTGGGACGATCCCGGAGCCTGCGGGCCGTCCGCACTTCCCGCCGTCACTATGGGTTATCACTGGCTTCGTGTCCGCCGACCTGGAATTTCCAATGACCGCCAACACCAGTCGGGTCGACCGCTCGGGGGGCTAGCGTCGGCGCGTGGGCGGGTACCTGCGCTAGCGGTGACGCCGCCTGGGTCAGGAGTACCAGCGGAGCCTGGGCATTGGCTCTGGCCTGCGGCGCAGAGGGGGCTTCGGGTGCAACCGGGGTGCGCGGTGCTTGCGAGCGGACATAGAACGGAGCCGGATCATCGGGCTCACTCCTTCAGGTCTGTGGACGTTACATCTAAGGATGTTACTTCCTAGGACGTTAAATTGCAAGACGTGAGGTCCGGGGACGCGCGACATCGCCCCGGGCGGGTGCGGCGCGCGCTACAGTCCATCCATGACTGGGTCCGACGGCGTCGACGAGATCCTCCGGCAGTGGCAGCGCGAACGCCCAGACCTCGACACTTCGCCGATCGGCGTGATCGGGCGCATCTCGCGCCTCGCCCGTCAGATCGAAGACCGGCTCGAGCCCGTCTACGCTGCCTGCGGCCTTGAGCCTGGCTGGTACGACGTCCTGGCCACGTTGCGCCGCGCCGGACCGCCCTTCCAGCTCCGCCCGACCGACTTCGCGTCCGCTCTCATGCTGACTACCTCGGGCACAACCAAGCGCCTTGACCGGCTGGAGGCAGCCGGGCACATCACTCGTCAGCCCGATCCGGGCGACCGGCGCGGAGTCCTGATCACCCTCACCACGTCCGGGCGCGAGCTCATTGACAACGCGGTCGTCCAGCACATGGCCAACGAGCACCGCCTGCTCGTCGGCCTCACTGAGGCCGACCGGCACCAGCTCGCCGACCTGCTGCGCAAGCTCACTAGCACCCTGCCGTCGGCCGAATAGCCGCCGGCCGTTCGCTGCCCGTTTCAGCCGGGCATCAGCGTGGCTTCAGGGCGGCGAGGCAGGCTCGCGGCGTGCCCTTTATCGTCATCGCCTATTCGCTGATCACGCTCGGCTGGCAGGTGATCACTGGTTCGCCGCCACCATGGACCGACTGGTTCGCCGCCCACGTGCTCCTCATCGCGCTCGCGGTGCTGTACCTGGGCCAGTCACGCCAGCTGGCCGCCTTCGGCAGGGTCGTCCGCTGGCGCCTGATCACTCCGATCGAGGACCTGGCTGACTTCTCTGTCTCCGCCAGCCAGAGCCGGCGGCAGCGCAACGCGGCGGCGGGAAAGTAGCAGCCGCGCCCCGCTGACTGAACGCGGCTACTGTACCTGTATGGACGGACGGTCGGCCTGCGCATGACCCTGGGCCTGGACATTTGCTGCTGACGGTTGACCGCAACCTGCGCATGGTCAGGGACCGGGAGAACACCGGGTACGCGATCCGGGCCGCGGATCTCATCGAGCTGGCCGTTGCGCGCCGGGTCCGGGCTAGAGGCCCGAGACCAGGGCAGCGGCCTGATTCCGTTTGCGGGAGCGGTGACGTCGGCGTGCGGGCCAGTTGCGATGCCGGTCACGTGGTTGTCTCACCTGCAGTCCCGTGCTGACCTGAGCATGCTGCCATACCGGCGCGGACGGCGCGCACCCGCCGGGCCGCACCCGGCCGGGCCGACAGCATCGGTGCCCCCTGATGCTGTAACTTCCCCGGACGCAACCACCTCGGGAGGGCACCGATGCGGCCAGAGCGACACCAGGGGGGCACCGATGCTGTAGCTTCCCCGGACGCAACGACATCAGGGGGGCACCGATGCGGTGGCATCCGGCCGGGCAGATGCGATGCGCACTGGCCTGACAAAAGTCGGGATCGATGCGGCAAACGCACCCCCACGCGGCGCGATCCTCACCATCCGGCTTCCGCGGCCTTGAATTCCCCGAACTTGGCTGGTAATAGCGACCTGGCCTAAAGCCTGCGGAATGCTTTCTCCTTACTAAACAAAAGCAGAAGGACGTCGGCAAGAACGTACGGGACGCATTCAAGCGGTGACACGCCTGGCTACGTCGTAGCCCTAACTACCGGATCGCCTGGTTTAACTGGCCGGGATCATTCCCGCGGTTGCCATATGAGTCATCAGGTACGAGACGATCTCCTTAAGGGGCGCGTCAGGGATTCCGGCGCCGGAGTCCTTGAGCGCTAGCCGGAACGCGGTGTTCCGGTACCTCTTGCCCTCCATCACACCAACCTTCGAGTGCGCGCGGGCAACAAAGTCAACGAGCGGGAAGACCGGGTCCTCGGCAGTGCACAGCCTCTTCATCTCGCGCGAGAACTCACCCAGGCTCACATAGCGGAACTGAATACCGTAGTCCTGGCCAATTTGAGTGGTCAGATCGACCATGTTGAAATAATCGTCGACGGTCGCATGGAGCACTGGCTCCGGCGGCGGGACGGCCGAGGTCATGACCGCGGCGATATTGTGGGCGACGATATCCGCGGGCATGAAGCTGAGCTGAATGTCGGCGTCCGGAGCCACGCCATACTTCATCATGAAAGACAGCAGGCGCACCACGATGTCGGTATCGTGGCCGAATCCGGCGGTAGAAGCCGTGATGAAGGCCGGCCGGATGATCCTTGCGTCGATGCCCTGGTCACGGGCCTGGAGTATGAGCTGCTCGGAGACCCACTTCGTCTGCGCGTAACCGAAGTCAAGCCCGGACATCTCTGGGTTGGAATCTCGTTCGATGAGATTTCGTTTTCCGGTAAATCCGAAGATGGTCGTGCTCGAAATGAAATTAAATTGCTTCCGGCGCGCCGTAGACGCGAATTTAAGCAGCTCCCTGGTGCCCTCCACATTGGACGGCCGGAGCATCTCATAGTCCAGGACGTAGTCGACCCAGGCGCCGTTGTGGACGATCGTGTCGACGGTTTCCGTCAGCTGCTGCCGGGCATCGCCAGGCAGGCCAAGCTGCGGGCTCGCCAAGTCGCCGCAGACCGCCCGTACCCGGTCCTCGAAGGCAGCCGCGGTGCGCGGGTCGTAGAGACCGGCGGCCGTGAGTTCAGATCTCAGCCGGTCGCGCGCCGCCGACGGGTCGGCTGCCCGCACGAGGACGGTATAGGTCGCGCTCGTCTGGTCGAGCAGGCTTCTGAGCAGGAATGGCCCCAGGAATCCGGTGCCGCCGGTCAGCAGTACGTGGGTGAAGGTGCTGTCTGCTCGTGGTACCGCGCTGGCACCGAGCGGATCGAGCCGCGCGTCCTTGCGCATCGCCGCCGCTTCGCTCTCATCGAGATCGCGCTTAACCTCATCCAGCTTTGCGTGCAACCCGGCCGCCCAGTCAGCGGAGCCGTCGGCGAACCCGCGAACCAGCGCGGAGATCTCGGCCACGGTAAGACGTTGCAGGACCGGGATGTGCAGTGCCTCTTGCAGGTCGTGAGCGCCAGCCTCGGCCGCCGCCCGCTCGAGGATCACCAGTAGCTCGGCCAGCGCCAGAGACTCCAGGCCGACCTCAGCTGGCCTGGCGTCCTCATCGCCGCTGAGCGCGTACGTCTTGAGGAAGCGCTCGTAGTGGGTCTGAACATCCAAGTTGAGTGCCTCGGCCAGGGCCGATCCGTCGCCATCTCGTACATGGGTCGCGATCGTGCGCAGGCCTCCGTCTAGCCACTTGTCCCGGGTAAGGCCTCTGGCTACCTTGCCTGAGGTCGTCCTCTTGATGGCCTGGCGCCGGACGAACACGATCGTGTGCGGCCCGGCGTAGCCGTACAGGCGGAGCGAGCGGGAGATTTCATCGGGGTGCGGCGGATCAGCCAGATTCCGCAGGCCAGCGACCACGACGAGCCGCTCGTCCCCGTCCGGCCCGCGGAACGCGGCCACGCCGCCGACCTGAATCTTGCCGGAGCTCTTCTCGACCGCGGTCTCAAGATCCTCGGGATAGTAGTTCTGGCCCCTGAGGATTATGAGGTCCTTCAGCCGCCCGCAGACAAACAGTTCCCCGTCGCTGAGGAATCCGAGATCGCCGGTCCGCAGGTATGAATGGGCGCCGTTGGGCTCATTGGCGATCGAGTTATGAAACACCTGATCCGAAAGCTCGGGCTGGTTCCAGTAGCCCTGGCACGTGCTCTGGCCGGCGACCCAGATCTCCCCGATTCCGCCGCGTCCTATCTCGAACCCGGTGCCGGGGTCGACGATCCGCACGTCGATGCCGTCCAGTGGCCGGCCGCAGCTGAGCAGTTCCAGGTGCTGGTCAGCGGGCGTGTCGTCGGCGGCTATCACGACATCGCGAGCGTGCAGCGCCTCGCGGTCAAGCTTGACGGACCGCTGTCCTGAGTTGCTGACCGCCAGCGTGTTCTCGGCTAGCCCGTACGCGACGACGTGCGCCGCCGGACGCAGTCCGTACTTCTCGAATCGCTCGAGGAAGTCCCGGTAGGTGTTCGGCCTGACCGGCTCGGCCGCGTTCATGAAGACCTGCACCGAGCTGAGGTCCAGGCCCTCAAGCACCTCGTCGGGAACGCGCTCGGCCGACAGGCAGTATTCGAATCCGAAGTTCGGCGACGACGTATAGGTAGCCTTATACCGGCTGATCGTCTCCAGCCATAGAACGGGTCGCCGCAGGAAGTCGATTGGCGAGAATCCGTAGGTCGTGCCGCCGGTGACGACCTGGAAAAGGTAATAGCCGATCAAGCCCAGGTCGTGAAATTGCGGCAGCCAGGAAACCCCGATCGCCTGGTGGTCGATCATTGACCGGCAGTTGTGTATGACGTTCTGGTGCGATACGACGACGCCTTTAGGGGTGCCGGTCGAGCCGGAGGTGTATTGCAGGAAAAGGGTCTGGATCGGGTCGTCGGATACACGGCCTCGGGCGGTGCCCTGCAGTCCGTCCGTGGCGAGCATCACTTGGCCAGGGAGCTCTGATTCGAACGATGAGTCCGTCAGGGCCAGCGCGGCCTCGCTGTCCAGCATCACCGACCTCAGCCGCGACGCTCCGCCATTCGTAACCGACGCGGCCGGCGGAACGGGGACAGGGATCACGCCAATGCGAGCGCAAGCGACGAACGCCGCGATCATTTCAAGTCCCGGCGAATACACCAGCGCGGCTCGATCGCCGCGCTGAAGAGTCGTCTCCTCGTGTAGGTACTCGGCGAGGAAGCGAGTCCTGGCCTCGAACGACTGGTACGTGTGGGTCTCGCGCGGCGTGCCGTTGCGATCAAGGAAGACGCTGAAGCATTTGTCGGGATTGACCGCTGCCCAGTGGCCCAAGTAGTCCAGGATCGTGTCCAACAGCGCCCCACCCCTTCACGCTAAGTTACTTATGTCCGCTCAGTACAGCTATGTCAGATTTATACTACTTTAGTAGCATAAGGGCGGCGCGCCGCGATTCTCCGGCACCACGCATTCTGGGATAGTCTCGCGCACCGCGGCGAGCATCATGACGGCAACGTGACGGTTAAGTAAATCGGACCGCCCGGCGAGCCGCGGCGACGGCCTCAGCGTAGTTCACGCGCCTACTTTGTCGGCGCCCGCGCCGAGCATCAGGATCGTCGCCAGCAGATCATCGGCCATATCGGGTAGCTCGTCGATGCGGTTGGCGAGGATCCGGCTCATCACGACCTCGTGGATGCCGCCGACGATCATCTCCGCCGTCAGAGCGGCCCGGCGGCAACCGGGGATGAGTTCATGGATGTTCTCTTCGATAATCGCGGCGAACATCCGCATCGCCTCGTTCCGCCTCGCAATGGCGCGCGGCCCGGCGGCGAGTACCTCAACGATGCACATCCGCGCGAGGTCCGGCTCGCTGGCGGTGAACTCCATGTAAGCCCTGATGCCGGCCCTCAGCCGATTCCGCACCGTGGTCTGTTCGAAGTACGCTCGCCGGATCTGCCTGGCCTGCAACTGGACGACGGCATCGTAGGCGGCCAGGAAGGCATCTTCCTTGTTCTTGAAATGCTCGTAGAACGTCCGCCGGGAAACGCCCGCACGCGCGACGATCGCTTCGACGCTCATTTCCGGATAACCGAGCTCGGTCACGGCCGGACCGACGGCGGCCATGATGCGTTCCCGCTGGTTGGCGGCGACGAAGGTGGGCAGCAGTCCGTGCCGTCCGCTGGGCAGCTGATGAGGACGGCGTCGGGGCCCGCCGGTAGTCTCGGCCCGCTCATTGCCGGGCCGCCGGGCCACGTCGGCGGGCATCTGTCCTCCGCTCATAACTAACAGTATTACGGCCATGTTCCGAATTCGCTGCCCCGGCCGAGATCATCCGGGCGTGGCCGAGGTTGTCCAGGCGTAGCTGGCGTCGTCCCTTCCCCCAGCACATCCCAGGCGGGCTGAACGCGGCGCTTGGCTGCCCGAGCAGCAACAAGACCGTCCAGAAGCTATGTAGTGAACTCCAGAGCAACCAGAAAGACCGGCCGCTCTATGCCTCGGCCCAGTCCGCCGGCCAGATCACCAACTTCCAGTTGACCACCTGGACCCAGCCGCTCAAGTTCCACCTGATCAACCCACTACTCGGTCCGAACTGCTACGTCGGGTCCGATGACAACCCCGTGCTGGTCAACCCTTCGATCAACAAGGGCAGCTTGGTTCAGGAAAATGACCCGAACCCGCAAAACCACCCAGACACCAGCGTCCTCGTGATCAAGTCAGCGGTGGCCACGGACACCACCTTCACGGCGCCCGGCGTCACCGGTTGCGGCCCAGGAGGCACGGCCAACATCGCGATCGACGAGGCAATCGACACCGCCGCCGGCCTGCCCTCGATATCGGGGAGCAACAGCATCACGCTTGACGGCACCTTCTTCCTAGCCGACTGCGTCGCGCCGCACAACATGGCGACGATTCTGCTGTCCGCCTTCAAGGACAGCGCTGCGCCGGCTGGTGCCAGCGATGCGCCGGGCCGGCGGATCAAGATCGCCAGCCTGCGCGACGGACGGTACGGGTTCAAGCCGCAGCACTGATCCGCATCCGATTTTCTGCAGGGCCGCGACTAGAGAGGGCCGCGTCGTCTGACGCGGCCCTCCGGCTTCTCACTGCAGGCCAAGGGCTACGAAGCCCAGCCAGTTGAGCCGGCGTGACGCGGACTCCGAACCTGTCACAATCTGACCGGCCCGCCCGTCTGTGCGGTATGAGAGCTGACTGGGATGTGATCGTGATCGGGGCGGGACTGGCGGAACTGGCCGCCGGTGCCACTGCCACCAAGGCGTGTTTGGGATGCTTCGTGCGGATAAGGCCAGGTCACTCGCCTGGGCCGGTTTGACTGGGGTCGGGCCGGATTGGCACGGTTTCGCCATGCCGTGTGGCTCGGGTGTTGGGACGCCCAGACCGGGCATGGTGAGGGCGGCGGGCTGACGCTCGGGGTTTGATCTGACGCTGCGTCGGTAGTGGACGACCTTCGGCCACGACGTTACGAGAGCCTGGAGGTATTCATCCGGGCTAGACACGGAGGTGACTTGCATGCTGGTCTTGACTGAGGCGGCCACCGAGGTCGTCAAGGCACTCACATCGACCCCGATGGCGCCCGAGGGATCGGGCTTGCGGATCTATTCCGCGGTACGTCAACCGGAAGGCCCGCAGGAGCTGCAGCTCTCCGCGGTGCCCGGTCCGGCGGAGAACGACCAGGTACTCGAGGCGGCCGGGGCGCAGGTATTCCTCGAGCCGCAAGCCGCCGAGTACCTCGACGACAAGGTTCTCGACGCCCAGGTCGAGGCGGGCAAGGCTCAGTTCTCGCTGGGCGTGCAGGGCCCAGACGGCTCCTAGCGACTGCCCGTACCGGACGCGAGCGGCCAGCCCGATCCGAGAGACCGCGTTGCTAACGGGAACTCCTGGGCGCACAACTAGCAACTAGCCGCAACTAACAGCGTCAGCGGGTCAACGCTGCTGCATCTGCCCCTGGAAGGAACAACAGCGTTGACTCCGCGACGTTGCTATGTCAGCGGATTCGAGTCAACGCTGTCGTTGGGCCGAGGAAGGCTGCAACGTCAGCGGGTCAACGCTCGGGGTACACCAGCTCGCTGGCCCTGCTGGGGCGGTTTGGGATAGCACTGGAACGGCAGCAGTTGGTCGGTGGTGCCAGCCCCCACTGCCAACGGCGGGCCCGGGCCCACCTTCATGTCCGGCGTGGCCGTACCAGAGGTCTTGCCGAGGGTGAGGCTGGCGAGTGCGTTGCTGATGGCCGGGACGTTTGTTGATTCGCTGTCGGCCAGGATGATGGTCTCGTCGCGCGACGGATAGATCAGTCGGCCACCCGCCATTCATCCAATGGCGGGCCAGCTGGAATCCCGCCATCCCGCTGCCATGCACCTAGCCGAACGCCCGGGTTTGGTGCGGGCTAGGCTTACGAGCCATGGCCTTGCGACCTGACGAGTTTTATCGGCACGCGCTCGCTGCCGCTGATGAAGACAGCAGGCTCCCGACGGCGCGCATGACGGGTTGGGAGATCAGTCCGTTCGAGCCGGACGGGCTGCAAGTCGCACCGCTGCGTCCGCCCGTCCTTCCTGAGCCGGCGCGGCACGGCGAGGACCCGTCGGATTGTGACGCCTGCCGGCGCCGAGACGAGGGCATCTGGCTCGATGACCGATGGCGAATGGCGCGCATACCGGGCGTCGGCGTGCCACTGGTTCTGATGCTTTACCCGCGCAATCACTACGACCTGGCGGACCTGCCTGATGACCTAGCGGCCGAACTGGGCGTGCTGACGACTCACATAGCCCGCCACGTGCAGGCGCTGCCGCACATCTCGCGGGCCCACGTGTACCGGATCGGAGACGGCGGCGCGCATCTGCACATCTGGTTCTTCGCTCGGCCCGAGGGGCAGGCCCAGCTCTACGGGTCCTGGATGGTCGTCTGGGATGACTTGCTACCCGAATACCCGGAGGACGTAGCAGAGGCCGACGCCGCGATAGTCGCCGACGCCCTGGTCGCCTCCTACGGTGGCCACCGTCCAGCCGCTGCCGATCCCCGCACCTCAGCAACCTCAACCGGCGGCTGAGGACGTCGCTGAACCTATTGTCATAAGTCTTCTTCTCATTTTAAGCACGGGGCTTATAGCACGCAATCGACCCGACGGACCCCGGAGCTGGTCAGCGCGCGAGGTTCTCATCCTCTCAGGCGAAGCTTCTGACCAGCGTTTCAGCCGAAAACGGGCCTTGATCGCACACGTACTGGGTTCAGCCTGAACCTAGCGGCCACCACGGGCCTCTCGTTCGGCGACTGGTCGACTGGGACGTCGGGCCGACCGCCTTCGACAGGCACGTGACCATCCCAGGGGATCGGGCGTGGGCTGGAAACACGGACCGTCCTTGCCCCCCGCGCCGCCCGGCACGGTTTCGCCCAGCCCCCGGCGCCTACCGGCCCGCGTCGATATTCGAACCTCCCGGACCTAGGTGCGACGATAAATGATCGTCGGACCCGTCTAGCCTTGTTTGTTGCGAACTGGGCGCTTTAGCATCCCCGCAAGATCAAAGTCTGGCGATGCTGGAGGGCACCAGATGAGCGACACGGCGTCAAGTACCTCAGGTCCGGCGCGGGGCGGCCCAGCGCAGGACAGCGTGGCCGCCGACCGGGAGGACACCGAATACCTGCGGCAACTGGGCGTCGAGCCCAGATTCAAGCGCGCGCTCGGCTTCTTCACCGGCTCGCTGTTCGCGATTGCGTTCCAGGGACCGACGACCGGCGCGCTGCTGCTCACCGGCGCGACCGTGGCCCTCGGCGGTCCCGCGTTCATCTGGGCGATCCCGGTGATCTTCGTGCTGCAGTTGCTGCTGGCGGTGACCTGGGCCGAGCTCAGCTCGCACTACCCGCTCACTGGGGGCATCTACCAGTGGGCCAGCCGGCTCGGCGGTGACTTCCTCGGCTGGATGACCGGCCTGTTCTACCTGGTCGCGATCGTGCTGGTGATGCCCGCCGTCGGCCAGGTCGCGAGCGTGATCTTGTCGAGCCTGTTCACCAGCCTCAAGCTGACCACCGCCACCGTGGTGATCATCTCGATCATCACGATCCTGCTCGCCGCCGTCTTGATGGCGACCAGCGTCCGGGTGGTCGCGATCCTGAACAGCATCGGCGTGGTGCTCGAACTGGTCGTGCTGCTCGGCGCGGCGATTGGGCTGCTCGCGCACACCCATCAGGGCCTGTCCGTGCTCACCAAGACGGGGAGGCCAAGGTCGCCGAGGCCGGCGCCGAATTGCGCGTCGCCTACGCCTACGCCGACTTCGCCAGCGAGAACTGGCGGGCCGACGCCGACCGTGCCGTAAGAGCGGGCGCCGACGCCGGGTTCGACGCGATCGTGATCTGGGTGATCGACCCGGCCACGGGCGTAGCCGACGCGGTCGGCTACGCCCGTGGCAAGAAAGTGCCGGTGGTCAGCCTCGAGCGGCCTCGCTTCGCCGTCGATGCCAGCGTGGTCTACCCGAACTTCAACCACGGCGTCTACATGGCCGAGCACCTGGCCTCGCTGCTGGCGCCCGGCGCGCGGGTCGCCGTGGTCGGCGGCCCCGACGTGGTCGACGACATCGAGCTGCTGCTCGGGATCAGGCACGGCTTGGACGCCTCCGGGCTGGTCACGGTCAACGACCCGGAGGAACCCAGGTACAAGAACACCACCGACGTCGCCTCTGGCGGCAAAGAGAAGACCGCCAACCTGCTGGCCGACTTCGATCGCCTGGACGGGCTGGTGCCGTTCAACGACGAGACGCTGCTCGGCGCGGTCGAGGCACTGCGCGAGACCGGCCGCCTCGGCGAGGTCACGATGGTCTCCCGCAACGGCACCCCGGCCGCGATCGAGCTGCTCAAGGCGGGTATCCACGGCGGCACCTGGGACATCGACCCGCCCGGCATCGGCGCGACGATCGCGGACCTGGCCCTGCGCACGGCCGGCGGACAGGCCCTAGACGGGCTCTGCGTCGCCAGCCCGATCGGCCGCATGATCACCGCCGACCGCGCCGCCACCTGGGTCCCCTGGCCAGAACGAATCCCGTACCACGACCTTTCGCCGTTTTAAGAAGAAAATTTGCGCGGGTTCTTTCCCACCATTCCACAGGCCAGTCCCGCCCGCGATCCGCGTGGGCCCCTTGCCGCTGCTAGCCGGGCGCGGTGCGCGGCGTGCAGGCGGCCAGTCCCGCGATGGAACAACACCAGGTCGGCATCGGTGTCGTCCTGGCAGCACCAGGGAGGCAGCGGTGCTGTAGCCGGCCGGTCCGCGTCGCGCGACTCGCCACGCGATCGTGCGAATGTGGCAGTAGTCCGCAACTTACCGCATGTTTCTGGCAAGAACTCGCATCTAGGCGTATCTTGGCTTCATGCTGGTGACCGAGCGGCGGGAACGCATCTTGCAAGCCCTGCGGCAGCAAGGCCGGGTCGTGGCCAGCGAACTGAGCGAGACGCTGGCCGTCTCACCTGAGACAGCGATCGCGCGCGCCGCTGCCGGCCTGCTGCGCGGTGGCCAGGTCATCCTGCTCGACGGTGGCACGACCACGCTGCGCCTGGCCGAGCAGTTGCCGCCCGGCCTGCGCGCGGCGGTGCTCACCAACAGCCCGTTGGCAGCGGCTGCACTGGCCGCGCACCCGGACATCGAGGTAACGGTGATCGGCGGCCGCCTGCACTCCGATGGCCTGGTCACTCTCGGCGCCGCAGCGGTCGAGGCGATCCGCTCCGTGCGGCCGGACGTATGCGTTCTCGGGATTGCGAGCCTGCACCCAGAGGCTGGTCTCAGCGTCCCCGACAGCGAGGAGGCCTGCGTCAAGCGGGCGATGATCGAGGTCTCCGCGCAGGTCATCGGCCTGGCCGACGCTGACAAGCTGGGAACCGTGGGCCCGTACCTCGTCGCACCCGCCCGCGAGCTGACCCACCTGGTCACCGATGCCACCGACGAAACCGTGCTGGCCCGGTACCGGGCGCAAGGGATCTCGGTCGTCTGCGCCCCAGACCAGCCGGAGCGCTGACGATGCGCCGAATTGGGGGTCCGGGCGGCCCGGCGGGGACCGCGGATCCCGCCGGCATCCGAGGCCGGGAAGCGCCAGAAGTGCCCGCAGTCCGGAGCCGGGCGGCGCGACCCGAAATACCCGCGGCGCGCCTGCCACGGCGTGCGACAGCTTCTTCCCTGGTCCTGTTCGTGCTGCTCGGCGCGGCGACCGCGTCCCTCGGGGCAGCCCTGCCGGAGATCCGCGGCCTGTACCCGGCGGCCGCCTCGAGCGGAGGCCGTCTGGTTAGCCTCTACATGCTCGGCTCGCTGATCGCCATCGTCGTCGGCGGCTTCGGCGAGGCGAAGCTGCCGCCGGCCAGCGCGATCACGGCACTGCTCGGTCTCTTCGCGGCGGGCTGCCTGGGGATCGGGCTTGCACCCAGCTGGACGCTACTCCAGATTGCGGCGGTGGCCGCCGGTGCCGGCTTTGGCGGACTGGCCCTCTACATCAACACCGCCTTCGTCCAGGCCTCCGGCGAGCGGAACCTGGTCATGCTGAACCTGCTGAACGCGGCCTATGGGGCCGGAGCAGTCGCTGGCCCGGTGCTGGTCGGCCTGGCCGCCCACCTCGGCGTACGGTTGGTGTTCCCTGCCTGCGGCGTCCTCGCCATCGCCTGCCTGGCGGCCCGGGACTGCAGCCGTGCGCTCGCCCGCCGCAAGCCCGCATCCGCTCGCATCTGGCCCGGCCTGGCCGTGCTGAAGATCCTCGTGCCATTCGCGGCGATCGGCTTCCTTTACGACGGTCTGGAGACAGGCACCGGAGCCTGGGAATCCACCCACTTGGTGTGGATCGGATACTCGGTCTCCGCAGCCGCACAGATCACCGCCTTTTTGTGGGCAGGCCTGCTGGTCGGACGTCTCATCATCCCGATCCTCACCACCCGGGTCTCACCGCCTGCCGTCGCGCTCGGCGGGGTGCTGGCAGCCGCCGTCGCGTTGGGCGGCGCATCGCTGCACGGGCTCGCGCCGTACGCATACGCACTCGCGGGCTTCGGGTTGGCACCTGTCTTTCCGGCCATGCTCGCCTGGACTAGCCGGACTACCGCCTCCTCTCAATTCGCCAATGGCGTCATGCTGTCAGCCTGCATGGTCGGCGGAGTCATCTGGCCCGCGATCATCGGACTAGTCGCAACTCCTAACACGCCCGCAACCATCCCGCTCGCCCTGGCCGGCATAGCCACCCTCTGCCTGCTCGCCATCTGGAACGCGGCCCGCCGCCAGGAAGCCGTCGGCTAGGAGATCTCCCATTCGTAGGAGAACTTCACGATGTCCAGGATCATTGAGGTCTCCAGGCTGGTGATACCGTCCATTCGGCTCAGGCGGCTGGAGATGAAGTCCAGGAAGTGCTGCTGGTCGAAGAAGAACGCCTCGACGATGATGTCGTAGCGCCCGGTGGACACCCCGACGTAGCGGACCTCGCGCTGGCGCTTGAGTTCTTCGCTGATGTCCTTCAGCTTCGGCAGCGTCACCGAGATCCCGATGATCGCCGACAGGTTGAGCCCGGCCGCAACCGGACCAGGCGGGGAGGGCACGTGGCCGAGACGATGGCAGCAGGATCGACGGCGGCGCCGGGGGTCTTCTCCCGCAAGGCCTCCGGCCTGGTCAGGGTCGGCAACTCGCTCGATGTCTTCATCTTCAACGTCGGCCTGGTCTCGGTAGGCATCGCGATCGCTTACAACCAGTTCTACGGGCCAAGCCTGTACCCGGGCGCCCAGCCGTGGATCTCCACGCTGTCGGGCAGGTGTCTTTCAACAACACGCTGCTTCACTGGGGGCAGGATGTTGCCCAGCCCGCCGGGGTGTTCTGGATCGGCGCGCTGATCATCGTCGTGGCGGGCGCCCTGCACCGAATGCACCGAATTCGAGGACACGCCGCCGCGTTATCTGGCGCTATGGTGCCTGGTACCGCCAGCGGACGGCGGGGGACAGACGGTCCTGGCCGATATGTACTCATTTATGAAAACTCTGACACCCGCCGAACGTGTCCTGCTCAGCAGCCGTCATTACGAATTCGCGTCTACACCTGGGCTGCGGAGCATGCAGTTCGGGCGTAGCGCTGTGCATCCGATCCTGGAGGACTGTGGTGCTGCGCCGCCGGTGGTGCGATTCAGCTATAGCTGCATCGTGCATGACGACGACCCATTCGTTCTTGACATCCGAGCGCGCGTGCTTGATTTCGTCGATCGAACGCACGCGGCCATCGATCACAGTCCCGGCTCGCTGCTCGTCTGGGACAATCATCGGGTTGTTCACTCCCGCACCGCCTACCAGGACCGTCGGCGGCATCTGAGACGCGTCTGGCTCGGCGAGAGCTGAGCGATGGCGGTGTGTCCCGCGATAGTTAGAGCATGTCCACGTCGCTCGGTTTCGGCAGGAACTCGCAGTCGGAGGTGGCTGGCGAGCAGTAACCGGTCTTGTACGCCAGTGCGATCGCCTCGCCGCGAGTGCGGACAGCTACCTTGCGCAGTACCCGCGACACATAGGTGCGGACTGTCGACAAAGCGACCGACATCTCGGCGGCAATCCGCTCCGTCGACTGCCCGGCGGCGAGCCGCAGACCGGGCGGAGCAACGCTGGTCGCATGTGGTCAGCAGCGCCTCCGTCGCGCTCAGCGTGGGCACGACCCGGAAACCGGTTACGCCCCAGCCGCCGTCGGCACCCTGCTCTGAGCACAGATAGGCAAGCCGCTCGGAGTGCCCGCTGAGCCAAGGAGCAATCGACACCAGCCGCGCGGTCTCGTACAGCGAGGGCGTGATCAGCGCCCAGTCATCCTGGCTGGACTCGGTCAGTAGCTGGTCTATTTCCCCGGTCGCGCCGATCATGAAGCCCTGACCGTAGCCGCATAGGCGAGATGACGCAGGCTCGCGGTCGCTTCGGGGTGGAACGGAGCATTGTCCAGCATGGCCAGAGCCTGACACCGCCGTTCACTGATCATCGTCTCGATCGTGGCGACCGCTCCGGTGTCGGTGAGAATGCGTCGCACGATCCTCGCGCCCTCCTCGTTGAGTTCCGGATCGCCGATCAGGCGATGCAAGGTGGCGAGATCGTCGGTTCCGGCGGACTGCTTCGCTAGGGCAAGCAAGGTTGTCGACTTGCCATCTCGGAGGTCATCAAATCTGGATTTACCTGTGATAGCGGGATCTCCGAAGACCCCCAGCAGGTCATCCCGGAGCTGAAAGGCCTCTCCGAGAGGCAGCGCGAACTGCGTGCATGCGTCAAGCACCTCCGTGGTGGCACCGGCGAGACACGCTCCTACCTGCAGCGGGCGTTCCACGGTGTACTTGGCGGTTTTATAGCGCGTAGTGGTGAGCGTCGCGCTCACGTCGGACACCTGGTTGCAGTGCGCGAACAGATCGAGGTACTGGCCGAGCATCAGCTCTGTGCGCATGCTGTCGAGTACCGGGCGCACGGCGCACAATGTCGGGCGGAGGCGCTTTCCTCCGGCATCGACGAATTCAGCGAGCCGGCGTACGAGGGGAGAAAGTTGCGTATGAGAAAGCATGCGGTTCTTGGCTAACAGGAAAGCTTTTAGAGTGCAATCGACCTCGTCACGAATTTTTGCGATTTCGGTCGCAGTCCCGCTGTCCACCGTCTGATCTGTCTTTGCCTCCCCTGCCCCCATGGTCGCGAAGCTAGAAGGCGGCATTTCAGTGGGGTGCTCTAGCCGCTTGCACCAGATGGCGTTGCGTGGTCAATCCATACGTATGGCCATGTTTGCCGCATGAATTAACGACTTAACGTATATGAACGACATGCAACTCTCACTAACATAGTTGCTGGTCGTGATAACGACAACGTCTCGGCTATCGACGCCGATGCGGCAGAAGTGCACTCCAAGTCAGCCGCTGAGGATCAACCAATCACCCGGCGGCGAGGACGGGCTCGGGACAGCGACTGCCCGGCTATTCGGAGACTGTTCCCTTGGGTTCGAGCAGTGACCTCAGGTAATCGTCGATGTTGTCGAAGCTCGCTTCGAGGCCGTCGTGCTTGGTCATGTGGTCACGGCCGGCCTTGTCGCGGAACGCCAGCCTGTGCGTCAGCGTCGTCACTCCGTCAGTCTCGTGCAGGTCTACCGTCTCGACGGCCTCCGCATCTGGCCACCCTTCGAACAGCCACGTCTGGACGGTCCGGGTCGGCGGCTCGATCTCCAGGAAGGTTCCCCGGAACGAGCACTCGGTTCCGTCGTCGGTCACCATGACGTAGTGGTAGTTCCCTCCGACGCGCAGGTCGATCGAGCAGACCGTCACCTCCTCCCCAAATGGAGCGAACGTCTTCCGCACATGCTCGGGCTTGGTGAATACGTCGAAGACGAGTGCGATCGGAGCGTCGAACTCCCGGATGATGACGATCTCGAGCTCGTTCGGGAATTCGATTGTCGCCGATCCATGCCGATCACGTGTCACTGCTGCTCCCCTTGCTGTAGCTCCTTGAGGTAGTCATCCACCCGGTCCAGCCGGGCGTTCCACGCCTGCTCATACTTGGCCAGCCAGTCGTGGAACGGCCGGAGCCGCGTAGGTTCCAGGCGGTACAACCGGTGACGTCCTACTGCCCGGCACCGGACGAGTCCCGCCTCGCTGAGCACCCGCAGGTGCTTGGACACCTGAGGCTGGGACATCGACAGGTCGGTCACGATCGTCCCGACCGCCTTCTCGCCTGTGATCAGCGCGTCCAGGACTTCGCGGCGGTCCGGCGCGGCGATCGCGCTGAAGACATCCCATGCCGTGGAAGGGCGGGCCATGGCTCAAACATATTCCATCCGTGGCATATGTCAAGCCTGACCAGCACCGTTGAGCCGGTCAATCGTCTCGGCCGGGACCAGATGTCGCTGGCCGCGTACTGGCCAGCTCATCGCCGACCACGGTGCCGCCGCCTGGCAGGCCGCCGAACATTACGCCAGCCTGCGCACCTGCGCCGAACTCTCTCCCCGCCCATCTTGACCCTCATCCAGGGGTCTCCCTCGGGCACCTCGGCCGGAATAAGCGCCGTGAGGTATTGCGCCGTGCGCCCAAGTTTGCCGCTTACTTTGCCGGTCAGTTTGCCTGGTTGGCTCGGCGCCCGGCCTTTATGTTCGGCCTAGCGCATCGCGGCAACGATGTCCTAGGAGCGGATCATGAAGCTGGCCCTCGGGTTCGATGCCGTGGCGCCGTGCAGGAAAGCGGCAACGGCAGCGGTTGCGTTTTCAGCGCTGTCCGCTTTGCTTCTGGTCGCGGGCTGCGCGGCCGCGCCGACGGCGTCGGAGCGGGCGGCCAGAACGCACAGATTGGTTCTCAAACAGGAGTCGGCTGCCAGGGAACGGCTCGCCGTCACCGCCGACGGAGGCGGGCAGGTGCTCCGCCTGGGGCTGGTACCGCAACTGGCCGATGCGGCCGGGCTGACCGGCGCCCAGCTCGGCTACTTCCAGCAAGCTCTGGGTTCCTCGGTCCGGTTGCAGTTGGTGCCGTTCACCTCGTCGGCTGCCGAAGGCGTTGCGCTCGCCGCTGGACGGCTGGACGGGGCGTACCTGGACCCCGTAACGGCCGTACGGGTGTGGCTGGCGTCCGGCCGGAAGCTGATCAAGGTACTCGCCGGCGCCGCCAGCACCCGGACCGGCAACAGCGGCGAGGTGACCAGGGCCGTGCTCGTGGTCGCGACCACCCTGCTGCGCACCCGGCCGGCCGTGGTCGCCGCCATCGTGAAGGGCCAGATTCAAGCTGAGCAAGTGCTCGGCACCGAACCGGCCCGAGCACTGCCGGCGATCGGTGCCGAGTTGGCAGCGCTCGGGGTACGCCTGGTCAACCTCAGGGCCCTGTCGCGGTCGATGACGCGCATCACATACAGCAACGACCCGCGGGCCTCATCGGTGCTCGCCCAAGTTAGCCGCGCCGCCTCGGCCGGGCTGCTCAAACCGCGTCCTTCGTCCCTGGCGGGGCTCTACGACCTCGGTCCGCTCAACGAACTGCTCAGGGCCGCCGGTCAGGCCCAAGTGCCCGGATAGCCCGCGCCCAGCGCCGTGCGCGATCACCTCTGTACCGCTGTCTAAATCCCACCTATTTCAGCTGTCGGATTTCCCGCGGCCCTGCCGCGGAATGGCCTGGAGGTTTGCTGGCGATGAACGAAATGCTGCGGGCCGCGCGCGGAGCCGTCGCCCGGGTCATGGCGCCCGTGCTGGCGGCAGGCACGTCGGTGGCGCCGATCGCGCTGCCGGCCGCGGTAGTCGCGGGCACGACCGCCGCAGTGGCGGCGGTGAGCGCGGCGACGGCCAAAGCGCAGGCCCAGGTCACCGGACCGGTGCTGGTGCTGCTCCAGAACGGCGAGACCACGGCACCGGAGACGACGGTGCTGCGCAACGCCGGCTACACCGTCACCCAGGCCACCCCGAGCGCCTGGCAGTCCATGTCGACGTCCGCCTTCGGTGCGTACGCGGCGCTCGTCATCGGCGATCCTTCGGCTAACGGCACCTGCTCTACGCTGACGCCCACCGCCACTATCTCCGGCGCGGACGCGATCGGCACCAACTGGCAGGCGGCGGTGACCGGCAACCTCGCCGTCCTCGGTACCGCACCCGCGCTGCCAGGCACGTCCGGTGCGAACACGCTGATCACCGACGCGGTGAACTACGCGGCGGCGGGCTTCTCCAATTCCGCCGGCACCGGGTTGTACGTGTCGCTGAACTGCGAGTACTCGACGTCCTCGCCGGGCACGAACGTGCCGTTGCTGAACGGCGTGGAGAACCTCGGCACCAACGGCGGGCTGGCCACCCAAGGCGGCCTGTCCTGCACCGACTCCGGCACCGTGAACAGCTGGGCATCCCTGGTGGCCGGGACCTTCGGCGGGTTCACCAGCTCGCAACTGGCGGCCGGAGCGTCCGGGTCATGGCCGTCGCCGGCCTGCCCGGTGCAAGAGGCGTTCAGCTCCTGGCCCGCCATGTTCACGCCGTTCGGCCTCGATGCGGCAACGGATGCGAACTCGAACTTCACCGCCTCCGACGGCCTGACGGGACAGCCGTACATCCTGCTGGGAACACCGGTCTCGGCCGGGACGCAGGCACTGGCGCCGTCGAACGGCGGTGAGGTGCCAGGCGGCGCCGCGGTCGGCGGCGCCGCCAACCCGGCTACGCCTGGCCTGGCGCAGCGAAC
>WNEY01000993.1_pt1 | contig 19226 bp, 19 predicted proteins | sample 5400531 | NCBI WGS metagenome assembly WNEY01 (sample SAMN13153338, study PRJNA577476) | soil metagenome | isolation source: 200 cm saprolite under Douglas fir tree site 1 | place: USA:California | collected 2015-04-18
GATCGACGACCACCGTCGCGGCGTCGGTCTCGAGAACAGCGCAAGTGAGGACGACCGTGAACGGCTCGCCGACCCGGATGGCGCCGGCGCTCGTGCGCCACCAGCACTGCAGCGGATCGGTCTGAACGTCCTGAGCTCGTGCAGCCGCGTTGATGGCGACCGAGAGGGCAAACGCGAACACCGCGCGTCGAACCATAACGTGTCTCACCCTGTTGGCCACGAAACCACGAAAGCCACGAACCCAAATCTAGTTCTTTTTCGTGTGCTTCATGGCTTTTTTCGTGCGTTTCGTGGTTTTCTTTCGTGTGTTTCGTGATCGTCCTAAGCCGCTTTCCTCAACCGTCTTTCCGCAATGAATTCGCTGAGCGCGATCGTCGTCTGCAGCTCGTCGATACCGATGCGGAGCACGTCGAGATCCGACGCCTTCGCCATCCGCGCCACCTCGTCCTGCCACGTGCGCGTGCGCGCCGACAAGGTGCGCAATGCCTTGCGCGACATCACCTTCGACCGGCCGGTCTCCACGTCGAACGCCTCGATCCAGCCGGCCGACACCGGGGGGAGCTCGAACGCAAAGGCGCTGTCGATCAGCACGATGAACACGTCATGCGACGAGTTCAGCTGGCCGAGCTCCTTCATGACGTCGCCGGCCTCGTCGAACAAGAAATCGGAGATGACCGGGACCATCGACGTCTTGCGCATGAATCCGGCGAGCGACATGCTCAGGCTGTCCGCCCGCTTGAGCGGCAGCAGGCCGGTCTGGAACTGGTACGCTTCGAGGCAGTGGATCACCTGGTTCTTGCCGATGCGCGGCCGGATCGCGGCGAGCTGCTCGAACTTCGCGTCGAACGTGATGAGGCCGAACATGTCCTGAAAGAAGACCGCCGACATGCCGATGGTGCCGATCGTCCGCGCGATGGCGGCGGCGATCGGGATGCCGTCGATGCCGCAGCGCGTCGACAGCGACGCGTCGGCGACGGCGATCACGGTCGCGGTGCTGCGCTGCTCGAACTCGCGCACGACCATCGGGCTGAAGTTCGTCAGCGTCGACTGCGGCCAGTCGATGTTCGACATGCGATCGCCCGCCTGCCAGTCGCGCAGGCCGACGAAATCGAACCCCGATCCGGTGAAGAGGCTCCGGTGCTCCCCGATGGTGAACTCGCGCATGCGGCGCATGATCAGGAGCTCGATCTCGGTGAGCTCCGACAGGTTCACGAACGGCTCGACGTCCTGTTCCCGTGTTCGCATTGCAGATTTCAGATTTCAGATTGCATGCAGTCGCGCGCCATCGTCTCCAACGGCGGAGCGCGAGGCTTTTAGCCGAGCGGACCGGCGCGCCTGAAAGGCTCACCCTCCACGCCGCTTGGAGCGTTGAGCATTCATGGAATCGCCACCCGGTCGATCACGTCGTTGATGACGCTGTCAGTAGTCAGGCCGTGGCTCGCGGCGTGCGGCCCGAGCCAGATGCGGTGGCCAAGCACGTACTGCGCGAGATCCTGGATGTCCTCCGGGTAGACCTCCGTCCGCCGCCGCACCAGCAGCGTCCACACTTTCGCGAGGCGGCCCCAGCAGATGATCGCGCGCGGCGAGGCGCCCAGATCCACGCCGTGCTCGACGAGCTCGGACGGCGAGTGGACGTTCCAATCGGTGTCGGGGTTGAACGGCCGCGTCGCCGCCACCAGCCGCTGGATGTACATCCCGAGGCGCTCGTGCAGGAACACGTGCTCGTTGATCGCGCCGCGGAGCTGGACGATCCGTTCCTTCGACATCAGCTCGTTGAGCCGCACCTTCTTGAAGTCGAAGTGGACGAGCTTGGCTTCCTCCTCCGGCGGCAGGTAGCCGATGTTCACCATGATGGCGAACCGATCGGTCGCTGCTTCCGACAGCGGGAATGTGCCCTGGCCGAGCTCAATCGGGTTCATCGTCGCGATCGCGAAGCTGAACGCCGGCAGCTCGAAAGTGGTCTTGCCGACGGTGACCGTCCGATCCTGCAGCGCCTCGAGGAACGCGCTCTGCGACTTGAGCGGGATGCGGTTGATCTCGTCGAGCAGGATGACCTCGGCTTCAACGAGCGGACCGAACTCGGTCATCATCTCGCCGGTGGCCGGGTTGATCATCTGGAAGCCGACGACTTCGGTCGGCTGCAGGTCGGCGCGGCCCTGGAGGCGGACGAACTTGGCATTGCTGATCGCCGCGAGGATGACGCCGAAGAATGTCTTGCCAACGCCGGGCACGCCGCGCAGAAGCAGATTGCCCGCGTTGACCTGACGCTGTTCCTTTTTGTCGTACGACGTCGGGATTTCTGACATCAGGACGACGTTGGCGAGCGCCTTGGCGGTTGCGTAGCCGACGAGCGCTTTTCCGCCTTCCGCGACGATTGAGTCGTGGAAAGCCATGGCTTGTTCGAGGTCAGGATGCATCAAATGGGAGTGTCATCTTACTTGATAGAATACCCTGCAATGAACAAAGTGCTGGCAAGCGCCGACGAGGCCGTCGCGCGGATCCCCGAAGGCGCGACCATCATGATGGGCGGCTTCGGGCTTTGTGGCATTCCCGAGAACCTGATCGCGGCCCTGCGCGCGCGCGGCACCAGGGGGCTGACGGTCATCAGCAACAATGCGGGCGTGGACGACTTCGGGATTGGCGTGCTCCTCCGGGCGCGCCAGGTCCGCAAGATGATCGCCACTTACGTGGGCGAGAACAAGGAATTCGAGCGGCAGTTCCTGACCGGCGAGATCGAGGTCGAGCTCGTGCCGCAGGGGACCTTTGCCGAGCGGATTCGCGCCGGCGGCGCCGGCATTGGCGGCTTCTTTACGCCGACCGGTCATGGGACGCTCGTCGCCGAGCAGAAGGAAACACGCACCATCCGCGGCAAGCCCTACGTGCTCGAGCAGCCGCTGACCGCCGATTTCGCGTTCGTCAAGGCCTGGAGGGGCGATCGGGCGGGCAACCTGGTCTTCCGGCGGACGGCGCGCAATTTCAACCCGGTGATGGCCACCGCGGCCGAGGTGACGATCGCCGAGGTGGAGCACCTTGTCGAGCCCGGCGAGATCGATCCCGATCACGTCGTCACGCCGGGGATCTTCGTCCGGCACATCCTGCAGGGCGCGCGCTACGAGAAGCGGATCGAGAAGAGGACGGTCAAAAGCGTGTCATAAGCACGAAACGCACGAAACCCAGCAAAAACACGAAAAAGATCTCTGTCGTCTCCTTCGTGTGTTTCGTGATTTCGTGATTTCGTGGTGATCGTGGCGTCGAGATGGTGTCCATGGACATTCGCGATCGAATCGTGCGGCGCGTCGCGCGCGAGCTGAAGGACGGCGACTACGTCAACCTCGGCATCGGGATGCCGACTCTCGTGGCGAACCACATTCCGGCGGGCGTGCACATCACGCTGCATTCCGAGAACGGGATGCTCGGAATCGGCCCGTATCCGACCGAGGCCGAGGTCGATCCGGATCTGATCAATGCCGGCAAGGAGACCGTCACCGAGACGCCGGGATGCTCGTATTTCAACAGCGCCGACTCGTTCGCGATGGTGCGCGGCGGCCACATCGATCTCACGGTGCTCGGCGCGCTGCAGGTGGACGAGGCGGGCAACCTCGCGAACTGGATGATTCCCGGCAAGATGGTGAAGGGCATGGGCGGCGCGATGGATCTCGTGGCCGGCGCCAAGCGCGTGATCATCGCGATGGAGCACACGACCAGGGACGGCGGCCACAAGATCCTGAAGCAGTGCACGCTGCCGCTCACCGGGCTGAAGGTCGTCGACGCGATCGTCACCGAGCTGGCTGTGATCGAGGTCACCCCGCGCGGCCTCGTGCTGAGGGAGATTGCGTCGGACACCACGATCGAGAGGGTCCGCCAGGCCACGGGGGCGGAGCTCATCGTGGACACCACACCAAGCACCTTCTAACGCAGAGAACCTTAACTAAACTGCTAGGGCGCGGTCGGTTTTGCCTGCGGCGCCAGGATGTTGAGCGTCAGCCGCAGCGCCGAGGGCCGGGGCGCGGCGGCGGGCGCGGACGGCGCGCCGAACGCAGCGGAGAGGATGTCGGGATCTTCGAAGTTCGCCGTGACCTCGACCTTCGTGCCGCGCGGCAGCGTCAGGGGACGCTCGAACCAATAGCGGCGTCCCCAGTCGGCGCGCGTGTTCAGGCGAATCATCGGCGCGCGCGAGCTGTCGGGCCGCACCGCTTCGACCTGCAGCGTGATGTTCGCCGGCACCTGATCGGGGCTCAACGCGACAGCCTGCACATCGTCGGTCATCGTGCGGCTGAACGTGATCGTCTGGTTCGCGGCGCCGGGCGGTGCCGACGGCGAGTCGATCGGCAGCATCAGCAGCTCGCGCGCCTCTCTCGGCGCGAAATAGACGCCGACGGTGCTGCGATCGGACAGCGGCTTGCCTTCGAACTGCCAGGTTTTCTTGTAGTGGATGCGGACGCCGAGCTGGGCGCCGGCCGGCAGACGAAACGCGGCGCCGCCGTCGATCGGCTCGGGGTCCTGGCCGGGCAGCCATCGCGCGAGCACTCGCTCGGGCGCCGGCGCGGACGCCGGAGGGGCGTCTTGCGCCGCATCCGCCTTCACGAACACGATCGCGCTGCGCACGATTGACGGCGTGCCGGGCAGCAGATCGACGGCGCGCACCCAGCGCGCCTCAGGCGTGGCGGTCGCCAGCGTGAACTCGTGCGTGTCCTCCATCTTGTCCGCGGTGAGCGTGAACTCGGCGGGCATCCGCAGCGCGAGATCGGGCGCGCCCATCGTCCAGTCGTTTTTCAGCGTGACCGCCGGCAGCTTCTGATCGAGCATGCCGCGCGGGTTGCCGCCGGTCGCCCAGGTCAGCAGCACGTCGAGCTCCTTGGGCAACAGCGTGTGCGCGCTCTTCAGCTCGCCGAACCCCTCCTCGGCGTTCCACGGCGGCATGTGCGCCGCCACGAGCTCGGCGCGGATCGATTCGGCCCACGGAAACGCTTCGTCGTAGGTCATCAGCGACATCGGCGCGACGCCGCCCGCCACGTGACACCGCGAACACCGGTCTCGCAGGATCGGAAACACATCGTCGTTGTAGGTGTACTTCGACGTCACCGCTTTGTGCGCCTCGCCGCGCTGAACGGCGAGCGCGACGGCGCCGCAGACGAGGGCGCAGGCGAGGGCGGCGCGCGCGGCGATGATCTTCCGGCTCATGGCTGATGCGGGAAGGCCGACTGGATGTCGTTGGCGGCCTCGACGAATTTCGAATAGGCATCGGCGATCTGCTGTTTGTTGCCGATGTCGCCGAACGCGTCGAGCAGGTAGGCGGAGCGCACCAGCTTCGTGATCGCCGGCTGGGCGACTTTGCGCCGCTCGGCAGGCAGCTCTTGCTTGTGTTCGTCGAGCGCGAGCGCGAGGTCCTTGGCCTGAAACGCCGGCACGTAGATGCTGGCGAACGATCCGCGATCGATGAATGCGCGGATCTGATCCGTGCGCGTGCGGAGCTGCGCGAGCATCTCGGGGACGGTCTCCGGGATCGGCAGCGGCACCAGCGCGGGATCGACCCCCGATGAGATTTCAGCGCCGCCCGGCGCCGCCACCGCAACCGTTGGGGCCGGTGTGGGGCTCGACGCGGGCGCCGGCACCGGCGGCGCGCTCGTCATCCGCGGACCCGAGGCGGCGGCCGGCTCCTTCGAATACGCCGGGAATGTGAAGTCGAAGCGGTTATCAGGCGCGTCGGCCTTGAACTTCACCTTCGCGTACATCTCGGCCGGGAACGGCAGCTTGCCGACCGTGCCTTGCAGATAGCGTCCGCTCCGCACCAGCGGCACGGTGATTTCCTTCGACGTCTTCGAATCCTTCGTCACGACGCTGCCGGCGATGCTCCGCACGTCCTTCAGCGGAAGCGGCTTCGTGTAGTCGTCGTACAGGTACATCCGAAAGACGCCCGTCGGCAGGTACGCGCCTTCGAGGTGATGCCAGTTGTCCGACGCCATGAAGAACTGGCCGCCGTGCTGCGGATTGTGATCGCCGTGCGGGCGCGGCGAATGGGTCTTCGCCATCGGCGATCCATCAGGACACGTACCGGGGGTGACCGACGTTTTGGTGCTCCCGGCACAGGTCCACGACACCGCGACCGTCACTTGAATCAGATCCCGCCCGTCGATTGGACATTTCCCCGGCTTTGACTCGGCGACCACGGAATGGACCGGACAGCTCCAGATCGAGTCGAGCCTGATTGGCACCAGCGTCATTCCGCACTTTCGACAGAGGCCGGGCTTGTCCTCGAGGACCTCGGCATCCTGCACCATCGGGCACACATAGGAGAGCGGCGGCAGCTTCTCGTTCGGCGCGGGGCGCGCGGCCTGCCGCGCGGCAAGAACACTCGCAGCGAGCGAAACGATCAACAGCAAAGCAGCGGATGTCCTTCGTGCGTTCACGATCAGCTACCCCTCCGCCGAGTTCTTGGTTCCTGGAACCGTTTCAAAACAGGCCGAGCCCGGTCCCTGGCCCCTGGCGCCTGGCCCCGTTTATGTTATACACCCTCGCATGGTTCGCAAAATCGTGGTTGGCTGCGCCGCCGCATGCGCGATCGTCGCGCTGCTCAGCGGTCGTCCGGCGGCCCAGACCTCGGCCGTTGACGCCGCCTTCGACGCCTTCTGGTCCGCGGCTTCGCCTGCCGAAGCCGCCAGGCTCGTCGACGGCATTCTCCGTACCCGCGTCAGCTTCGACGAAGCGTATCGCCGGCTGCAGCGCGGTCGTACGTACCGGCCGCAGCCGACCGGCGTCGTGCGGTTGAAAATCCGGCCGCGCGACGGCGTCGATCACTTCTACGCGCTCAACGTGGCGGAGACCTACGACCCGGCGCGCCGCTACCAGGTCCGCTTTCAGCTGCACGGCGGTGTCGGCGGCCGCGCGACGAGCGCCCCGGTCGGCACCGGCGCGATCGGCGCGCTCGCCGGCGCGGAGCAGATCTACGTGATTCCGTACGCCTGGGCCGACGCGCCGTGGTGGAGCGATGATCAGGCCCGCAATCTCGTCGACATCGTCGACGCGGTGAAGCGGAACTACAACATCGACGAGAACCATGTCGTGATCTCCGGCGTGTCCGACGGCGGCACGGGCGCTTACTTCATCGCCATGCGCGAGACGACGCCGTTTGCGAGCATCCTGCCATTGAACGGTTATCTGATGGTGCTGGCGGCTCGAGACATAGACGATGGCCTGGCGTTCGTGAACAACCTGCGCAACAAGCCGATCTTCGCCGTGAACGGCGGGCGCGATCCGCTCTACCCGACGCGCGTCGTCGATCCGTATATCGAGCACATGAAGCGCGGCGGTGTGTCGGTGGACTACCACCCGCAGCCGAGCGCGGGCCACAACACCGCGTGGTGGCCGGAGGTGAAAGACACGTTCGAGGCCTTCGTCCGCGATCATCCGCGCACGCCGTATCCCGACACGCTGACGTGGGAGGTCGGCACCACCGTCGATCATCGCCGCGCGCACTGGCTGATCATCGACCGCCTCGGCGCGCCGAATGACGAGGCGAGGTCGCTGGCGGATCTGAACGATATGCCGGTGGCGGCCTCCGCCGACTTCGGGGCGCGCTCGAACGGCACGCGGATCAATCGCGTGATGCCCGGCTCGAACGCCGAGCGCATCGGCCTCAAGGCGGGCGACGTCCTGGTGCGGCTGAACGATCAGACGGTGCCGTCTGCTCTGGATGTCGGTGAGGCGTTCGAAGACACGTCGCCGGGATCGAAGGTCAATCTCCTCGTCGCACGCGACAACCTGCCGGTGCAGCTGAGTGGGATCTACCAGCCGCCGATCGTGCCCGGGCCGCCGCGGCACCTCTTCGCGCGCGGAGGCGCGACCGGCCGGGTCGACCTGACACGGAGCGGAAACACCGTGGAGGCGGCGACGCGCGGCGTGGCGGCGTTCACGCTGCTCGTGTCGCCCGATCAGTTCGACTTCGCCAAGCCGGTGAAGGTCATCGTCAACGGCCGCACGGTCTTCACTGGCAACGTGGCGAAGAACCTCGCGACGTTGCTCAAGTTCGCCGCCGCCGACAATGATCGGACGATGCTCTTCGGGGCCGAGCTCAACATCAATCTCATGCGCTGACGACGCACGTTGCACCTCGCACGTCGCACCTCGCACGTCGCACCTCGCACCTCGCACCTCGCACGTCGCACGTCGTCCGTCGCACGTCGCACCCCGCACGTCCATCGTTCATCGACCGTCGACCACCGCCACTCCCCATGGTCGTTGCCCAACCGCGATCTTCTTGACGACCTGCTTCGTTGTCAGATCGATGACCGAGACGTCGTTCGACGGGCCGTTGGCCGTATACGCCGTCTTGCCGTCCGGCAGCAGCGCGACGCCCCACGGCCGCTGACCGACCTCGAATGACGTGACCGCGGCGTTCTTCGCCGGATCGACGAGGAACAGATGGCCGAACGATCCCGTCGTCACGAACACCGTTGAGCCGTCGGGATGCACCGCGATCCCCATGGGCCGCGACTTGGGCGTGTTCCCCTTGCCTTCGAGCTGAATCAGCCGCAGGAACTTGTGCCGCGGCGCGTCGATGACCGCGATTGCGCCGTCGTTCTCGAGCGACACGTACGCGCGCGAGCCATCCGGCAGAAATCCAATCGATCGTGGCCGATGACCGACGGGAATCCGCCCGACGACCTTGGTCGTCTTCGTGTCGATCGCGAACACGGCGCCGTCGCCCTCGCTCGTCACATACACCTCGCGGCCGTCGGGCCGAATCGCCACTCCCTCGGGCTCCTCGCCAATCCTGACCGACGCCACGATGGCGCCCGAGGCGATGTCGACGATGCTGACCTGCGCGGCGTCCTCGTTGGCAACGTAAAGACGCGTGCCGTCGGCGCTCACGGCCAGCTGCTCCGGATCGTTGCCGGCGTGGATGACGCGCTTCACTTTGTTGGTTGCCACGTCCACCTCGCCGATCCCATCGGCGGTGCGGTCGGGGGGCGGCAGCGTTTTCTCGTCCACGCCAGGCGGGGCAGGCGGCGAGCCGCTGAGCGCGACATACAGCGACTTGCGATCGGGGCTCACCTGAATGCCGCGCGGACGCTTGCCGAGCGGCGCGGTGGCGACGACCGTCTGCGTGCCGGCGTCGATCACCGTGAGGTCGCCGGACGTCTCGTTCGTCACGTACACGCGAAGCGCCGGAGCGGGCGGAGTTGCCGGGGCAGGCGTGGCCGCGGCGGCGGGCGGCTGCGGCTTCGCCGGCTCGGGGCTGCTGCAGGCGGCGATGACGATTGCAGACGTGGCGCACAGGGCGCTGAACGGGAACCAATGATGACTGGAGGACATGGCTGCGATGATACCGCAGCATCAATCGCGCATCTGTGAGGGCGCGGTTTTCAGGCTCGCGATCGACCGAAGACCCCTGTCGGGCGAGCCGTTCGGGGCTCGGCATCGGCGATCGTCACACGGTGGCCCTGCTAAGGTAGGGGACGGTCTTAGACCGTCCCGCTGGTGCGCTGCTGTATGATTCAGCGCTCGAGACTCTATTTGTGCACCTGACGCCGCGCGAAGTCGACAAGCTGCTCATCTTTTCGGCCGGCGAGCTCGCGCGCAAGCGCCGCGCCCGCGGCCTGAAGCTCAATCACCCCGAAGCGGTCGCGCTGATCACATCGGAGATCCTCGAGCTGATTCGCGACGGCAAGTCGGTGGCCGAGATCATGAGCGTCGGATCGACGATTCTCCCGGCGGACGCCGTGATGGACGGCGTGCCGGACATGATTCCCGAGATTCAGGTCGAGGGGACGTTCCCCGACGGCACGAAGCTCGTCACCATTCACCATCCGATCCGATAACGGGAGGGCACGAAGCAAATGGAGAGAGCGCGGAGGTTTTCAACCACGGAGATACCGAGACACAGAGATTCTGGGGTTGAGGATTCCATTCAGGCGCGCGGCCGCCGCCGCGCGCAGCAACGATGCAACTCTTCCGTGCGTCTGTGTCTCTATGGTCAAGAGCTCCAATGATTCCCGGCGAATATCTCCTTGCCTCCGATCCAATCGAGCTGAACGTGGGGCGCGCGACGCGGCGCATCACGATCAGCAATCGCGGCGATCGCCCGGTGCAGGTCGGATCGCATTGTCACTTCTTCGAGGTGAACCGGTGGCTCGACTTCGATCGCCCGGCGGCGTACGGGATGCGGCTGAACATCGCCGCAGGAACGGCCGTGCGATTCGAGCCGGGCGACACGCGCGAAGTCGAGCTGGTCGCGATAGGCGGGACGCGCGAAATATTCGGGCTGAACCAGCTCGTCGAGGGGCCGCTGGACAATGACCGTGTCCACGCGGAGGCGCTGAAAGCGGTCGACGAATTCGTCAAAGCATGAGAATCGATCGCCGCACGTACGCCGACCACTACGGCCCGACGACGGGGGATCGCATCCGCCTGGCCGACACCGATCTCATCATCCAGATCGAGCACGACGCCGCGACGTACGGCGACGAGGCGAAGTTCGGGGGCGGCAAGGTCATCCGCGACGGCATGGGGCAGTCGACGACGGCGAGCCGCGAGAACGGGTCGCCCGATCTCGTGATCACGAACGCCGTCATCGTCGACAGCACCGGGATTCGGAAGGCCGACGTCGGCATCCGCGACGGCCGCATCTCGGCGATCGGCAAGTCGGGCAATCCGGGCGTGATGGACGGCGTCACGCCGGGCCTCACCATCAGCGCCTCGACCGAGGTGCTGGCTGGCGAAGGGCACCTCCTCACGTGCGGCGCGATTGATTCGCACGTGCACTTCATCTCGCCGAACCAGATTCCCGACGCGTTTCATTCCGGCATCACGACGTTGATCGGCGGCGGCACCGGTCCGGCGACCGGCACCAAAGCGACCACCTGCACGCCCGGCGCCTGGAACATCCGGCGGATGTACGAATCGGCGGAGGCCTTTCCGCTGAATTTCGGCTTTCTGGGAAAGGGCAACAGCTCCGGCCCCTCCGCGCTGCGCGAGCAGATTCGCGCCGGCGCTCTCGGCCTCAAACTGCACGAAGACTGGGGTACGACGCCGGCGGCCATCGACCAGTGCCTGACCGTGGCCGACGAGTTCGATGTCCAGGTGGCGATTCACACCGACACGCTGAACGAGACCGGCTTCGTGGAGGACACGATCGCGGCAATCCGCGGCCGGACGATCCATACGTATCACACGGAGGGCGCCGGCGGCGGCCATGCGCCCGACATCATCCGGCTGTGCGGCGAGCCGAACGTCCTGCCCTCGTCGACGAATCCGACGATGCCGTTCACGCGCAATACGCTGGACGAGCACCTCGACATGCTGATGGTCTGTCATCACCTCTCGCCGGGCGTGCCGGAGGACGTGGCCTTCGCCGATTCGCGCATCCGCCCCGAGACGATTGCCGCGGAAGACGTGCTGCACGACCTCGGCGCGATCAGCATGATGTCGTCCGACTCGCAGGCGATGGGGCGCATCGGCGAAGTGATCTGCCGTACGTGGCAGACGGCCGACAAGATGAAGCGGCAGCGCGGGCCGCTGCGGGGCGAGCAGGCCGGCAGCGACAATCTGCGCGTGCGCCGTTACATCGCGAAGTACACCATCAACCCCGCGATGGCGCACGGGATCGCCTCGGAGGTGGGATCGATTGAGGTCGGCAAGATCGCGGACCTCGTGCTGTGGAAGCCGGCGTTCTTCGGCGTGAAGCCTGAGCTGGTGATCAAGGGCGGCTTCATCGCCGGCGCGATGATGGGCGACGGCAACGCGTCGATCCCGACGCCGCAGCCGGTCGTCGCGCGCCCCATGTTCGGCGCCTACGGGCGCGCGCTGCACGCCTGCAGCGTCCACTTCGTGAGCCAGGCGGGCATCGACAGCGGCGCGCTGGTCGGCCTCGCGCGGCCCACGGCCGCCGTCCGCGGATGCCGCACGGTGCGGAAGCAGGATCTGGTGATGAACGGCGCGTTGCCGAGGATCGAAGTCAATCCGGAGACGTACGAGGTGCGCGCCGACGGCGAGCTGCTGACGAGCGAGCCAGCTGATGTGTTGCCATTGGCGCAGCGGTACTTCCTGTTCTAGACGGACGAGAACACGTCTCGAGGAACCGTGCCGCACGGCGGACCGGCGTGTCCGCCCGGGGCCGAGAGACGGGTCGGCCCCTGCGTGGGTTTGAAAGCGCGTCAGAGTTCGATTTTTATGACCGTCGTCCAGCAGGTCTACAAAGATGATGCGTTGCCCGAAAGCGCACGCCGGTTTTCGCGCGATACCGTGACGCTCGGCTGGGAGGATCGCACGCAAGCGCACGGCCGGCGGCGCACCGATGCGGGCGTGGAGTTCGGGACGTCGCTTCCGCGCGGCACGGTGCTGCGCGGCGGGTACTGCTTCGTCCTGGACGAGGAGCGGCTCGTCGTCGCCATCGTCGAGCGCCAGGAGCCAGTGTTCATCGTCGAACCGCGAAGCGCACAGGAGTGGGCGCTGTTTGCCTATCACATCGGCAATCGCCATCAGCCGGTGATGATCACCGAGCAGGCGCTGGTCTGTCCCGACGTGCCTGGCGTCGAGCAGCTTCTGCAGCAACACCATATGCCGTACACGCGCGCGAGGCTGCCCTTCACGCCGGCCGCCACGGTGGCCGCCCACCAGCACTGAGAAGGCAGGACGGCCAGTTAGGGCAGGTAGGGCGGGTGGGCCAGTTAGGGCAGGTAGGGCGGGTGGGCCAGGTAGGGTGGGTGGGCCAGGAAGGCAAGATGGCAGAGGGCAAGATGGCAGAGGGCAGGATGGCAGAGGGCAGGATGGCCGGACTGGCGCTGCTGCATCTCTGTGACAGCGCGTTCCCGTTAGGATCGTTCGCGTACTCCGATGGTCTGGAGGCGGCGGCGACCGATGGTCGCGTCGCGTCGACGAACGATCTGCGTGCGTGGATCGACGCGTGCCTCGACGAGTCGATCGGCCGGATGGAAGGCCCGGCTGTCTGGCAGGCGTGGGGCGCGGTCGCCGACGGCGACTGGCGGGCGCTCGAATTGCTGGACGATGAGTTGACGGCGCTGCGTCCTTCGTCCGGCGCGCGCCGCTCGACGCGCGCGATGGGCGCGCGTCTCCTCACGACATGGCAGGCGCTCAGTCCGGATCCCCGGCTGGCGGATCTCGTGACGCGCGCGCACGAGGGCCGTCTGGCTCCGGTGCTGCCGATTGCCTTTGCCGTCGTCTGTGCGTGCGCCGGCGTCGACCGCCGCCGCGCGGTGGATGCGTTCGCGTACACCCGGCTCGCGGCGACGATCTCCGCGGCGATGCGACTGATACCGGTCGGCCAGAGCGACGCGCACGCCCTGCTCGCGCGGACGCTCGATCGGGTGCCGGCGGTGGTCGATCGGATCATCGAGCGCGACGCGGCTGTCGAATCGTTCTCGCCGGCGCTCGACATCGAGATGATGAGGCAGCAGCATCTGCATTCGCGGTTGTTCAGATCGTGAGACGACGGCGACGAAGAGCGGGTTTCGTCATGGTTCAGCAGTCTCAATCACGAAAGCACGAAGACACACGAAGAACACGAAGCAAACCACCCTTGTTGTTGCTTCGTGGAGTTCGTGTCTTCGTGGTCACAGCGGGTTCTTCGTACGTGCACTGCAACGACGGAGGTAGCGGCAACGGAGGAGACGATGTCCTCTCTGTTCTCCTGACATAGTGCGCAAACCCATTCGCATCGGGATCGGCGGACCGGTCGGCTCCGGCAAAACGGCGCTCGTCGACAGCCTGTGCAAGACGATGCGCGAGCGTTATCGGCTCGCGGTGATCACCAACGACATCTTCACGAAAGAAGACATGGAATTCCTCGTCCGCAGCGAGGCGCTCACGCCCGACCGCATCATCGGCGTGCAGACCGGCGGATGCCCGCACACGGCGATTCGCGAGGACGCGTCGATGAACTTCGACGCGCTCGACGAGATCACCGCGCGCCATCCCGGGCTCGACATCGTGTTTCTCGAGAGCGGAGGCGACAACCTCGCTGCGAGCTTCAGCCCCGAGCTCGTCGACGCGGCGATCTACGTCATCGACGTCTCGGGCGGCGACAAGATTCCGCGCAAAGGCGGTCCCGGCGTCACACGATCGGACCTGTTGGTCATCAACAAGACCGATCTGGCGCCACACGTCGGCGCCGACCTCGGCGTCATGGCGCGCGACGCGAAGACGATGCGCGGAGACCGCCCGTTCGTGTTCACCAATCTGAAGACGGGAGCTGGTATGCCGGATGTCGTTGCGTGGATCCGGCGGGAGCTCCTCTACGAGGAATTGGGTAATCGAATAATCGAGTAATCGGGTAATTGATTGGGCGATTGTGTGCCTGAGAAGTGTCAGCAAGCGGGACTTCCGCGAATATGGGCCGCTCTGCTGGCTGTCCTCTCGCTGACGCTTGCGTGCGCCCACGTCGCGGGCACCTGGACGATCGATTTCTCCCCAACCCGGCCGATCAGTATTGGCCCGGCCAGGATCGACTGCACGATCAGAGAGCAGCACGACAAGCTGACCGGATACTGCGTGGCTGATTCTTCAATCAGGCCTCCTCTTTCAGGCGCGAAGCAAGGCGATCGACACGTGACTTTCCAGATCAAGACAGGATTCAATCAAGAGGGCACGGTCACCTTCGCCGGCGAGCTCGACCAGCGGAACAGAACGATGAAAGGCACGTACTACTTCGATTACGGCGACGGGGAACGTCGCGGCGAGTTCGTCGCGCACAAACGCTAGGTGTAACCAGTTGGGTACGCAATCCATCAATCAATTACCCGATTCCCCGATTACCCGATTACCCGATTCCCGTCTGGCAGCGGCCATCGGCCGCAAGGCGCGCCTCGAGCTCGTCTTCGAGGCGCGGCACGGCCGCACCATCCTGGCGCACTCGTACGCCGAGGCGCCGTTCCGCATCGGCGCAGCCTTCGATCTCGGCGGCGCCGCCTACGTCATCATCGCCTGCTCGGGGCCCGGGATCTTCGGCGGCGACATGCTGCAGCAATCGATTCACGTGGGAAACGGCGCGCGCGTAGTGCTGACGTCGCAGGCCGCCCTGCAGGTCCATCCGTCGGCGACACCTCTCGCCGCGGTCATCCGTCATGAGTATTCGGTGGCGCACCAAGCGGAGCTGCACTGCGAGTGGGATCCAGTCATCCCGTTCGCGGACGCGCGCCTCCAGCAGCGCATCGATCTGCAGATTGCCGGCACCAGCCGGCTGTACTGGAGCGACGCCGTCATGGCCGGGCGCGTCAGCCGCGGCGAGCTGTGGCGATTTCAGTCGCTCGCGCACGACCTGCGTCTGCGCGTTGCAGGTGCGCTCGCATACCTCGAGCGATACAACCTGACGCCGGCGGATCGAAGCGTCGAGCATCCCTGGATCGCCGGCGATGCCCGGTATCTGGCCACCGCGCTCGTGCACCATCCCGACGCCACGGCGGAAGCCGCTGAAACGCTGCAGCGGGATGTCGCCGGCCTCCCCGGCATCCATGGCGGCGCGGATCTCATCGCGCGCCGGCTGATCGCCGCCCGCCTGACGGCCGCCAATGGCGCACCGTTCAGCCGCGCCCGGGCGTCTTACCGCACGCGGGCGCTCGAATCCATCTTTCGCGCACCCGAACTGGCCGCCCGGAAGTAAAATGACTCACACATGATTCGAAACATTCTGGCGGCCTTTCTGGCGATGCTCGTCGTCTCCGGATCCGTGCTCGCGCAGCGCAGCGCGGCCGGCACGTGGCGCGTCGAGTTCGTCACGCCGCTCGGTCAGACTGGCGTGAACATGACGATCAACCAGTCGGGCACCAGGCTCACAGGCCAGGTCACCGACGAATACGGCGAATACCCCATCGAGGGGCGGCTCGCCGACGACGTGGTAACCGTCGTCTGGTCCGTTCCCGAGGACGGCAAGATGCTCGAGATCACGATGAAGGGCAAGCTCGAGGGCAACGTGATCACCGGCACGGCGAAGCTCGGGAACGTCGGTGAGGGCCCGCTCACCGCTCGCCGCACCGGCGATGCGGGCCACTAAAACATTTTCAGGAGCCGCTGTTATGACCCGCTTGCGATTCACGCTGCTGGCGCTGTTCGTTCTCGCCGCGGGGCCTGCGTTCGCCCAGGCCACCATCGCGGGCGACTGGATCCTCTCGGTGACATCACCGCAAGGGACGAACTCGACCAAGGTGACCTTCACACAGGACGGCGAGAAAGTCTCGGGCCTCTTCAAGGGACCGGCGGGCGAGCTGCCGTTCACCGGCACTCTCATCGGCAGCGATCTGTCGTTCAAGTTCACGATTCAGGTCCAGGGCATGCCGCTCGACATTACGCTGACTGGCAAGCTCGAAGGTGAGACACTCAGCGGGAAAGCAGACTTCGGCGGGTTCGCTGAAGGCGACTGGAAGGGCAAGCGGGATACGGCGGAATCGACGCCGACCACTCCGGCGCCACCAACCACGACCGAGTCCACCCCGTCCACCGCCTCGTCGGGCGCAGTCGTCGCGGCCGGCAAATGGGACGTAGTGGTCAAGACTCCAGGCGGCGACCTCCCTGCGAGCGCGACGCTGACGGAAGAGGCCGGCAAGATCAGCGGCACCTTCGGCAGCCAGATGGGCGAAGTCCCGGTCACCGGCACGGTGGAGGGGAAAGCCATGAAGCTCACGCTGGTCGCGCAGACGCCGCAGGGCAACATGACCGTGATGATGACCGGTGACATCGACGGCGACTCGATCGTCAACGGCAAGGCCGAGATCGCCGGTCTGGGACAAATGGAATGGTCCGCCAAGCGCGCCAAGCAGTAGGACGAACGCCATTGCGGATTGCGGATTGGGGATTGCGGATTACGATCGCCATGGTGGTCGCGGTCTGCGCCGTCGCCGCGCAGACGCCGACCACGATCAAGCTCGCGACCCTCGTGCCGACCAACTCCATCTGGGACAAGAACCTGAAGCAGATGAGCGAGGAGTTCAAGCAGGCGACCGACGGCCGCTTCGAGATCACCGTGTACAGCGGCGGCACGCAGGGCGACGAATCGATGGTTCTGCGGAAAATGCGGCTCGATGCGCTGCAGGCCGGTGCGTTCACGAACACCGGCCTCGGGATGATCGATCCGTCGTTCAACGTGTTCAACGTGCCCTTCTTCTTCGAGTCGTACGACGAGCTGAATTACGTCGTCGCGAAGCTCACGCCGACGCTCAAGAAACGCGCGGAGATGAAGGGCTTCATCCTGCTCAACTGGGGACACGGCGGCTGGACGCAGCTGTTCACGAAGAAGCCGGTGCAGACCGTCGCGGACGTGAAGCAGGTGAAGCTCTGGACGTCGGCCGGCAACGACAACATGGTGCAGTGGTACAAGGCGAACGGATTTCAGCCGCGCGCGATGGCGACGACCGACATCACGACCGGGCTCACAACCGGGATGATCGACGGGCTGCCGACCCCACCGCTCGCCGCGTCGCTCTTTCAGTGGTACCGCCAGACGCCGTACATGCTCGAGATCGGTCTGGCGCCGATCGTCGGCGCGGGCGTGATCACGGTGAACGCGTGGAAGGCGATTCCCGACGCCGACAAGGCGCACCTCGCCGCCGCCGCCGAAGGCGTTGAAAAGCGCCTCCAGGAGGCCGTGCCGAAGCTGGACGCGGATGCCGTGACGGCGATGACCAAAGCCGGATTGACGGTGACGAAGCCGAGCGACACCGAGTGGCGCACGCAGTTCGACAATCTCGCGAAGACGATGCGCGGGGATCAGATACCGCCTGACATCTTCGATCTCGCGTCCAAGGCGCGGGACGAATTCCGCAAGAACAACAAGAAGCCAGCCACGGCCAAGTGAAACGCGCGCTCGTCCGGTTCGAGGACCTCATCGCGTCGTTCGCGCTGCTGGTGATGGTCGTCCTGCCGCTCGGCGAGATCGTCGCTCGGAAGGCATTCGGCCGCGGCATTCCGGCCTCAGGTCCGATCGTTCAACACCTCACGCTCTGGGTCGGCTTTCTCGGCGCGGCGATCGCGGCGCGCGACGGGAAGCTGCTCGCGCTCGCCACGGGCACGTTCATTCCCCCGGGCGGCTGGCGCCGCGGGGCCGATATTCTCGCTGCCGCGTTCGGCGCCTGTGCCGCGACGCTGCTCGCGTGGGGCGGCTATCGGATGGCGGCCGCCGAGCGCGAGGTGGGGACGAACATCGGCGGCGGGATCCCCACGTGGATCGCGCAGGCGGTGCTGCCGATCGCGTTCGCGCTCATCGCGGTGCGTCTCGTGTGGCGCTCCGGGGTCCGGCTTCGGGCGGACCTCGACGCAGGTCCGCCGAAAGGCGGACGCGACGAAACCGACCTCGCCGTCACTCATCCGGTCGATCGCAGTGAGCAGTTGACCGCCGCGCGGCGTGGTTCCGTCTGGATCGATCGCGCGCTCACGTCGCTCGGGATCGTGATCGCCGTGCTCTTCCTGCGCGTGCCGTCGATCCTCGAAGGACACGCGCTGTGGCCCGGCTACGTCCTCGTCGTCCTTGCGGCGGTGGCCGGCACGCCGCTGTTCGCGATCCTCGGCGGCATGGCGGCGCTGCTGTTCATGCACGACGGGGTCACGCCGGCCACGATTCTCGTCGAGACCTACTCGCTGAGCGTGTCGCCGACGCTGCCGGCAATTCCGCTGTTCACGCTCGCCGGATTCCTGCTCGCGGAAGGACGCGCGTCCGGGCGGCTGCTGCGCGTGTTCCGCGCGTTCTTCGGCTGGATTCCCGGCGGCACCGCCGTCGTCTGCGCGGTGCTGTGCTCGTTCTTCACCGTGTTCACGGGCGGATCGGGGGTGACGATCCTCGCGCTCGGCGGCGTGCTGTTCCCGGCACTGCTGAAGGACGGCTATCGCGAGAAGTTCGCGCTCGGGCTGCTCACGGCCTCGGGATCGCTCGGCCTGCTGCTGCCGCCCGCGCTGCCGCTCATCATGTACGCCGTCGTGGCGCAGATTCCGATCCAGGACATCTTCATCGGCGGCATCCTGCCGGGCATCCTGCTCACCACCATGATCGCCGGCTGGGGCGTGCGCGAAGGCATCGTGTCGAAGGCGGGGCGCTATCCGTTCCGCGGATCCGAAGCGCTCGCGTCGCTGTGGGAGGCGAAGTGGGAGCTCGCGATGCCGGTGATGGTCCTCGTCGCGATGTTCAGCGGGCTGGCGACCGCCGTCGAAGCGGCTGCGTTGACGGCGCTCTACGCGCTCGTGGTGCAGGCGTTCATCCATCGCGATCTGTCGCTGACGCGCGATCTGCC
>WNEY01000995.1_pt1 | contig 19221 bp, 18 predicted proteins | sample 5400531 | NCBI WGS metagenome assembly WNEY01 (sample SAMN13153338, study PRJNA577476) | soil metagenome | isolation source: 200 cm saprolite under Douglas fir tree site 1 | place: USA:California | collected 2015-04-18
TCGCCACCGTCGATCACGCGGCGGCGATGTTCGTCGCCGAGGTAATCGCGCCGGCGCGCGCGGCGCCGCGGGGGGTCGCGCGCGTGTGGGCGCTCTGCGACCACATGATCGACTACTCCGAGCGGCAGGTGTTCCCCGGCGGTTGCTTCTTCGCGGCCGCATCGTTCGAGTTCAACAACCGACCGGGGCCGGTGCGCAACAGGATCGAGGAGATGCTCCGCAGCTGGCTCTCGTACCTGGAGCACGCGGTCGAGCAGGCGCAGGCTGCCGGTGAGCTCGATCGACAACTCAGCGCACGCGAGATCGCGTTTCAGCTCGACGCATTCGCGCAATCGGCGAACGCGCAGTTCCAGCTCTTCCGCGACGCGCGCGTGTTCGAGGAGGCACGGCGCGCGGTCCGCGAGCGGATCGAAAGCCTTCGGCCGGCGCGCGCAGCCTAGTTAGGTCTCGAGATCGAGCGCGATCAGCAGCGTTGCGATTCCGCGCCGCTGAAAAACGGACGGCGCCTCGCGGCGCCGCCCGTCGGTTCACTTCGCTCCGCAGAGAGCGAAGGCTTGGCTAGTCGTGGTCCGGCGAATCGCCGTGGTCGTCGTCGTCGCGGTCGTGATGCCGCGACGTCGAATGATCCTCGGCGTGCTTCGCGGCCTTTGCGGTCGCGAGGATGTCGCCGTGCGTGCGGATCGTGCCGCCGCTCAGGATGTCCGTCCACGTGCCGTGCCCGCGCGCGTGGTAGATGAACGCGTACCGCGCGAGCTGCCAGTCCCCTCCGCTGTCCGCGGTGAAGTACTGCGAGAACCAGTCGAACGTCCCCGGGCACGCCTTGGTCGCATCGTTGTGATCCGCCGATGCGACGCACGCGAAGTCCTTCGTCCCGAGGTCGCCCGTCCGCGGAGACAGCGGCGTAGTGAGCAGCGTCCCCTGGAACGGCGCCGTCACGTAGCCGCCGTTGAACGTCCCGGTAATGCCGGCCGGAATCATCCCCGTGCCGCCGGGACGATGGCCGGCGAGCGTCGTGAACGTGCCGCGCGACGTCGTCGTTGCGCAGAACGTGTTCGCGCCCGTCTGGAAGACCAGCACGTGGCGCGCATACGCATCCACCGCCCAGTCGTACTGGACGTTCCCGATCGGAACGCCGGTGTCGAGATCGTTCTTCACACTGTACGAGACGTTGACGACGAGCGTGCCGTTGCCGCAGCCGTGGTTCGGCCTGCCGTGGTCGTGGTGACGCCCGTGATCCGCAAGCGCTGTCGAGGCGAACGCGAGCGCGCTCACGGCCGCGACCAGGATGGTCACAACACTTCGTTTCATGGCCCTCCTTGGATTCGCTGTCCCAAAATGGCCTACCCCGTCGCGAGGCTTTGTCCCTTTCCAGCAGTAAAAACGCTGTAAAGAAGGCCGTACGTCCCAAGCAAGCGGAAGCGGTACGCTCTGGCGCGGAGAGCACATCGTCCAAGGAGGGGAGCGATATGAGCACTGGTGTGCAGACGGTGACAGGGAAGTTCGTCTGGCACGACAACAGCTCGACAGACGCCGAGAAGGCGAAGACGTTCTACACGGAGCTCTTCGGCTGGGAAACCGAGCTCTTCAAGCCGGGCGAGATGGACTACACGATGATCAAGTCCGGCGGCAAGACCCACGGCGGGTTCGGCGCCGCACAGGGCGGCGCCCCGTCGGCCTGGCTGGGACACGTTCTCGTCACGGACGTCGACGAGACCGTCCTCCGCGCCGAGGGCGCGGGCGGAAAAGTGATCGCCGCGCCGATGGACATCCCCGAAGTCGGACGAATGGCGGTGATCGCGGATCCGCAGGGCGCCGTGATCTCGGCGTTTGCTTCCGCAGGTGAGCCGCCGACGGGCGAAGGGATTTTCGTGTGGGACGAGCTCATGACGACCGACGTCGATGCCGCGAAGAGCTTCTACAAAGAGGTCTTCGGGTGGACGGCCAAGGACATGGACATGGGCGAGATGACCTACACCATCTTCGTGCGCGCCGGTGACATCGACGCGGCCGGGTGCATGCAGCGCCCCGCCGGCGTCGAGGCACCGCCGCACTGGCTGCCCTACATCGGCACGCAGGATGTCGACGCCACCGTCGCGAAGGCGAAGAAGCTCGGCGCGACGATCTTCCGGGACGGGACGGACATCCCGAACATGGGCCGGTTCGCGATCATCCAGGATCCCACGGGCGCGGTCTTCGGGATCTGGCAGACGACTAGCTCGTAGTCACCGCACGAAGAAATAAGGGCGGCGCCGTCACCGGCGCCGCCCTGCCCGGCTTCTAGATCGGAGGCCGTTCGGCCAGCGAGAAGCCGCCGACTTCCGCCCTGGCTCCTTTCAGGAACTCGGCGGCGCGATTTGGAGCGCCATCAGGATCGCGTCCGCGTAGCCGTTATCGCGGCGGTAATGAGTCTTTCTGTACCCCTCGCGAACGAAACCGAACGACTCGTAGAGCTTGATCGCGGGCTCGTTCCATGGGAAGACGTGGAGCTCGAGCTTCGTCACGTCGTACGCCCGCGCCCAGGCGACCGCGGCCTCGAGCAGCGCGCGGCCGACACCGCGGCGGCGGGCGCGCGCGTCGACCATCAGGCCGAGGTCGGCGACGTGCGCGCTCGCCGGATGCTGGTCGCGCGCGAGCGATAGGCGGCCGACCACCTGCCCGTCCAGCTCCGCGACGAACACCGCGGCGTCGGGATGGCGGCGGACGGCGCGGATGAAGCGGCGCTCCTCCCCCACGCTCCGCCACTCCGACGAGACGAGCCAGCCCTCCGGCTCCGCGCTGACCGCGCTCGCCAGCGCGACGAGCGCCGCCGCGTCGCCGGGCTCGGCGCGGCGCACGTTCACTCCACGACCACCGCCGCGCCGCCGCGACGGGAATCGCCGGCCGCCGCCAGCCTGCCGTCCGCCGGCCGCTCGACCGCGTTCGCGCCGCCGAAGTACAGGTCCTTCCTGTTCCATTGCCTGACGTCGTAGCCGTCGAGCCCCGTCACGTCGGCTCCGGGCTCAGCGTCGACGATCGCGTCCTCCCAGTGCACGCGCGGGCGCTCGACCGCCTCTTCGACGCCCATTCCGAGCGCGAGCACGTTCACGACGATCTGCATGATCGCGCCGCGCAGCCGCGCGCTGCCCGCGCTGCCGACAACGAGCCGCGGACGGCCGTCCGCGAAGCAGATGCTCGGGGCCATCATCGACGTCAATCGCCGCCCTGGCTTGTGCAGGCCGGCGAGATCGGACTCTCCGAGCATGTTGTTCAGCTGGATCCCCGTGCCCGGCGCGAACACACCCGAGCCGGCGCCGGTCGAGCAGCTCATCGAGGCGGCGTTGCCGCGTCCGTCGACGACCGAGATGTGCGTCGTCGCCGACGGCGCGTCCACCGGGCTGATCAGCCGCCGCGCCAGGCCGCCGCGGTAGAGGTCGCTGAGGAACGAGCTGCCGCGCGCGGCTGCCTGCTCGCGCATCGCGTCGGCGACCGCGCGCGTGTCGTAGCGGCACCACGCGTCGAGCAGGCGCAGCCCGTAGGCGATCAAGACGCCGCCGCTCGAGGGCGGCGGGTTGGACCGGAACTCGCAGCCGCGGAACGGCACGCTCACGGGCCGCCGGCGGATGACGCGGTAGCCGGCGAGGTCCGAGGGCGAGATCTGCGGGGCGGCCGCGCAAATCGCGGGCGCGAGCTCGCCGGTGTACAGCGTTGCGGCGCCCTCGTCGGCGATGCGGCGTAGCGTGTCCGCGAGCTCGGGCATCCGCAGCCGCTCGCCGCTTTTCGCGGCGTACAGCGCGCGGCCCTCGGGGCGCGAGCGCAGGATCGAGGCGAGCAGCTCGTGCAGGTACGCCTGCTCGGGCAGCACGTCCACTCCCTCGCGCGCGAGGGCGATCGCCGGCTCCACCAGCTCGGCCCACGGCCGCGACCCGAACTGCCGCCACGCAGCCTCGAGCCCGAGCGGCACGCCCGGCACGGCCGCGGACGCGGGACCCATCAGGTATGGGACCACCGCTCCGGTGGAGAAGTCGACGTCCGTCGATTCCATCGCAGCGGGATCGGCGCCGCCGCCCGGGACGGTGACGAAGAAATCGAGCACCCGCGTCGAGCGGTCACTCGCCCTGTGCACGAGCATGAAGCCGCCCCCGCCCGGCCCAGTCAGCGGCGACTCGGTCACCCACGAGGCGAATCCCGCCGCAACGGCCGCGTCGACGGCGTTCCCGCCGTCCGCGAGCACCTGTGCGCCGACCGCGGCGGTGACCGGATGCCCTGCTGCGATCGCGCCCTGCATACGGGAAGGATGAGGCAAACGCTCGCCCAGCGGAAGCGCGCGTTCGGTTGCCCGTTGGGCTAGATGGTTGATGCCATGCCCGGGTGCGCCTGGGGATGGCTCAGACCAAGACGGGCGGGCGCATCACGCGCAGCCCAGGCTGGTGGCCTGGGCAAGCGGGAGGCGGCCGAGCGGCGCCGTGTCTGAGCCACCAGCCAGGCGTGCACGGGTGTGGCATCAACCATCTAGTGGATCTGGACGTTGCCGCCGGCGAGCGTCTGCTCGCCGGAGTCGTACCCGGTGGTGAGGCGGATGCGGTAGGTGTCGTTCGTCCCCGGCTCGGCTAGATCCTTGACGTCGATCCGGTAGACGTGCGAGCCGGAGCCGTCGATCGTCGCCTGTCCGAAGATGGTCGCCTGCGTTTTGTCCGCGCTGCAGACGACCGCCTGCACTTCGATCGAGTGGACGTTGACCTGCGCTGCGGGACCGTGATCTTGGTACTCCTCTTCGCCGCCCGCTGCGTCTTCGAACCTGGCGCTGCCGCCGAAGGTCGCCTTGTCGCCGTTGGCCGCCGTGATCCGGCCGCCGTTGTTCACCTTGCAGCCGGGCGTGCTCGCCGGGAGCGTGATCACCTTCGTCGCGTCGTCGAAGGGCTCGCCGGCGTCCTGCGCGTTATTCGAATTCGTGTCGGCGAAAGCGTGGATCGCGTCTGCGCCCGGAAAGGCGGACACGGTGTAGCAGAACGTCGCCTGGCCGTTCGCATCCGTCGTCCCGGAGCCGCTCGTGCTATCCGAGCCGCTGACGCTGAAGCGAACGGTGACGTCGGCGACGGGGTCGCCGAAGGCGTCCTCGACGGTCGCCGTGACGCAGTGTTGCTGACCGGCGGCGTTCGTCGCGGTCTTCGGCGTCAGCGTCAGTGTCGTCGCGCCGTACTCGTAGCCATAGCCGTACCCGTAGCCGTACCCGTACTCGGCCGAGGCGTTGCTCAGACCGCCGTACCCGAGCGTGGAGAGCGCGGCGAACGCACCGACGATGAGGACGGTCGGAAGCAGAGCGGGCGAGCGGGAGTGCTTCGCGACTGCCGCGTTGCGAAACCGGCGCAGCATCGAGCGAAGCTTTCCGTGATCGCCAGCCTGCCTGCTCATCGGCTCTCCCCTTTACTCCCCCGAGCACTATGGCCCTTTCGCTCAGCTCTTTCAAGAGGCGAACGGAAGGCTGGGGCCGGTTTCGAGCCTGACCAGGGCGAGCACGGCGAACGCGAGGGCGGCCGCCAGCAGCGCCAAGCGCGTCGACGCGGACAGCTCTCGCGCGCTGCCGTCGCGCGCCGCGACCAGGAGCGCCGCTCCGCAGAGCAGGCCCGCGAGCGTCACGGCGGATAGCTCCCAGTCCCAGTCGAGGCCGGTGTGGATGAGGTAAGCAACGTAGCCGGCGGCGGCGGTCGCACCCACCGAGTCCAAGTCCCTGCGCAGCGCGAGCAGCGGAAGCCCGAGCGCCGCGACGACGAGCCCGAGCCCGAGCGGCCCGAGCTCCGCGAGTGACTCGAGATAGAGGCTATGAGCGTCTCTGGCGAATGACGGCACGGTGCGGTACTGCAGCCAGTACTCGTCGAACGTGCCGGCGCCGGAGCCGAGGATCGGATTGTCCTCGTATTCGCGCCACGCCACCTGCCAGTAGCGCGGCCGATTCTCGCCGGCCAGCGACACGATCGCGCGCTGGTGGGAAACGACGCCTACCGCGACGAACAGAGCGGCCGCGAGAGCCGCAAACAGGACGGCGAGCGCCGGCGAGGCGCGATGCGTGAGGACGAGGAGCGTTGCGACTCCGGCCGCGAAGCCGATCCAGGCGCCCCGGCTGGACGTGAGGTACAAGGTCGGGACGAGCACGATTCCAGAGGCCGCGCAGACCCAGCGCGCCCACCCCGGTGTCCTGAGGGCCAGGCCGAGCGCGAGGAGGAGACCGATCGCGGCATAGAGGCCGAGTGCATTCGCGTAGCCAATGGGCTCGAACAAGAGCTTTCCCTGGATCGTGGTGAGCGGATGGCCGAAGAACAGGTACTTGACAAGGCCGTATGCCGAGGCAGCCGTCACGCCCGCGAGCGCCCCGCCGAGCAGTCGCGGCAACTCGGGCCGCTCGACGCACAGGAGCACCGCGGCCACGCCCGCGACGTAAACGACGGTGCGCTCCCCCTCGAGGATCGACGTCCGGGGGTAGCCGGACCAGCGTGTCGACAGCGTCGTCCAAACCAGGAGCGCGCCGAAGGCCGCGAGCAGCCAGCGCTCGGCCCAGCCGAGCACGATCCGGCGACGCGCAATCAGCGCCGCCGCCGTGAACGCGACCAGCGCGAACGTCGTCAGCCGCCACGCCCGTGGGAAGTACCCGCCGGCCGCGACGCCGTCGGCCGCGAGGATCGAGAACCCGACAAGAGCCGGGAGCTGCTGGGCAACGAAGCCGGCGACGTCGCGCTGCCCGTCCCGCGCTCGGATGCCCGCGGCGATCGCACCACGCATACTGCAAGGATGAGGCAAGAGCTAGCCGAGCGAAAGCGCGCCCTGTTCGCGGCCGCCTTTTTCACGGTCGCGGTCGTCGCCGTCGCGGCCACCCCGCAGCTGCTCGGCTCGCGCGTGGGCGCCGCGTTCCGGCGGCTCGACGACGCGCGCCCGGCCTGGCTGTGGCTCGCGGCGCTGCTTGTCGTCGTCGCACTTGTCTCGTGGGCACAAGCGTGGCGGAGCGTGATCCGCTCCTGCGGCGGCTCGGTCGGCCGCGTCGACACGGTCGCGCGCTACGCCGTCGGTTCGGGGATCAACACGTTTCTGCCGGCGCGGCTCGGCGACGCGGCGCGGATCGCGCTGTTCTCGCGGACGCTCGAGCATCCCGCGCGCGTCTGGACGAGCGCGGGCGTGTACACCACGATCGGCGCGGCGCGGGCGGTGTGGATTGCGATGCTCGTCCTCGGCGGCTTCGCCTTCGGTGCGCTGCCGCTGTGGCCGGTGGTCGTGTGCGCCGCCTTCGTCGCGGTCGCGGCGTGCGTCGCGGCGGCCTCGCGGCGGCGGAACGCGGGCACGCGGCTCGCACACTTCTTCGATGCGTACCGCGAGCTCGGTCGGCACCCGCGCGAGGCGGCGCCGATGCTCGCATGGATGGCGATCGCGACTGCCGCGCGCGTCGGCGCGGCGGCGGCGATCGTGTCGTCGCTCGGCGTCCACCGCTCGCTCGGCGCGGCGCTGCTGATCGTTCCCGCGCTCGACCTCGCGTCGCTAGTCCCACTCGCGCCCGGCGGGCTCGGGCTGTCGAGCGGCGCGGTCGTCGTCGCGCTGAACGGCTACGGGATCGGCGTGACGACGGCGCTGACGATCGGGATCGGGCTGCACGCTGTCGAATCGGTCGCGGGCGTGGCGTGCGCGGCGATCGGCGGACTCAGGCTGGTCGAAGCGCGTCGCGCGGCCGTCGTCCTGACCGCCGCGACGGTGATCGCAGGCGTCGTCGGGGTGCTGATGGCGGACGTTGTGTAGCGGCAGCTAAGCTTCCAGCCGGCAATCGAGCCCTGCGGGAATCGTCCGCGGGGCTTTGCTGTTTCTAGGAGAGACATGAGCCCGTACTTCGTCACAGTCCGCCGTCGTGGTCTTTCGCCGTTCAGCGTGCGGCTACTCGTGCGTGCGGGCTCGAAGAAGGAGGCCGCCGGGGTCGCCAGCGCTTTGGTCGAGCGCCGGAGCGGCGGCCGCTTCGACGTCACGCACATTCGCCGTGCGGATTCGTCCGCGGCATGAGCTTCCGCCTGATCGCCCGCACAGGGCATCCCGACTTCCTCGACCTGCCGTGGGAGGAGCCGCTCGAGGAGTGGTCCTCGTCGCGCCTCGTCGAGGTCGAGCGGGGGATCGGGCGGCACGTCGTCCGCTTCGTCGACTACGACGGCGCGCTCTACGCGCTGAAGGAGCTGCCGCCGCGGCTCGCGGAGCGTGAGTACCGGCTGCTGCGCGGGCTCGCCGAGGTCGGGCTGCCGGCGGTCGAGTCCGTCGGCGTCGTCACCGACCGCGAGTCCACCGAGGAGGCGGTGCTGATCACGCGCTACCTCGACTTCTCGCTGCCGTACCGGCTCGTCCTGCAGCGGCGCGTACTGCCGGCGCCGCTCGAGTCGTTGCTCGACGCGTACGCGGAACTGCTCGTCCGCCTGCACCTGACCGGCTTCTACTGGGGCGACTGCTCGCTCTCGAACGCGCTCTTCCGCCGCGACGCGGGCGCGCTGTCCGCGTATCTCGTCGACGCGGAGACGGCCGAATCGCACGAGCAGCTCTCCGACGGCCAGCGGCTCCACGACCTCGAGATCGCGCAGGAGAATCTCGTCGGGGAGCTCTACGACCTCGAGGAGAAGCTCGGGCGCGAGGGCGAGCGGGATCCGCTCGAACTCGCCGACGAAGTCGGCCGCCGTTACGTCGGGCTGTGGGACGAGCTGACGGCGGACGAGGTCTTCGCGCCCGACGAGCAGTTCCGCCTCAACGAGCGGCTGCGGCGGCTGAACGATCTCGGCTTCGACGTCGACGAGATAGAGCTGCGGCGGACGGACGAGGGCTACCGGCTGGAGCTGCACTCGCAGGTCGTCGAGCCGGGGCATCACCGGCGGCTCCTGCGGCGGCTGACCGGGCTCGTCGCGCAGGAGAACCAGGCGCGGCGGCTGCTGAACGACATCACCGCGTTCCGCGCGCAGCTCGAGCGGTCGGGCCGGAGGCCGGTGTCGGACGCGGCGCTCGCCGGCCGCTGGCTGACGGACGTCTTCGAACCGACGATCGCCGCGATCCCGCAGGAGCTGTGGGGCAAGCGCGAGGCGGCCGAGCTCTACCACGAGCTGCTCGAGCACCGGTGGTATCTGTCGGAGCGCGCCGGCCGAGACGTCGGTCTCGACAAGGCGATCGCGTCGTACGCGGAGTCGTTGCGGGTGCTGCCGGACGAGCGGCGCGCGATCGTCGGCAAGAACGGCGCGCTCTAGCGCTTGCCTTCCGCCTCGCGGCGGCGGATCTCGTCGGCGAGCACCTTTAACTCCATCGCGTCAGTTTTGTCCTTTGGGCGCGCGGCTGCTTCCTTCATCGCGATCAGGTGATCGATAGAGGCGTAGAGCACGCGCCGTCCGCGAACGTCGCCGACGATCGCGTCGGACCTCAGCTTTTCATAAGGTGGCGCACCAGCCGGAAACGCAAGGATGTCGACGCTCCCGTAGTGCGTCTCGAACGTAAAGTTCCCGCCAGCCTTCAGCGAGCGCGCGTCGAGCTGGAACGGAGCGTCACGCGGAGCTCCCCGAAGATGGGCGTCGAGCGAGCGCAACACCGATGCCAACTTCTCGAGATTTGCATCGGAGCGCTCATAGGCGACGTCAACGTCGAACGTGAGTCGGGCGGAGCCGTGCAGCTGTCCCGCAATCCCCCCGATGACGACGAAATCGACGGTCGCGTCCGCGAGGGCGAGGATCGGCGGGATCGGGTCGTACTCAGCGCCGGCGGCCACCGCGCAGCTCCGCAAGAGAGCGCGTCGCGCGTGCGCCGGCAGCGAGCCGCCGCTCCGGCGTCATGCGAAGCGTCACGTCGAATAGCGTCCGGTCGATCCCGTAATCGAGCGGCCTCGCGTCGAGCTCCAGCTCTTCGCCGAGCAGGTCGAGCAGGTTCGCGAGCGTTGCGACGGACGGCGAGACGAGGTCGCGCTCGATCCGTGAGATCTGCGCCTGGCTCGTTCGGGCGCGCGCCGCTAGCTGCTTCTGTGTGACGTGGTGCCGCCGTCGCGCGTCCTTGAGAAGCTGACCTGGTGTCACGGGGTCAATATATCAGATCTGGTGTTTTAGCTGCTGCGATCGCAGCGGTGCTGCTCTGGCTCGGGCCCCCGGGATCCGACACGGCCGCGCACGTTTACCAGGCCTGGCTCTTCCGGCACCACGGCTTCGTGCTCTGGGACAACTACTGGTACTCGGGGCGTTACACGTTCGCGACCTACTCGTGGCTGTACTACCCGCTCGCGGTCGTGGTCGGGATCAAGCTGCTCGCGGCGCTGTCGGCCGGCGTGGCCGCGGCCGCGTTCGCGCGCGTCGTCGCGTACCGGCCGGCGGCGATCGCGTTCGCGCTCGTCTGGGGGCTGTTCGTGCTCTCCGGCGCGTACCCGTTCATGCTGGGCGTGGCTTTCGCTCTGGCGGCGCTCGCATGTACCCGGTACATACCTGGTACGTACCGGGTACGCGGGCTCGCCTTTTCGGGCTTGGCCGCGCTCACGTGGGCTGCGAGCCCGCTTGCGCTGCTGCTGCTGCTCGTCGTCGTCGCCGGACTGCGGCGCTGGCGCGCTGTCGCCATGCTTGTCCCGCTCGTCGCGCTGCAGGTCGCGCTCGTGCTCGCGTTCCCGAACCATGGACACTTCCCGTTCTCGTGGCAGGAGGCGGCTGCGGCTGCGCTCTTCTGCGTCGGCGCGATTGCGCTCACGCCGGGCCGGCCGATTCGCGGCGTCTTCGTCGCGTGGCTCGCGCTCGTCGCGCTGTCGTTCGTCTTTCCGTCCACGCTCGGCGAGAACGCGGCCCGGTTGCGCTTCCTTGCGCTGCCGCTGGCGCTGCTCGTGTTGCGCGGGCGGCCGCCCGCACTCGCGGCGCCGCTCGCGATCGTTGCAGCCGTGTACAACGTCTCGCCGCTCGTGTGGAGCTTCGTCAAAGGACACGACGAACGCGCCGAGCACGCGTCGTACTGGGCGCCGGCGATCGCGTTCCTGCGCGCGCACAACGCGCCGGACTTCCGCGTCAACGCACTCGACACGGTCGACCACTGGGAAGCCGTGTACCTGCCGGAAGCGGGGATCGCGATCACGCGCGGCTGGTTCCGGCAGGACGACTTTCCGCAGAACGACGTGCTCTATCACGCGCTCGACCTGCGCACCTACGTGCGTTGGCTGCGCACGCAAGGCGTGCGCTACGTCCTCGTCCCGCGCGACCGCCTCGACTACAGCTCGAAGCGCGAGCCGCCACTCGCCGCCAAGTTGCACTTTGTCACTTGGGCCGGGAGGGTGGCGATCTACGAGCTCCGCGACCCGACGCCGATCGTCCCGGGCGCGCACGTGACGCGGCTCACGCACGACTCGATCACGGTGCGCCTCCCCCGCCCGGGCTCGTACCGCGTCGCGATCCGGCGGGGCAAGGGGTGGCGGAAGCTGCCCACGACGAGCGCAGGCAGCTTCACGCTCACCTTTCCCTAGGGGGAAGGCGTCTCGACCATCGCGCTGCCGCCGCCGCGGCGCACCGGTTCGGCCGCAGCGAGCACGCCGCCGCCGGAGAGGGACTCGATTCCGGTCGCGGCTCCGATCTCGCCTGCGTTCACGAAGTGGTGGCCGCGCGCCTCGAGCTGCGTGCGCAGCGGACTGGACAGGAACGCCGGCTCGGCACCGGTGTTGACGCTGTTCCGCTGGCTCGCGCGCGCGTCGGCGATCGCCTGCGGCAGCGTCATCCCCCCCTCGAGGCGGTCGAACAGAATCTGCAGCACGGTCGTGATGATCGTCGAGCCGCCCGGCGAGCCGAGCGCGAGGAACGGCTTGCCGTCCTTCAGGACGATCGTCGGCGACATCGAGCTGCGCGGACGCTTGCCGCCCTCGACGCGGTTCGGGTGCGTCAGCGAGTCGTAGTTGAAGTCCGTCAGCTCGTTGTTGAGCAGGAAACCCCAACCCGGCACGACCATTGCCGCCCCGCCGGTGGACTCGATCGTGAACGTGTACGACACGACGTTGCCCCACTTGTCAGACGTCGTGAGGTGGGTCGTCGTCTCGGACTGCGTCGCCGTCACCGCCGCTTCGCCCGTGTTGTACGGGTAGGGGTTGCCCGGCGCGACGGCGCCCGGCGCCGCCGTTGGGGTGATCAAGGCGCGCCGCGTCGCGGCGTAGTCCTTCGAGAGCAGACCTTTGAGCGGGACGGCGTAGTAGTCGGGATCTGCGAGATACGCGTTGCGGTCGGCGAACGAGTAGCGCGACGCCTCGAGGTAGTAGTGGAACGCCTCGTCTCGCGGCATCGACTTCAGGTCGTAGCCCTCGAGAATGTTCAGCGCCTCGCCGACGGTCGAGCCGCCGCTCGACGGCGGTCCCATGCTGTACACGTCCAGGCCGCGGTAGTTGACGTGCGTCGGCGCACGTTCCGGCGCCGTGTAATTGCGCAGATCGTTCATCGTCATCAGCCCGGGCCGCCAAGTGTGGTTCGCGGTCGGCGAGATCGCCGGGTGCTGCACCATCTCGGTCGTCGCGTCTGCGATCGCGCCGCGGTAAAAGCCCTTTAGACCGAGGTGCGCGATCCGCTCGTATGCCGCTGCGAGGTCCGGGTTGGTGAAGACCGAGCCGACATCGCGCACGGTCCCGTCCGGATCGAGGTACAGCGCCGCACTCGAGGGCACGTCGTCGAACCAGTCGCGGACGGAGTTCGCCTGGTCGTACCAGGTCTGGTCGATCACGTAGCCGTCGCGCGCGACGCGGATACCCGGCTGCAACGCCTGCGCGAGCGTGATCGTCCCGTACTTCTCGAGTGCCTCCGCCCAGGTCGCGGGGGTGCCCGGAACGCCGACGGACATGCCGCTGAAGCGTGCGTTGTTGAACGGCAGCGGCGCGCCGTTCTCCCAGAAGGATGTCGGCGTCATCGCCGCGGTCGCCTTCTCGCGGCCGTCGATCGTCGTCACGACGCCGCCGGCGGTGCGGATCACCATGAACCCGCCGCCGCCGAGGCCGCACGAGAACGGCTCGGTGACGCCGAGCACGCCCGCGGCCACGACGGCTGCGTCGACGGCGTTGCCGCCTGCTTTCAGCTCGTCGATCGCCGCCTGCGTGGCGAGCGTCTCGACGGACGCCGCCGCGCCACCGGTGCCAATCGAAGTCGGCGGACCGGACGGCGCAACCGCCGCCGCTGCCGCAAGACCAAACACGAGCGCCGCCGCAGTCGTCAGCAGGACGACGAGCGAGCGCAGCCGATGCCGGCTCATTACCCCCTCCTCACTTGAACTGACCAGCGTCCCGACCCTACAGGACGGGTGGCCGTCTAGTTCTCGGAGAGGAAGCTCGGCGGCTCGAGCAGTTCGGCCTGGTCGCGGATGCCCGCGTACGCGCGCCGGCGCGGCGTGCCGAGCCCCGTTGCGACGACCGTCACCCACACCTGGCCGGTGAGTGACTCGTCGATCGTTGCGCCGAAGATGATGTTCGTGTCGTCGGTCGCCGCCTGGCGGATCACTTCGGCCGCCTCGTTGACCTCGATCAGCGACAAGTCGTCGCCGCCGGCGATCGAGAGCAGGATTCCCTTCGCGCCCGTCAACTCCGTCTCGATCAGCGGCGAGCGGAGCGCGCGCTCGGCGGCCTCGCGTGCGCGGTTCTCGTCGCTCGACGAGAAGCCGATGCCCATCAGCGCGGTGCCGGCGTCCTTCATGATCGTGCGCACGTCCGCGAAGTCGAGGTTGATCAGCCCCGGCATCGTGATCAGGTCGCAGATCCCCTGCACGCCTTGGCGGAGGACGTCGTCGGCGATGCGGAACGCCTCGAGCATCGACGTCGTCTTGTCGAGCACCTCGAGCAGCCGGTCGTTCGGGATCACGATCGTCGTGTCGGTCGCGCCGCGCAGCTGCTCGACACCCGTGTCTGCCTGCGCGCGCCGCTTCGTCCCTTCGAACTTGAACGGCATCGTGACGATCCCGACGGTCAGCGCGCCGAGCTCGCGCGCGATCCGCGCGGCGACCGGCGCGGCGCCGGAGCCGGTGCCGCCGCCCTCGCCGGCGGTGACGAACACCATGTCGCTGCCGCGCAGCGCGTGCTTGATCTGGTCGTAGCCTTCCTCAGCTGCGCGGCGGCCGATGTCGGGATCGGAGCCCGAGCCGAGTCCCTGCGTCAGCTCGCGTCCGATATGGATCTTCGTCTGCGCGTCCGACATCTGCAGCTGCTGGATGTCGGTGTTGACGGCGACGAACTCGACCTGCGAGATGCCGGCGTCCATCATCCGGTGCAGCGCGTTCAACCCGGCGCCGCCGACCCCGACGACGCGGATCACCGCAAGGTACGACGCGGTCTCGGGGCGCGGCGCGCGGTGCACGCGCGGCGCGGCCTCCGGGAGGGCGTAGCGAGACGCCGGCGCCGGCTCGTAGGCCGGCGGCGGTGCGGGCTCGGGGGGCAGGACGCGCGGGGGCGGCGGGGCGGCCGCCGGTTGCGACGTCGGCGGCGGCGCGGACACGGGCGGCGGCGGCGTCGGGGGCGGAGGCTGCGGCGCGACGACGTTTTCCGACGATTCCTCCCAGCTCGGGACGTGCTCGACCGTCCGCTCGTGCGGCTCCTCGGGGGATGCCTCCTGCTGCGGCGCGGGCTCCTTGCCCTCGGCCTGGCGCTGCGCCGCCTCCGTTGCGCGGAAGAGCTCGGCAAGCGGACCCTCACGCATCGACGCGCGCTTTCGCGCCACTGTTGAGCACCTCCTTCGCCAGGTCGCGGTACAGCTCGGCGGCCTCGCCGCCCGGATCGTACTTCAGCACCGACTCGCCCTTCACCGGCGCTTCCGCGAACCGGATGGTCTTGCGGATCTTCGTCTTCAGCACCAGCTCGCCGAAGTTCTCGGTGAGAATCTCGACGGCTTCCTTCGAGTGCAGCAGCCGCCGGTCGAACATCGTCGGCAGGATCCCGATGATCTCGACCTTTGGATTGAGGTTCTCGCGGATCATCGTCATCGTGTTCTCCAGCTGCACGAGGCCGCGCAGCGAAAGGTACTCACACTGTACGGGCACGATCACGCCGTCGGAAGCGACGAGGGCGTTGACCGTCAGCAGTCCGAGTGAAGGCGGCGTGTCAATGAGGATGAAGTCGTAGTCGTCGCGGATCGGCGCGATCGCTTTCTCGAGCGCGCGCTCGCGGCCGATCATCGAGGAGAGTGCGAGCTCTGCCCCGGCGAGGTCGATCGACGAGACGGCGACGTCCGTCTCGCGCAGCTCGATCACGTCCTGGATCGGAATCTTGTGCACGAGCACGTCGAACATCGAGCGCTCGATCTCATCCGGATTCAGGCCCTGGCTCATCGTCAGGTTGCCCTGCGGGTCCAGGTCGATCAGGAGCACCTTGTGCCCTTGCTCGGCGAAAGCGACGCCGAGGTTCAGGGTGGAGGTCGTCTTCGCGACCCCACCCTTCTGGTTCGCGAACGCGATGACCTTGGCCGTGATGGGTCCTCTTTTGATCTTCGTCCGTGGATTCGGACGCGGAAGTAGGCGCGCAAGCCCCACGGCCTGCTCGTTTCGGGTCACGCTAGCAAAGTCCTTCCGCTATACCCGCATGGTTACTGGCGCCTCGGACGTCTAGCGGGGCGGCTCGCCGTCCCAGTAGTCGAGGCTCTCGAGCCGGGCGAGGACGCCGACGCCGCGAAAGCCGATCTTGTTCGAGCGCGGGTAGTAGCAGATGTCGTTCGGCTCGCGGGTGCCGTAGACGAGGCAGGTGATCCCGTTCGAGCCGGCTGTGATGCAATGGGCGATGCGGGTGCCGGGCGGGCGAGCGATCACGTGACCGGCGCGCACGGCGAACCGCTCGCGCTGGGCTCCGTAGGCGGCGGCTCTCGGCGACGGCCAGAGCTCGAGCGTGCCGTCGCCCTCGAGGACGACAAAGGCCTCCTCCTCCGCGGAATGGCAGTGCGGGACCGCAACCTCTTTGTTGGGACCGCGAATCGCCCACTTGAGCCCGGTCGTCTCGGAGCCGGCGGCTTCCGCGAGCATCCTGTCGCCGTCCTCGTCGAGCTCGACGTCGTCGAGATGCACGACGTTCGGGGGCCGCTCACCCGGCTCGACAAAGTCGACGTCGCCGAGCTCCGTTTCGATGTCCCAGGGGTCGTCGGTGCGGCCCTCGATCCAGATGTAGCCGAACCGCTGCGCGCGCGAGCGCGGCAGCCATCCGTACTCGACAGGATGCCGGGTGCCGAAGACGAGCAGGTCGAGACCGTCAGGTCCTGCGCGGAAGGTGTGCTCGAAATGGTCGGCTGCCTGCACGATCGTGTCGCCGGCGCGCACTTCGGAGACCGCTTCGTCCTGCCACGAGAGGCCGGAGCCCGCGAGCACGTGGTAGATCTCCTCCGAGCGCGCGTGCCCATGCGGCGGCGTCGGCAGCTTGCCGGCATCGACGCGGATGCGGTTGACACCCACCTGCTTCGTGCCGGCGGCGTCGCCCAGCCGTTGCCACGTCGCGGCCATCGGCCCCTTCTCGCGGCGTAGTTCTGGAACGTCGTCCCAGTGTGCGATCACACGTGCACTATCTCACCGGCAATCGCCTCCTTGCAGCGCTCGACGGCGGCGGCCGCCCGCTCCGGCTCGCCCTCGACGCGCACCCAGTCCTCCGCCTCGCGGACGAGCTCGCGCAGCTCGGCGAGCAGCGTGCGCGGGTCCGCGCGTTCCCGGTCGAGCGCCTCGATCCGCTCGAGCCGTCGCAGTACGGCACGTGCCTCGTCCATGTGTTGAACCTAGCGCGCGATTGCGCGCGGCTTTGTGCCGACTCTGTGTCAGCTTGCAGCGCGCAGGGCGAAGTAGCCCGCGGGCCGCGGCCGCAGGCCGAGGATCGACTCGTCGAGCGACTCGACGAGCTTCGCGCGGCTGCCGTGCATCAGCACCTCGACGAGCGCGCGGCGGACCGTGTCCGGCGGCGGCCGTTCGTCCTTCAGCTTTCCGAGCAACTCGCCGCGCTCACGCGCGCTCTCGCCGAGCAGGACCGCGGCGCGTACGCACGCGGCCCACATCCCGTCGGTCCCGCCGAGCAGCACGGCGAACGACTGGCGCAGCTGCTCTGAGCGGAACGGCTCGTCCTGGAAGAGCGAGAGCTCCCAGCGGTCGAGCGCCTCGCCGAGCTCGCGGTCCTCGTCAGCCTGTAGCAGGCGCGCGCGCAGATCTGCTGCGAGGCGGCCGCGGAACTCGTCCAGCCGGGTCGGTTCGCCCAGCGGTTGCGTCGCCGCGATTGGCAGCACCGGTCGAATCCCGTACGGACGCCAGTCGAGCCGCTCGAACAGCACGGGCCCGGCGGCAACCGGGCCTGCGGTCGAGAGGCGGATCGCGGTCACCGCGTCGGCGAGCTCACCCGGCGCGTCCGGGGGCTCCGCGTCGCCGCGTGCGAGTTCGCGCTCGAGCTCGAGCACGCAGAGCCGGTCGGGTTCGCGGCCGAAGTCCTGCGGCAGGAGTCCCTGCGCCTCGGGCCAGTGCGCCGCGAGCTCGCCGGTCGCGGCGGCACGCACTCGCAGGCCGTCGCCGAGCTCGATCAAGGTGCCGGCAGAGAGGCCGACGAGCGGCGCGACCGCGGCGTACGCGTGTCCCTCGCCGAAGAGCGACGACTCGAGCTCGGCGTACGCGCGGTCGAACGACGCGTCGTCCCAGTCGAAGCCGCCGCACGCTTCGGCGGTGGCGACGAGAAGCGGAAGGATGACGGTGCGGAAGAGCGCATCCTCCTCGTCGGAGCGTGCGCCCGCGTGTGCGCGCGAGAAGATGCGCGCCGCCGGCTCGCGGCGCAAATCGCCGACGGCGAGGCGCGCGTCGTCACGCTTCGCGAGCGCACTCGCGCGGGACTCGAGGAACGCCCGCACGAGCGGACGGTACTCGTAGAGTGCAGGCCGGCCGAACGACGCGTGCTCCTCGAAGGAGAACGGCAGCTCGGCGCCTTCTTCGAGCTCCGCGCAGAGCACACGGAACGCGCCGAGGCAGAAGCCGCGCAAAGACCGGTAGAGATGGGGGGCGCGTAGAGCCACGACGTTCGTTACTGCGCGGCCGGGCCCTCTCCTCTGTCCTGTTGCGCAAGCACACCGGCCAAGCCGGTGTGCGCGCCGGATCTTTAAGGCAAACCTCGCTGGCAGGCGGGGCACCAGTACGCGGTGCGCGCGGCGTTGCCGAGCGGCCACGAGCGGATCGTCTCGCCGCAGCGCGGGCACGGGCGGCCCGCTCTGTGATGAACGTGCTTCGCGGCACGGGCGCCACGGGCCGAGTCGTGCATCAGGCGTGCGGCCGATTCGAGCGCCGTGCGCAGCTCGTCCTCGGACGTCTCGCCGAGCGTCAGCCACGGCGAGAGCCGCGCCTCCCAGAGCGCTTCGGCCGTCCACATGTTTCCGATGCCGGCGACGGCGCGCTGTGTCTGCAGCGCCTCGCCGAGGCGCGTGTCCTGCGGCAGCGCGCGCAGGTTCGCGAGCATCGCGTCGAGGCCGAGCGGCTCGGCGAGGATGTCAGGCCCGAGGCGGCGGCGCACGGCGCCGTCGAGCTCGAGCACGGGGCCGTGCCAGAGGACTGCCTCGTGCGTTGCGCCGCGGAGGACGAGCCACGGCTTGCCGTCGCCGAGATTCCGGCCGTGCGGGTGCACCCACCAGCGGCCTTTCATCTTCAGGTGGCTGCGCAGGGTTAGTCCGCCCTCGAAGCGCAGGAGCAGGTTCTTGCCGACGGCGTCTACCGCCTCGAGCCGCCTGCCGTCGAGCCGCGGCGCGATCCGCTTCGCCGCCGCCATGGGATGGGGAGCCTCGACGGAGACGCGCTCGCCGACGAGCGCCTGCAGTCGCTGCGCGGCGCGGTACAGGGAGTCGCCTTCGGGCATGCCGACAGGGTATGCCCGAGCGCGCACAGTTTCGTCACGAAGTTGGCACAGACACGTGCGCCGGGCCGGGGTAGCGTTCGTCTTGGGGAGCTCGCACCCCCTTGGGGGGTATGCGTGGGATCAGCGTGGCGGCACTTCGACGTGGACCAGCTTGTCGCGCGTCCTGTCGAAGTAGGCGTGATCGCGCCCCGGGCCGCCGTCGACGTAGTCGACCTGGCCGTCCCACGTGTCGATCGTGTCGTCGCCGGGACCGCCGTAGACGGTGTCGCGACCGAGGCCGCCCTGGATCCAATCGTTCCCCGGCCCGCCGAAGATGATGTCGTTGCCGCCGACGCCGTCGATGCGGTCGTTGCCGCCGAATCCACAGATGACGTCGTGGCCGTCGGTCCCGATCAGCGTGTCATTGCCGGCCGTCCCGACGACAGTGCAGCTCC
>WNEY01000996.1_pt1 | contig 19212 bp, 9 predicted proteins | sample 5400531 | NCBI WGS metagenome assembly WNEY01 (sample SAMN13153338, study PRJNA577476) | soil metagenome | isolation source: 200 cm saprolite under Douglas fir tree site 1 | place: USA:California | collected 2015-04-18
ACACGCCCGGTCGGCGTCACGAGGTCCGGTGGGTCGAGGTCGATCTGACCCAGCGACCAGGCGGGCAGGTCGTCGGTCTCGGTGATGGCGACCTCCCACTCGAGCCAGATCGGCTGCCACGGTTGCGACCAGGCGGTCACGGCGACTGGGGACGGCTCGACGCCCTCGTAGACCGAGTAGCGGCGCAGCTGGTCGGCCACCCGGATCGCCGTCAGATCGCCCACGTCCGATCCGAGGAAGGCGGAGCGCCCGGTGTACGTCGCCTGCGCGCCGTATCGCATCGCCGACTCGGCGAGGAACCGGGCCTGGATCGCCTTGCCGTCCATGCCCTGCTCCCGCGACGTCGGGTCATCCGCCGTCACGCGGGCGAGCCACGCCGCGAGGTAGGGGTTGAGCAGCAGCGCCTCCCGGCTGAGCGGCACGACCTCGGGCGGGAGCGCCCCGGTTGGCACCGCGGGCAGCACCGTCGCCAGATCGGTCAGCGACGGCGCCCAGAGCACCTGTGACGGCCACCGCACCTGCAACTGCTCGTCCGGCGAGTGCAGCTTCGTGGCGCGCTGTCGCATGCTGCGCTTCAGCCCGCGAACGGCCACGGCGGGCGGTGTCGGCACGTGGTACCGCGGCGCGGGCCGGGCGATCTCGCGTACCTCGGACGCCGCCTCGGACACGGGCCGCGGCGCGGTCCACTCCAGCACCTGGCGGCGCAGGGCGACGCCGTCGTCCGGCTGCAGCTCGAACCGGGTGCGGCCGGCCCACGCGATCCTCGTCTCGTTCAGCGCCGCCGCCACGGTCGTCAGGCGGCTCGCGGTGCTGCGCCCGGCCCCGCCGGCGGTGAGCGGCGCCGACGCGTCGCCCATCTTCACCCGGTCGGTCCCCGACGTGCCGCCGGACAGCGCGGCGAACGCCGACGCGTGCTCGTGCTCCTCGACGTCGACCAGGCCGTCGGCAGTCGCCAGCCGGTCGAGCAGGTGCCCGCTGAAGGCCGACAGGAGGCGCTCGGCGGCCCGGCGCGACTCCGGTGTCGTCTCGCCGAACCCGTCCGACGCGACGGTGGCGGCGACGTCGTCGCCCTGGTGGCCGAGCTCGATCGAGAGGTCGGCGGGAGCCGGCTGGTTGACGAGGGACGGGTCCACCGGCCCCTTGAACGGAATGCCGTGCACCATGCCATGCAGCAGCGTCGACCGCGGGAACCTCGGCTCGGCGGTTACGACCCGGCTGGCCAGGTCGGCGAACGGGGTGACCGCGCTGACGAACTTCGTCGTCGGCTCGATCGCGTCCGCGATGGCGGAGGTCGTGGCGGGGCTCCCGCTTGCCAGCAGACCAGGCCGGGCGGCGAGAGCCGGGCCGGCGTCGTCGTACCGCTCCCCGGTCGTCAGCCCCAGCGACGCCCGCTTGAGCGCGTCGACGGTACGCGCCTCGATGCCCGGCTGCGGGTCGCCGGCGGTCTGCGCGAGGTGCCAGCCGAGGCCGTCGAGGGTGTCGTGCAGGCTGGCGTCCGTACGCGCCGCGTCCAGCGGGTCGAGTGCGGCCTGGGACCACCAGCCGGTGACGAGGTACCCGATCTGGTTGCCCTCGGTCACCGGGTCGGCCTGGTTCGAGACCACGTCCAGCGGGTCGTAGAAGGCCAGCCGGTCGACGACGGCGTCGTAGGTCGACGCCCACTGCGGCGACCCGCCGACGCTGCCGGTCAGCTCGGCGGGCGCCACAGTGCGCCGCGCGGCCGGGGGCAGGGCCTGCTCGCCGTGCCAGTCGTCGAGCGGGACGATCGTCCCGGTGTCGGCGAGGACCACCCAGCCTGTCGTCTGCACCGTCGATGCCCCCGACATCACGAGCATCCGCAGCACCAGCCAGCGGTCGGGCAGCGCGGGCAGTCCCAGCCGGTTCGTCGCGTCGTCCGGCTGTCTGGTCAGCGACCCGCGCAGCAGGGCGTCGGGCATGGCCCAGTGGAGGTAGACGCCAGGGGCGCGGGCCACGCCAGGGTCGAAGGGCGCCGGCATCGGTGCCGCGGGCTGGCCGTCCGGCTCGGTGAGCCCGAACGGCAGCAAGACGTGTTCGGAGGTGTTGGTCGGGTCGACGTACAGCGCCTGCACGTCGACCGGGACCAGCACGCGCGTCTCGCGCAGCAGCGACGGGTCCCACAGCCGGATGTCCTGCACGGTCGCATCGACCCGCACCAGCGCGGACCAGCGCGGGCTGACCATCGCGGCCTTGATGGCGTCCGGGTCGGGAAGCGGAGCGGTCATGCCAGCCCCGCGGTGAACCGCTCGGTCAGGGCCACGGTCTTCTCGTGCGGCTGCGCCGCGATGAAGACGGTCGGCCGGAAGACGTCCAGCAGCTCCTCGACCGGGTGCGCCGTGTCACCGAACACCTGCCGGTAGGGGAAGCGGATGGCCTCAAGGGCGAACTCGGCGCTGTCCACGACACCGTCGCCGGACATGTGGGTGTCCGGCCGGGCCAGGAGCTTGTCGTTGAGATGGCGGAAGTCCAGGACGCCGGGTGATCCCGGCCGGCAGGGCACGACGACCTTGTCGGCGATGTCCTTCTGAGGGTCGGTGGCGTCGCGGGGCGGGATCCACGGCGAGAACGTCACGCCGTCCGGGTCGGAGTCGAGCCGCACCCCGAACTGGATCCCGCGGCGCGGTTCCTCGATGTGGACGATCTGCGGCACCCCGTCGAAGAGGACGAGGAGGACGGCCGGCGCGAGCCGCTCCATCCGCAGCAGCCGCAGCCGCCGGGCGTCGCTCTCGGGGATGATCGCGTTGTCGCCCTCGGCAAGCTCGCGGTCGTACGCGCGTACGTGCAGCCCGGGCCAGCCGCTCACGGCGCGGGATCGGAGGAGGAACCCGGTGATGGTCTGCGACGTCGAGGTAGCGCCTTCGCCGCCGACCGGGCGGACCCGGTGCTCCTCGTCGTCGACCTCGTCCCGGATCACGTCGTACAGCTGCTCGAGCTGGGCGCGGTCTGCGCTCGACACGGTGCCGACGCCCAGGGCGCCCTGCACCAGCGCGTCGGTCCAGCGCCGGTCGAGGTAGAAGAACCGGATCGACTCGAGGGGCAGCAGCTCGCTGTCGGCGGCGAGATAGGCGAACGGGACGCCTTCGAGCAGCCGCAGCCGGGCGAGCCACTGCCGGATGTCGAACGGGACGACGTGGACGCCGCCCTCGTCGTCCTCGTCCGCGGGTGCCGGCGTGAGGTTCATCAGGCCGGTCACCGTCGCCTCGAGCACGAAACTGGCATCGAGGTAGGCCTTCAGCTCTGCCATGTCACTGCCCTTCCTCGGAGGCTGCTAGCAGGTCGTCGAGCGCGTCAGCTGCGGCGGCTCCCCTGATACCGATGCGGCCGCTCTGGGCCACCAGCGCACCCACCTGCCGGTCCAGGTCGGCCTGGAGCCCGGTGAAGGCGGGGCCGCCGAGGGCGGGGTCGGGCTGCGCGCCCACCTGGACGGCCGTGCTCACGAGCGCACCGACGATGCCGAGCCGTTTCGCGTTCCGTTGCAGCGCCTCGAAGTCCAGGCCCAGGCCGGCGGCGATGACCTGGTCGAGGTTGCCGTCGAGGAAGTCCAGCGGGCGACCCGGGTCGACCAGCGGCCGGGACGAGGCGAACACGGCGTCCGCCTTGTCGGCGGCCCCGAGCACGATGTGCCGGCCGACGAGCGCGCCCAGCCCGGGGGTGCGGTGCTCGAACAGCGTGTCGTCGAGGAACCCGGCCGGGTGCGCCGCCAGCGCCGCGAGCAGGGCTGCGCGCTGGGCGCCGAACTGCTCCTGCCGCCAGCGCATCAACGCGGTGACCACCGCGGACTGCGACAGCGCGAGCAGCCGGCCGATCTCGTACGCTGCGGCGTACGAGACGTCCTCGCGACCGTCGGGGACGACGACCCGGAGCTGGTCCGCGGTGTGGGCGAACGGCAGGCGGCCCTTCTGCGGACCGCTCGTGGGCGCCTGCTCGCGAACGATCGGGTGCGGCGCGGCCGGTCCTCTGAACCAGGCGCGGACCTGGTCGCCGCGCCGGGTCAGGTGGTCCAGCCCGACGTGCCCGGTCTCGGCCAGCTCGGGGGCCGGGCGGGCGTCGGGCGGGGGTCCGGTGGTTGTGGTCGGCGCCGGCTGGGCCGGCTTGTCGCCGTGGAGCGTGCCGAGCAGGCCGACGTCGAGGTTCTGCATGTACTGCTCGAACGTCCCGTCCGCGGTGACGGTGAACGACCAGTGCGCAAGCACCGGAAAGCGGTACACGGGCTCGAAGGTGATGGCGCCGACCGGCAGTCGCCAGGAACCGGCCATCGCGTCGCGCACGAGCTTGGCCGCGTCGGTAGCGGCGTACGACACCGCGGCCTGCTCGATCTGCGCCGGCGACGGGGACCAGGACGAGGCCGTGTGGACGGCGTGGCTGACGGTCTCGACCGACTCCGCCGCGCCGATGTACGCGTCGGTGACGTCGGTGGGGCGGGCCGCGCGGTCGCGGACGTCGCGCTGGGCGACGATCGGCGCCGAGGTCGACGACCCCATGGCGAAAGCGTCCGGGTTCGCCACGTACTGCTGCGCCACCGGCCGCAGGTCCTGCACCAGTGCCTGCGAGTCGAACTCGAACACCAGCACGTTGTCCGGCGTCGGCGGCGGCAGGACCGGCAGCTGCGTCTCGAGGTTGATCAGACAGGCCAGGTACTTGCGGGGGATGTGTCCCAGCTTCGGGTCGAATCCCGGCTGCGGCAGCCGGTTCGCGACGACGACCGCGAGGAAGCCGTCGTCGTCACCGTCCGCGAGCTCGCTGTCCGAGAGGTCGACCTCACGGACGTGGGCGAGCAGCTCGAGGTCCTCTTTGCAGGGGAAGATGCCGTTGACGACGGTCTGGGTCACCGACAGGCAGACGCTGGTCGCGACGTCGCGGTCCGCGGGCTGCGGCACCGTGGTGAAGTCGGTGATGCACTGCTCGACCGGGCTCTCGGTCGACAGCGACCCCTCGCCCTCGGCGACCACGACGAGCGCGAGCCAGGGGATGCGCTCGTTCGCGTCGACCTTGCGCTCCCACGGCAGGGTGCGGCGCTTCAGCACGATCTGCGGCAAGGTCGCCCGGTACGCGCCCTCGCTGTTGGCCGGCGGGAACGTCGACAGGATCTGGTCCGGCGGCATCGTCCAACGTGGTGAGGAGACTGTGATCGTGCTGTCCAGGGGGGCGACCGGGCCGGCGGGTACGTCCTCTATCTCACCGTGCAGGGTGTAGGTGCCGGCCGGCAGGGGCGGCAGCACCGCTGGGTGCAGGACGAAGAAGCCGGGCTGGACCATCACGCTCTCCTCGGTCGGCGCGGGGTGCGGGACGTGCGCATGACCGCCGGCCTGGCGGGCGGGGTGCGGATTCTCCCCCGCTCCGGCACGTCGCCGTTCCAGGTGAGGCGGACGGCACCGGTGCCTGAGGTCATGGGTCGCACCGCGTCATCGACGCCCCGGGCAGCCACGGTCGCGACGACGGTGGCGACGTCGGGACCGGCGAGCACGCCGACCAGGTGCCAGCCGTCCTCGCTGGCGACCGTGACGGTCACCGGGCTCGCGCCTGATGCGGGGTCACCCGGCACGAGCGGGTAGACGACGACGCTGCGGACCGCCCCGGTGATGACGCTGGGCGGCACCGGTGCGCCGTCCGCCGTGGTCATCCGCTCGGCACCCGCCAGCGTCATGGCCAGGCCCTGACCGGCCTCGCTGCCGACCGGCTGGTCGAGAATCACGGCGACCGCACCCGGACGGTCCACCAACCGGGTGGTGACCGTCGTGGTGCCGCGGACCAGCTCCGCGCCGCGGGTCCACCCCGCGCCAGTACGCTGCCGCTGCGGTCTCGTCGTCGAGCCCTCGGTGAGGAGCGAGCAGCGCGCGCCGAGCGCCACGTTCCAGCCCACCAGCGCGAGCTGCTGTCCGCTGTGCCAGCCGGCCAGCCGGTCTCCGGTCGAGTCGCCTTCGCGATCGCCGAGCCCCACGACGACGATCCGCTCGGCGCCCTTGACCACCGTGACCCGCTGCGGGTGCAGCTCGTCGGCGAGCACGTGCCCGCCGTGGCCGAGCTGGACCACCCGGGCGTCGCCCGCGACGTCCATCGTGGGTCGGTCCCCGTCGGCCGCGTCGCGGCGGGCGTTCGGCAGCGCGAGGACGGCGACCTCTCCGGCGAGGACGGCCGCGAGGGCGTTGCCCACGACATCGCGGGCGGCCCGCACCTGGTTGGCGCGCGAACCGGTGAGCGACCCGGTGACCGCGGTCAGCCGCAACTGGCCGTCGAGCTGGGTGCCGCGCCCGGCGAGTGCGGTCACCGGCCCGCGGCTGGCCCGGGTCAGCGGCGCGCTCGTGGTGGGGGCGATGGTGACACCGCCGGCGGTCTGGAACGTGGTGCCGGTCAGCGGGACTCGGCGGAGTACGGCCGGCACCGCGACGTCGTGGGCGGCCTCGGTATCCGTGAGGGTCGGCGCCGCTGCGCGGGGTGCGGCCGGGTTGTGGCTCACGGTCGTACGAGCGGCGACCCGTTCCGGCTGGGCGAGCGCCGAGGTGAGCAGGGCCACCGCGACCGGCGCGAGGACGCGGTGGTCGACTTGCGTCGAGGCCGGGGGCGTTGCTGGCGGCCGGTCGCCGAGGGGCGTCCCGTCGTCGACGAGGCCCTCGGTCAGGCTGCCCAGCCGGGGCGGTGCAGCCCGATCCCGGCCCAGTGCGGCCATCGCCGTGACGCTGTTCCCGGCCTTGGGGAGGACGTGCTGGGCGAGCTCTAGGGAGGGCTCGTCGGGCACGAGCGCGGCCAGGGCTGCGGCCGCCGCCATGAGGCCGGACCGCACCTGCGGCCGGACGAAGGGCAGCGGTCGCCGTGTGTTGGTCTCCACGCGGTGGTAGGCGACCGGCGGCAGCCCGGGCAGGACCTTGGCGTGCAGGTCGACGGCGAGCCCGTCGGTGGCGACGATGACATCGCCCTGCGGGACCTTCTTTGCGTCCTTGTTCTGCGGCAGCCCCCACACGGCGACCGGGAAGGTGCCGGTGGTGCGCAGGGAGAGCGCGATCCGCGGCTGGCCCGGCTCGTTGAGCAGGTCGGGCAGGTGGTCGTGGTTGGCGGCGTCGATCAGGCGCAATCGCAGGCCTGGCTCCATGGAGCCCTGGTTCATCGGTGCGACGCCGAGCGCCTGGCTCGGGTTGTTGCGGGCCTCGGGGACGGCGTCGACGCGGATCGTCACGACGGGGATCGTCGTGGTGACCGAGAACTGGAACTCGCTCACGACGACCCACGGGTGGTCGCTGGTACCGTCCGGCCCGCTGACGTCCTTGGGGCCGCCCGGCCCGGGTCGCGGCGTGAGCGTGCCACGCCCGGTGATCGAGGACAGGGCTCGGGCCGCTCCTCCGGCGGCCTCCTCCAGGTACTTGCGGACGAACGTCTCGAAGTCGATGGAGTGGGGTTCGCTGCCATCGTCGCCGAAGGCGAGCGTGAGCGACACCGGGCCGATGTCGAACTCCACCTCGCCGTGGAACTTCGGCCCCTGCACATGGATCTGCGCGCCGATGCTGACGGAGATCGTGATCGTGGCGAACCACAGATCGATGGTGATGCCGGCCGAGATCCGGCAGTACACGCGCACGTCCAGCCAGAACGGGTCGAAGAAGATGATGCCGTCGGCGCCGAAGACCACGTGCGCCCAGGCGGGGCCCAGCTCCGCCGAGCCCTCCAGCCGACCGCCGGCCATGACGGCCTCGGAGGTCAGGGCGAAGTAGTTCTCGCCCTTGATGCTGATGAACCCGAGGTCGACGACGAAGCCGAGGCGGGGGACGGTGGGGTACCCCTCTCGGTGGAAGTCCGGGTGGAAGCCGCCCATGGTCAGGACGAACTGGCCGCGGTTGGGCCCCTTGAACCACGACACGAACGCGAACCCGCCGGTGAGCCTGATCTCCGGGAAGAGCAGCCACGAGTTGTCGGTCAACTGCGCCTGGATCCAGAGCACGCCCTCCTTGGTGGAGAACCGGCAGATGAGGCCGAGCTCGATCGACACCAGCGCGAACTGCGGCCTCGGCAGCGCCATCCGGGCGAGTCCGAGCAGCGCCAGCTCGAAGCCGTCGCCCACCGAGATGGCGACTACGGCGACGCCGTCCACGAGGGCGAAGCTGTTGAAGCTGATGCCCGCGGCGAACCAGAACTGGCTCTGCTTGATGGGGAAGGTGTCCTTGTACTGCTGCAGGAGGGCCATCGGGTCTGACGGCGGGGTGTAGCCCGGGTCGAGTGCGGCGATGAACGGGAACGAGCCGAACCTGGACAGGTCGGTGGGGAACACCAGGTCGCGGTTGATGCCGAGTCCGCCGCCGATTCCGGTGAGGAAGAAGGCCGGCGGGCCGCCGATCGGGCCGTTCACCGCCCCGAACGCGAAGAAGCTGGCGAACTCGCTGCCGTCGGCGGCGAGCCCGGTGCCGTACCCGCCGAAGACCGACAGTCCGTACGTCCCGAACCGGGCCAGCAGCATGCCGATGTACTGGATCGTGGCGGGCTGGCTGGGCGGTCCGGGCTCGGTGAACTTGCGCAGGCCGCCGACGAGGGTGAGCCCGCCGAGGTCGGAGGAGATGGCGAACCCGGCCAAGTCGACATTCCACCGGGTCGGGTCGAAGAAGGAGCGGTCCGAGGCGACGATGAAGGCCAGCGACAGGTCGTCGACAGCCGCGGTGAGCCCGAAGATCGACACTCGGCCGTCGAGGAGCAACGAGATCGACTGCAGGTGGCGCTGCTCGACGCGGGCGTCGAAGCCGACCTGCTCGATGTAGACGGGGCCGAAGCCCTTCTGGATGGCCAGCCACCACGGCCCCGGCGGGTCGCCGGCGCGCAGCCCGACGAGTACGTCAGGACCGGTCGGGACCTTCTGCACCGATACCGACGGGCTGAGCCTGGGCGCCAGCTTGGCCGGGCCGGTGCCGGCGTCTTTCATGACCCCCTGCGCCACCCCGTTACCGCCGCCGGTGGCGCCGGCCGTCCCCACGGCGAGATCGGATAGCTGCAGCTGGATGCCGCCGCCGACACCGGTGCCCACGCCAACCTCGCCGTACGCGTGCACGGCGACGGAGCTGATCGTCAGGGAGGACAGGTCCAGAAGTGGTCCGCTCGTGCGCGCCACCCGGATGCCGACCCCGTCGATCTCGATGCCGGGGGTGAACGAGAAGTCCCAGGGTGCGGCGCCCACGTGCAGGACGCGCAGCAGCAGGCCTGGATCGGGTACCGGGTCCTTCCCGATCCACGAGGAGTCGAACTCGAGGGCGATGGTGATGTCGTCGCCGCCGAGGGCGTACCGCGCCTGCGGGATCAGCTCGACGCCGAGCGTCCCCGGCGGCGACTCGACGAGCGCCAGGCTGAGCTCGGCCAGGTCCAGCCTGGGCTTGGCGACCCGGCACAGGTTGAGCGCCAGCTGTTGCAGCCTGGCCAGTACCGCGGTCAGGTCGAATACCGCGGGCAGCAGCCGGAAGGTACCCGCGTCGTCGTGGACGAGGACGCCCTCGAGGACGGCGCCGATGGTCGACGCGCCGCAGGAGCGGCGCAGCAGCTCCTGCACCGCGTCGAGGCCGACGACGATGCCGCCGGTCAGGTCTACCACCGCTTCGACCACCGCGCCGGCGACGGCCGCGGGATCCGTACTCACCGTCGTCCCGTCGACCGCGACGAGGTCCAGGGCGCCGCCGAGGTTCCACCTGACCGCGAACCGGCGCGCGCCGTCGTCGGTGAGCCCGAGCCCGATCTCGACCCGTCGCCCGGCAGCGGGCGCGCTGCCGGCGCTGATCCGCGCGTACGGGCGCAGCGTCGCCCCCTCGACGTCCAGGTGGGCCGGGCCGACGGTCACGTCGAGCACCCGCAGGCCGGAGCCGTCGACCACGGCCTCGACCCGCGCGGATTCGACGCCGGGCAGGCCCCCCGGTGTCGCCAGGAGCCGGACGGCGAAGGGGTTGGCGGTCAGTCCCACCACGACCGACGCTGTCGAGACCTGCAGCTCGGTGCCGCTGACGGCGACGCCGACTCCGGTGGGAAGCGCCGGACCGATCGCGTCGCGCAATGCCTGGAGTACGCTCACCGCGAGCGTCGGCAGCCTGGCGGCGAGCTGGCCGCCGGGATCGGCGGCCCAGGCCTGCAGCTCGGCGTCGTGGAACGACAGGGGGTTGCCGGTCCGCAGCGCCATGGCGTCGCCCGCGGCCCGCACGACCGCCCCCGCCTTGCCCGACAGGTCGTTGCCGGTCTCGTCCGCCAGCGCGTTGAGGACGAACGGCAGCGCGTGGGTGGCGGCGGACGCGATCGAGCCGAGGCCCGGCGGGTTCGGGTGCAGGGGGATGTCGGCGCCAGTGCCGGGCCGGATGAAGACGGCGATGCCGGTGCTGGTGTCGAGAGTGACGTGGAGGGCCCGGGTGCCCGGCGTCGACGCGCCCGGCAGACCGAGCGCGAGGTCCGCCTGCACGATCGGCGGGCCGTCCGGCGCGAGCACCAACCCGGCGTCGAGCGTGACCTCGACGGTAGCGTCGGCCGGGGGGATCGGCGTCAGCGCGCTGCTGGCGACCTGCAGGCCGAGGCGGGTCCGGCCGGTGCTGTCCGTCGCCACGATGGTGACCCCGGTGGCGACCTCCCAGCGGCCCGGACCGCCGCTGACGCCGACGATTGGCTTGAGGGCGTCGAGGAGCCCGATGACGCGGGCCGGGTCGAGGCCCGCGGACCCGCCGAGCGCACCCGCGTGCCGGAACCAGCCGACGGGGTCGGTGACGAGTGCGAGCGGCAGCCGCACGGGTCGCAGGCCGTCGCCGGCCACCCCGGTGGCGAGCAGCCCGATCGCGTCGAGGGCCGCGTCGGCGACCGGGCGTACGTCATCGTCCAGGCGCCGCAGGTACTCCAGCCCCCGGCGCCCGAGCTCGGCGGGGACGAGGCGCGCGAGTAGGGCGAGGCCGGCCGCGGTGTCGGGGTCCGGCCAGAGCCGCACGGTGGTGGGGGCTGCGGCGCCCGGCGGGTGCCAGCGGGCGACGAGCGACGTGGTGGGGCTCGTGGTGAGGGCCAGCTCGGCACCCCCGGCCGGCGTGCTCCCTGAGGTCCCCAGCGTGACCTGCAGAGTGGACCGGCCGGCGGCGGGGACGGAGGCGTGGACCGCCCAGGGGATCGCCCCGGCGCCCGCGGCGTCGACCGACAGGGAGCGCCCGCCGAGGTCGGCCGAGATCGTGCCCCCGCCCACGGCCCAGGTGACGACCTCGCCCGTGCCTCCGCCGCTCACCAAGCCCCGCAACGCCGCGACCAGGCTGCCGCGCCGGGTCGGGTCCGCCAGGATGCCGGCCGAGAACGCGACGGGGTCGTGCAGGAGGTGGTCGACAGCGTCCGGCACCGAGCCGCCTGCGGCGTCGACGACGCCGACCGCGCGCAGGGCGTCGACGACCCGGGTCAGCGCCGGGTCGGTGGCGGACGCCTGGGTCAGCGCGGCCGAGAGGGCGGACAGCAGGACCCGGACTTCCGGCAACGCCGACGTGGTCTCATCGTTGGCCGGGTCCCCGCTCGTGCTGGCCGCGGTCCGTACGACCCACCGCGGGCGGGCCTGCCCGAACACCCGTGGTTCGTGCAGCACCATTCGGGCGTCGGCGCGACCGGGGCCGCCCTGGACGGGCACGGTCACGTCGGCCTCAATCCAGCGCAGGTCGACGTCGTGCTGGGAGCCGGGTGCGCGTCCCGGGTCCGGCCCGCCGACGAGCCAGCCGCCCGGTCGCCGGATCTCCAGGTGCAGCCGGACCGCTCGGTCCGCGAGCAGGCCGATGGTGCCGGACGTCTGCCCGACACCGCCCAGCTCGACGGTCACCACCCCCGACAGGCTGATCCCGGTCGCGCGGCTCATGGCGAGTGGGGCGACGACGCCGGTTCGCGCCGCCGTCGGCTCCTGCGGCGCGCCGGTCACCAGGACCCGGCGCGCGCCGACGGCAGCGAGCACCAGGTCCGTCAGGAGGGTCTGGACCAGCGCCTGGGACAGCAGCCCGAAGACGGCGTGCACGGTCAGGCCGGCGTGCGGAGCCGGAGCGGCGGTGCCCGGCAGCCGCAGCTCGCGTACGGGGTCGTCGTTGCCCAGCTGGGCTACCAGTCCGCCCAGCAGCGCACGCGCTCGGGCCAGGCGCGCCGTACCGGCGGCCGCGCCGGCCACGTCGAGTGCGGCCAGAGCGCGTACGGCCTCGGCGGCCGGGGCGACGTCGATGACGGAGAGCGTGACCTCGCTCCACGGCGTGCCCAGCGTGACGACGTCGGTGACCGCGTCGACCGTTCCTGCTGCGCGCGCGGCGGCATGCCCGGCCTCGGCCGAGGCCACGACGGCGATGGCGGGGCGGGCAGGCCCCAGGGCGGTCAGGAACCGGGCCAGCCGGGCCGCCTGGCCTGCGACGCCGTCCGGGTCGTCGCTGGGCAGCCGGCATGCCGCGCGACTCCCGAGCACGACGTACCAGTCGCCCGTCGCTGCGCCGGGCAGGGTGAACCCCTCCGGTGGCAGTCCGGGGGTGTCCAGATGGACGACGCGCTCGGCCGGCGCACCGTCCAGCCACGGCACGGTCCCGACGGATACGCGCACCGTGGTCGCGGGCACGCGGCCGAGGACGTCGTCCAGGTCCAGAGCGTCCGCGAGCTCGGTCCCGAGCAGGTCTTCCAGGAAGGTCATGGCGATCCCGGGTACGTCGGCCCCGTCGACGCTGCCCGGTGGCGGGATCACCACGCCGTCGGAATCCGCCCAGCGGGTGACGAGCGCGTCCATCCCCTCGGCCAGCCGGGGCCGGTCGGTCAGCAGGGCGGCGACGACCGGGTCGCCGGGCGCCAGCTCGCGCAGCGTGCGGACCAGGCCCGCGCTCGGCAGGCCGGGCCGGTCGGGGTTGACCGCCAGCGGGACCGGGTTGGCCACGGGGAGCTGACCGGGGCCGGCGGGCTCGACCCACGTCGCCAGCCCCGGACTGCCGGGCAGGGAGAGGAGTCGGACGAGCCAGGGATCCGTCGGGGTGCCGGCGCCGGTGAGTGCTCCGGCGTCGCCGAGCCCGCCGGTGAGCGAGCGCGCCAGCGGACGCAGCAGCCGCACCAGTTCCGGGGCTTCCTCGACCGCCAACGCGCCGATCCATGTGGTCAGCGCGGCGACGGGATCGGTTGCGAGGTCGGCCAGCCGGAGTCGTACGCCGCCGCCGATCTCGCCCGGCCCGCGCAGCCGCCAGCCGAGCAGCCGGACTAGGTCGCCGACGAGGCCGACCGGAGCAGCCGCCCCAAGTGCGCCGAGCAGACCCTCGAGCGCGTCCCATCCGGCGGCGTCGAGCAGGACGCTGCCATCGGCACCGACGACCGGCAGGGTGACCGGCACCGTAAAGCCCCCTGTGTCGACGGCCAGGCCAGGAGCGTTCACGCCCACGGAGAGCCCGCCCACCGGGCGCCAGGTCGCCTGCAAGCCGATCTCGTCGGCGTGTACGGACAGTGGGCCGATGTCCACCAGCGCCTGGTTCGTCGCAACCGCTACGGCGCCGAGCGAGGCAGTGACCTGAGGGACGAACGTGACGTGCCGCGCTGCGAGATCGATCGCGGTCAGCGCGACGGACACCCGCGTGGTGAGCCGCGTACACCCCTGGCCGAGGGTGTCAACGACGAGCCGCGCCCCGACGGCCAGAGTCAGGACGCCGTCGCCGACCCAGGCGTGCAGGGCGACCGGGTCGATGACGGGTACCACCCAGGGGTCGGCCGCGGTACCGGTCCCGGTGACCGGCGCGGCGGCCTGGCTCGCATCCGCGACCAGGTCGCGCAGGATGCCGAGCAGTGCGGGCACCGCGTCTGCGTGCGTATCGAGCAGACCCTGCCAGTAGGCCGCGACCGCGCCAAGCGGGTCGTGGAGGAACCTGGCGAGGTCGGTGGTCTGGACGGTGGGGAAACCGGCGGGAGCGGTCAGCCCGAGCAGGGTCGTGGCAGCGGCGACCACGGGACCTAGGCCGGCCAGGACCTCGTCCACCACCGCAGCGAGCACGGTCCCCGCCGCCTGCGCGATCGCGTCCGGCGACGAGAGGTCGATGACGTCATGCAGCTGGCCGCCGATGGTGACGTGCTCCGCGGCGAGCACGAGGACGGGACGACGCGTGGCGTCCAGCCCGAAGCCGAAGACCAGCCGGTCAACCGCGGGGTCCCCGGTCAGCAAGGCGGTCCCGTGGCCGTCCGCGCGCCTGCCGAGGACGGCGTGCGCGGCGCAGTTCACCAGCGCGCGGGTGCTCCCCGTCGTCCCGAGGTCGATCGAGGCCAGGTCGGCCTCGACGGCAGCGATCGCGTCGCCGGCCACCGTCCCGACCTCGGCCCGGACGAAGGGGACGAGTAGCGGATGCCCGCCCGTACCCGTGCCGACGTGCACGCCCAGCCGAACCCGGGCGGGACCGAGCGGGAAGCTCACGGCTTCGGTGTCGGCGGTGGCCCCGAGCGGGGCGAAGAGGTCACTGAGCTCGGCCAGCCAGGCGGCGCGGGTGGCGTCACCGCGCAGCATCCCCTCGAACCACGCGGTCAGCGCCGGCACACCGCGCGTGACGATGTCGGCGACCGGCAGCGCGGGGACGCTGCTGCCGTCACGCAGACCCAGCAACCCCGCCAGTGCCGCGAGCGGTCCGCTGCCCGCCGCGGCGGCGCCGGCCTTGACCACGGTGAGCACGAGCTGCAGCACAGTCGCATTGAGCTCGGCGAGGTCGCGCACGGACAGGCTGAGGTCGTGCGGCCCGGTGTCACCCGGCAGCCGCAGGCCCAGCAGGCTGAGGCCGATGCTCGGCGCGTCCCCGCCGGTCGGGACGTCGGCGACGAGCTCCAGGGCCTGGAGGAGGGGGTCGCTCACCGTCACCCGGACGTCCAGCGAGATCGAACCGTCGGCGGTACCGAGCACCACGGGACTGCTCGCAGGCGGATGGCCGGTCTTGGCGGCGCGGAAGAGCGGGACGTGCGTGCGCAGGCTCGCGACCTGGTCGGAGGCGGCCACACTCGCGCCGACTCCGATCCGGACATGGTCCGCGGCCTGGTCGTCGAGCACCACGTACACCGTGACATCCGGCCCGCCGCCGCCCGAGCGTTCGAAGACCGGCAGCCAGGTCAGACCACGCGGGTCGGTGGTCGAGGTCGCGCCGCCGAGCACCTCGTCGACGAACGCGACCAGCGCTCCGCGTTGCCTGTCGTCGGCGAGGATCGTCGACAGGTACGTTCCTGGCTCGCTGAGCCAGCCGCCGTTGAGGTCGCCGGCGGCGGTGACGAGGCCGAGCGCCTTGCCGAGGCTGCCGAGGCTGCCGAGGTCGCCGGCGGTCAGGCTCACGGCCGTACCAAGATGCCACGCCGGGTCGCCCCGGGACCGGCACCGGGCCGGTCGAACTGATGCCGCGCCATCGTCGCGATCGACAGGCCGTTCGGGCTGGCCGCTAGCCCCACCGGGATGAGGCCCAGGCCATCCTCGTCGCGGTTCGCCGCACTCGCCAGCCGAGCGCTGACCCCGGTGACCACCTGCCACGCGAACGACACAAGCGCGTCGCCCCAGACATCGACGATCTCGACCGGACCGAACGGTCGATGGTCGGTGGCGGCCAGCATGCCGGCCGGCCGTTTGGCACTGCCGACCGCGAACCGCACGACCACCTTCTGCTGTCCGGTCTGGTCGCACGCGATGGGGATGACGACGGCGATCGCGCCGTCCTGCGTCTCGACCTCGATCTGCCCGACGAAGACCGCCAGCTCATCCTCCCCCAGGCTCCAGACCACGACCCCCGGGTCGTCGCGGTTGACGGTCGGCAGTCCCGCGACGAGCCGCCCGACGACACGGCATGCCTGCACCGTCTCGTCGACGTTCAGCGGCAGTTCCGGGCCGAGCGCCCCGGCCGGCAACGGCTTGTCGGCCTCGCCGCCCGGGAACAGGCCCGGGCATCGTTGCTTGATCAGGGCGAGCAGGCGCTGGCACTCCTCGTCGGCGGCCTGCTCGTCGGGAGAACCCGGCCACGTCCGCGGGCGGGTGGCCATCAGCCGTACGCCGGCTGCATTCGCCGCCACTCCAGCCGAGCCAGCACCGCGAAGACGACGGTGACCATGGCAAGAGCGACGACGATGAGCCGCTCCAGCGAACCGTCGCCGCCGTCGCGTAGATCATTCCAGGCGGCTACGTCGGTGTTTGTCACGATCCCATGCTTCTGTGCGAGCAAGATCGCCGACCTCGACCGCATATCATCGCTGGCGCCAGGCAATTCTGGTTTGGAAGGGCGGTGCTTGAGGGCGAAATCAACCATGCTGAACGACTCGAGCACTGCTGCTCGTGGCGAAATGTTTGCGATGCGTTCGGCGCGATCACGGTCCGCAGTGATCTCTGGAGAGACAGGCGGTGTCTCACCCTCCATTGCCTCGCTAGCCTTGTTGATTGCTTGTGCCAACTGCGATTCAACAAATTGCGCCTCAATCCCGCCCGACCCAACCCTTAGTGCCCGCAGTTGCGAGAATCGCTCGCTGAGAGACTTTCGATAGATCCACACGAGCCCTAAAATTACCAGCGGCCAAACCGCATGACCAGCCATTCGCTCAGTGAACGTCAATGCATCCTCTTATCCACCCAGCTCATACGTGATTGCATGTAGCTTAGTCGGATCTCTGGCCATTGCCAACTTCCGATGGCAATGGCCAAATTTCCGCGATTCATCCAAGTCTGGTAGTAATGCGGCATATTGATTATTTCGTTTGGTTCATACCCGGCATTCTGACCTCTCCGCGCTACTCCCTCATCTAGATGGTCTTGCGGTCTCGAACTGGGGCAAATCCGGACGCTCCAGTATCGCCAGCATGTCGGGCCCGGCAACCTGCTTGGCGCAGCGTTCCTCGCCGCCGCGAGTGGGACGCTGAGGGAATTCGCCTCCGCCGACGACCTGGCACATCGGTTGAGCTCACCAGCGCGCGCCGGGTTGAGTCGGCGGGGCTCGCGACCACTCAGGACGGCGGCACGGCCGAACGTCGGCGTCTGCCATGGCAGTTTCCCCTGCTGCAGGGCATCGCAGTCCGGTCGTTAGGCCCGCCGCTGGCTTCACCCGTTGACATCCTCATCGCCGTGGACGAGTCGGGCAGCATCACTCCGGCGCAGATGACGCTGGAGCAGACGGCGGCGCGGTTGATAGCACTGGGCGAGTTCGCACGGGAATCCAAGGTCGGGGTTCTCGGGTTCGGCGGACCCGATGGGCTCTATAACGCCATCACTAATCCCCAGCCCCCGGTGGACCTGGTGTGCCCGATGATGGAAGTCGGCACGCCCGCCAGCCGGCAATCGCTCAGCGACTGCATCGGCAAGCTGCACATCCGCAAGGCCGAGCAAGGCAATCAGACAGACTTCATCGACGCGATCAGGGATGGTGTCGATGACCTGACAAGGACCAGGGACCAGGGACACGAAACGGCCGCTGCTGCTGTTCCTGCTAACCGATGGCCATCTCGACATGGTGGGCTCGCCGGACTTCCCCGGGACAAACAGCCAGGTGATCAACGCAAAGGCGAATCGGTACCTGCTTACTCACGTGATTCCCCAGGCCAGGCGGGCCAGAGTGCGGATCTGGCCGCTCGGCTTTGGGCGTGACGCGAACCTCTATGAGTTGCAACCGATCGCGGCTGGCGGGGCGCTTGGCAGTTGCGACGCGGCGCTTCCTGACGCGACACCGCATGCCATCCACGTGCTCAGCGCCGCGGACATCAAAAGCGCGCTCCCACAGATTTTCGCCAATGCCCGGTGCTTGCACTACACCCCGGGCCCGAAGGCGAAGGTCGGATTCGGTGCTTCTGTGGACCTATACGTGACAGTGCCTGACATCGTGACCTTCGGCTCGATCGAAGTAGCCCGGCGGTACCAGCAGATCTCCGTGACCGACTACGATCCGGACAATTCGAGCAGGGCAGCTTCGGTCACCTGGACCGCGGGCAGGCTATGCGCATGGCGCAGGAGCAGGCCCAGGGGCTCCTCAACCACCGCCGAAGGTAATCCCGCTTTCGGCGGTTGAGCGGCAGGTTGTATGCCGAACAGTCCCGGTCGCTGATGCCGTCACCGGCAAGGGCCGGCCGGATCACCATCCAGACCATCCAGGTCCTGCCCGCCCCCGGCGTCCTGCCGTTCCCGCACGTCAGCCAGGTGTTCCTGGTCGTGCGGTATGTCACCAGCCTGCGCCAGCGGATCTCAGCCGTGGCCGCGCTCGGCGGCCGCCAGCGCAGCAGCCGACAAGGCAAGCCCGCTCTCCGGCTCTTGCCGCCACGGCTGCGAGCGCGCCGGCTGGTCACTCCCGGCACCGTCCTGCGCTGGCACCGCCGCCTGGCCGCCCGCCGGTGGACCTGCCCGCAGCGGACGGGACGGCCGCCGGTCAGCGCCGAGATCGCCGCGCTGATTCAGCGGCTCGCCACCGAGAACCACGGCTGGGGATACGAGCGGATCCAGGGCGAGCTGCTCAAGCTCGGCCACCGGGCCGCGCGTCCACCATCCGCCGGGTCCTGAAGGCACTGAAGATTTCGCCGGCACCGCAACGGAACACGGACACGACGTGGCGCAGGTTCCTTCATACGCAGGCCGCGCCGATGCTCGCCACCGATTTCTTCCACGTGGACTGCGCGGTGACCCTGCGCCGCCTGTACTGCCTGTTCGTCATGGAGGTCGGAGATCACTGACCGGATGCTGATCTTCGGCGAACGGCACCTGCGGACGGTCCTGGCCCAGTACGAGGGCCATTACAACGGGCGGCGGCCCCATCATAGCTGCCAGCTCCGCCCGACCCGGCCCGATCACCCTGTCGCGGACCTCTCCCGGGACCAGGTCCAGCGCCGGCCCGTCCTCGGCGGACTCATCAACGAGTACGAGCGAGCGGCATAGAAGCCCAAGTCAGGACTAGTGGCCGACTTCTGGAACCCCACAGGGTAACTCGCTCGATGATCCCGGTCTCGGCCTTGAAAAGGCTGGCCGATCTGGGAATGCAGTGCAGATAACCGCTGCTAGACGCGGCGACCACCCCCGGGCCTTCTACGGCGGCTACTTCGGCGCGCGAGAGCGACCGTCGGAAGGGAATGGGGCCGGCGTTGCGGCCGGCCCCATTTCGACAGTCAGTCGCTCCGCCGTTAGGGCGTCAGCTTGCTAATCCGGGTCGACCAGTTCGCGATCGCGGTCCGCGAGCCTGGGCCGTGGCTCGCGCCACCGCACGTGCCGAGCAGGTTGTCGCCGGTGCCGCCGGCGAAGAACGGGCCGCCCCAGTC
>WNEY01000997.1_pt1 | contig 19211 bp, 17 predicted proteins | sample 5400531 | NCBI WGS metagenome assembly WNEY01 (sample SAMN13153338, study PRJNA577476) | soil metagenome | isolation source: 200 cm saprolite under Douglas fir tree site 1 | place: USA:California | collected 2015-04-18
ACGTCAGCTCCATCAGGCCAGGCGGGAACGCGCTCCCGACAGTGGAACTGCGGATCTTTCAGCAGGCCGGTAACCGTGGGAAAGGTGAGCAATTCCTCCAGCGTGGCCTGCCCGCCAATAATATCCTGGCTGCCTGGCGCCTGCCGCCTCACAATGGCCGGCGGCGGCTGGGCGGCGAAGGTGGTTATCTCACCCGCATCCAGGCGCAGGCCGACGCGCACCGTCGGCGCGCTGAAGTATTTCCCCGCCGCTCGCCTGATCGGCTCTGTGTAGATGTTGGCCACGACAGCCGGTCCGCGCAGCACGTAGGTCAGATGCCAACTGCCCGGCCGCAAGCACACGGCGCTGCCTGGGTGGCACCGGACCAGTTCTACCGGGCCCGGACCCAGGGTAGTGAGCACGGCGATCTCGCCCTGGAGCACCTCAAAGATCTCCCACTGGCCGGGCGGGTTCCAGTGCCCGACCGACCGGCCGAGTTCACCGGTGGGCAGGTCGACGCCGGGATAGGTGACGCGGTCCAGTCGCCAGGTGAAGTCAGACCCGTCGGCGGCGACCACCGTCCTGGCCGGGCAGGCGTCCCGCTCCGACCGGTAGAGCACCTGGTCGTGGACTCGCGCCGACGCGCGCAGCCGCGTCTCGTCATAGAAGAAGCACCTGGCGTCCTGGGGGGCCGCGTCGCTGTCGGCGAGCACCTGGGCCAGGCTGCGGGTCAGTAGGCTCATGCGCGGCCTCTCACCGCGGGCGCGAGCCCCGCCCCGACCGGATCGGCGATCTCGGACAGGGCTGCGGGTATCAGGCCGGACTGAGCCGCGAGGAGGTCATCGAGCAGGCACAAGCCGGTCAGCAGCAGGCCGTTCGCGAGTTCCAGGCAGGCGGCCCAGCCCTGCGGGCCGCCAGGCAAGTTCAGCGGCTTGCGGTCGGACAGCCGGCACGCCGCCTCGGCCAGGCAGTGCAACGCGTGGGCGAATGCGAGGCGCTGCCGCCACCCGCTGTCGACCTGGTCGAGATGCCGGAAGAACGGCAGGCAGTCAAGCAGGCCAGGCAGGGCCGATGCGGCGGCCAGCGCCGCCGGCCGGGGATGCCGCAGTTCAAGCCGGTAGACAGGAACACCATCCGCTGCGGTGCGGCGCTCGATCTCGAAACCACCGGCCATGGCCGGCTCGTAGACGGTCAGGCTGAACATGACCTTAGCCACGTCATAGATCGAATCCCACGGACTCAGCGTTCCCCGTGGGTCCACGACGGTGAAACCGTCGGCATGCACCAGGAGGTTGCCAAGGTTGAAATCACCGTGCAGCGGAAAATGCAGCCTCGCCGGCGCGATGCGGGACACTAGATCGTGGTCGCTGGCCAGGCGGCCTAGAAGCTCGGTGACCGATGGGCGCCGACGCCCGTTGACACAGGCTCCCGCGCCGTCGAGCAGGTCGCGGTCAAGGTGGGACCGCAGCAGCGGCAGCCGGCGCCACAACCGATGCAGGTAATGCTGGTGGAAGTAAGCAACGTCACCCGGCCACTCGGCGACCGAATAGCCGTAATCGGTCAGCGCCCGCAAGATCGCGCGCAGCGTGACGAGAAAGCCAGGGACATCGGCGACCTGACCGTTCAGGGCGTTGCTCACCGGCTCGCCGCGGTAGTGCGGCATGACATAGGCGGCCATCCCCGGGCCGTGCCATTCTCCGATCACCCGTACGTACCGCGGCGAGATCCCCGGCGCGCGGGCGTGCACATGCGCGATCTGGCGCGGCTTGAGCCTGAACGTCCGCAAGTCGTGCCCGTCGACCAGGCCTGCCGCCGCATCGAGGAACTTGATGACGATTGGGTCCCCGGTGGCGCTCAGTGCCCGCCACACCAGCGCCGGGCTGCCACCCCCGGTGAGGAGAACCGGATCACGGGCTCCGAATTCGGAAAAGAGCCATTCGAACGGCTCTCGCTGTACCCCGTCCGCGCGGATCGGCACGGTATTCACTGCTGCCATTGCGTCACAGAATACCCAATCGGCTGATATAGCATCAGCAGCCCGCCCCGCGGACCAGCCGGGCCAGGAGGTTCGCGTTCGCGGCAAGATCGTTCCCCAGCACAGCCTGGTACGCGGGCACCCGCGCGGCAGCCGCTCGCAATGCCGCCAGCGCGGCCTGGCCGCGTGCGACCGGCGACTGGCCGGTGAACCGCAGGAAGTCGGGATAGTAGTCGGTCTTGCCCGGCACGGGGAAGACGTCGCGTTCGCTGAACGCCACCTGAGCGAGCGGAGACACCACGGGCCGGGAACGGCTGAGGTCGATCCGGGGAACGACGATAGCTGTCAGCACCGCGGATGAGCCAAGCTCGACTCCCAGCCAATCGCGCACCTGCGCCGGGAATAGCTGTGCCTTCAGTTCGGCACCGTGCGCGCGGACGGGTGCCCGCGTGCCCGCGAGCAGCGCCGCGGTCACCGCATCGCGCTGGTGGTAGGGGACTGGCTCGCCACCGAGGTACCTGGATCGCAGGATGTCCGCCCAGCCCAGCGCGTGGAGCAGGCCGAGGCCGATGTTCAGCGAACTCGGCCACGGCAGCAGGCGGGGCTCACCGGTCACGGACCCAACGAAAACGCGGTCATGCGCGATCACCTGCCATCCGGCGAAAGCCGCCAGAGCCATGACGGCTGCTGTTTTCCCTGATCCCTTCGGCCCTATGACGGCCAGTCCCGCGCCCTCGCGCGCCGCCGCGGCCGCGTGCACGGGCGACCATCGCTGGCTTTCCAGCCATGCGGTAGCGGCCGAGCGCGCCACCCGCACGGCCGCCAGCCCGGCAGCGTCTGCGTCGTCCCCCAGGACCAGCACTCGGTCGCGGTCCCGCACGTAGGCAACCCGCTGGTCGGGGCATCCGGCGAGCACGGCCGGGCCGGGACCGGCAGCGCGGAGTCCGGCCGCCGCCATAAACGTCGCGACCGGCTCGGACGCCCCGGGCCGACCGAGCGCCGCGCACAGGCGGTACCTGGCGGCCTGATCCACCACGACGGTCACCTCGGCCGCCAGGGAACCAGCCGGGCCGGAACCAGCCGGAGCGGGCCCGACCGACCAGAAGCCGTGCAGGTACCGCCGCAGCCATTCCAGCACCGTGCCGTCGCCGGACCGGACGGTGATCACGCACCCGCCGGCCCGCACGGTGACAGTCGGCCGGAGGCCAGCCTCCGGCAGCAGCGTGCGCCACCACCGCGCCGCGTCGAAGCTCACCGCCGGAACTTCTGCCGCAGCGTCCCGGCGAGGCGCTGCCGCTCAGGAACGGGCACCGCGGGCATCGACCACACCGCGACCGCATCCTCAGGGGGGAGCTGGTAGCGCGGCTCGAGGCGCCAGGACACGTGGTCTAACGGCTCCCCGGTGAGCGCGCCGACGTACTGCGAAACGTGGTACGAAGGAGGGCGCAGCGCTCGCATCGTCGCGCCGACCATCGCGCGCAGCAGCAGCCACAGATCGTCGGCTTCGGCCGCAGGCAGTTCGCCGGGGGTCAGCACGTGGCGGCCGGGCACCACCAGCGTGGTGCCGGGAACCGGCTGGCGGGACGGAACCAGCGCTACCGAGCCCGCCGACCTGGCCACCTCGGGCCAGGTGCCGCCACCAGCGCCAACGTGATCACACACCGGGCACGGATCCTGTCCGCGGAAGGCGTACCGTGCCGGGCTCCACGCGGCACCAGCGGTCGGCCGGACCGATGACGGCGAGCCGTCACCCAGCTCGGCCTTCAGCCGACGGGCGATCTCCTCCAGTTCCGGCATCGGCGTGAGCGGCAGCTTTCCGTTGGATACGAACGTGTAGGGAACTCCCTCGTACCTCGGGCAGATGCGGGCGTGAATGTGAGCGAGGGGTATCCGGCCGCCCTGCCAGACGTACATCGCGTCGGGCCGGTACGCGCGCTCGACCGCCATGGTGGCGGCGCGGATGGTGCGGAACAGGTCGATCGCTTCGTCGACGCTGAGATCGGGCAGGGCGAGCGCGTGCCGGCGGGGGATGACGATTAACGAGCCGGTGGATCTCTGGTGGTTGGCGACCGCCGCAATGCTGTGCCGGGTTTGTGCCACCGGGAGCCAGAATTCCCGGCCGGCGACCCGCTCGCAGAACAGGCAGTCACCCCTCACCATGCCACCTCCTCGCACCGGCCGGTTACGCTCAACGCCAGTGGCTACTGTAGCTTTCCTCGGACTCGGCCTGATGGGCGCGCCTATGGCTGGCCGCCTGCTGGAGGACGGCCACCAGGTCATCGTGTGGAATCGGACGCCAGCCGCGGCCTGGCCACTGGCTGCCCGTGGGGCCCGGATGGCTCCCAGCCCGGCCGCGGCTACCAGCGGGAGCGAGTTCGCTATCACGATGCTCGCGGACGCCGCCGCCGTCCGTGACGTCCTCACTGGTACCGACGGCCTGGTCAGCGCGCCGCCTGAGGTGCTGATCCAGATGTCGACGCTCAGCCCGGCGGAGGCGATCGGGCTGGCCGCCGAGGTTGCGTCGGTCGGCCCGCCGCCGGTGGCGTTTCTCGACGCTCCCGTCCTTGGCAGCGTGCCGCAGGCTCGGGCCGGCACCTTGCGCATCCTGGCCGGTGGCGACGCGGCGACCTTCGACCGCTCACGCGACCTCCTCGCGGCGCTCGGCGAACCCGTTCACGTCGGCCCGGCAGGCGACGGGTCAGCATTAAAGTCAGTGGTGAACGCCGCCGTGGCCCCCATGGTCGCCTTGCTCGCGGAGTCCCTCGCCCTCGCTGACTCACTCGGCCTGGACGAGGACCTGGTGCTTGACGAGCTTGGCCGGTCGCGTATCGGGGCGCTGGTGGAGCGCAAGCGAGCCGCAATCCAGAGCGGGGAGTTCGGTGCCGATTCCAGGCTGGCCCTGTTCGCCAAGGACATGCGGCTGGTGCTGGAGTCCGCGCGGGCGTCGGGGTTGGCGATGCCGATCGCGGCCGCCGCGCTCGTCCTCGCGGAGGCGGCCATCGCCGACGGTCTCGGCCTGCTGGACTACTCGGTCCTCGTCGCGCGCTCGCGTCCGGCCGGCCGCCCCGGGCTCAGGGCTGGCCCGGCCGCCAGCGAATGAGCGTGGGCAGGCTGCGTGGCATCGGGCCATAGCCGAGCGGGGTCACCTCAAGCACGGTGATCTGACCGCGCTCGTGCCGCCGCGCCAGTTCGCCAAGCAGCGTCCGCTGGTAATCACAGGCCCTGGTGTGCATCCACGTCGCCAGATCGAGCGCGCTGCGCCAGGGCCGCAGCAACTCGGGGCACGGCTCGATGTGGACGACCTCAAGCGGCTCGGCCCGCAGCAGGGTTTCCACCGCCACCGGCACATGCCTAGGCAACTGCTCGATGACATGGTTGGTAAGCAACACCTGGCCGGGCAGCCGGGCCAGGCCCGCGGTGTCTGGGCGCAGCAGGTCGAACAGGCCGACCTGGATGCTGAGGCCGAAGTGGCGGGCCTGTGACGTGACGGAGCGAATCGCCGACTCCGTCGGGTCATAGCCCGCGAGATGCTCGTAGCCGGCCGCCGCCAGCGCCAGCAAGTTCTTCCCGGCACCGCAGCCGATCTCGGCTATGTGAACCGAGGCCCCGTGATGCGCGCCGACGATGACCGCGAGCTTGCGGGCCCGCCACCGGAAAAACGCTGGGGCGGGCACGCGGCATGGTACGAAGTCAAGCAGCGCGTGCAACTGACTCGGGCCGTAGGAGGACAACCCCGCGGCCTGCGCCAGGTCGGTGGTGGCGAGCCACCGCCCCTGGCTCTCCACTCCAGCCCAGCGCCTCTCGTACTCCGCGAGCGACGCCTGCGGGGTGCGTGCTCCGCGCTGGCCGGCGAGTGATCGGCCGGCCCAGCGGGCGGTGCTGCCGGCTGCCTGGCCAAGGCAGCCCAGCGTGTGATGCATCCGCTGGATCGGGACAGCCTCAAACGGCAACGGGACCGGGTAGGAAGCGCCCGTAGGCTTAGCCATCCCGGCTATTCCAGGCCTTCAGCTCGCCATTCGCGCACCAGCCTCCTGGCCAGGTCGAGCTCGGCCGGCGTATTGACGTTAAGCGCGAAGTTGAACGGGACGACCGCGACCGGCTCGCGCCGCGCCGCGAGGAATTCCATGTAGCCGTGGAAAGTGCCACGTCCCTCGCCGGCGAACTGGCGGCCCGACGCGACAACGGCCGGCCGCCAGTGATAAGCGCCAACCGCCCGCGGCAGCCGGCTGTCGGCCCCATCACCCAGCTCCATGCCACCATCGGGGCCGACCATCACCCTGATCGAGCGCGGATCGGCGGATGGCGGGCTCGCGGAAACCGCGAACTGCATGTTCGCTCGCTCATGACCCGCGGCGCCGGCTATGAAGCCGACGACCTCAGCATGCGGTGCGACCAGGTCGCAGTCGAGCACCGTGAACTCGTCGCCGACGTCAAGGGCGATATCCATCAGATCGTTGAGGTAGCCCAGGGGCTCGTGCCTGCTCACCTGCACTCCCCGGCCGTACGCGGCCACGCAGGCGGGCACCTCGGCGTCAGATGGCCGCGCGTACACCACCACGTGCGCGCCGTCGGCCTTCGCCGCTCGCAGCAGCCTGGCCAAGATCGGCTCACCCGCCACCTCCATGAGGGTCTTGGCCCGGCCCGCGGTGAGGTCCCGCAGCCGGGTTCCTTCTCCATGCGCCGGAATAACGATCACGCGCTGGCGAGCCTCATTCATCGTCGGCGTAGGGGAGCCGGGCCGTGACCAGCACGCGTTCGGGCTCACCGCCATCGTCGAGTCGCAGTACGGGGAGCACCTCATGCCAGATGCCGGGCCCGTGGATGCGCAGCGCCCCCAGGTTGTCGTAGTAAGGCTCCATCCAGCCGTCTCGCATAACCTGCATGGCCGTACGGCACCCGATGCTCACCGGCATCTGGAGCATGACGCGGCGGCTGGTCTGGGTGTCACCGTGCGGCGCGATGAAGTCAGCCTCGCCGTACGTCAGCAGGAACGTGCGGTCATACCGGAGCTTGCGGCCGATGATGTCCTCGACGACGGGCAGGCTCTCGGCCAGCAGTTCGGTCACGAAACCGCTCAGCCCGCTGGCGCCGAAAGCCGACTGGACAGCGGCCCGCCCCTGCGGGCTGAGCTCGCCGCCTTCGAACGGCGCCGGGTCGATCCGGCCGAACCGGCGGCCGTTCCTGAGCGTCCCGGTACTGACCTCGGGGGGGCGAACGACGCGGATCGCGTGCCGCCGGACCTCAGGCATAAGCTCCCGCACGATTCCGGCTAGCCTTTCGCCGTTGACGAAATCCTCGATCTGCACGAAGCGCAGCTTCTCGTAGGTCTTCGCCAGCGCCCGCCTGCGATCGTCGGCGTCAGACGCGGCCAGGTTGCGCCCGGTTACGGTAAGCACATCGGTCTGGGTGCTGTCACGGTCCATTTCTCATCCTCTTCTATACGTAGCTGGACAAGATGCTGGTGACCCGGGCGGCCTGATCGGCGTACAGGCGCAGGACTGCGGTGGCCCGGGCCTCACCATGGCTGGGGGCGGTCAAGATCTGGACGCTCACGCTCCCGAGCAGCCGGATCGCGATCTCTACCTCAAGACGGTCCCGGTAGGCCGGATCTTGCCTAACCCAGGCTGCCACTGCCTCGCTGCGCTCCGCGATGTCCATGATTTCCGATTCGCTAAGGCGGGCGGCCGCGGTCAGCACCTCAGGCGGGGTGCGTCCGCCGGCCGCGGCGAACGCGGGCTCGATCCGGCAGTGAAAAGCCAGCAGCGTCGCAAGATCCATAATGGGGTCCCACCACGGCAGCCCGCCCAGCCAGAGCCCGCGGGTATCGATGAAGATCAGACCCGCCTCCGGCGCCGGCGGCCCGGCTAGCATGATGTTGTTCAGGCCGAAGTCGCCATGGGCGGCTAGGCCGAGCCGAGAAGGCCCGAGCTTCGTCGCGCGGGCGGCGAGTGCGCCGCCAGTGATCCACGCCGACATCTGCATGAGCGCCTCGGCGTTGGTCCGGTGGTTGTCATAGCGCTGGGCGGCCCACGCTAAGCCCGCCGGACTCGCCAGCGCGCGGTGTAGGCGCGCCATCCGCTTGCTGGCCTGTGCGGTCAGGAAGTCATCCGCAGCCGACGCGAGTTCCTGGCTCGCCGTCGCCTCAGCCGGCCGCAGGGTCGCTATCTCGAACAGCTTGCCGATAGCAGCGGCGGTCAGGCTGGCCACAAGCGGCTTGTCGTCACCCAGCGAAAGATCGTCCAGGCTGCCGTACGGATAGAAGCTCATGACCAGCAGCCCCGCACCGTGCTTGATCACTTTCGGATATGGTCCGTGCTGGCCGAGCACCCTGTACAGGGCGAGAAAGTGATGAGTTTGATCGGTGAGGTCCTGCACCCAGGTCTTGTCATATGCCCGCTTTATGAGTACGCGCTCGCCGTCCGCTGTCTCCGCCACGTGGACGCTGCGCCCCTGATCGGTCGGAAACTGGTCGATCAGCCGGTAACCGGAAAGCTCATCAGTTATGACCGCGTCGGGCGTCGCTCCTGATTCCATCGAATGTCTCCATTTGGTGGACTGTAATGCAGTATAGGTAATCTCAATGGCCCAACTGCTCCAGCAGCGCGAACCCGGCGTGATCCAGCTGGTACAGCACCCGTCCCCCGATACGCTGGTGCCACACGGCTCCGGCGCTTGTCAGCACCGCAAGATGCTGCGATACCGTGCTCTTGGCCAGGCCCAGGGACTTCGCGATTTCCGTGGTCGTCTTCGGCATTTCGAGAGACCGGAGCACCCTGGCCCGGCCATCGCCGAGCAAGATCGCAAGGCGGTCAACCTGAGGCTGGCTCGACCGGTGCTGGCTGAGTCCGGCGGCGAAGCTCGCCGTCCGGGCTTCGTACGACATTGCTATCACAGTGTCACGTTCCGCGAACATTCGCACGCCTCGGGCGAACACGCTGGGCACGAGCAGGAGCTTGGAACTGCCGAGGGCACGGGTCAGGTCGCGGTGATAAGGCGCGGTCATGTGAGGCGGGCTCCATGAGACTCTTCCGCCGAGTTCCGCAAGCATCGCCTCCGGCCCCGCCACCGCCAGGGTTCTGCCCCGGAACAGGACCTCGTCCTCAAGACTGGCTCGTATCGATGACCAGTACGGGGCGATCGCCCACTGCCAGTACCGCTCGATGAGATCAAAGGTCCGCTCACTCGTCTGGGCGTCGCTCTCTCTGAGGTACCGCAATTCGGTCGTTATGCTGTTGCGCGACGGATCCGGGATGTGGACCTGGGCCAGGGACAGGATCGGCGAGTCTGGCACTCCCATCATGCCCACCAGGTCACGGGCGACTTCAGCGGGCATGTCCGCGCGTACCTCGGCGACCCAGCGCGCATAAAGCGGAGGCCCAGGGCCACCGTAGCGAGCGAGAAGCGCAAGACTCGCAATCGCTTCCCAGAATGGGCTGAACGCCAGTCGCACTGAGTTCAGGCTCGTTGAGTCGATATAGAGGCGGATCACGACTTCACTCGGGCGGACGGCCATAGCCTGGCCATGACAGCTCTACTTTACTTGATATGTCCTGACAGATAGTGAGCACCTCCCTGATCCATCGGCCTGGATCCTCCGGGTCATAATCGCGCATGGTTTCAAGTTCCCAGTACTTCTCAAAGGGGAGTACCGCCGGAGATACGGCACGGAATCTATTTGGTCGCCACTTCAGTATCTGACTGCCATACTCGCCACGCGCTTCGACCAGGGAATCGATGACGTGGCCCAGCGCGCATCTCGCAGAAATCGTGGCGCTTTCCATATGACCCGACTCCATTTGACCCAGCGCGTCTTCGATGGCGTTATCGGCTGCACTGAGAGACCGGGCCACAACGAGGGAGCGGAACGCCGTCGCGCGCAGCCGTTCTCGGTATTTCAGTATCCAATCATCACCCAGCAAGGGCCGGCAGTTCTCCAGCCGGCCGAGCGCAAGTTCCTCCCGGTACGACAAGAAGTCATCGGCGAACACCGAGCGCTCATATTCGCCCCAGGAGACCTTCGCGAGCATCTGCTCAATCTGGCTGACCAACCAGTACGTAATCTCCCACCGTCGGTTCCGGTCGTAGAACATCTCATTACGGACCCGTGGCGGATTAAGCGGCATTCGCATGATGCTGCTAGTCTCCGTTGCCCACTCGCTGGCGGTGACTACATATATGTCAAAGTCACTTCTCTCGTTGTCCCAGCAGCGTGCCGCCGAGCCGACGACAAACACGGCAAGACTATCCCCCGGAACGAGCCCTCTTCCGCGGAGCGGGCCGAGCCAGTCATCGATACTCATATCTCGCACTTGCTCAGCCTCTATCCCGAAGTCGTATACAGGCCCGCCCGCGCGAACGCCTCTGCGATCTGCGGCTCCTCGAATGCGCCGGCATCTCGGAAGGCTCGCACCGTGCCGGCCGCAGCCCGAACGAAACCATGCTCGTCAAGTGCTGGATAGCAGTCGGAGATGATGGAAGTGATGTCGCCCGTCGGCGTTTCAATCGTATTAAGCATGCGCGTTACAGCTTCGATATCCGGTTCAAGGAACGCTCGGGCGAGTACAGGAACCTGAACGCCTACAAGCCGACGTTCGGTGGCGCTGATGCACGTCCAGAGATACCGCAGCAGGCTCCTGAAATAGGCATGATGGCGGCCCTCGTCCTCGGCGTGATCCGCCACGATTTCGCATACTTCGGGCACGAGGCGGCGATCCTTGGGGATATCCGAGAGCAATCTTGAGATGAGGGTCTCCGTGACGACTGCGAAGAAGATGTCCAGCAGCGGTCTAAGGGACGGGTCGAGCATCTCACGGGCCTGGCTGACCTTCCTGGTATATCCTGGCGTTACCAACGCCGTCGGCTCGATACCGGTAACGGCGGCCACGTTCGACATGAAATCGTAGCTGAACTGGGCATGCCAGGCCTCGTCCGTGCAGATCTTGAATGCGTCGGCACGGAAGGCCGCTGGCAGTTCGATATTCAGCTGGCCCGATGCGATCTGGCTCGCAACCGGCACGACCGTTGCCTGCTCAAGCACAGTTGTCAGGTGCAGATATTGGTACAGCGCATGAACCGGCAACTCGTCAGCACGGGGCAAATCCTTGACCAGAGCATGGACCGCCACCGGGACCTGCTCGGGCGGGAAGAAGAGGCTGCCTTGGCGAGGTTCCTCGGTCAGCTCGCGCCGGGGCTTGGAACGCACGCTGGCACGGAGGTCCCAGTGACGAAAGCTACTCTCGTAAATATCCACGGTGCTCAGTACTCTATGAAACCGGAGCTAGCCATCTCGCTCAGGAAGTCCAGGACGTCAGCGAGGGCTAGCTCCGCGGCTACGTCATAGTCAGCTTGAATAATGGCCGCGATATCGTGGATGGTTCGAGACCCGTCAACGGATTTCCAGATTACCGCACCAGTCTCGCTCAGCTCCGCGGACTCATTGTCCACTGCGATGAAAACCTTGTCTTTAAACTTGCGAGTACGTGCGTGCAGCGGCCTGCGGGGAATGGAGTCAGGACCAAGATCTGACTTATATTCCATGTTACGAATCTTTCATGCGACTGCGTTGGATAAGAATTATCACAGACGGGCAGTTACTTATTATATGCGCCACGGCGGCCGGGTAGATCGAGCCCGACATTATCGTCAGAATCACGAATGCGAGTGATGAGGCAACCTCAATCGCATAGATACGAGCAGCTGATCGCCGCACCGACGCCCAGCCTGGGAAGTGATGGCGCGCCACGAAGAGCACGGCGCCCATCAGCGCCGCCTGAATTGCGGCAGACATCGGCCGGGCCAGGGCCGGGCTGCGGAACATGAGCTCCTCGGCGGCGCCGCCGGCCAGCAGGATGGCAGAGCTGACGATGGTGTCGGCGACGGGCTTGGATCCGGCCAGGAACGCCAGTTCTCCTGACGCAATCGCCGCGGGCCGCAGTCCAGAGATCCAGATTAGACAGAACCCGACGGCCGGGCCCGCTACGTACCAGGGCCAGGCCCCTGCGGTGGCAAGCCACATCGGCCGGGCGAGGACCGTGACAGCGATGGCGAGCGCGAATACGGTGAGATACCCGATGTTCTCTAGCAGTTGGGCTCTGGGCAGGGAACGGATGCGTCCCAGTCGCCAGAGCGTGAGTCCGGCGAGGCAGTCGGCGCCAACGACACCACCAAGCTCCGCGTAGTAGCGGCCCATGCTGAGCAGCCGGATCACGTAGGCTACGCCGATCGCGAGGCCGACGGCGCGAACGGTCGCTCCGAGCCGGTCACCGCTGGTAGCCGCATCGGTCGTCGTCGGGTTGCCGCGCTGGCCGCGGCGCGACAATACGATCACGTCGCCGCTTCCAGCCCCCGGGCCGCCTGACCGGGCTCAACTAGCAACAGCCCGGCCACTACACAGTCGCGGAGGAACGGCTCAATCTCAGTGAGCTCAACGGCCGCGCGGCGGAGGACGTCGCCTAGCCGTTCTCCGGCGCGAAGCTCTCGCAGAAATGAGTACCACTCGGGCGCGTTATCGCGCTCTATGACGAATTCGAACTGGCCGTTGACAGCCAGATAGAGCACGCTCTCGTCGGTCACCGACTGAACCAGTTCCACGTCCGGCGCGAGGAATATCTGATCGATCATTTCCGGGAAGCAAGTTCCCGCCAGCTTGCACCTCAGCGCGGTTTCCTCGGACGCCTCTTCGCCCCGCCGGACGTCCCAGGTGCGGAGACTGACCGGTTGCTCGGCCAGGGTCGGCGGAATCTCGCGGGCCATTGCATCAAGCAGCCCGAGGTTGATCAATCTCAGGAAATACTCGATCCCATCTGGCTTGCGGCTGGCACAAAGGTCGCTCAACCAGGCCCGCATGACGCCGCCATTGAGAAAGTCCGCGCCGCCCTTGGAGGTCAATGCCTCTTCAACCAGCGCGCAATCGTCCTGCACCAGCATATTCAGAAAGACCCGGTGCGTGTGCTCGGAGCCGTCGCCATGATAGAACGACACTTTCGGGCGCGCGGTGATCTCATCGGGCAGCAGGTTGGCGACCGCTGCCCGCAAGATCGCCTTGTCCCAGAGCAGCCCAGGGCGCCTCGAACGCGGGACGGTACTCATGAGCTCGATGATCCGGTGGTCCAGAAACGGTACCCTGGCCTCGATGCCGTTGCCGGCCGCGGTCCTATCCTCGTGCCAGCAGTTGTACTGCTGAATGTCGCGGTACTTCCAGCGAACGAAGTCCGGATAGACATCCGATGTGAAACGCCGTTCTCCGGCCACCGCCTCGGTAATCGGCGACGCACCCGTATGCGACTGCCAGGGGAACAACGCCGGAAACTGCTGGAGCGCGGTCGACCTGGCGAGCTGGCCGAGGACGGCCTCAAAACCCGCCCAGTCCTCAGCTCCGGGCATCACGCCGGAATAGCCGCCATTGAACTCGTCGCTGGCCTGCCCGAGCATCATGCCTTTCAGGTCAGGCCGCGTGCGGCGCGCGTGCGCGTGAAGCTGATAGGTGTAATACTGCGCCGGGCTGCACAACGGAGTCTCGAGCAACCACAGCAGCCGCCGCCATTCGTCTGCGCTCGGGATCTGATCGGATCTGAAGACGACCTGATCATTGCGGAGCCCCAAAGTTGCCGCGACCAGGCCGGCAGCATCGGCGTCGCCGTTGACGGCTGTACTCGCGCTGCGGACGGTGAACGTATCGACCTGGTGCCCGGCTTCGGCAGCTAGCGCCGCCACAGCGGCCGAATCGACCCCGCCGCTTAGGAACAGGCCCACTTCGGCATCGGCAGAAGCGCATTCGGCGACGGAATTAGCAAGAAGCTCACGATATGATGCGACGAGTTCGCGATCTGACGGGGCGTCCGTGCCGGCGAAATCGGGTAGCTGCCAATAGGTATGACACTGCCGTGAGCCATCAGCGAGGTCGATAGTAAGAACCGTGCCGGGAGCGACGGACTCGATGCCGCGGAACCAGCAGTTCAGCCCGTCGAAGGACATCACCGGTGCACCGTGCACCGATTGATCGGACAGCGCCGAGTTCCAGTCGAGTTCCCTTGGGCAGTCCGGCAGGCTGAGCAGCGCCTTGATTTCCGAGGCAAATGCGATCACAGCTCCGAGTTGGACGAAGTACAACGGCTTGATCCCGAAGCGATCGCGCGCAAGGACGAGCCTGCGCCTGCGCCGGTCGTGCAGGGCGATCGCGAACATCCCGCGAACGTCGGTAAGGAAGCGCTGCTGCCGCGCCGCATACAAATGGGCGAGTATCTCGCAGTCGGATCTGGTCGCAAAGCGTGCATCCGGCACTTTGCCTCGTAGCTCCGCGTCGTTGTAGACCTCACCGTTAGCGATGAGCGCGACAAGTCCGCTGTTGTCGAACAGCGGCTGGTCGCCGTGAGCCGCATCCACCAGCGCCAGCCGCCGGAACGCGAACCCAACTGTACGGTCGAGCTCGATACGCTCGCCGTCAGGACCTCTGTGCGCGACGGCCCTGCTCATGGTCTGCAACAGCATTCGGGCGTCCGGGCCCAGGTCTCCGCCGATGGCCGCGATTCCGGCTATCCCGCACATAGTTACCTCCCGGAGAGATGATGTCCGGCCCGCTAGGTGCCGACCGCAGCAGGCTCTGAGTCGAGCTCACGCGTGACGCGCAGGCGGGACGCGAAGAATGGCAGGGGAGTTATGAGCAGCATCGCGACCGCGAGCAGGAGGAACGCGGGGCGGATTCCGATGGCTGTACTGATCGCTCCGGCAAGAACACTGCCTATCGGCAAGGCGCCCCAGGAAACGAAACGATTGACGGAGGTGACCCTGGTGAGCATTTCCTTAGGTACGAACCGCTGCCGGTAGACCCGCGTGACAATGCTGGACACGACCATGAACATCGCGCAGCTCGCGAATCCGGCGGCGAACCAGAGGGTACCTAGCCCACGACCGGCCACCGGCATCAAGATCGCGCACGCCGGTGAAGCGACTACGCAAACCGCGACGGTACGCGCGCTGCCGAGCTTGTCCGTCAGTCGCCGGGCGACGACCGTGCCGAGCAGCGCGCCCGGAGCCTCGACTGCCATGAGCATGCCGACCACGCCTGGCCGCAGGTGCAAGGTGCGCAGCAGGAACGGTACCTGCACGGCGCCTAGCCCGGCACCGAAAAAGTTGAAGCTCGTGGCCATCAGCATGAGTGGCCGCAGAATTGAGTCGTGCCAGACATAGCGCAGGCCAGCGAGCACCCGCGCCGCGAGCCCGCCTTCCGCTTGAGGCTGGGCCGGCCGCTCGCGGCCAGCCCCTCGGATACCCCACAGGCACAGCGCGGATATCACGTAGCTCGCGACGTCGAGCAGCAGGGCAGGCGGAGCACCAACGAGCTGAACCATCCACCCGCCGACACCGGGGCCGGCGGTCGCCGCAGCCTGTTGACTACCTGAGATCTTGCTGTTAGCCGACATGAGCTCGCTATCAGCGACGATCTCGGGCACGAAGCTCTGTGATGCGACGTCGAAGAATACCGACGCCGTGCCGACTACGAAGGCCGCGCCGCCGAGCTGGTAGATCGTCAGGCAATGCAAGACGGCGGTTACCGGAATGGACGCGAGCGCCGCGGCCCGTGCCAGATCACAGCCGACGAGCGTGATCCGGCGAGGCAGCAGGTCGGCCCATACCCCGCTCGGCAAGCCGAAGAGCAGCCATGACACGTTAGCGAGTGCGGCTATCAGGCCCACCTCGAACACCGAGGCGTGCAGCGACTCTAGTGCGACCAACGGGAGGACAACGGTGGTGATGGCGGAACCCAGGGCGCTGACGGATGCGGCTGACCATAGCAGGCCCACGTTAGATCGCCGCGGCCGCCGAAGCGTTATCCCAGGCATGATCCCATTTCTGTTTCCGTGGATGTCGGCTGCGCCTCCTTCAAAGGCGCAGCCGATCACCAGGGAACTGCTAGTGCGTCAAAGTGAGGACGGTCCCGAAGCTGACCTTCTTGACGGTCGGCCTGGTGTATTTCTTCATCGTGCACCTCCTTCCTATAAGCTTTCGCCTTGCCGGCGAGGAATCACAGACTCACGGCCTGGGCCAGTTCCTGGCATGACTGCAGCACGCTGCGGATCCACTTCTCGGGCGCTGCCTGATCAAAGTCCCGCATTGTCTCGACCTGCCAGTACTTGTCGAAAGGCAGCTCGGAGGGGCGCATTTCGAGCAAGCGGCGACCGCGCCATTTTATTTGACGCTCGTAATCACCAAGGCTTGCCAGCAAGGCATCGACAGCAGTATCAAAGGCGTACCTTGCAGCGATGGTCGCGCTCACGTAATCGCCAGCTTCGGCCATGCCGACGGCATCCTCGGCGAGGCCGTCAAGGTTATCCAGGGTCTCTGCGACAATAATGCTTTTCATCGCGGAGGCCGCGAACTGCTCGGCGCGATAGCTGACCCAGTCAGCGCCGTCGATCACCTGACATCTGCTCAGACGATTGGCGAAGGCGATTTCGGTTGGCGTCAGAATTGAACCTTTGGATGTGCCGCTCTCGAATTTGTCCCAGACCGCGTATTCCAGCATCTGGTCGACCTGCCGGTCGGTCCAGAACTCAACGTCCCAGCGGCGGTCATCAACGTAGAAAGCCTGGACCGGAACGATTCCCGCCGTCACCGAAACTTCCTCGGCGACCCGGCCGCCTTGCCAGGGTTCGGCAGTGATGACGTACACGTCCAGGTCGCTCTTGGGATTGCCCCACCCTCGTATCAGGGAGCCGGCCAGATAGATCGCGAGCCAACTCTCGGGCAGAGCCTCGTTCGCCGCTAATGTCGCGCGACACGCTTCGGCGCCCAGCACTGTCAAGTCGCTGTCCTCCCTGCCTCTCGCTCCCTCAGCGCCGCTGGGGGCCTAGGCGACCAGGATTAGGTCCGCCGGACGATCCGTCCACGCTATGAGGGCATTTTTCAGATATCCAGACATTCGTTACGCGCCGAACGTGCACCGAAGCGCTGCTACAACGCGGCGGTCACGCCTACCGCCAGACCGACCAGCAACTCCCGGCCGCCGGGCCACCCCGTCAGCCGAACTCAGAGGCGACCTCCGGGTCGGGTACGCGTTTCGCGGCTTTGCCCGCCCTGGATCGAGCGCCGCTTCACTCGTCCCTGAGAATCCATTCGTCTGCCCCGGAGCCGACGGTATGCGCCAGGCATATGGAAATCCATGGCTGGACGCGCTGTCTTCTGCTGGCCGCGCTTGCGGGTCTTATCGCGGTGGCGCTCGGGCAGCCCTGGGGCGACCCGGTCGCCGGCCTAGCGGTCACGGCCTTCATCTGCCTCGTCGGGTACGAGGTCACCAAGGACGTGGTCCGCCGCCTCGCCGACGGAGTCGACCCCGAGATGATCACAACCGCCGAGGCAGCCGCCGGAACCGTGCCCGGAGTCATCCACGCTCACGCCCCGAGAGCCCGCGTTAGCAATCTCGTTAGCAGGCCACAGAAAGAAGCCCCTTGCTACACAGTGGCAGGCACCGGCAGCCCGCTCCCTGATTCCGGCGACGGCGTCCAGCCGGCCAGGGCTGAACTCGGCTACGTAAAGACCGAGGCTGGTCAGTTCGACTTTTCCGGCGTCGCCGCCGGCTCGCTGTCCGATGTCTACCTGTCCGATACCCCGGACAACCTGGTCAGGATGATCGCCGGGCGCACGGGAACTTTCTTCGGCCGGCGGATGCGCGCCGGGGACATCTACACGATCGCTGGCGGCGGCACGACCCTGCCCGTCAACGGCACCCCGGCTATCCAGGCGCGGATCGGCGTCATCGGCCTGTCGGTTGACCGGCAAGGCAACGTGCTGATGAGCGACCTCGCCGCATCCTTCTCCGCGGTGTGGGTCCTGCCAGCCAGGTCAGGCACCTACTACGGCCAGCAGATGACGGCCGACGACCTCTACCTCGTCGCCGGCGGCGGCAACACCCCCGGCGACGGCATCCCCGCGATCGGAGCAGCCCTGCCCTTCGATTTCACCGGCGTCGCCACCGATAAGGCCGGCAACATCGTCCTCGCCGGCGACAGCGTCCGGATCGTCGCCGCCAGGACAGGCACCTTCTACGGCCAGTCCATGACCGCCGGCCACCTCTGCACCATCGCCGGCGGCGGAACCGGCCTCATCCCGGACAACCGGCCAGGCACCAAGATCGCGCTCGACGCCCCCGAAGGCCTCGCTGTGCTCCCCTCGGGCGACATCGTCTTCTCCGACCTAGGGGCCCGCCCGCGTCCTGCTCATCCACCACTGAAATCAACCAGCACCGCCTACTATGACCAGCGGGCGGCGACCTGGATTACCCCCGCAACTGCCGTTATGCGGAGATGATCAGCAGCGACCCGGGCGATGACGACGGAACTGGATTCGTGCCGAATGGCGTGGCCGGGGGCAGGCCTACGGCTGCTCGCGCCCTTCGGCCGCACGGATGCCGCCGAGCAATTCGCCGCCGCCTACGGCGGACTGCATGCGGCTGCTACAAGCCCGAACCCCGGATCTTCCAGCGTGCGTGCGACCTTCTCGCGGTGCCCCCCAGCGAAACGGTAATGGTCGATGACATCGGGGCACTGACATCCAAGGCGCCCGGCGAGCAGGCCTGCGCGCGGTCTGGCTCAACCGCGGCCGCCAGAACTGGCCGGGCACCTCACCCCGCCGGACGCGGTGATCGAAGAATTCGGGAAACTTCCCGGCTTCCTGCTGCCGCCGGAGGTGCATGACGCTGACGAAATCCCAGACGAGCCGGGCATACAGCCAAAACCCGGAAGCTGAACCCGGCGCTAACCACAGGACCGCATCTTCCCGGCCGTCACCGTTCGCCCTGATGACAAATATGACCGCCTCGCCGATGATATGGCGATGGGCAGAACTTTCGCGAAGATCGTCCGGCGCGGCCTGCTTCCTTTTGCTGTCGCAGGTTCGCTGAATGCCGGAATAGTCGCGCCAGGCGCGGCGCTCGCCGCCGGGCGGCCAGCAGAACCCATGCGGTCGCTGCCGTGCAGTAACCAGACGCTCAGGAACTGCCCGCTGGCGGGACTGTACGCCCCCGATAAAGATCCAGTGATATTCAACGATAAAACTAATCATTATCGGATTGTCTGGATCTCGGACTACGTTCAGCCGCCGCCACGCGGGCAGGAGCCGGTCTGGTTCTACGTGTACGTGCTTTACGAGAACTACGGCAAGTCGCCGCTCTCGTTCTCCTGCCCGAACGGCGCCAAGTCCGATACCGAGAAAGAGTGGTTCTTCCGCGACGGCAAGAACATCGGCTACGTTCCGGCCGGAGGCG
>WNEY01000998.1_pt1 | contig 19206 bp, 18 predicted proteins | sample 5400531 | NCBI WGS metagenome assembly WNEY01 (sample SAMN13153338, study PRJNA577476) | soil metagenome | isolation source: 200 cm saprolite under Douglas fir tree site 1 | place: USA:California | collected 2015-04-18
ACCGAGGTCAGATCGATTCCCTGCTTGATCACTTTGTCGCGGTCGACGTTCACAAAAACCTGCGGCACGTTCGGTTGGAACGTCGGAATGAGAGTGCTGAGCTCGGGACGCTTGCGCGCGGCGTCGAGAAACGTCTTCATATTTTGCGCTAGAAATCCGACATCCTTCCCGGCGCGATCTTCAAGGACGAACGTGAATCCGCCTGAGGTCCCGACGCCCGGAATCACCGGTGGCGGAAAAGCAAAGGCGATTCCTTCGCTGAGGCTTGCGAGGTATTTATTCAGTCGCGCCTTGATTGCATCATATTGTTCCTCCGGCTTCGTTCGTTCGCTCCACGGCTTGAAAGTTACAAAGAAAAACGCGTGGTAGGTGTCCGAGACCAGGCTCAGCAGACTAAAGCCGATGACACTGGTGGTGTATTGCACGCCGGGCGTCTTGCTTAAGAAATCCTCGATCTCTCGACAAACCTTGTCGGTGCGCTCAAGTGACGATGCATCCGGTAGTTGCAGCGCCAGATATACGTAGCCTTGATCTTCTTCCGGTAGGAACCCACTCGGCAATCGCGATCCAAACAGTCCCGCACCGACTGCGAGCACCGCGAGCAGCGCGAAACTGAGCACAGCTTTTCGAATGGCGAGGCGCGACCAGTTCACATATCCGTGCGTCGCGCTGCCGAAGATGCGATTGAACCGGTCGTAAAACCAGCCGAGCGGGCCACGCGTCTTTTTTCGCGGCCGCAGCAAAAGCGACGAAAGCGCAGGACTGAGTGATAGCGCATTGAACGCGGAGAAAATGACGGAGATCGCGATCGTCAGGGCAAACTGTTGATACAAACGTCCGGTGATCCCGGGAAGAAACGCCGTCGGAATGAAGACCGCGGAAAGAACAAGCGCGATGCCGATGACCGGCCCGGAAACTTCGCGCATCGCCTGCAATGTCGCGTCGCGCGGGGACATTCCTTCCTCGATGTGACGCTCAACTGCTTCGACCACGACGATCGCATCATCGACGACCAGACCGATCGCCAGCACGAGACCGAAGAGCGAGAGCGTGTTGATCGAGAACCCGAACAACGGGAACAGCACGAAGGTGCCGATCAATGAAACCGGCACGGCACACAACGGAATTAGCGTGGCGCGCCACCCTTGCAAGAAGATGAAGACAACCAAAACAACGAGCGCGAGCGCTTCAAACAACGTCTTCAAGATTTCGTGCATGCCTTCCGTGACCGAAAGCGTTTGATCGAGCGGGACCGCGAAGTCCATGTCGGCCGGGAAACGTTGTTTCGCTTCCGCCATGAGTTGCCGCACGCCTTGCGCGGCTTTGACTGCGTTGGTCCCAGGCAGTTGATAGCACGCGAGAATCGCTGAAGGCTGCCCGTTCAGCCGCCCCTTCAAGTTGTAGGTTTGCGCGCCGAGGTCGATCCGAGCAATGTCTTTCACCCTAACGAATGAACCGTCCGCATTCGCCCTCACCACGATCTCGCCGAATTCCTCCGGCGTTTGCAATCGGCCTTGCGCCCGAACCGTATAGGTAAACTTTTGCCCACTCGGAATCGGTTCGCCGCCCACCTGGCCGGCAGGATTCACCGTGTTCTGCTTTTGCACTGCGGTGATGATGTCGGGCACGGTGATGCCGAGCTTCGCAAGTTGGTCCGGTTTGACCCATAGCCGCATCGCGTACTGTCCGGCGCCGAAGATCTGCACGTTACCGATTCCAGGAACGCGCGTCAGTTGATCGAACAGATTGATGTAGCCGTAGTTCGCCAGAAAAACTCCGTCGTAGCTTCCTTTCGGCGAATACAACGCGATCAACATCAGCGGCACGGTTGTCGATTTTTTAACGGTCAGGCCGTAGTTGATGACGTCGGCGGGCAATTGCGATTGCGCTTGAGATACCCGGATCTGCGTCAGCACGTGATCAATGTTCGGATCGGTCGCGACGTCGAAATTCACGATCAATCGGATGTCGCCACTGTTGGCGTTGATTGAATACATGTAATTCATGTTATCGACGCCGCTCATCTGCTGCTCGATCGGCGCCGCGACCGATTGCTCGATCGTCAGCGCGTCCGCGCCGGTGTAGTGCGTCTGCACCTGGATCTCGGGCGGGGCGATTTGCGGATATTGCGCGATCGGCAACGCGAGAATGCAAACGCCGCCGATGAGCGTCATCAGAATAGCAATGACGATCGCGACGATGGGCCGCCTAACGAAGAACTCCGACATGGCAATCAGGGATTCTTCTGCGCGGGCGAGACGCCCGACGCGACTTGTTGCGCGGGCGGCGTCCACTCTTTCACCGTAACCGTCGATCCTTCGCGCGCTTTTTGCAGTCCCTGGACGACAACCTTGTCCCCAGGCTTTAAGCCTTCGGTCACTTCCCACAACGCGCCGATGCGCTCGCCCATTTTCACCGGACGAATGCTGACCTTGTTGTTTTGATCGACAACTGCGACTTGGAAATTCCCCTGCAACTCATTCACCGCCTCTTGCGGAACGACCATTGCACCCTTTTTCTGATCGGCAACGAAGCGCACCTTGCCGAATTGCCCTGGCCTCAAATTGTTGCCCGGATTCGGAAACGTCACATAGTAGCGGATCGATCCCGTCTTCGTGTCAAGGTTGCGATCGAGCGCGTAAAATTTTCCTTTCTGCGAGTAAACGCTGCCGCTGCTGAGAATTAATTCGAAGTCCAAGCTCTTTATGTACGCCTGGCGCTCCGTCGCATCGGGATGGCGCGAAACGAAATCGGTGAACGGCCCTTCGCCGGCGGTCACGACAGCTTTGATCGGATCGATCTGCGACATGGTTGTGAGTGGTCCCGTACTTGGCCCGACCAGATCGCCGACCTGATTGTTGGCAAATCCAGTGACGCCATCAATCGGCGCGGTAATTTTCGTATAACCGAGATTGATCTCAGCCTGTTTCACCGCTGCTTCGTCTGCTTCCACATTTGCTCTGGTTGAGTCGGCGGCTGCAGTGGCTGTATCTCGCTCCTGATCACTGATTACTTTCTTGTTAAACAAATCCATCGCGCGCTTTTCGTCCGCGTTAGCTTTGACCTGATTGGCTTGGTCTTTTGCCAAAGTGCCCTTCGCTTGTGCTAATGCAGCTTCGAAGGGGCGTGGATCGATTTGGAAAAGCAGGTCGCCCTTTTTCACCACACTGCCTTCCTGATAGTCGCGCGAAATGATGTAACCCTGCACTTGCGCGTTGATATTGGCGTTGATGAAACCGTCGAGCGTCGCCACGCGTTCGAGTACACGCGGCACGTCTTTCGGCGTTACGGTCGTGACCAGAACCTCTGGCGCGGCCGGTCCGGCTGGAGCTGCTTTGCGAGAACAGCCTGCAGCAAACAAAATGAGGATGAGCGCGCCGGAAGCTGCGATCGTGAACCATCGCCGGTGAGTCATGAATTCGTTCTCCTTGTTATCGAAAGTGAAACCACATTTTGAAGAAAGCGAGCAATTCTTCGAAAAGCGCGTCACCCAATCCGCGATTGGGCAATCTGTTCGTCGTCGCCTTCAGACCGACGCCGCAGTCTGCCGTTCCGGATGAAACCTGATGACCGAAACGATCGTGAGCAAGATGAACAGAACAAGAACGACCAGCTGGGTAAGCTTGAACGGTTGCTCGGTTTGCGTCGGCGCCATCGCATGCAGTGCCGGTATTTTTTCGAACGATTGGACGATTCCGACGAAAATATTGAAGTAGAGCGAGATCACCGCGCCGACGACATAGATCCAGCGCCACGCCCCGGCGAGATGCTTTGCGTAACGCGCGTAGATGGTCACCAGCAGCACCACCGACGAGATGATGCCAAGCTTGATTGCCGGCGTGATGCCATGAAACGGAAAGAAAAAACCGGTCACGGTTGTCGCGACTGCGATGATGAGAAACCATTTGGTCCACGCATCAAGGCGATTGCCGGCGAGTAATCCAAACAGGACGACGAAGCCGGTAAAGATCGCAACCAGACTAACGAGGGTGTGAACGATCGTGTAGATTTGCAGTATCATATTATTGCTCCTTCTGCTGTCATCGCTAACTGGCAGCGGGTTCCGCGGTTAAACCCGACACGGATTGTGTTAAGGCAGCCGCGCGCTTTTTGTCGCGTCGTTCTTTGAACCACATGATAACAACGTAAAAGACGGGCGTAAGGAATAGACCGAAGCCGGTTACTCCGAGCATTCCGAAAAAGACGGCGGTGCCGAGGGCTTGCCGCATTTCCGCGCCGGCGCCAGAACTAACAACAAGCGGAAGAACGCCGAAGATGAACGCGAACGACGTCATTAGGATTGGACGCAATCGAAGACGGCACGCTTCGACCGCGGCAGTGAACCGATCCTTTTTGTCGCGATCCTGAATTTGTTTGGCGAATTCGACAATGAGGATGGCGTTCTTGCAGGCGAGTCCGACCAGCACAATGAAGCCGATCTGGGTGAAGATGTTGTTCTCCATCGAGCGCAGCCAGACACCGTAGATGGAGCTGAACAGACACATCGGGACGATGAGAATGATCGCGAGCGGAAGAGACCAACTTTCGTACAGAGCAGAAAGCAAAAGGAACACGAACAGCACGCAGAGAGGGAAAATGTAAAACGCGCTATTGCCGGCGAGCTTTTGTTGCAACGCGATCTCGGTCCATTCCGTCGTGAAGCTTGTCGGCAGAATTTGTTTGGCGAGGCCGTCAACGGCTGCCAACGCTTGGCCGGTGCTCGCGCCCGGCGCTGGCTGCCCGCTCAAGTCGGCGGCCGTAAACATATTGTAGCGGGTAATCTGGTCCGCGCTGCTAACTTCCTGCACCGTCGCCACCGAACCGAGCGGAACAATTCCACCCGAATTATTTCGCGTTTTCAGCAGGCGAATGTCGTCGGGTTTCAGACGGAACTCAGAGTCGGCCTGAGCTGTGACGCGATAGGTCCGTCCGAAAAGTGTGAGATCGTTCACATATGTTGATCCAAGATAAGTCTGGAGTGTGCCGAAAATATTACTGAGCGGGACGTTCATGCTCTTCGCTTTGACACGGTCGACATCGAGCCAAAGCTGCGGAACGTTCGCGCGAAAGGTTGTCAGGTTGTTCGCCAAGCCAGGCGCTTGATTTGCTTTAATCATCATTGCGAAAGCTTGGGTTTGCAGTTCATCGAGACCGGCGTTGCCGCGATCCTGAATGAAAAGCTTGTAGCCACCGGCGTTACCGATGCCGGCCACCGGCGGTGGGGGAAAGGCAATCACCAGAGCTTCGGGAATTTCGGCGCGAACGCGCGCGTTCACTTTCGCCAGAATCGCCGGCAATCCCTGCTCACGCGTTTTTCGTTCCGAAAATTCTTTGAAAGGCAGAAACACGGCGGCCGTGTTGGTCTGATTCCCGCCGAAGAGATTGAATCCAGCGAACTCGACTGTGTTGAGTATGCCGGGAGTCTCGTGCGCAATCTTCGAAATCTTGTCGACGACAGCTTGCGTACGATCGAGCGACGACGCGTCCGGTAACTGCGCAAAAACGACAGCGTATCCGCGATCCTGTGTCGGAAGAAAGCCGCCCGGCACGATTTTGAAACCCAGCCCGGTCAGGCCAAGCAAGCCTGCGTAGATGAACAAAATGATGACGGCAAGACGAACAAAGCGCGCGATGGTGTTGCCGTATGCGTTCGAACTCCAGGCGAAAGCCTTGTTGAAGCCTTTGAACAACCATCCGAGCAAACCGTCGAGTATTCGTTGAAATGAATCCTTCTCTGCTCCGCGGGGCTTAAGCAAAAGCGCGGCAAGCGCCGGCGAAAGTGTCAACGAATTAAGCGCAGAGATCGCGGTTGAGACCGCAATCGTAAGCGCGAACTGTCGAAAAAATGTGCCGGTGATGCCGCTGATGAACGCGGTCGGGATGAAAACCGAGCAAAGCACGAGAGCGATCGCGACCAGCGCTCCGCCGACTTCGGTCATGGCTTTGCGCGCGGCGTCGCGCGGACTCAACCCATCTTCAATGTGATGCTCGATTGCTTCGACAACGACGATCGCGTCATCGACGACGATGCCGATGGCAAGCACGATGCCGAACAACGAGAGGTTGTTGATCGAGAAACCGAAACCTTTCATCGCAGCGAACGTGCCGATCAATGAAACCGGAATCGCGATCAGCGGAATGATCGCGGCGCGCCAGGTCTGGAGAAAGATCAGGACGACGAGAACGACCAGCGCGATCGCTTCGAAAAGCGTCTTCTGTACTTCGTGGATGGATTCACGGACAGAAACGGTCGGATCGTAGACAATCGTGTAATCGAGGCCGGTCGGGAAACGGTGCTTGAGCTCGGCCATTTTTTTTCGGACGGCGTCGGAGGTGGCGAGCGCGTTTGAGCCCGGCAGTTGGTAAATGGCGATCGCGGTCGCCGGTTTGCCGCCGAGCCCGCTGTTGACTGTGTAATCGCGGGCCGCAAGTTCAACCCGCGCGATATCTCGCACGCGCGTGACTTGGCCGTTCGCGCCCGTTTTAACAATGATATCGCCGAACTGCTTTTCGTCCGTGAGCCGGCCCAGCGTGCTAACTGTATATTGGAATGCGGTCGCGCCTTTTGGAACTGGCGGTGCACCGATGATTCCCGCAGCGACCTGCACATTCTGTTCCTGGAGTGCGGTCACGACATCCTGCGCCGTCAGATCCCGTGCCGCCGTCTTGTTCGGGTCGAGCCATATGCGCATCGAATATTCGCGCGCACCAAAAACATTGATGTCACCTACGCCGTCGAGCCGCGCGAGTTCGTCGCGAATTTGGAGAAGCGCGTAGTTGCTGGTGAAAAGTGAATCGAGCGATCCATCCGGCGACACAAGGTGCACGACCATGGTGATGTCGGGCGACTGCTTTTTCGTGGTCACGCCAATGCGCTGGACATCGGGCGGAAGTACAGGAATGGCGATAGCCACGCGATTTTGCACCAACACCTGTGCCGTATCGAGGTTGGTGCCGAGTTTGAACGTGACGCTCAGTGTCATGCTGCCGTCGCTCGCGCTTTGCGAAGACATATAGAGCATGTTTTCGACACCGTTGACTTGTTGTTCGATCGGCGTTGCCACCGTTTCCGACACGACCTTGGCGTTCGCGCCGGGATAATTGGTCGTCACCTGGATCGTCGGCGGCGCGATCTCGGGATATTGGGCGATGGGAAGGGTCGAAAGCGCGATCACGCCGACAAGCGTGATGACGATGCTAATCACGCCCGCGAAAATGGGCCGGTCGATGAAAAAGTGCGGAAAGTTCATCGCAATTCCGAGCCCCGCATTATTTTTTCGGCTCGGGCGGCGACGGCTTTGGCTGCGCAGGCGGAGTTTCCTGCTCGGGAATTGGCTGGACCTTCATTCCCGCTTGCAACAATTGCAGACGCGTAGACACAACTTTCTCGCCGTCTTTGAGTCCGTTTTTCACGATTCGTTTGCCTTCGAAAATACTTCCGGTCTCAAGGGTGCGACGTTCAATGGTGTTATCAGGTTTCACCACGAACGCGTATTTCAGTCCTTGTTGCGAGCTGATCACCCTGTCCGCAACCAATGCAGCCCGATAAGGCGTTGCCCCGGCCACCCGCACGCGTACGAAAAAACCGGGCGTGATGAGGCTAGGGTCCCAATTTTTTAGAACCATGCGCGCCCGGACCGTCCCGGTGCTGGGATCAAGGCGGTTGTCGACAAAGTCGACGTAACCTTCGTGCGGGAAATCGGTCTCATTGCCGAGCTCGACCCACGCCGGAATCTTGGCTGTGCGTGCGCTCACGCGTTTCCCTTGCTCGGCCAGCTTTACGTATTTGAGAATCGCATTCTCATCGGCATCCACCTTTGCATAAATCGGATCAATCGAGACGACGGTGGTAAGCACGCTCTCCGGGCCGGCGCCTGGCTGGACCAGATTACCGACGGTAATGCGCTGGTCGCTCACTCGGCCATCAACGGGCGATTTGATTTGGGTAAATTCCAAATTCAGCGCGGCGGAATTCTTGGCCGCCTCGGCCGAACTTTTTGCTGCCGCGGCACCTTGATAGGTTGCAGCTTTCTGGTCGAACTCGCTCGCCGAGATCGTGTTCTTGTCTCGCAGCTCCTTGGCCCGGTTGAGTTCAATCTGGGAAAGCTTGAGCTGCGCATCCATGCGATCGACCTCTGCTTTCGCGCGATCGAAATCAGCCTGATAAGGTCGCGGATCGATCACATAAAGTAGGTCGCCTTTTTTAACGATCGCCCCGGCTTCAAAATGAATTTCAGTGATATAACCGGACACCCGCGGCCGAATCTCGACCGATTCCACTGGATCCAGGCGCCCGGTGAATTCGTCCCATTCGTTTACTTCCTTCTCAACAACAGTAACAACGTTGACCGGCAATGGTGGCGCGCCCTTGTTCGCCGTCGGCTTGGTGCAATCAACAACAATCAGGGAAACTGCGGCAAACGCCGCGACCGTGAACAGTCGTTTCAATTTGCTAAGTCCGTCGCCGCGTTGTCTCAAAGAGGAACCACGTGCGACGTTCAGTCTCGTCGATCCAAACTTCAATCAGGCTTGCTGTGGCAACGTCACGATGTTCGTCACAAACGTTATGAGCTTCGCGCAAACGCGCGGCCAGCGTTTTGTTGTCGTCGGCCAACTCAGCGAGCATGTCCAAAGGCTCGACGTAATCGTTGTCATTATCGAGCACGCGCTGAGTTCGCGAAATATGACCGATCGACTTGAGCGTCGGGCCACCGATCTTCCTGACTCTTTCCGCGATGGGATCCGTCATCGCAAAAAGCTGCTCAGCCTGTTCATCCAGGAGCAGGTGATAATCGCGGAAATGCGGGCCACTCATGTGCCAATGGAAATTTTTCGTTTTTAGATAGAGCGCGAACACGTCCGCGAGAATCGCGTTCATCGCTGCGGAGATGTCCTTCGTCGCAGCCGACGTGAGATCAGTCCGCGTCGCGAGTGGAGCGTTGCGCCTGTTGATGTGTTCGCGCGTGTTGGGATTCGACTTCTTCATATGAATCAGCTCCTGATGAACGCGAGCAGGTCGGCGTTGATCGTATCTGCCTGCGTGGTGGGCATGCCGTGCGGAAAGCCCTTGTAAGTTTTCAATGTGCTCTTCTTCAGCAATTTTGCCGACAGCGGTGCCGAATCGGAATAAGGCACGATTTGGTCGTCGTCGCCATGCATCACCAGTACCGGCACTGTGATCTTCTTCAAGTCTTCGGTGAAGTCGGTCTGCGAAAAGGCGACGATGCCATCGTAATGCGCCTTCGCGCCGCCCATCATACCTTGGCGCCACCAATTCCGGATGATCGGTTCAGCGGCTTTCACGCCCGGCCGGTTGAAGCCATAGAAAGGTCCGGCTGGCAGATCGTAATAGAACTGAGCTCGATTCGCCGCGAGCTGCGCCTGTAGTCCATCGAACACTTCCTTGGGGAGACCGCCGGGATTTTTCTCCGTCTTTACCATCAGCGGCGGCACAGCGCTGATCAGCGCTGCCTTCGCGACTCGGCTCTCGCCATGTCGCGCCAGATAATGCGCCACCTCTCCACCGCCGGTGGAGTGGCCGACATGCACGGCGTTCTTGAGAGCTAGATGCGCGGTCAGCGCCGCGAGATCGTCAGCATAGTGATCCATGTCGTGGCCGCCGCCGGTCTGGCTCGAGCGACCATGACCGCGCCGGTCATGGGCAATGACCCGATAACCGTTATTTAAAAAGAAGAGCATCTGCGCGTCCCAATCATCGGCCGATAGCGGCCAGCCGTGGCTAAAGACGATCGGCTGCCCGCTGCCCCAGTCTTTATAATAGATGTCGATGTTAGCTCCCTTTTCTTTTCCGACAGTCAGGTATGGCATAATGAATTCCTTTCCAATTCAGGTTGCATTTAGATACGTGCCGCACGTGGAAAGATCGGCCCGCGGCGATCTTGATCGTTTTGCAGTCGTGTCGTCACGTTACGTTTGTGTAACGTTCATCTCGTCCCGTTCTCGTGAGCTTTGAGGGGATTGAAAATTCGGTCCCACCCATTGTCGACGTTAAAGATCGACATGTTGAGCACAAGCATTGGATCGTGCACTCGGCGTCGACGAAATATTTCTCGCCACCTGTCCTTGGCGCCGGTTTGTCGTTTTCGAAGCAATCGGCCATTTGTCTTATTGTTTGAGTTCATTCGTTTTGTTTCTGCATTAGTTCGCACTCCGCGCAATCGCGTCGGACGCTAAGGATCTCCATCCGCCAATCTGTTGCATGAGAGACAGAAGATTGCCGACGCCCCAGTGGTCCGTGATTCTGCCGTTCCGCACGCGCATAACGTCGACGGATTCGAAATGAATTTTGCGATGCGTCGGCGCAATTCCGAGAAACGGGCCATCGTGCGTGCCGTAATAGGTCTTGAAGGTCGTCACGCGATCGCTATCCGCGAGCTGCCAGTGAATCTTCGCATGAAAATCCGGAAACGCTTCGCGCATGTAGGTGTAGAGCCTCCGCACGCCGGCTTTGTCGGGCGTCATGCTTGGCTGGGTCGTGTGATCAACGAAATCGTCCGCGAAAATTTCTTCGAAGACGTCGAAGTTCCCCTTGCCCTGGACCTCTTCCGTATTTCGGCGGACAACAGCTTTTGCGACATCGGACGAACTGGTGCTGTTCATTGTTTTTCAGCGGAAGAACAAGAGCAGCGCGAGAAAGCCGGTCAGAATCCCGAGCACAGGACTGAGAACAGCAAACCAGAAGGCGAGATCCCAGTCTGCGTGAGTGATCGTCGCGATTTTGCTCGTGAGCGCTTTTGGAAGAGGTGTCATGAGATTTACTCCTCCATGGTCAGGACAACGCGGAACCGCACCTTGCCGCTGTGCATTTGTTGGTAAGCTTCCGACACGCGACTGAGCGGATACTTCTCGATCATCGGATGCACGCCGGTCGACGCGCTGAATTCCAGCGTGTCCTGCGAATCTTTCGCGGTGCCGGAGTACCAGCCGACCACGGATCGCCTTCCCATAACCAACGGCAACACGCTCATGGTCAGCGGTTCGTTAGGCGCGGCCGGCACGAGCAGATTGCCGCTCGGCGCCAATCCGTCGACCAACGCGGAGATCGCTTTTGCGCTTGGCGCCGTTGCCAGAATTACGCGCGCCCCGCCAAGCTTTTGCAATTCTGTCACTACCTCGGACGCCTCGGTATCAATATAACGATGCGCACCGAGTTTTTTCGCGAGCGCTTCCTTGTCCTTCCCTCGGCCAAGCGCGACGGTGTGGAATCCCATCCGTCGCGCGTACTGAACTCCGAGATGTCCGAGTCCGCCGATGCCGTGCACCGCGACAATGTCTCCGCCGCGCGCACCCGAATTGCGGAGCGCGTTATAAACGGTGACCCCCGCGCACATGAACGGGCCGGCTTCTTCCGCCGGCAATTCATCGGGGATCAGCGCCACCGCTTCCGCCGGCGCGATCATATACTCGGCATATCCGCCATCGAAATCGATGCCGGTGACTTTGCGATTCACGCACATGGCGAAATCGCCGCGCCGGCACTGTTCGCAGACAAAATCATGTCCGCCGTGCCAGCCCACGCCGACGCGCTGACCTGTTTTCCATTGCGTGACATTGCTGCCAACCGCATCGATGCGTCCCGCGACTTCATGGCCCGGGACACGGGGATACTGAAGCCCTGGCCATAAACCCTCCTTGACGACGAAATCGCTATGGCAAATGCCGCACGCCTCTACTTTCACGCGGACCTGACCCGCGCCCGGCTCCGGGATATCGCGTTCCACCAATTCAAAATCGGCGCCAGGTTTGCTGATCTGTGCCGCTTTCATTTTCTTAGTCATGAATCCCCTTCGAGTTTGCGGTTCCCTCCTAACTTGGGCGCAATCCCAATGCTTCGAGCGTGTCGGACGACAACGCACCGGTCACATGCAGACCATGATTGCTTTGATATTGTGCAATCGCGGCACGCGTTCCCGGTCCGAGAATGCCATCAATTTGTCCGCGATAATAACCCTCCCGCGCGAGCCGCTGCTGCGCCGCCGCAATCGTCGAGTCGGCATTGGTATCGCCGTAACCGTTCTGGCCATAATTCTCTTCGCCTTGGTAAACGCCGGAATCGTAATAGCCCGCGTCGTAGCTGTACGGATACGGGTAGTAATCGTAGGCGTAATAGTCGTACGGGTAGTACCAATACGGCCACCATGGATCGAATCCGAAGTCGAAGATGACCCAGGATCCGTTGATGAACCGACAATGATGTCCGTGCCAAACGTGATCGCGGCCGCGATCCCAATTGCGCTGCCAGTTACCCGAATGCTGCGCGACGACGTGGTTCCGCCAATTCGCCGGAAGATTATTCCCGGAGCGAACCTGGCGTGCGCCATTTCCATCGCGTCTCAGATTCGTATTCGCGCGATTTCCCGCGAATTGGCTCGAACGATTAACGCGATTGATATTATTTCCGCGCGCGAACTGATTCGAGCCGATCGGTCTGCTCGCATTCGAGCGGATGGATTGCGGACGGAACTCCATTGACCTCGGAGCGCGCATCCCAACCGATGAGAAGCGCTGACCCGAATAAATCATTCGTCCGCCTCCCCCGCCGAAGCTTCGCATTCCACCGGAATGGAATGAAGGACCACCGCCACCTCGCGAGAAGCCTCCACCGCCAGGGGCGAAACTTCCACCGCCGCCGCCTCCCCCTCCACCTCCATGATTGCCGCCACCGGCTAAGGCCGGAGCGAGCAAAGCCACGCTTACCAAAAGCGCGGCAGTTAACAATTTCGTTTTCATTTCTAATTTTCCTTTCGTGTTCCTGAAATCATTTTTTGAATTGCCTAACGAAGACCTCCCGCGATGAGCAATGTTTCGCCGGTGACCCACTTCGAATCGTCTGAAGCGAAGAAGACCGCGGCCGGCGCGATGTCTGTCGTATCACCAATGCGGCCGAGTGGCGTTTGCGATTCAAACATTTTTCGCATGTCGCCTTCGGTGTAACCGCCGGCTATGGCACCTTCGGTTACCACCATGCCCGGATTAATGGAGTTGACGCGAATTTTTCGTGGCCCCAGCTCCTTCGCCAGCGTGCGCGTGATCGCATCGACCGCGCCTTTGGTCGCGTTGTAGACAACCGCCGTCGGCGGCGTGAGCGAGCTGGCAAGCGAACCGATGTTGACGATGCTGCCGCCTTCAGAGTTGAAGTGCTTCAGCGCTTCCTGAGTGGTGAGAAGCATTCCGAGAACGTTGGTGTCAAACATTCTGTGGAATTGCTGCTCGGTGACTTCTTCAAGCGGGACGAATTCGTAAACGCCGGCGTTGTTGACCACGATGTCGATCTTGCCGAACGCTTTCTCTGCCGCCGCAAAAAGCCGCTCGACTTCCGCTTTCTTCGCGACACTGCCTTGCAGTGCGACGGCTTTCCCGCCGCGCTTGGTGATTTCATCTATCACTTTGTCCGCATCGGTTTTCGACGATGCGTAATTAACGACGACTGCCGCGCCCTCGGCCGCGAATTCTTTGGCGATCCCAGCGCCAATTCCCTTCGACGCCCCGGTTACCACTGCAACTTTTCCGTTCAGTTTTCCATCTTTCATTCTGCTCCTTTCACTTTTTTGTTCTCAAAAATTATCCGCCCGTCACGAGGACCTTGCCCCAGGGCAAAAGGGGTGTTTCCGACTCCCTCTTCCGAGAGAGAACCCACTGGGTTCCATCCGTTTGTTTCGTTCTCGCGTCCTATCCACATAAGGCGTGAACCGGTTGATACATTGGCATTTCGTTGAACTGCGGTGCCGCGAAGACATCGTCATGCTTTGTCTCCGCTGGCTGGAGATTGAGCTTCTCAATGTGCGCTTCGACCAGATCGGGAAGAAGCAAATGCGGGAACAACGATAGTTCCCACGCTCTTGTTTCCTCCTCATCGAGGACAAGGTGAACGATCTCGCGCAGGTCGGGATAAGCCTGTTCGTAGTCGTGTTGTAACTGCTGTTTCAGCTGCGCGATGGCGACCGAAACCGTCTGGAGGAAAACTGCTGCGTCTGATTGTTGGTCAGTTTTCATAGAGTTGAGTTTTTTCCGGTTTCTGTGGATTTATATTTGACTAGTCGTCTATAAAACTGGCAAAAAAGAGATTACGAGCTCGCTGCGTGCACCTGTCTCACGCCCAAAACATCCTTTGCGACCTCCTTGAAATCGCGGATTAATTCGACGTCGTTTTGAATTCGGGCCTGGGCAAGCGTCCCATGATAACAGGCAAAGAGCGCCCTCGCCTTCGCTGCAGGGTCCGGCGCCACAATCAATCCTTGCGCATGCGCATCCCGAATAGCGGACTCAAAATACTTTATCTTCCGGTCCCAGATGCGGTCGACGGTAGCACGCACGCCTTGGTCCTGTGTGCTCACTTCGCTTCCGATGCTTAACAGAGGGCATCCGAGGATGGAGCCGCACTCTTCTTTCAGTTCGGCCAGACGGTCGTGCACATAATCGAAGTAGCGACCAAACCGCTCGAGAGGTGGAATTGTGGGAGAAAAAAGAGAGTCCATGTTCGCCTTGTTTTTGTTCCATTCTGCCTCCAATGCAGCCACGGTGAGCTCGGACTTCGACTTGAAGAAATAATAAAAACTTCCCTTTTTCGCGCCGGCCCGCTCGCAGATCGCGTCGACCGAAGTGGTGCCGTAGCTGTTTTCCCACATCAAATCCAACGCCGCGTCGGTCAGGCGTTCTTTCATGTCACTCACTCTCGGCACATAGACCTCTTATATTCAGTAGACCGACCGGTCAACTATTTTGTTCGAAGTTTTTTTGGGGCTGCTTGGGACATCGGATGAACAATGCTGATTTACGATCCGGTCGCTATCGCCCTTCGCCCGGGATTTTTTGCGGCGCCGGTGTGACTTCCGGGCGTGTCGTGGGACTTTCGTCCCCGGCCCGGAAAGTTGTCCGGCCAGACTCCGATTTGTAACGCTCCGCTGGCCCAAACCATTCGCAACCGGTCAGGAAAAATGTCGTGATGAGTATGGCCGCGTGAAAAATTGGTTTCACTTGGTTTGGCGTTTCCTGGCACTGATGCTGCAACCGGCGCACGCTAAATAAAAAACGGACTTACTGGCAACCACATTTCATCGCGCTGAATTTTCTACCGGATAATTCTTGGCGACTTGTTCCAGAAACGCTTGAGTCGACCAAGTGCGCCGGCCTCATCACGTCTCATCCCGCGAGATCGAGCGGAAATTTTTGATCAAGCGACTGCCGGTCAAAATTCTGCGCTCGCGCCATTTTCCGATCGCGCAAGGTTATCTCGCGAACGAGCCGGGCGGCCGTCACGTTCGCTTGCGAAAAAAAGCCAAAGCTGTTTCTCTCACCTTCAAGGTTGGCCGCGGCGCTGCGCGCGAAGAACGCGAAATTCGATTGAGTCCGAAGCAATTCGCCTTGTTGTGGCCGGCCACGCGCGGTCGTCGATTGCGCAAGACCCGTTACGAGATTCCGTGGAAAAATCTCAAGATCGAAGTCGACATTTATCACGGTCGCAACCATGGTTTGGTGGTGGCGGAAGTGGAATTTCCAAACCACGCAAGCTGCCGGCGGTTCAAACCACCCCGTTGGTTTGGACGTGAAATCACCGGTGAAAAGCGCTACAGCAATGTGAGGCTGGCCCGCGAATAGGATGAGCTACGAATTGAAACATGATCAGACGCTCGGCGATAATCTGTGCCGGATTTGCCGCAAACAAATCGAAGCGGCGATTGCGGTCGCGGCCGGCGAGAAGAAGGCCAGCGATACGCCGGTCCACGAAGTGCGCAAACATTTGAAGAAGGCGCGTGCGGCTCTGCGTTTGATCCGCAAAGAAATCGGACACGGTTTATTCCGGGAACAAGATCGTTGTCTGCGCAACGTGGGACGACTCACATCAGAGATTCGCGATGCCGAGGTGCGTTTGCAGACCGTTCGACAACTACAAGGAATCACTCAACGTCGGCGTCGCGGTGCTTACGCAAAGCTCGAAGGCATGCTGATGTTGGAGTTGGAGAATTTCATGGCTGCGTTTGCCGAATGGCAAGCGCAGGCCGTCCCGCTGCTGGAACGCGCACTTGCGAACGTCGATTGCTGGCCGCTCGATCAGTTTAATTGCAAGCAGCTTCGCTGCGCGGTTCAAAGGACCTACAAAGGCGCAAGAAAAGCTCTCTCCCTGGCGGAAGCGACCCCCACCGTCGAAAATTTTCATCAGTTCCGCACCAGAGCAAAAAGACTCTGGTACGAGTTGCGCATCTTGCGACCGATCAATCCGATTGTACTCAAAAATCTAAGCGACGATCTGCGTGCGTTGGCCAATTTGCTCGGACGCGCCCATGATTTGAGTTTTCTCGGAGATCGGCTTCGCGACGGGGATCAAAAATCGGAATGGGAACGCGAGGGGCACAAACTTTTGGCGGTAATTGAAGTAAGTCAGGAGGACTTGCAGCGGGGGGCCGCGGAATTGGCCGAACATTTTTTTGCCGAGCGTCCGCGCGATTTCGGCGCTCGGGTCGCCAGCTGGCTCGAAGATTGGGAAAATAAGACGGCTCGAACCCCAGTCGAGGCGCTTGTTACTTGATCTTCCCGGAAAACTTCGGAGGAAACAACCAGAGCAAGCGGCCATTTCGCCACGAGCGATTGAGTTCCAGTAAGGCGACACCAGCTTTGGAGAGTTTGAGGGAACCGCCGGTCAATTGCGAGATCGTGTGACTAAAATCGGGCTCGTGACCAACAATCATTAGACTTTCCGCCGGATATTTTTTCAGCAATCGCTCCAATTCTTGCCGCCCAAAGCCGGGTGCCAGCAATTTGTCCTCACGGCATTTTACTTTCAGATGTTCAGCCGCAATTCTCGCGGTTTGTGACGCGCGCGGCAGCGGACTCGTCACAATCAGGTCCGGTTGCGCTTTGACACGTTTCAGAAATGCCGCCACTTCGTGCATTTCCTTTTTACCGCGCTTCGTCAGTGGCCGCTCGTCATCAGATTTTTCCCAGTCCGGCCAATCCGCCTCGCCGTGTCTGAGAAAATAAAGGTCCATGTCGATCCTAACTCTTCCTCGTAATCTTCGCCCGCACGGTCAGAGCACCCGCCATTTCGGCCGGCGTGTGCGCGGATCAGTTTGCCAAAGGCGGACGCCGCCGACATACGCGTTGCGATTATGTCCTTGCTCAGCGCCTTCCGGTAGCACGCTCAGTTTCTTGGTGTTGCCGCCGCCAAGCACTATGTAATCAGCGATGAATGATTTCTTGAGCTGGGCTACCGCGCCCATCACTAGGCGTTCCCATTCTTTCTCACCAAGTTCGGCGATACCTGGCTTTCCCAAAAAATCTTCGATAATTCGATCGTCGCAATACGGCAGATCACCTAGCTCGAGTGGCAGAACCATATCACGTAAGACAAGGGTTGAGCCGAGTCCGGTACCCAGCCCCAGAAATAGCATCCGCCCGCCGCGGTAACTGCCCAGTGCTTGCATCGCGGCGTCGTTTACGATTCGAACCGGTTTGCCCAGTGCTTTCTCGAAGTTGAATCGGACCCAGCCTTTACCGAGATGTTTCGGCTCGTCGAGAATTCGGCCATCGCGAACCGGCGATGGAAATCCGATTGAGATCGCGTCGTAATTCCAGCCTTCCAGCTCTTCTTTGACTTGCGCAACCATCTCACGCGGCGTCATCTTGGATCCGGATTTGAATTTTCGCTTCTTCGTCCGCGAAATCATGAGCTTCACGTGCGTGCCTCCGATATCGATGACCAGAATTCTTTTCCTCATGGTTGCTTTGGCGGCGGCGGCGCAACCGTAATTGGGATCAATTTATCTGCTGGCGGGGATTTCTTGCGACCAAGCTTCTTTGCCCGCTCGCGGGTAACCTCGCGGAAATGCCATTGTGCTTGCGAGCGAGGCTCCGGGCCCTCCGGTTTCAAACGACGATAGGTCCTGTCCGGTTGCAGCTCGCGCGCTTTGACACGGTCATTTAGAAATCGGGGAAGCACCTCATTGATAATATGATCGCGTAACGGCGGAGTCTCGATTGGAAATGCGACCTCGACCCGGCGGAGAAAGTTTCGCGGCATCCAATCGGCGCTGGAAAGAAACACTTCGGGCTGGCCGCCGTTCTCAAAATAATAGATCCGGCTGTGCTCGAGAAAGCGGCCGACAATACTGATGACGCGAATGTAATCACTCAAGCCGGGAACCTTCGGCCGCAAACAACAAATGCCGCGGACGATCAAATCGATTGTCACCTCTGCGGATGAGGCTTCATAGAGTGTCTCGATGATCTCTTGATCGACCAACGAATTGAGTTTGGCGATAATTCGGGCTGGTCTCCCCGCGCGCGCGTGGTCGCGCTCGCGTTCGATTAGGCCGATCAGTCGTTTTTTCATATCGAACGGCGCCACCATGAGTTTTTTCAGGCCCGGATAGCCGGCCAGCCCGGTCAGGGTGTTGAAAACGATTGCGACTTCCTCGGTCAACTGCGGGTTGCTCGTCAACAAACTGAAGTCCGTGTAGATGCGCGCGGTGCGTTGATGATAATTGCCGGTCCCCAAGTGCACGTAACGCCGGAGTTGGTCGGTGTCGCGCCGAACGATCAGCAATGCCTTGCAGTGCGTTTTCAAGCCGACGACGCCGTAAATGACGTGGGCGCCTGCTTCCTCGAGCCGCCGCGCCCATTGAATATTGGCCGCTTCATCGAAACGCGCGCGTAATTCTACAATTGCCGTGACTTGCTTGCCGGCATTGGCCGCGTCAATCAGCGCCTCGACGATCGGCGAGTCACCGCTGGTACGATAAAGCGTGATCTTCATGGCAAGCACTTGCGGATCGCGCGCCGCCTCTTCGACAAGGTCGACAATCGGCTCAAAACTGTCGTAGGGATGATGGAGGAGCACATCTTGGCGGCGCATCACTTCGAACATATCGGCGTGCGGCGGCAAAGCAGGATCGCGTCCCGGTTGAAACGGGCGATCTTTCAATTGCGCGAATGCATCGTTCGTAAGCAGCGGGGTCAAATGCGTCATCGAGAGCGGACCATCCGCTTTGTAGACGTCGGCTTCGGTTAGATCGAAAAGGCCAGTCAGCAGCTCGATGAAATCTTTCGGGCAATCGGCTTCCACTTCCAAACGAACGGCGTCCCCGCGACTGGAACGCCGCAGCTCCTGCTCGATTGTTCGAAGAAGATTCTCTGCTTCTTCGTCGTCGATGTAGAGATCGCTATTGCGGGTAACGCGAAAGGCGTGCACCG
>WNEY01000999.1_pt1 | contig 19206 bp, 10 predicted proteins | sample 5400531 | NCBI WGS metagenome assembly WNEY01 (sample SAMN13153338, study PRJNA577476) | soil metagenome | isolation source: 200 cm saprolite under Douglas fir tree site 1 | place: USA:California | collected 2015-04-18
TGGCGCTTACTTCCGCGGTAATTCAATCGCTTTCCAACAACGGTTGGGCAACAAGCTGTTGGCGTCACTCGTCACGCAGCGCGACCAAGGGATCGACTCGCGATGCGCGCCGGGCCGGCAGGTAGCCGGCGATCGCTGATATCAGGATCAGCACGGCCATCGCCGCCGCCAGCGTCGCCGGGTCGTTGGGTGCCAGGCCGAACAGCAGGCTGGAGACGAGCCGGCTCACGGCGATTGCGCCGCCGATGCCGATCGCGACGCCGATGGCGACCAGCATCATCGATTCCTGCATGACGGTCTGAAGGATGTCCTGCACTCTCGCACCGAGCGCCATGCGGACGCCGATTTCGTTGGTCCGGCGCGCGACGCTGTAGGACATCACGCCGAACAGGCCGACCGACGCCACGAGCAGCGCGAGCCCGCCGAACAGGGTGTAGGCCTGCGCGAACATCTTCTCCTGCTGGAAGCGCCGTTCGATCTCGGCAAGCTGCGTCGAGACGTTCATCAGGGGAAGGTTCGGGTCGACCTGGCGGACCGCCTCGCGGATGTCAGCAATCGCGGCGAGCGGATCGCCTGCCGTCCGGACCTCGAAGGTCGCGGCGGGCTGAGGATTCTGCCGGGACGGCACGTACCTCGTCGGCACCGCCGGGTCGCGGACGCTGTTGTATTTCGCATCCCCAAGGATGCCGACGATCTCGACCCTTCCGCTGTCCTCGAGCGTCGATCCAATGCGGCGGCCGATCGGATTCTCATTCGGGAAGTATTGTCGAGCGGCGGCTTCGTTGATCACGGCGACGCGCGGCGCGTCGGCGCTGTCGCGCGCCGTGAATCCGCGGCCGGCGACGAGCGGAATCTCCATCGTGTCGAAAAACGTCGGCGAGACGATGAGCGCCGAAATCGTGTCGCGCTGCCCGTTGGCGTACGTCCGTCCCTGGATGAAAAAGCCGCCTGACGATCGCCGGGCCGTCATCAGCGGCAGATGAGACCAGGCGACCGAACGCACGCCGCCGATCGCGCGAAGGCGCTCGCCGATCTGATCGTAGAGCAGCTGTCCCTGCTGCGTATTGTACCGGTTCAACACCGGACTGACCCGGAACAGCACGACGTTCCGCGGATTGAATCCGAGATCCGCGTGGCGAAGGTTCTGCAGGGTCCGGAGGAACAATCCGGCGCCGACGAGCAGCACGAGCGAGATGGCCACCTGCGCGACGACGAGCGACTTGCCGAGCAGGCTGCGCGAGCCGGCGACGTTCCGGCTGTTGTCCTTGAGCGCGAAGTTGATCTCCGTGCGTGTCGCCCGCAGCGCCGGCGCGATGCCGAACACGACGCCGGTCACCGTCGTGACGGTGAGGGCGAAGGCCAGCACACGCCAGTCGAGCGGCGACGCCTGTCCGGTCGCGCCCGGCAGCAGCTGTTGTCCCCAGCGTCCGACGACGATGCCGAGCGCGCCGCCGATGCCGGCAAGCAGCAGGCTTTCGGTGAGGAGCTGCCGCACCAGTCTCGCGCGAGTGGCGCCGAGCGCCAGCCGCACCGACAGTTCCCGGCGCCGCGCGGTGGCGCGCGACAGCAGCAGGTTGGCGACATTGGCGCACACGATCAGCAGCACGAGGACGACGACCGCGGTCAGCATCGTGACCGCACGGATGTCGGACGTGTTCACGTCATAGATGCCGCGGCTGGCGGAATCGGCCTGCAGCTCGGGGATTTGCGAGCGATCCTGCAGCTCGGCCCGCGATCGCTCCGCGGGCGGCAGCGACGACAGATACGCTTCGAATCCGGCGCGCGCCTCGGCCTGAAACACGCCGGCCAGATTGCCCTGGACTTGCGAAGCTGTGACGCCCGGCTTCAGCCGGCCCATCACGTTCAGCCACCAGAAGGTCGGCCGCGTCACCAGCGACTGCGGCGCGTTGAGTCCCGCGTTGAACTGCGGTTCGAGCGCGAGCGGCAGCGACACATCGGGCGGATCGTTGATCGCCTGCTCGACGCCGGTGAATTCCGGCGGGAGGACGCCGACGATCGTGACGGGGACATTGTTGACGTCGACCGCCGCTCCAACGACGTCCGGGCGGCCGCCAAACCGCGCGATCCAGTACTTGTGGCTGATCACAATCACCGGCGCTGCGGTCGGCCGGTCATCGTCGGGCGCGATCGTGCGGCCGAGACGCGCGGTGACGCCGAGCGCGTGGAAGTAGTTGCCGGAGGAAATGTACGCCGACGCGACGTCGGCCTGCCCGTTGACCACGACGTTGACGAGGCCGAACGGCGCGCCAGCGAAGAGATCCGACAACGTGCGGTTGTTGGCGAGCAGCTCCAGGTACATCGGGTACGAGAAGGTCGGCTCGACCTGACGTCCCTTCGCATCAGGCGCGGTGTAGCCGTAGATGAGGACATCGGTCCGCACCTGATTGGGGCCGGCATAGCGGAGCCGCACCAGGGTGTCCGCGTCGCGGACCGGCAGCCTCCTGAGCAGCAGCCCGTTGATCGCGCTGAACAGCGCGGTGTTGGCGCCGATGCCGAGCGCCAGCGACGCGATGACGACGGCGGTCGAGCCTTTTGCGTGCAGAAGCATGCGGGCGGCGAGACGAAGATCTCTCAGCACGATCGCGGCATCTTATGTTCTCTGCCAGCGCAGAAACAAGAAGTACGGAATGCGGGCGAGCTTCCGGAAGCGGTGCGAACGCCTCAGCTCGTCCTCGGTCACGCTCGGTTCGATGAATGTGCGAAGGATGAAGCCGCGCCCGAGCGGCGCGGCCATGTAATCCTCGAGCGGGCGATGGCGCCGCACCAACGGCGCGCGGAAGGCGGGAGTCATCATCTCCTCCCAGGCGGTCCGCTCGAAGTAGCGATCGACGGCGAAGAACCGCAGCTCGCCGGCGTCGCGGACCCATTCCGACATGGGCGCCGAAAAACAGGGGTGCGTGATGCTCATCACGAGCTCACCGCCGGCGCGAAGGACGCGATGCACCTCGCGAATCGCCCCGTCGTAGTCCTCGACGTCCATCAGGCTCACCGACGCGACCACGGCGTCGAACGCGCCGGATTCAATCCCGTCGAGCGCGCTGGCGTTGGCGTGGACGAACGGCACGTCCAACGCCTCGTCCTGCGCCCGCTGCCGCGCGACCGCGACGAGCCGCTCGCTGCCGTCGACGCCGATCACACGCGCACCGCGCCGGCTCAGCTCCCTGGCGTACCCGCCTTCGCCGCATCCGAGATCGAGAAGCGCCTTGCCACGAACGTCGCCGAGCATCGCGAGCATGCGCGGCATCAGGTACTGATTGCGGTAGTCGTTGGTATCGGCGTGTGCGATCCAGTCATCCGCGATGCGGTTCCAGCTGCGTGTTGATGTGTCGTCGCGATCAGGCATGAGGACTCAGCGGGATGTGCCTACCCCGCGCTCATGATCGCATTTCTTGCCGCCGTGTTCCTGGCTGCGGTGCTGGGGCTGTCTTCGGCCTCGCCAGAGCCAGGCGAGGAAGGGTGGATCAAGGGCGGGCCGGAGTGCCAACTCAGAATTTGTACTGGAGTCCTATCTGCAGCGTCCTCGGCGCGTACTGTGTCGCGCCGGTGAGTACCCGGCCGAAGTTCACGTTCGAGATGTCCGCCGTCGGGAAGCCGTACTGCACACTGTTGAACGCGTTGTAGGCTTCGAAGCGGACGGTGAAGCCGTGCCGCCGCGGCATCCGGAACGTCTTGTAAAGGCCGAAATCGACGGTGGCCTGGCCGTCGCCGAAGAACGTGTTGCGGCCGACCACGAGGTCGCCTTCGCCGAACTGCGCCGTGCGGAACTTGTCGCGCGACAGGATCTGGGTCGACGTCGCCGGGTTGCCGGCGACGAGACCGAGGATCGAGTTGTCGAGCAGGATGGGACGATTCTCGGCGAACCCGTCGAAGTTGAGATCGCGGGCCACGTCGGTCACGGTGAACGGCGTGCCGTGAGCCAGCCGGAGAATGCCCGAGAGCGTCCAGCCGCCGGCGAGCGAACCGGCCAGATCGGTGCGGTTCAGCAGGAATGGAAGGCGATAGCTGCCGTTGAGCGTGTAACGATGCGGCGTGTGGAAGCGCGAGTACCCCTTCGAAAACCGCTGATCGGGCCCGAGCAGATTGCTGTCGCCGGCGCCGACGAAGGTTGCCTCCGACGTCGTGTCCTCGCTCAGGCTGTACGTATAGTTGGTCTGGAACCACAGACCCGCGGCGACTCGGTGGACCCATTCGATCTGCACTCCGTCGTACCAGCTCTGCGCGGCGTTGGAGATGACGAGGTTGGTGGTGTAGCGCGGGTCGGGCCGCCGCTCATTGGTTCGCGGCACGCGGAGGCTGATCTCGTTGTCCGCGATCGGCACCGCCTGCGGGCACGCCGCGTTGATCGGGATGCCGGGAAGGCCGGTGCCCGCGCAGTTCACATCGGCGGCGATCCGATCGATCGTGCGTCCGCGCAGATCGGGGAAGCCCGCGGCCGGCGCGTTGTTCGGGTGATCGACGACCAGCACCGGACCGTTGGCCGGTGAGAGCGGCCGGTTCGCCTGCGTGTAGCGAAGCAGCCCGATGCCCCGCGTCCCCGTGTACGACACGCGCAGCGACGAGCTCCACGGCATGCGCCGCTCGGCGGTCAGATTCCACTGGCGCGTGCGCGGCATTTCGAGATCCGGGTCGGCGATGGTGATCGTGTGGCGCGCCGTCTGCGGTCCGGGCACGAAGACGAATCCACCGGTCGGGTCGGACAGGTTGAGGATGTTGGGCAGCGTCGAGAACGTCTGCGCCAGCGCGTTCGGCGGGTTGGTGCGCAGGCTGGCGCCGCCCTGCGAGAACACCGACTGAAAGATCCGGCCGTCGTAGAGGCCGAATCCACCGCGAATCGAGAGTGTGCCCGCCTCGTGGCCCGACAGGTGTCTCAGCCACCCGCGGGACCACGCAGGCGACCACGCGAATCCGAACCGCGGCTGAATGTTGTTTTTGTCCGACCGGATGCCGTAGTCCAGTCGATTGGCCGCGTCTGTCGGCGCCTGGACGAATTCATACCGCCCGCCGAGATTGAGCGTCAGATTCGGACGGAGCCGCCAGTTGTCTTCGGCGTACGCGTTGTATTCGTTCATCCGGTTCTCGAGGAAGAACGGGCCCCACGCGGTCTGGAAGTTGTTGACGCAGCCGTCGAGAAAGGCGGCGTACGAGGTCGGATACGTCACGCCGCCGCACGACGCGTTGAAATTCCAGAGCCCGCGCGAGTTGTTGTCGGCCAAATCGTCCAGCCGCTGAAAGCGGAGATCGACGCCCGACTTGAGCTGGTGCTTCCGCCCGAAGAGCCTGGTGAGGTTTGCGACGAGCTGATGGTCCGTCTGGTCGCGGTGGATCGGAAAGTTGCCCGCGTTGCCGATGGTCGTTCCCGATACCGGCGAGTTCGCGAAGCGCACGATCGGCGTGTCGTTGCCCGCGGCGATGTCGACGCGCGTGTGGCGCAGGCCGAGCCCGTAGCGGAGCTCGCCGGTCGTGGCGGGCCCGAGCACCTGCGTCCACGTCACGCCGACGTTGCTTTGCCGGTTGTTCTGCCGCGCCTGTTCCCCGACCACGACATCGTCGGATTCGAAGATCTGCCTGGTGTACTGGTAGCGTGCCGTGACGGTGTGCGCGCTCCGCGTCCAGTCTCCGCGCAGCGAGTCATCGTCGGCGGGCTGATTGATGGCCTGTCGTGTCTGATACGTGCGGGTGCTGCGCGGATCGTTCGGCACCGCGCCGGCCGGGTAGCGGGCGAGAATGCCGTCAATGAACGCGCGGTTGGCCGGCGTGTCGTTGCCGCGCGTCAGGCGCGGCAGGCTCAGCTCGGACGGCAGGAACAGATCGCGCGTGTAGGTTTGGAACCCTTCGAAGCGCTTGTGGTCCATGCTGGCGAATCCGAACAACGCGCTCCGGCGGATCGGAAAGCCGGCGGCATAGCCGAATTGATCGCGCTGGTTATTCGGTTTGGCCAGCGCGAACGTGCTCTGCGCGTTCCACTGGCTGTGCTGATCGTACTCGTACACTTCGCCGCGGGCCTGGTTTGTGCCCGACTTGGTCTGCACCAGCACCACCGCGCCGAAGCCGCGGCCGAATTCGGCCGAGTAGCTGTTGGTGATGACCTGGAATTCCTTGATCGTGGCGAGCGCGGCCCCCTGCCGGTGCTGATTCTCCGACGAGTCGTCGTTGTTGACGCCGTTGATCTGGAACGTCGTGCCGCGCGTGCCGGTGCCGTTGAAGTTGATCGACGAGCCCGACGACGCGGTCGGGTTGTTCTGGCCGCTGGTCGGATTTTCGGCGAAGCCGGCGAACGTTTCAGCCAGCGCGAGGAAGCTGCCGCGGTTGGCCGTGGGCCGTTCGTCGATCTGCTGCTCGGCCAGCGCATGCTTGATCTCGCCGTTGGTCACGTTGATCGGCGGCGCCTCGGCGCGCACCGTGACCGTCTCGGCCACGACGGCCGGCCGGAGCTCGAAATCAACGACCCGGGTGTCGTTCAGCGTGATGGTGACCTGCTCGTGGACGACGGTCCTGAAGCCAGCCAGCGTGGCAGTGAGCTCGTATCCGCCGATGGACAGAAACGGCAGCACGTAGTACCCGGCCGCGTTGGTCACCGTCTCCCGGGTCTGTCCCGTGTCGCGGTTTCGCGCCGATACCGTCGTACCCGGCAGCACGCCGCCGCTTTGATCCTTGACCGTGCCCTGCAGCGTGCCGGTGACGGTTTGCGCGGACGACAGCGCGGGAACCAGGAGGACGAGCGCTAGCAGGCGGGCCGTCATCAGCAAGAGCCTCAGGTGATGCGCATGATAACCGAGTCGCATTCGAGGTGTAACAATCCGCCCGCTCCATCACATCGTGTCATTGACAGCCGGCACACGACTCGGCGCTTCGAGATTCGCCCGGTGCTCGCCGGGATGGGCGAGGTGTATCGCGCGCGCGATACGAAGATCAATCGCGATGTCGCGCTGAAGATTCTGACCGACGCATTCGCGACCGAAAGGCCTTGAGAGCCTGTGAAGAAATCACGTACAACGCAGAAACCGCGGAACCCGCAGACAAAAATGATTAAGGTTTTTCTGCGTGTTCTGCGAGTTCTGCGTTCAACGTCGTATTTTTCACAAGCTCTTGAGGCCCGCCGGGGTGGGCAGCCCTGAAGGGCTGCGCTACGAGTCTACGGGCCCCACTCTGGAACGTCCTTAGAAGTCGAGTTGGCTGCTGAACTTGAACAAGCGCCCGCCCATAATCTGTATTGGTTGCAGCCACTGGCTGCCGTACCGCGTGGTCACATTGAGAATCGCGCTCGCGTTGAGCACGTTGTAGACGTCGACATTCCCGCGCACCTTGATGTTCCCCATTCGGAACATCCGGCTGAAGCGGAGGTCCACCTGTTGCAGCCGATCTTCGAAGACCGTGTTGGGTGGGATCAGATCGAGTGTGACGTTGGCGGTACAGGTGGCGGCCCCGCGGCACTGCGCCAGGTTGCGGCCGAGCGACGGCACAGTTTCCGCGTTGCTGTACGACCGGCTTGCCGTGATCGGAATCCCTGGAACATTTTGGTAGATCGCGCTCGCCTGGAGCTGCCAGGGCAGCGGGTAGACGGCCAGGAATTTGACCTGCGTCGCGGCCGCCCACGGCCGGCTAACGTGGCAGAACCCCGGCAATCTAGGCGTCACGACTGTCGTTGACGCCGCGACTCCTTGGATCAGAAGGGGCTGCACTTGCGGAAGACCATTGAAATCACAGGTATCGGTCACCGTCCGTCCAGTGCTCAGACCCCCCGAGAACTGCCCGCCCTGTGAAAATCGTGCGTTGAGGGTGACATCGACACCGTTGAAGACCTCAGTCTGCTTCCCGTAGCGCGAGGCCAGAGTCACCAGGTTGTCCACCTGCCCGAACAGCGTCGGCTTGATGTCATAGAGTCCGCAGATCTGGTTCCCGCCGCCACCGGGCAGCCGACTATCCGCCGGCGCCTTGATGCAGAACTGATCGTAATCGGCCGGCGTCACCGCCAGATTGTCGGTGGCCAGGAAGCCGCCGTACCACGTGCGGAAATAGCCCACATTCAGCGCCACATTCCGCCGCAGCTCCTGCTGGATGGATACCGAACCCTGCCAGTTGTAGAGCTGACGGTCCAAGCCGCTCAACGCATCATCCGCATAGCGCGTATTGCCGGCTCTCACCCGCCCGAACGTGAGATCCGACCACGCTCCGCACTCACCGTTGACCGCCGCGTTCGTCAGATCGCAGTCGGGAATGTAATTCCCGTTCGCGTCAGTCCACGTTCGCGTGGTGCTGGCTGGCTGGTTTAGCGCGGGGTTATTCGTGACGGCCGTCAAGTATGGTGTAAACCGGCCCAGCGACGCTTTGATCGCGGTCCGGCCGGTGCCAAATACGTCGTAGGCGGCGCCCAGCCGCGGATTGAGATTATTGAAATTCGGCGAGTTCTCCACGACCGGGAAATCGCGCGCCGGCACAAACGGGCCGGCCGGCATGTGCTGTTCGGGAATGAACCCGTTGAACTTGTTGTACCGCACGCCGAGGTTCAGCGTCAGCTTCCGGATAGTCCACTGATCCTGCACGTAAAACCCGACATCCGTCGCGCGACTCAGAGCCTCGAAGGGCACCGCCCAGATCGTGACCGACTGGGGCACTGTGCCCCGGAACGTGTAGGACCTGGCGCCGTTGATTTGGTTGGGGTCGTCGGCTTGGTCGGGTACGCCCTCGCCATACTCGTTCAGGTCGAGCCCGGTCTTGAAGAGATGCGACCCGGTGATGTAGGACACCGCGAACCGCTGGTGGTATTGCCTGTTGTGCTGAACTCTGTAGCCTCCGGCGTGGGTCAACGCCAAGGCGCGGGAGCCGTACCGGAAGTTCGTCGCGAGATCCGTGATCTGAATGGTGTTGGTCCCGACGCCCTCTTCCCGTCTCGTGGAATTGTTGAACATGTTCGCCGACGCGCCCCCCTCAATCAGGAGCCGGCTGGTGGCAACGTAGGTCCAGGTGACAAGCGGCAGGTAGTTGAGCAGGTAATTGTGCCGCGCCACGGCTTCGGGTGCCGCGAGAATGCCCCCGTTCGACTGCGGCTCCAAAAGAGGCCAAAAACAGCTGCAGTTGGGTTGAGTTTCGTAGGAACCCACGATCTTGTGCTTCGCCGCAGCCTGCCACGTCAGGCGGAGACTGTAGTCCCGGTAGTAGTCGTCTGTGTACGCCGGCCGACTCAAATCCGGCTCGTACAACAGGACGCGCCAGTTTGGGTCCGTGCCGACTGGTGTGTTGAGCTTGTTGTAGTAATTGCCCTGCTGATACTGCTGGTTGACCGCGCGCCGATGGCCCGCGAAGAACCACAGCGTGTCCCGCTTGATCGGGCCGCCCAGCACCCCCGCCGTGTCATAGGACTTTTTGACCGAGGGCGTAAACCGCAGACCGCGGTCGCGCAGAGTGGCATTCATGTTGTCACTCTGCAGGCTCGGGCCGGTGAGGCCGGCGAAGAGGCTTCCCGAGAAGGCGTTGCCTCCGTCCTTCGGCACCATGTTCATCTGGACGCCGCCGGTATTCCGTTCGGCCGACATGCCGCTCGTCTCGACGACGACTTCCTGGAAGCTCAGATTGTTGAAAACGAAGACCGCGCCCCCCTGCAGGCGTTGACTCATACCGTCTTGAACGGGGACGTTGTCGACCGCTCGGCTGCCGTGGATCCCGAACTGAGGGCGCTCGTCGAGGCCGCCGACACTGTGGGTGCTGGCTTGGTTCAACACGGCACCCGGGATGACCGTCGCGTATTGGCTGATGCGTCCGGTGGTGGGGAGCGCATCCAGCACGGTGCGCGCGAGCGTGGTCTGCTGTCGGACGTTCCGAATGTCCACTACGGGGGCCGCGCCCGTGACGGTGACTGTCTCCTCGAGCGTCCCCACTTTCAGCTCGCCATTCACCGTCGCCGTGAACCCTGTCGTCAACTCGAGGCCTTCTCGCCTGACGGTGCCGAAGCTGGGCAGTGTGAAGGTGACTGTGTAGAGACCGGGCCGCAGATCGACAATCCGGTACAGGCCCTGGCTGTCCGTCATCACGGTGCGGACCTTGTCGATGAGGGCGGGACTGGCGGCTTCCACCGTGACGCCGGGCAGCACTGCGCCCGACGTGTCTCGCACCACCCCTGCGATAGCGGCGGTGTCCGAGACCTGTGCCAACGCTGCCGCGGGTAGGAACAGGAACAGGAGACACGCGACGACGACGGGACGCCCGAGTCGCTGGATGATCATGGACTCGACTCCCTTCAGACAGGGCGTCGGAGCCCTGATCTGCTATGTGAAAGCGGCACTCCTAATATCACCGCAGTTGACAAGCGTCAAGAGTATTTCCTCGCTACGGACGTGCAGCGTGATTACTCACAGGCGCGGCGAAACGCCTCGCCGCACATCGAAGGGAGCCAGTGATGCCGACAATTACCCCGTTTCTGTGGTTCGAGACGCAAGCCGAAGAAGCCATGAACTAACAAGTTCGGGCTGTCGTGGCAGATCGTCCCGAACGGACTGGGCCGGATGCTGAGCGACAAGGACGCCGCGAAATCGACGCGCGTCATGAACGCCATGCTCCAGAGGACAAGCTCGATCTGAAGCGGTTGCAGCAGGCGTACGACGGGGAGTGACGGCGGGAATCCGAAGCCACGCTCGACCGGCTTCACCTATAATTTCAGTGTCCCCTCGCGCTCAGGATTTCGGAGGCTGCAATCATGCGGATGATGAACGCGCGCGTCGTCCGGACGATTGCGACCGGCGGCAACCTGATCGAACTGTTGCGGCTGGACCCGGTCTCCTGAGGTCGCGGACGTGCCCCTGCTGAGCGAAAGCCCCCACGTCCTGCCGATCCACCGGAAGATCCTCGGCTTCTCGTTCATCGGCTGGATCTTCGACTTCTACGATCTGCTGCTCCTCAGCTTTCTGGTCTCCTCGACGACGCTGACGAAGGATCTCGCGCTGTCGCGCGAGCAGGTGTCCGTCCTGCTCGGCACGGCGCTCGCGTTTACCGCGGTCGGCGGGTTCATCGGCGGCGCACTCGCGGATCGGTACGGACGCAAGCCGCTGCTGATGACCACCATCCTGGTCTACAGCGTCGGCACGCTGTTGTCCGGCATGGCGATGGGCTTCTGGACGCTGATGATCGCGCGGGCGATCACCGGGATCGGCGTCGGCGGCGAGTGGGCGGTGGCGCACGCGCTCGTCGGCGAGACGGTCCCGCCGCACGTGCGCGGCAGGTACGGCTCGTACCTGCAGAGCGGATCGGCCTTCGCGCGGTTCTTCGCGTCGATGGTCGGCAACCTGCTGGCGCCGTGGATCGGCTGGCGCGCCGCCTTCATGCTGTCCGCCCTGCCGGCGCTGATCGTCGTCTTCATCCGGCGGCAGATGCCCGAATCAGACGTGTGGCTGCTGAGCGTGAAAGCCGGCGTCAGCCGCCGCCTCGGCTACGTGGCCGCCCTCGGGCAGATGCTCGGTCCCGCGCTGCGGAAGACGACCGCGCTCGCGTTGACGGTGACGACCTTCAACATGGCGGCCTACTGGTTCAAGACGATCTGGCTGCCCACCTACCTGCACGAGACGCGCGGGTTGTCGCTCGGCGACGTCGCGTGGCTGCTGCTCATGGATCAGATCGGGTCGGTTTTCGGCTACGTCGCGTTCGGGTACGCGAGCGACCGCTTCGGGCGCCGTCCGAGCTTCACGGCGTTCTCGGTGATCAAAGCCATCGGGCTGGGGATGGTCACGCTCGGGTGGAACGCCGCGAATGGCTATTCCGTGACCACGTTCGGCTTCATGCTGCTGGTGGGCTTCGGCGAAGGCAACTGGGGCTGCATCGGCCCGCTGCTGAACGAAGTGTTTCCGACGTCGGTGCGTGCGGCGGCGCTGGGGATCATCTACAACACCGCTCGCGGCGTGCAATTTCTCGCGCCCGTCGTCATCGGGATGGTGGCGGCGCGCTTCACGTTCGGAGCGGGCATCGCGCTCGCGGTGCCGTTCTCGCTGCTGGCTGGCGCGATGGTGTGGACGCTCCCGGAAACGAAAGGCGTTCGTTTGATGGGGACCGAGGCAAGCCGCAAAACCGCGTAGGCGGTGGTGACGTCGCGCAGGCCTTCAGGCCTGCCCCAGATACATGCAACCACGAAAACACGAAGGGACGAAGACGAGCACGAAGAAGAAACATCTTGGTCCTGCCCTCAGGGCGAACAACATGCTCAGACGCAATTAGGAGGGAAGATGGCGGCAAAACTGCGGGGTGTTCTCGTCGCGGTGTGTGCGTGCGCATCTCTATCGGCGCAGCAGTTTCCTCCTGGTTACGTGGATCCCGCGCCGCTGCTGGCGGCAGCCGCCAAGGAGATCGGTGAGGCAAATCTGAAGTGCGTCACCTTCTCCGGGACGGGATACGGCGCAGCCGTAGGACAGGCGTTCGAGTCGGCAGTGAACGTCGACTGGCCGCGCATCGACTCGCTGGCGAACTACACGCGCACGATCAATTTCGACGCGCGGACGATCAAGGAAGAATTCGATCGCAAGCCGGGCCTCAACCCGGCGTCGTGGAAGTACGGCCTCGGCTGGCAGGACGGCACGCCGGTTCAGAGGAACCTTCATCAGACCTTCATCGTGAACGGGAGCTACGGCTGGCATATGGACGGCGCCGGGGCGCCGCCGGTGCCGATGTCGCCCGAGGACGTCGAGCGAAGCCAGCTGGAGATCTGGATGAACCCGCACGGCTTCATCAAGGCGGCCCGCCTGCCGGGCGCCAATCCCAGGGCCGTCTGGCGCTGGGAGATGGGCGAGATGGGGCGAGACGGCCCGACCCGTATCCCGGAAAAAATGCACGTGGTCTCGATCACGATGGGGAAGCACCGGCTCGACGCGACGATCAACAAGCTTCATCAGATCCAGCGCATTCACACGATGGTGTCCGAGCCCGCGCTCGGCGATTTCAACTACGAGCACGAGTCGACCAATCAACAGACGTTCGGCACCATCAAGTGGCCGACGAGATGGCACTCCCATCAGGGGTGGGACGACAATTACGGCTTCGAAAACATCAGCGCCGGCCACAACGCCTTCGGCGGGCAGTTCACCAACGTCCAGCCGAACGCCTGCGCCGATCCCGTCCCGGTGCCCGAGTCGATCCGGCAGGCGCGGGTTGCGCCTCTCCAGGTGACCGTCGACACACTCGCCAACGGCGTGTACCTGCTCGGCGGCGGCCCGGCCAACAGTGTCGCCGTCGAGTTCAAGGAGCACGTCGCCGTGTTCGAAGCGCCGACAAGCGAGGCGCGGAGCCTGGCGGTGATCGAGCAGATCGCCAGACTGATTCCGGACAAGCCGATTCGCTACCTGATCAACTCGCACCAGCACTTCGATCACATCGGCGGGATTCGCACGTATCTTCACATCGGCGCGACGATCGTCACGCAGCGGAAGAACATCGCGTTTCTCAACCACGACGTGTTGAATTACAGAGCTCGCACGGTGGCGCCGGACATGGTGACGTTGTGGCCGCCCACCGAGCTCGCGGAAGGCTATAACTACGAGAGCTTCAACGAGAACTACGTCATCACCGACGGCACGCGCATCATGAACGTCTACTACGTGCAGCCGCTGCGGCACGTGGAGGGGATGGCGATGGCGTACCTGCCGGCGGAGAAAATCCTGATCCAGGCCAACCTGTTCGACACCAACGAGCCTCCTCCGCCGACGCCGACGCCCGCGATGACGACTCTGTACCACGAGATGCAGATGCTGGGACTCGACGTGGGCATCATCGCGCCGGTGCACGGCAAACCGGTACCGCTTGCGGACTTCATGAAAGCGATGGGTCCGGCCGCGAAGGACTGCCCTTCGGCAGGCAGCGGCGGGTCGGTGGTCTGGGGACCATGCCGGTAAGAATTCTCTGGAGTCGGCGCACACTCAGCCGGAGCGCGGAGTACACGCAAGTCGTGCGGAGCGATCGCCCTGCAGTTCTCCGGCGCCAACAGGTTGAGTAGCGCTTTGTGTTCCTGGTGTGATGAAGATGACCCAGCCAGATACCGCGCGGCCGTGGCTCGAGCTCTACTCTTCGTGGGTGCCGGCCGATCTCGCGCGCCCGACCGCGAGCATGATCGACCGGTTCGAGGCCTCGGCGAGGCGGCGACCCGAGTCGGCGGCCATCTGCTACTTCGACCGCGTGATCTCGTTTGCGGCGCTCGACGACTACGCGATGCGCTTCGCCACGCTGCTGGCCGAGTGGCACGTCGGCCCGGGCGATCGCGTCGCGCTCTACCTCCAAAACGTCCCGCAGTTCGTGATCGCGCTGCTCGGTGCGTGGAAGCGTGGGGCGATCGTCGTCCCGCTCAATCCGATGTTCAGGCGCCAGGAGCTGGCGTTTCATCTGCACGACTCCGGCGCGGACGTGCTGGTCTGTCTCGAGGCGCTCTACGAATCGTGCGCCCGCGAAGTGGTGCCGGACTCGCCGGTGAAACATGTCCTCACCACCAACGAGATCGATCTGCTGCCGGACGGGGCCGCCGCGAACATTTCCATCCTCGCGGAGAGCCGCAAGCGGCGGTTCCCGGAGACGAAGGACCTGATGGACGCGCTTGCCGCGTGCCCGCCGGACGCCTCGGCTCGTTGCGCCGTCGGACCCGACGAGGTGTGCTCGCTCGGGTACACGTCGGGAACGACGGGGCAGCCGAAAGGCGCGATGGCGACGCACGCCAACGTCGCGTACAACGCCGAGGTCTATCGCGTCTGGATGAACCTTGGAGACGACGACCGCGTGCTTGGCGTCGCGCCGCTGTTTCACATTACGGGGATGGTCGCGCACATCGCCGTGGCGCTCCTGGTGGGCATTCCGCTCATCCTGTACTACCGCTTCGATCCAGCCCAGACGATCCAGATGATCGACCGGTGGCGGCCCACGATGACGGTCGGAGCCATCACCGCGTTTCTGGCGATGGTGCATCATCCGGATGCGGGGCGGCACGACCTGTCATGTCTGACCCGCTGCTATAGCGGTGGCGCGCCCATCCCGCCGAGCGCCATCGATGCCTTCGAGAAAAAATTCGGCGTCTACATCCACAACATCTATGGCCTGACCGAGTCGACCTCGCCGACGCATGCGGTGCCCCTCGGCACGCGGGCGCCGGTGGATCCCGAGAGCGGGGCGCTGTCGGTCGGTGTGCCCGTGCCGGGATGCGACGTCCGACTGCTCGATCTCGCCGACCCGTCGCGTCCGGCTGCGCCCGGCACGCCGGGAGAGTTTGCGGTCCGCGGGCCGATGATGGTCAACGGGTACTGGAATCGCCCGGAGGTGTCGGTGCATGCCTTTCGCGACGGATACTTCCTGACCGGCGACGTCGTGATGATGGACGAGCGGGGTTTCTTTTACGTCATCGACCGCAAGAAAGACATGATCATCGTCTCGGGGTTCAAGGTGTGGCCGCGTGACGTCGAGGACACGCTCAATCAGCATCCCGGCGTCAGGGAAGCCGCCGTGGTCGGCGTGCCTGACGAGTATCGCGGCGAGACGGTGAAGGCGTTCGTGTCCCTCAAGGAGGGCTTTCGAGACTCCGTCACCGAGCAGCAGCTGATCGCATTCTGCAAGGAACGAATGGCCGCGTACAAATATCCACGCGTCGTGGAGCTGGTCGAGGAGGTGCCGAAGACGGTGACGGGAAAATTCCTCCGGCGACTGTTGCGCGATCGCCCAGGGCGAGCTTAACAGCCCGCGGTGAAAGCCTGGCTGCATTCGACGAGCGATGCATCCCCGCCAGCGGCGTTGCTCCTCCTTCAAATACTCCCGGTATTCTCAGTTGTCGCGCCTTGCCGGCGGGGCGCCTCGCTCGTCTCGGTGCGACGCCAGACTTTCACCACGGGCTGTTAAAACTTAAAACGCCTGAGATTGCTGGAGATCGCGTTCGAGTCACGACGCGTTGCACCATCCAAAAGCGATGCCGCGGGCCATCCGCGCGAAAACATCCCGAAAAACGGGCGGTTCGGGCGTCCGGCGGCCAGAGGGCGGTGCGTAGATGTGCGCACTGTGTTTTCCGGTCCGCGCCTTGGGATCCGTTGCGCACGAAAAGCGTCTAATGTGAAAACCAATGACGATGATGGCTGAGCCCGCGACCGCCGACCTCAACCAGCTCGACGCGTTCCACGCCCTGCTGCCCGAGCTGGCGCGCGCGCTCGATGTCCGCGAGGTGTTTCAGCACTTGAGCGCGGTCGCCTCGCGGATCGTGCCGCACGACGAAGCGAACCTCGCGCTCGCGACCGACGACGGATCACACTACCGTTTGTACGCGAGCACGGTGCGGGGCGACCCCGAGCTCCTGTGCCGAAACGATCAGTGCGTGCTCCGGGATCCGATAGTGCCCCGGCTCCTGGACGCTATCCCCGGGCCCGAGCGCGGCCTGCGGTCGGGTGTGAGTGCGCCGGTCTTGATCGACGACAAAATCGTAGGAGTCTTCGCGCTGTTCTCGCGGCGCCCCCACGCGTACTCGCCGCAGGACCTCGCCCTTGTCGAGCGGCTGGCGGGCTATTTCGCCGTCGGGCTGGCACACCAGCGGCTCGCGGAAGCGGCGCGCTCCGCCGCGGTCGAGCGCGAGCGAACGGCGAGCATCGAAAGCTCGGTGGAGCTGCTGCGCACGATCTCGGGCGTTCTCGACATCCGCACGGTGTTCCCGCAGGTCTCGGAGATTGCGAACAAGGTGCTGCCGCACGATCTCCTGACCATGATGTTTCACGATCGCGGCGGGCAGATCCTGATCGAGGTGACGTCCTCCGACGAGTTCCCCGAGCTGACGCGGCTCATCAAGACCGACGACTCAAGGCCGAAGGACGGCTTCATCATCATCGACGATTTCACGACCGCCACGTTGCCGATTGTCGAGCCGGCGGACCTCCGGGAGCGTCTGGTCGCCGCCGGGTATCGTTCCTTCCTCGCGGTGCTCACCCGCGCGCGCGACCAGGAGATGGGCCTCGGCTTCTGGTCGAAGCGCCCGCACGCCTTCCTGCCGCAGGACGTGCCGGTTGCACGTCGAATTGCCGATCACGTCGCGCTCGCCGTCTCGCACGAGCAGCTCGCCGAGGCGGCGCGTCAAGTGGCCGAGGCACACACCCGCGCCGAGCGGCTCGAATCGCGGCTGCAATCGCTGGTCGAAGAGCTCGAGTCAAAGACCCCGCACCCGCACGTCGTCGGACAGTCGCCTGAATGGATCGACACGCTGAAGAAGGCCACGCAGGTGGCGGAAACCGAGACGACCGTGCTCCTGACCGGTGAATCGGGCACCGGAAAGGAAGTCGTCGCGCGCTTCATTCACCGCGCCTCCGCGCGAAAGGGCGGACCGTTCATCGCGTTGAACTGCGCCGCGCTGCCGGAGCAGCTGCTCGAATCGGAGCTGTTCGGCTACGAGCGGGGAGCGTTTACCGGCGCGCAGCAGTCCAAGCCCGGACAGATCGAGCTCGCCGCCGGCGGGGTGCTGTTTCTCGACGAGGTCAGCGAGATGAGCCCGTCGGCGCAGGCCAAGTTCCTGCGCGTCCTCCAGGAGCGGGAGTTTCAGCGGCTCGGCGGGACGCGGCTGCACCGGGCCAACGTGCGGATCATTGCCGCGACCAACCGCGACCTTCGGAAGGCGGTCGAGCGCGGTGATTTTCGCGAGGATCTCTTCTACCGGCTGCAAGTGTTCGATATCCGCCTGGCGCCGCTTCGCGAGCGCAAGATCGACATCATGCCGCTCAGCGACACATTCCTCCAGGAGATCGCGAAGTCGTTCGGGCGTCCGCCTGCCGGTTTGACCCGCGACGCGAGAGAAGCGCTCCTTCAGCACGACTGGCCGGGGAATGTGCGCGAGCTGCGGAACGCGCTCGAGCGGGCCGCGATTTTGTGCGAGGGAGGGCTGATCAGCGCACAACACCTGACGCTGTATGCGCCGCGGCGGCCGGTCCAGTCGAGGACAACCGATCTGAGCACGGTCGAGCGGGACACGATCGAGCACGTGATGCGCGAGTGCCGCGGGAACAAGTCGAAAGCAGCCAAACGCCTCGGTCTGTCCCGCACGCAGTTGTACGTGCGCCTGCGGAAGTACGACCTCGAGCAACCGTCCGCTTAGCAGCCCGTGGTGAAAGTCTGGCGTTGCACCGAGACGGGCGAGGCGGCCCGGTGGCAAGGCGCGACGACCGAGAATACCGGGAGTTCTGGCTATCCCCTTGACTGAAGTGATGACTAAATGACCCCTACCGATTGCGGTGACGCCGGACATGCTTGACCAAACCTTTGTAGGGCGCTGGCTCCACGGCCAGGGCTTGCTGCGCGAGGCGAAAGAACAACTGTCCTCGGTGCCGAGAGGTCCGTCGGTTGAAGCGGAACGTGAACTCGTCCAAGTAGTAGTCCAGATGCGCCGCAGTCACGGCGCCTTGATGGGTGCCGAGCAGCCAGCGTTTGAGCAAGGAGATGACGCGGTGCACCCGCGGCAAACAGGTGGACGCGAGTTCCTGCTGTCCTCGCAGCAACGTGACCTGATGGCGATAGCCGGTCGCCTTCAGCCGGTCGTAGCCGTGCCACCCATCGGTATGCACGAGGCTGCCGGGCTCGACCGCCGCCTTCACAAAAGTCTGCAGGCTGTCCGCGGACCCGTCGGGGATCCGACGCATCCGAATCCGCCCGATCCCGTCGCCCATTTCTTCGGCCGCCACGACGATCAACGCCTTGGTCGCCGTCGAGCGCCCCTGCGCCCCACCGCGGCCACCCACAAAGCTCTCGTCGATCTCCACCCGTCCCGACAACCGATCGCGGCCCGGCCTGACCATCGCCCGGCGCAACTTGTGCAGCCACGCCCACGCCGTCTCGTAACTCCCCAGCCCCAAGAGGCGTTGCAGGCCCAAGGCACTGGCGCCAGTCTTCTGACCGGTGACCCACCACATCGCCTGACACCACAGCCGCAGCGGTTTCCGCGTGTCCTGGAACACAGTGCCCGCGGTGACCGAGGTCTGCGCGCCACAGGCGGCACATTGCCAGAGCCCTCGCGCTGTCCACCAGGCGTTCGCCTCGCCACACCGGCAGCGAAAGCCGTCGGGCCAGCGCAGCCGGCACAGATAGCTCCGGCACGCCTCCTCGGTCGCAAAGCGGGTCTGGAACTCGGCCACAGTCCGCGGATAATCGTTCACACGGCGGAACACTACTAATGGGGGTCACTTCAGTCAAGGGGATAGCCCGAACTCCCGGTATTGCCAC
>WNEY01001001.1_pt1 | contig 19200 bp, 16 predicted proteins | sample 5400531 | NCBI WGS metagenome assembly WNEY01 (sample SAMN13153338, study PRJNA577476) | soil metagenome | isolation source: 200 cm saprolite under Douglas fir tree site 1 | place: USA:California | collected 2015-04-18
TCGCCGGCGTCTCCCCCGCCTCGAAGCCGTAACGCTCGTAGACCGCGCGGATCTTTTCGATCATCGCGCGCGTCGCGGCGAGTTCCGCCGGCCCGCGATCGGCGAGCCCGCGCGGCAGCCGCGCTTTCAGCTTGTTGGATTTGCTGGTCTTGCTCGATGCCATGCGTTTCACCGTCATGGCCGGGTTGGTCCCGGCCATCCACGTCTTACTTTGACCGGCGCAGCAAAGGCGTGGACCCCCGGGACAAGCCCGGGGGTGACACCTAAGTCAAGTTAGGAATCCTCAGGCGAACCAGAGAAGAACCAAGGCGATCGCCGCCGGCAGCGCCTGCACGAACAGGATTCGCCTGGAAACGCTCCACGCCCCGTAAAGCCCGGCGACGATGACGCAGAGGAGGAAAAATACCTTGATCTGGAACGCAAAAGCCGGCGCCGGATGAAGCAGCCCCCAGACCAGACCGGCGGCGAGGAAGCCGTTGTAGAGCCCCTGATTGGCGGCAAGCACGGCGGAATCCTGCGCCTTCGCCAGCGCCTGGCCGAAGGTCTTGAGGCCGAGCGGCTTCGTCCACAGAAACATTTCGAGCACGAGAAAATACGCGTGCAACAGCGCGACCAGCGCGACGAAGACATTCGCAACGAGGTTCATTTCGCAAGCTTAGGAAACAATCGCAGCGGCGTCCATCGCGCTCACACGGCGCTGCGGCCCTGCGCCCAAGCTTGCAGCTTGCGATAGATCGTGGAGGGCGCGATTTCGAGCGCGGCGGCGGCCTTTTGCGCGTTGCCGTCGAAGGCGGCGAGCGCCTTCTCGATGATCTTCTGCTCCTGCATCCGATAGGGCGCGATCGCCGGGCTCACGGTGCGCGGCAACAAGCCCGTGTCGCGCGCGGCCTCGTGCGTCGCCGCCGCAGCGGCATCCGGCGAAAGCGGCAGCATCTCGGCGCTGACATATTCGCTGTCGTGCAGCACGACGACGCGGCGGATCACGTTCTGCAACTGCCGCACATTGCCGGGCCAGGCGAATTGCTCGAGCGCGGCTTCGGCCTCGGGCGTGAAGCCGGCGAAGGCGCGGCCTTCTTCCTCGGCGTAGCGCGCCAGAAACGCGCGCGCGAGCCGCGCGATGTCGCCCGCGCGCTCGCGCAAGGGCGGCAGGTGCAGCGGCAGCACGTGCAGACGGTAATAGAGATCCTCGCGGAAGCGGCCGGTCGCGACGTCGCTCGCGGGGTCGCGGTTGGTGGCGCAGACGAAGCGCACGTCGACGTGGCGTTGGCGCACGTCGCCGACGCGGCGCACGCTGCCGGTCTGCACGAAGCGCAGGAGCTTGGCCTGCAGCGCGAAGTCCATGTCGCAGATTTCGTCGAGGAACAGCGTGCCGCCATGGGCAAGCTCGGCCGCGCCCGCGCGCTCCTCATGTGCGCCGGTAAAGGCGCCCTTCACGTGGCCGAAGATTTCGCTTTCCATCAATTCCTTCGGGATCGCGCTGCAGTTGAGCGCGATGAACGGCCCGTTGGCGCGGTCGGAGCGCGCGTGGATCGCCTCGGCACAGACTTCCTTGCCGGTGCCGCTCTCGCCGGTGACGAACACGGGCGCCTTCGAGGGCGCGATGCGGACGATCTGATCGTAATGCTGGCGCATCGCATCCGAGACGCCGATGAAGCCTTCGAAGCCTTCGACCTCGCGCGCGGCATCGGGCGGGGAGACGGGAAGCTCGCGCGTCGCTTCCATGCGGATCAGGTTGGCGAGCCGGCGCGCGAGATCGGCGGGCCGATAGGGCTTCACCACGAAATCGTCGGCGCCGCCGCGCATCGCCTCGACCGCGATCGAAACCGAGCCCTTGCGGCTGGTGGCGACGATCGGGCCGAAGAGCCCCGCCTCGCGCAGCGCGGCGACGAGTTCGGCAACCGCGCCGTCGGCGCCGTCGAGCGAAAGCACGGCGGCGGAAAAGTTCTCGTCGCGCAAAAGGGCGACGCCTTCCGCGAGGTTCGCGGCTTCGCGAATACGAACGAGGTTCTGCTGGGCGGTGAGCGCCGCCGCGGTCAGGCGGCGGACGGCCGGATCGTCTTCGATGACAAGAACGCAGACGGGCTCTTGCGAGCCTCTATTCACCAACACCATGACCCGACGACCCCTCGACGCGGACTGGCAAAAGGGGTGGCTTTTGCCTTACCCCGACTGTGAAGAACTCTGCCGAAATACGGTAAACAAACCTTTATCGCGCAAAGGTTTAAGCCGTTTGGGGGGAACTTTCGGGCTTTTGGTTCTAGCGCCGGGCCGGGGCTGGTATAGCTCGTCGCAAGAAGGAGCTTTCAAATGTCGCGCCCCGCCGAAAAACCGGCCCTCAAGCCCAACGATCTTGAAGCCTTCTGGATGCCGTTCACGGCAAACCGCTCCTTCAAGAAGCGGCCGCGCATCGTCGTGCGCGCGAAGGACATGCACTACTACACCGCCGAAGGGCGCGCGGTGCTCGACGGCGCCGCCGGCATGTGGTGCTGCAACGCCGGCCACAATCGCGGCCCGATCGTGGACGCGATCCGCGCCGAGGCGGACACGCTCGACTACGTTCCCCCGTTCCAATTCTCGCACCCGAAGGCGTTTTCGCTCGCGAGCCGCATCGCGGCGCTCGCCCCCGGCGATCTCGATCATGTCTTCTTCTGCAATTCAGGCTCGGAGGCGGTCGACACCGCGCTGAAAATCGCGCTCGCCTATCACAACGTGCGCGACGAGGGCGCGCGCACGCGGTTGATCGGCCGCGAGCGCGGCTATCACGGCGTCGGCTTCGGCGGCATTTCCGTCGGCGGCATTCCCAACGTCCGGAAATTGTTTGGCGGGCTGCTCGTCGGCATCGACCATCTGCCGCACACCTACAATCGCGACGAGCAAGCCTTCACCAAGGGCGAGCCGGAATGGGGCGCGCACCTCGCCGACGAGTTGGAGCGCATCGTCGCGCTGCACGACGCTTCCACCATCGCCGCGGTGATCGTCGAGCCGGTGGCGGGCTCGACCGGCGTGCTGCCCCCGCCCAAGGGCTATCTGCAGCGCCTGCGTGCGATCTGCGACAAGTACGGAATTCTCCTGATTCTGGACGAGGTCATCACCGGCTTCGGCCGGCTCGGCCACGCCTTCGCCGCCGAGCGCTACGGCGTCGTGCCCGACATGATCACCTTCGCTAAGGGGGTGACCTCCGGCACCGTGCCGATGGGGGGCGTCGTCGTGCGCAAGGGCATCTACGACGCCTTCATGCGCGGGCCCGAGCACGCCATCGAGTTTTTTCACGGCTACACCTATTCGGCCCATCCGCTCGCCTGCGCCGCCGCTCTCGCCACGCTCGACCTCTACCGCGACGAAAAGCTGTTCGAGCGCGCCCGCAAGCTCGAGCCGAAATGGGCGGATGCGGCGATGCAGCTCAAGGCTCTCCCCGGCGTGCTCGACATCCGCACCGTCGGGCTCACCGCGGCGATCGACCTTGCCTCCAAGCCCGATGCCTTCGGCAAGCGCGCCTACGAGGCGATGGAACGGGCCTTCCACGAGGACGACTTCATGTTTCGGGTGGTTGGCGAGACCATCGCGCTCACCCCGCCTTTGATCGTGAGCGAAAGCCAGATCGGCGAGATGTTCGACAAGGTCGCGAAAGCCATCAAGGACGGCGCCTGAGCGGCATCTTGCCCTCTCCCCCTGGGGAGAGGGCGATCGCGAGCGTCTGCAAGCGATCGGGTGAGGGGGCTCGCGCGCAAGAAATCTTCCCGCCGAGAATTTCGGCCTTACCCCTCACCCGGTCCTCGCTTGCTGGCGCAAGCTCGAACCACCCTCTCCCACCGAACTCGGGTTTACCCGAGTTCGGCACTTTGACTGGCCGAAGTCGGATAATCCGACTTCAGCCGGGCAGAGGGGAAGAACTATGCGGCTCCGCCAATACTTCCGCCTAATTCGGGCCCCGGCTATGGTGCCGAAGGGCGATTCGCGGCTACATTCTCGGTCCGGCACGAGCCGCGTGCCCGGGGGAGTGGGATGCGTATCGGCACCATCTTTATCATCGTCTGCATGACGCTGATCGCGGCCTCGATCGGGGCCGCGCTGCATTTCATCGCCGGCATTCAGTCTTCGGAAGCGGCCTACATCTCGCTCGCGATCCTGTTCGCGCTGATGACCTGCGAGGTGGTGGCCTCCAGGAACCGCGACCGCGCCGAGATCGCCGAACGCTTCGAGGAATTGTCGCGCGCCTCTTCCGACATCGCCCGCATGGTCGGCGTATTGGGCCGCCGCGTGGCGGCGCTGGAGAGCACGGCGGGCGCGGATTTGAAGTCGATCACCGCGCCGTTCGCCCGCGAGATCGGAGAGTTGGCCGAACTCGTCGAGGATCTCGCCGAATCGGTGGCGGTCCACGACGCGATCATTTCGACCCCGCCGCCCGGCCTGGCGGCGCAACCCGAGGCGGCGCCGCAGGGCGCCGTTGCCGCGAAATCCGCGCCGGTTCCGGCTCAAGCGCTCGGCCCCTTCGCCGGCAAGAGCGAGCAGGAACTTGCCGCCATCATCCGCGAGGCGATCGCGGAGGACCGCATCGATCTCTATCTGCAGCCGGTCGTCACCTTGCCGCAGCGCAAGGTGCGCTATTACGAGGCGCTTTCGCGGCTCCGCCTCGCCGACGGAAAGATCGTCGACGCCAAGGATTTCATCGGGACTGCGCGCAAGTTCGGGCTCGCGCCGCCGATCGACCAGCGCCTGGTGCTCCGCTGCGTGCAGATCGTACGCAGGCTCGCGGCCAAAAACCGCGACGTCAGCCTGTTTTTAAACATCGCGCCCGAGACCTTGGCGAGCGGCGGTCTTTTTCCCGAAATTCTCGGCTATCTCGATGCCAACCGCGCGCTTGCGCCCTCGCTCGTGCTCGAATTCTCGCAAGCCGTCTTTCGCGCGCTCGGCCCCGCCGAGCAGATCAATCTCGCCCAGCTCGCCGAGCGCGGCTTCCCGATCTCGCTCGACCGCGTCGAGGACCTGCGGCTCGACCCGCGCACGCTCGCCGAGCGCGGCGTCCGCTTCATGAAGGTGGCGGGCGAATTGATGGTCGCGCGCGGGCACGAGGCCGGCAATCAAGTCCACCCGGCCGATCTCGCCGATCTGCTTGCCCGCTTCGGCATCGATCTCGTCGCCGAGCGGATCGAGAGCGAATCGCTGGTGATCGATCTTCTCGATTACGACGTGCGCTACGGCCAGGGTTTCCTGTTTTCGCCGCCGCGGCCGGTGCGGGCGGAAATCCTGCAGGCCGAATACGCGGCCGAGCGCCGCGCGCCCGCGCCGGTCAATCGCGGCGAGGCGGCGCCCGCTTCCACCGCCGAGCGCGGGCTCCGCGACCTCGCCAAAGCCGCCCGCAAGACCGGCTAGCCTCCCTCGCCAATGCTGAATTCGCCCGCGCACCTGCCGCCGGTCGTCGCCGCGCTCGCGCCGTTCGCGTCGCGCTACGAGGTGTTTCTTTGCGACGTCTGGGGCGTCGTGCACAACGGCATCGCCGCTTTTCCGGCGGCGAGCGAGGCGTTGACGCGCGCGCGCGCGGCCGGCGTCACGGTGATCATGGTCTCGAACGCGCCGCGGCCGGGCGCCGTCGTGCGAAAGCAGATCGCGCGCTACGGCGTTCCCGATTCCGCCTATGACGATGTCATCGCCTCCGGCGACGTCACGCGCGCCGAACTCGCGGCCCGCCCCGGCGCCCGCGTCTTTCATATCGGCGCCGAGCGGGACCTTGCCAATTACGAGGGCCTCGATGTCACCCTCGTCGATCTCGATCACGCCGATCTCGTCGTCTGCACCGGTCCGTTCCACGACGATACCGAGACGCCGGACGACTATCGCGAGCTGATGGCTCGCATCAAGGCGCGCGATCTTTTGCTCATTTGCGCCAATCCCGACATCGTGGTCGAGCGCGGCAACCGGCTCATCTGGTGCGCCGGCGCGCTTGCGGCGATCTACGACGAGCTCGGCGGAAAGACGATCTACGCCGGCAAGCCGCACGCGCCGATCTATCGCCTGTGCTTCGCGCGTGCCGCGGCGCTGCGCGGCCGGGAAGTACCGCGCTCACGCGTGCTCGCGATCGGCGACGGCTTGAAGACCGATCTGTTAGGGGCGGCGCGCCAAGAAATCGATTGCCTGTTCGTCACGCGCGGCATTCATGCCGCCGATCTCGGCCTCGACGACAAAGGCGGGATCGACCGGGACAAGCTCGCGCGCGCCTTTACGGAAGCGGGTGCCACTCCCGTCGCCGTCATGCATGAACTGATCTGGTGAGGGTGGAATCGCGCGGCTTCAGGCGAACAGCAGGTCGATATCGGTCTGCGTGGCGCTCGTCGGCTGGTCTTCGATGATCTCGTCGATCTCGTCCTGTCCCACGCCTTCACCGTCAAGCAGAGGGCCGTGGATGAACAGGCGAAGCTTGCGCTCGGCCGCGAGCGCCTCTTTGTCGCTCGCCGGCCCGTACGCATCCTTGGCTCCCGTCGCTTCAGCGAAACGCGAGACGCGGGCTTCGATGTGCTCGAGCATCTCCACGACCTTGGCGACGCGCTGGCCGGTGATGTCCTGGAACCCACAGGCCTCGAATACGACGGTCATGCGATCGGCGACGAACGCCTTGTAGGCGGCGGGATCGGATGGGTCGGCCGCCATCGCGGCCTCCGCGCATTCCATGATGGTGTTCGAGGCCTGCTCGGTCGCCTTGACGATGGCCGCGAGTTCCTGGCCCGCCGCCGGAATGCGCTTATGCCGCAGGTCGTTCGCCTGCAGCGCGCCGATTTCCCGCCGCAAGGACCGAATGTAATCCGCGATGTCCTTGAGTTCGCGGCGGATCGCGCTGTCGTCGATGAGGGCCATTACGGAATTCCGAGCGCGCTTTTCGCTAGCCGGCGAAGACCGCGTCGATCTTGCTCCTGAGCGTCTGCGCGTTGAACGGCTTGACGATGTAATTGTTGACGCCGGCTTTCTTGGCGGCGATCACGTTTTCCGTCTTCGACTCGGCGGTCACCATGATGAAGGGGGTGTTGCCGAGCGCGGGATCGGAGCGGACTTCCTTCAGGAGTTCGTAGCCCGTCATCGGTTCCATGTTCCAGTCGGAAATCACCAGGCCGTATTTCCGCCCGCGCATCTTGGTGAGCGCTTCCGAGCCGTCGGCGGCCTCGTCCACGTCCTCGAAGCCGAGCTGCTTCAAGAGATTGCGGATGATGCGGATCATCGTCTTGTAGTCGTCGACGATGAGAATCGGCAGCGAGGCGTCGGCGCTCATAAGCTTTACTCCCGCGTACGTCCTGTTCGCAGCGCCCATGATGGAGATTTGTGCTCGCGAAGCCGGACCAATCCGGCTTCGCGCCCAAATCCAGGCGTGGCCACGCTAATCGTCCCGGTTTGAAATTGCGTTAACTTTGCGCCTATTCGAAGTTAACCCGGCGTTCAGATTTCGCCGCAGACCACATCGAAGGGAGCGCTTGCTGCGGAGGTAAATCTTGCGCAGTTTGCTTCCCGCAGGGGGATTCGATGAGCGCGCCTGCCGTCCATACGCTTTATTTCGAGGATCTCCGCGTCGGCATGCGCGAGACCCTGATGCGCACGGTCATGGACGAGGACGTGATCGGCTTCGCGCGCATCTCGGGCGACGAAAACCCGATCCATCTCTCCGAGCGCTACGCCGCGAAGACGCGCTTCGGCCAGCGCATCGCCCACGGGCTTTACACGGCAAGCCTGATTTCGGCGGTGCTGGGTACGCGGCTTCCCGGTCCCGGCGCGGTTTACCGCTCGCAGACCCTCAATTTCCATGCGCCGGTGAAGATCGGCGACGTGGTGACGGTGGTGGTCGAGGTCGTCGAGCTCGTGCCCGAAGGCCGCCAAGCGCGGCTCCATTGCGAGGCGTCGGTCGACGGCAAGGTCGTGCTCGACGGCGAGGCGGCGGTTTCGGTTCCCGCGCGGCCGCCACAGGCTTGACGGTCAAGCGCGCGGGCGGCACTTTCGCCGCGAAAACGAACCGGATTCATGACAACTCGCCCGCCTTCTCCGTCCGCCTTCACGGTGGTGCGCAACGGCGATCCCGTGCCGGAGCGGATCAGGGGCGCCTTCGTCGCCATCGGCAATTTCGACGGCGTGCATCGCGGCCATCGCGCCGTGATCGACGCGGCGATCGCGCACGCGAGGAAAGACGGCAGGCCCGCGATCGCGCTCACCTTCGAGCCGCACCCCCGCGCCTTCTTTCAGCCGGACCGGCCGCTGTTTCGCCTGACCCCCGAGGCGGCGAAGCTCAAGCTGTTGGCGGCGGCCGGGCTCGACGGCACGGTGGTGATGAGCTTCGGCGCCGCGCTCGCCAAGGTCACCGCCGATGATTTCGTGGCCGAGATCCTGGTCCGGCGCCTGGCCATCGCCGGCGCGGTGGCCGGCGCCGATTTTCATTTTGGCAAGGGAAGGCAAGGCACGCCCGCTTTCCTGCGCCAGGAGGGCGAGCGTCTGGGCTTTGCCGTCGATCTGATCCCGCCTTTCCTCGTCGATGGAACGCCGGTTTCCTCGAGCGCAATCCGCGAGGCGCTTTCGCGCGGCGAAGTCGAGCGGGCTAGCGCACTCCTGGGCTATCCGTGGTTCGTCGAAGGCCTGGTGATCCACGGCGAGGCGCGCGGCCGCGACCTCGGTTTTCCGACCGCGAACATCGCGCTTGATCCCGCCTGCACGCTCGCCCACGGCGTTTACGCCGTGCGGGCGCTCGCCAAGGGCAAGATTTATGACGGGGTGGCGAGCTTCGGGCGGCGTCCGACCTTCGGCGAGGGCGCGCCGTTGCTCGAGATCTATCTGTTCGATTTCTCGGGCGATCTTTATGACGAAGAGGTCGCCGCCGCCTTTATCGGCTGGATCAGGCCGGAGCTTAAATTCGATGGCGCCGGCGACCTCGCCCAAAGGATGAACGAGGACAGTCGCCTCGCGCGCGAAAAACTCGCGCGCGCGGGCGACGCCTTTCCGCCCATAACCGGCTCACCGCCGGCTGCTTCCAATTCTTAATCCGCCGGTAACGAATAACAGCGACCGTGTGCCTTCCTTGGGTAAATCAGCGGCATGCAGCGCTTTTTCGATAGGCTAAGCCTCGTCAGCCGGGCGCTTTTCCTGATCGGTTTCGTGGTCGCGCTGACGACGGCTTGCGTCGTGGCGGCGGCCTATTGGGCGCTCTCCAACGAGTTCGCCGCCAGGGCGCGCGACGACATCGAGGTCAATCTGCGCACGCTCACGCTCGCCTTTGCCGACAAACATACCGACGCCAAGGTCAAGATGGTGGACGACAAGATCGTCCGCATCGAGGCCACCGCCATACCGGCCTTCGGCAATCACACGCTCGTGGATCTGACGGCTTCGTATGCGGGCGGCAACGCCACCGTGTTCGAATACGACGAGGCGAGCGACAAATTCATCCGCCGCACGACGAACGTGAAGGAGAACGGCGAGCGCGCGGTCGGAACGGAGCTCGCGCCCGATCATCCAGGTCAGCCGTATCTCCGCCGCGGCGAGGCCTACAAAGGACCCGCGGTTCTGTTCGGCCGCAAGTTCTACACGGCGTATCAGCCGATCTTTGATCCGCAAGGCAAGACGATCGGCATCCTCAATGTCGGCATGCCGATCGAAATTTACGACGCGATGCTCAGGCACGGCATCGAGAGCATGGTGCTCGTCGCCGGCCTCGGCATTCTTCTCGTCCTCCTGCTCAGCATGTTCCTCGTGCGCAAGAGCCTGGAGCCGCTCGGCGAGGTGACGAACACGATCACGCATCTGGCGCAAGGAAGGCTCGACACCGAGATCGCCCACAACCGGCGGCACGACGAGATCGGCGCCATCGCGCGGGCGCTTTCCGTGTTTCGCGAGGCGACCGCGAGGAACCGCACGCTCGAGGATCAGGAGCGCGCCAAGTCCGACCAGGAACGCAGGCGCGCCGGCGAAATCGCGAAGTTCACCCGCGAATTTGAGCACAAGGTATCCGTGGCGCTCGGCGAGGTTCTCAAGACCATCGGCGCGCTCGCCGGCGATGCCACCGCGATGCGCGAAGCCGCCGAGACCACCAAGGATCGGGCCTCGAGCGCGGCGCAGTCGGCGGGCTCGGCAAGCGGCAACGTGCAATCGGTGGCGAGCGCCGCCGAGCAGCTCGCGAGCTCGGTCGCCGAGATCGGACGGCAAGTGTCGTCCTCTTCCGATATCGCCGCGCGCGCCGTGCGCGAGGCCGAGAGCACCAACGCTCGGGTGCAGGAATTGTCGGCCGCGGCGGCGAAGATCGGCGAGGTGGTCAACCTCATTCAGTCGATCGCCGAGCAGACGAACCTATTGGCGCTCAACGCCACGATCGAATCCGCGCGCGCGGGCGAGGCGGGCCGCGGCTTCGCGGTGGTGGCGGCGGAAGTAAAATCGCTCTCGAGCCAGACCGCGCGGGCGACCGAGGACATCGCCGGCCAAATCGCCACCATGCAGAGGGCGACGCAATCGGCGGTCACCGCGATCGGCGGCATTTCCGAGACGATCGGCACCATCGACCGCATCGCGGTTGCGATCGCGAGCGCGGTCGAGGAGCAGAACGCCGCGACGATGGAGATCGCGCGCGGCGTCGGCAACGCGAAAAGCGAGGCGGAGTCGGCGCGCGCTTCGATCACCGAGGTCGAGGGGGTCGCGGGCGAGACCACCCGCGCCTCGGCGGCGGTTTCCATGGCGGCCGACGCCATGTCCTTCGAGCTTCGCGCGCTCGACGAAGAGGTGAAGGCCTTCCTCGCGCGCATGCAGGCGGCCTGACGCCGCAATCCGCACTGGCAAGGGCCGTGCGCGGCTGCTAGAACGCGCGCGAATATTTGCAAACGAGCGCCGCGCCGATGTCCGCCGAAAAAAAGCCGAGCGAGGCCAAGGACTATAGCTCCACGCTGTTCCTACCCCAGACGAATTTTCCGATGCGGGCGGGCCTGCCGCAGAAGGAGCCCGAGCTTCTCGCGCGCTGGCAGAAGCTCGATCTCTACGAGAAGCTGCGCGCCGCGGCGAAGGGGCGGGCGAAATTCGTCCTGCACGACGGGCCGCCCTACGCCAACGGCAACATCCACATCGGGCACGCGCTGAACAAGATTCTGAAGGATCTCGTCGCCCGCTCGCAGCAGATGCTCGGCTACGATTCGAACTATGTGCCGGGCTGGGACTGCCATGGCCTCCCGATCGAGTGGAAGATCGAGGAAGAGAATTATCGCTCGAAGAACAAGCCGAAGCCGGATCTGTCCAATCCCGCCGCGATGATCGCGTTCCGGCAGGAGTGCCGCGCCTACGCCGAGCATTGGCTCGGCGTGCAGCGCGAGGAATTCAAGCGCCTCGGCGTCGAGGGCGATTGGAAGCATCCCTACAGCACGATGGATTTTTTCGCCGAGGCGCAGATCGCGCGCGAACTGATGAAGTTCGCGGCCAACGGCACGCTCTATCGCGGCTCGAAGCCGGTGATGTGGTCGGTGGTGGAGAAGACCGCGCTCGCCGAGGCCGAGGTCGAGTACGAGGATTACACGTCGGATCAGGTGTGGGTGAAGTTTCCGGTGCGAGCCTTTGGTGGTTGGGGATCATCTCTCCCGCCAATACTTGGCGCTTCAGTCGTGATCTGGACGACAACACCCTGGACGCTGCCCGGCAATCGAGCGATCAGCTTCTCGCCGAAAATTAGTTACGGCATATATGAAGTGACCGATGCCCCCGAAGGAAATTGGGCCAAGCGCGGCGACAAATTAATTCTTGCCGACAAGCTCGCTGAAGAAGTGATGAAGGCCGCCAAAGTAGCGGCATTTAAAAAGCTTGCAGAAGTTCCCGCCTCAAGTCTCGTCGGAGGACTGTGCTGGCATCCACTTTCACGATTGAAAGACGACTCACCTTATGGCTTCGCAGTTCCTCTTCTCGAAGGCGACCACGTCACCGACGACACAGGCACGGGCTTCGTCCATACCGCCCCCGGTCATGGCCGCGACGACTTCGACGTATGGACGGCGAACGCGCCGAAGCTCGCCGCGCGCGGCATCAATACGGCAATCCCCTACACCGTCGACGAGAACGGCGCCTTTACCGATCAGGCGCCGGGCTTCACCGGCAAGCGCGTGCTCACCGATAAGGGCGAGAAGGGCGACGCCAACGAAGCGGTGATCAAGGCGCTGATCGACGCCGGCATGTTGATCGCGCGCGGCCGTCTCAAGCATCAGTATCCGCATTCCTGGCGCTCGAAGAAGCCGGTGATCTTCCGCAACACGCCGCAATGGTTCATCGCGATGGATAACCCGATCGCGCGCGTAAGCGATGACAAGAAGCAAGGCCTCACGCTACGCCAACGTGCGCTAGAAGCAATCGCGGTGACGCGATGGGTTCCGCCCCAAGGCCAGAATCGCATCACGGGCATGATTGCAAGTCGCCCCGACTGGGTGATCTCGCGCCAGCGCGCCTGGGGCGTGCCGATCGCCGTGTTCGTCAAGGAAAAGAGCGACGGCTCGGTGGAAATTCTGCAAGACGGCGCCGTCAACCAGCGCATCGCCGACGCCTTCGAGCAGGAGGGCGCCGACGCTTGGTACAAGGACGATGCGCGCGCGCGTTTCCTCGGCTCGCGTGCGAACGAGGATTGGCAAAAGGTCGACGACATTCTCGACGTCTGGTTCGATTCGGGCTCGACCCACGCCTTCGTGCTCGAGGACCCCAAGCACTTCCCCGGCCTTGCCGGCATCCGCCGCAAAAAGGACGGCGGCGCCGACACGGTGATGTATCTCGAAGGCTCCGATCAGCATCGCGGCTGGTTCCACTCCTCGCTCTTGGAATCGTGCGGCACGCGCGGGGTCGCGCCCTATGACGCCGTTCTCACTCACGGCTTCGTCCTCGACGAGGACGGCCGCAAGATGTCGAAGTCGCTCGGCAACGTGGTGGCGCCGCAGGACGTCATCAGGCAGTCGGGCGCCGACATTTTGCGCATGTGGGTCGCGGCCTCCGATTACGCCGACGACCTGCGCATCGGCGCCGAAATCCTGAAGACCACCGTCGACACCTATCGCAAGCTCCGCAACACGCTGCGCTGGATGCTCGGCAATCTCGCGCATTTCCATGCTGATGATCGCATTGAACCTGCGAAAATGCCCGAGCTCGAGCGGCTCATGCTGCACCGGCTTTCGGAGCTCGACGAACTCGTCAAGCAGAGCTATCGCGACTTCGACTACAAACGCATCTTCGCGGCGCTCAACGCCTTTATGACCTCCGACCTTTCCGCCTTCTATTTCGACATCCGCAAGGACACGCTCTATTGCGATCCGATCTCCTCGCTCGCGCGCAAGGCCTGCCTCACGGCGCTCGATCATCTGTTCCGCTGCCTCGCCACCTGGTTCGCGCCGATTCTTTGCTTCACGGCAGAAGAAGTATGGCTCGCGCGGTTCGGCGACGCCGCCGCTTCCGTGCATTTGGAAACTTTCCCCGACCTCCCCCGCGCCTGGCGCGACGACGCGCTTGCCGAAAAATGGCGGAACATCCGGCTCGTGCGCCGCGTCGTCACCGGCGCGCTTGAAATCGAGCGCGTGCAGAAGCGCATCGGTTCTTCGCTGGAAGCGGCGCCGGTCATTTACGTCGCCGATGGCAAGCTGCGCGCGGCGCTCGACGGCATCGACATGGCCGAAGTCTGCATCACATCGGCGGCAACGGTGGTGGCGGGCGAGGGGCCGCAGGCCTCGTTCCGTCTCGAAGACGTTGCCGGCGTCGCGGTCGAGCCCAAGCGCGCCGAAGGCAAGAAGTGCGCGCGTTCGTGGAAAATCTCTCCGCTCGTCGGCACCGACCACGAATATCCCGACGTCACCCCGCGCGACGCCCAGGCGCTGCGCGAGTTCCATGCTGCCCGCCGCGCCGCGGAATAGGGAAGGATCGCGGCGCGTGGCGAATAAGCTGACCGGCCCCAATTCAGCGCTCGGCCTTGCCGTCGCGGTGGCGACGCTCGCCGCCGATCAGGGCTCGAAATGGCTCGTGCTGCATGGTCTGCGCCTCGGCACCGGCGACGTCGTGACGCTCACCCCGTTCTTCGACCTCGTGCTCGCGATGAACCGGGGCATCAGCTACGGCCTATTGCCCCAGCACGGTGAACTGGGCCGCTGGATTCTGGTTATGGTGAATCTGGCCGCGGCGGGTTTTTTCGTGCTTTGGCTTCGCCGTGCCCGTTCAGGTCTCTTGGCGGCGGCGCTCGGTTTTCTCGTCGGCGGGGCGCTGGGAAATGCCATCGACCGGGCCGCTTACGGCGCCGTGGTTGATTTCATTTCGCTGCACGCTCTGGGGTGGCGGTGGTACGTCTTCAACATCGCCGACGCCGCCATTGTTGCCGGGGTCATCGGCCTCCTGTACGATGCGCTTTCCGGCCGTGCCACGAAATAGCCGCCATCGCGCGGGACCTGTGGGGCGCTTGCACCGGTTGGGGAGGGGTTGGAGCGTATGTCGACCCGCACCGTTTCGAAATTGCTTCCGCTCGTCGCGCTGTGCGCGCTCGCCGTGGCTTCGCCCGCGGCCGCGCAGGACGAGGGTCCGAGCGAATTGCAAAAGCTCCTCGGCGCCGCCGGTCTTCTCGATCTTCCCAAGGACCCGATCGATTATCAGGAGCGCTCGCCGCTCGTCGTGCCGCCTTCGGCGCTACTGCCTCCGCCGCGCAGTCCGGGCGACGTGACCAAGCTCAATCCCGAATGGCCGTCCGACCCGGACTGGAAGCGCGCCCGTGAGGGCGCGGCCGGGGCGAAAATCTCGCCCGAAGCGCGCCGGGGCAACTTCTATCCGGACGGAGGGCTCGTGAAGGTCGAAGACATGAGCCGCGTCAATCCCGCTAGGCCCGACAAGAAGAAGGGCAATGATCCTTCCGGCGGCTATACGACCGCGGGCGAGGAAGCCAAGGCCGGCGCCGACCGCTATTCGCCCTCGCAGCTGGGCTTTGCCGGCTGGGGCAAGAAAGACTCGGTCTCCTTCACCGGCGAGCCCGAGCGCGGTCTCTTAACCGAACCGCCCGTCGGATACCGGACGCCCTCGCCGAACGCGCCTTATGGCGTGGTCGAGGAAAAGTCGAAATACGGCCCGACCGGCGTCTTCGACCGGCTCGACGACCCGAACGCGAAGAAGTGAAGCTAACCATGCGGTCGCAAGGCCGCATTTTCCCCTTTGACGGAACCGGGCTCGCGCGCTAGCTGGCGTGGATATGCCCATTGCGGCCGGGCGCCGCTTCAGGTTCAGGATGTTGATGCGAATATTGACAGCACTCGCCGTTGCCGGGACCGCGACCTTGGCGAACCCGCGCGGTGCGGGAGCCGAGCTTGCGGGCCCCGCCGTCGAGCACTTCACGCTTGCGAACGGCCTCGACGTCGTGGTGATTCCCGATAATCGCTCGCCGGTCGTCACCCACATGATCTGGTACCGCGTGGGCTCGGCCGACGAGGAGCTGGGAAAATCGGGCCTCGCGCATTTCCTCGAACATTTGATGTTCAAGGGCACGGCGAAAAATCCGGCCGGCAATTTTTCCCGAACGCTGGCCACCCTCGGCGGCCAGGAGAACGCGTTCACGTCGTCCGATTACACCGCCTATTTTCAGCGGGTGACGCGCGACCATCTGGAAAAAGTCATGGCCTTCGAGGGCGATCGCATGACCGGCCTGGTGCTCACCGATGCGGTCGTCCTGCCCGAGCGCGAAGTGGTGCTCGAGGAGCGCCGCATGCGCACCGACAACGATCCGAGCGCGCAGCTCGCCGAGGCGATGCAGGCGGCGCTGTTCGTCAACCATCCCTACGGCCATCCGGTGATCGGATGGGAGCAGGAGATGCGCAAGCTCAACCGCGAGGAAGCGCTCGCTTTCTATCGCCGCTTCTACGCGCCGAACAATGCCATTGTGGTCGTCGCCGGCGACGTCACGCCTGGCGACATCCGCGCGCTTGCCGAAAAAACCTACGGCGCCGTTCCGCGCAACGACGCCATCCGGACCCGCGCGCGCCCGCTCGAGCCGGATGCGCGCGCGAGCCGCCGGGTGGTGCTCGCCGATCAGCGTGTCGCCCAGCCTTCGCTCTCGCGCTACTACCTCGTGCCCTCCTATCGCACGGCGAAGGCGGGCGAGGCGGAAGCGCTCGATGTGCTCGCCCATGTAATCGGCGCGGGAACCCTGAGCCGGCTTTACCGGGCGCTGGTGATCGAAAAGCCGATCGCGGTCAGCGCCGGCGCCTGGTACGGCGGCACGTCGTTCGACGCGACGCGTTTCGGCGTTGCGGCAACGCCGCGTCCCGGCGTATCGCTCGACGAGCTCGAATCTGCGATCGACGCGGTGGTGGCGGAAGTTGCCGCCAACGGCGTCACCGACCAGGAAATCGCGCGCGCCAAGACGCGCCTGGTCGCCGACACGATCTATTCGTGGGACGATCAGTTTACGCTGGCGCGCATCTATGGCTCGGCGCTTGTCAACGGGCTCTCCGTCGAGACCGTGCGGGGCTGGCCGGATCGGATCCGCGCCGTGACGGCCCAGGCCGTGCAGGACGCCGCCCGTAACTTTCTCGACATGCGCCGCGCGGTCACCGGCTATCTCGTCAAACAGCCGGCGCCGTCGGAGAGGCGCTCGTGATGCGCTATCTTGCGCTCGTGACCATGACGCTCGCCCTCATCTCCGCCATCCCCGCGTTTGCCGGCGCGTCCCGGATCGAACGCATCGTGACGCCGGCCGGAATCGAAATTTGGCTGGTGCGCGACAGAAACTTGCCGATGATCTCGCTCGAATTCGCCTTCCTCGGCGGGGCGTCGCAGGATCCCGCCGACAAGCCCGGCGTCGCCAACTTCGTTGCCAGCTTGCTCGATGAAGGCGCGGGCGATCTCGATGCGGCCACGTTTCACGAGCGTCTGGAGGAGCGCGCCATCGGCCTTGCCTTCGGCGCCAAGCGCGACAATCTGCGCGGCTCGATCCGCACGCTGAGCGAAAATCGCGATCAGGCTTTCGAGTTGCTGCGCCTCTCCTTGACCGCGCCGCGTTTCGAGGGGCAGGAACTCGAGCGCATCCGCGCCGCGGTGCTCGCGCAGCTGAGGCGGCGTTCGACCAATCCGTCCGACATCGCGGCCGACCGCTGGTTCGCGCGCGCGTTTCCCGGCCATCCCTACGGGCGTCCGATCCAGGGCACGCTCGAATCGGCCGCGGAGATCGCGGTGGATGACCTGCGGGCTTATGTCCGCCGGATGCTGGCGCGTTCCAACCTCAAGATCGCCGCCGTCGGCGACATCGACGCGGCAGAGCTCGCCGTGCTCGTCGACCGCACTTTCGCAAGCCTGCCGGCGCGGAGCGATCCCGTGCCGGTGGCGGATGTGGAGCCGCGGGGGCTCGGCACCAGCGAGACGATCGAGCTGAAAGTGCCGCAAACCGTCATCACTTTCGGCAGCGTCGGATTGAAGCGTGCCGACCCCGATTTCATTCCCGCTTTCGTCCTCAACCACGTCCTCGGCGGCGGCGGTTTCGAATCCCGGCTCTTCCGCGAGGTGCGGGAGCGGCGGGGGCTTGCCTATTCGGTCTATAGCTATCTCGCTCCATACGAGCATACCGGGCTGTTCTTGGGCGGGGTCTCGACCCGCAATGACCGTGCCGCCGAAACCTTGGAAATCATCGTCGCCGAGATCAAGCGCATCGCCACCGACGGCCCGACTGCGGACGAGCTCGAAAAAACCAAGCGCTTCCTGATCGGCTCCTACCCCTTGCGGTTCGATACTTCCGGCAAAATCACGGCAAATCTTCTCGACATTCAGATCGAAAACCTCGGAATCGACTATATCGACAAGCGCAATGCGCTGGTTGAGGCCGTTACCATCGAGGACATTCGCCGCGCCGCCCGCCGTTTTCTTGCCGAAGTGAAGTTGTTGGTAATGCTCGTCGGCCAGCCCGAGGCGAGGAAACCCGTGGGTGGCGGCTAACAGACAGGTGTTCGCTTCGGGGGCGAAACGCTGCTATAATCCAACGAGGTGAGGGAGGAGTATGACGCGTTTATCGTCGTCCCGACGACTGCCCGCGCGCGCGAGCGTCGCACTGGTGTTGGGGGGCTTGGCCGTTACCGGTTGCGCTTCCAACCAGATCGCGAGTTCGACCACCAATCCCGACGGCTCGATCTCGGCCAACAAAGTGGCCAATAGCGACATCGACTGCCCCGCCATGATGGTGCGGAACGGCGCTTCCACCTGGCAGCTACCGGCCGGGGCGAACAGCACCAGCCTTCGCTATCAGGGCTCGCTCGGCCAGCTTGCGCGCGAATGCGCGCTGCTCGGCGATTCGATGACCATCAAGGTCGGCGTCGAGGGCCGGGTTCTGGTCGGGCCGAAGGGGAGCGCCGGCAGCCTCGCCGTGCCGCTTCGCATCGCGCTCGTGCAGGAAGGGCCGCAGCCCAAATCGGTGTGGACGAAATTCTATTCGGTTCCGCTCAACGTCCCGCAGGGCCAGACCCAGGTCACGTTCACCCATGTCGAGGACGATCTCACCTTCGCCATTCCGCCTTCCAAGGATGTTTCGAGCTACGTGATTTATGTCGGCTACGATCCGCAGGGCGCTGCGGCCGGTGCCAAGACCGCGAAGAAAAAACCGGCGGCGTCCGAGACGCAGGCTGCCGCGAAATCCAAGCCGAAGTCGAAAGCGCTGCCGACGGCGGGCGGGCCGCAGCCGATGACGCCCGCGAGCGCACAGCCGACCTTCGCGCCGGCGCCGCAACCGGGCCAATTCGCGCCACCGCCGCGGCAGCCAACGGGCGGATCGAACGGGTAGAGCATGATCCCGAAAAGTGGGAACCGGTTTTCGGGAAAGATCATGCTCCAATAAAATGTCAGGAACGCGCTGATTCAAACCAACGTGACCGTGGTCTAACGCCCCGCGCGAGCCCCGCGCGGACCCAATTTTCAAGGTTCGGATTGGCTCAATCGAGCCGGGCCTTGACGTCGCGGATCGCGGAGGCGAGCAGATCGTCGGCGGTCTTGCCCTTGACGGTCTCGCTCAGAATTGTCTCCGACGCCCTGACCGCCGCATCCGCCGCGGCCGCGCGCACGTCGGCGACCGCTTGCCGCTCGGCCTGGGCGATTTTCATTCCCGCCATTTTGGTGCGCCGCGCGACGAATTCTTCCATTCGGGTCTTGGCTTCCGCCGCGATTTCCTCCGCTTCGATCTTGGCCTGGGCGACAATGGTGGCAGCTTCCGTCTCCGCCTCGCGCTGCTTC
>WNEY01001002.1_pt1 | contig 19182 bp, 17 predicted proteins | sample 5400531 | NCBI WGS metagenome assembly WNEY01 (sample SAMN13153338, study PRJNA577476) | soil metagenome | isolation source: 200 cm saprolite under Douglas fir tree site 1 | place: USA:California | collected 2015-04-18
AAGAAGATCTCTCGCAGGTCAGGGAAGAGTGCTTGCGCCCGCCTGACTTCGGCAACGACATTCACAATGCTGCGCGTGCGCCAGGCATGACCACTGATGGTTTGCGGCCAGAGGCAGAAGGTGCACAGCGCTGGGCAGCCGCGTGAGGTGTAGAACGCCACGTACGGATGCAGCAAGAAGGGCACATTGTACCTGGTAATATCGAGGTCACGCTTGTAAACCTCGGAAGCGAACGGCAACGCATCGAGTTCCTGATCCTGCAGGAGGGGCCGCGGTGCAGTATGGACGACCTTGCCAGCGTGCCTAAAACTCACGCCAGCGATCTCTTCTAGGGGCTTCCCGGTGGCGAATTCGGCGAGGGGATAATCAATTTCTTTGCGCACCACAAAATCGATGGCTGACGAGGCTCGTAGGGCCTCGTCAGGCTGCACGGTGACCGGCGGTCCGACAAAGGCAATCTTGAGGTCAGGCTTGGCAGCCTTCATCATCTCCGCCAGCCGCACATCGTTCTGCCAGCCAACCGTGCTGGTATACAGGGTGACGAAGTCATACGTGCTGGCGATCTCTATCGTCTCTTCGGGCGTGATACCATGCGGCGGCGCATCCAGCAGACGGCTCTCCGGGATCAGGCCAGCAGGGTAGGCCAGCCACACCGGATACCAGAACGAGGTGATTTCACGTGTGGCTGGCCAGCGCGAGCTTGCCCCACCGTCAAACTGCGGGAAAGAGGGGGGGTTCAGTAAGAGCGTCTTCATGCGGTTGTCATCTCCATGGTGTCCAGCACCGTCTACTTGCTGAGTAGCTGTCGTGCCTTTTCCTGGGTGGCACGGTTAGCCCGGGCTCGCGCGGGCAGCACGGGCAGGTGCAGAATCTCCAGCAGCTGCCGATGGCCATCATCACGCCGCCCGGCATCGAGATATGCCTCAGCGAGGGCGAGCCGCATGGCCATATTCTGTGGTGCCACGCGCAGCCCCTGTTCGAGGTAGGCGATAGCACGTTTCACACTGCCACCAAAGAGTCTTGGCAACTGGCGATCCAGCTCACCGAGGGCGAGATAGGCCCCCCCATCCTCGTAGCTCGCCTGCAAGCGCAGGGCAGTTTCCATCTCTGCCCGCACGTGCTTGATCATCTGGAACGCCTGGATCATGCCCTGTACTTCGCTCAAGCCACCATAATTCGCCCCGAGCCAAAAATGCCCTTCCACACCGGTAGGGTGGAGGGCGACAGCCCGCTGACCTGCGGCAATGCCACGCTCGAAATAATGCTGTTTCTCATCCGCCTCAGCGTCATCGCCGACATGGTAGTATACTCGCGCCGCACGCCAGAGCAACTGATATTCGTCGGCACGCATCTCCAGGGCGCGTTCGATGATGCTGAGGGCCTGACGATTGCGCCCCCTGTCCTCACCATAGGCAAAGAGGCCATCGGCCTCGGTAATAGGGTCAGCGCCGCTGGAGGGGGCCTGCGCCTGGCTGGGTATACTGTCAGCACGGGGCTCGGCTCGGGCCACAAGAGGTACCCAGCACAGCACAGCGATCGTTAGACACCACGCCACCTTCCACATAGCACTACCCTAGCAGCTTGGCGACGTTTGCGCAAGCAGATGGGGCAGATGACTCTATTGACACCTGAGCCCTGCTGTGTTAAGGTGACAACATTCCCAGCCTGTAGTGCTGCAAGTACCAAATAGATGGGTCAAAGCTCGGGTGACGGGCAAACGCGGATGCGTCTTTCCATATCATACACGCGACGCTCGGGTTGCCGACGGCGCCTGAGGCCATCCCTTGTCTTAGCGTTACTCCTGAGCGCCATCGGGTATGGGGTCCCGCCTGCTTTTGCCGCTATGACCCCGGTGCCACTGCCCATTTTTACCACTGATCCTAACGAGGGCAATACGTATGGTGCCCTGCTGGCTCTCATTGATGAGCAGCAGGGCACCGTGCGCTCCCTCCTGGTCCCGCAGGCCATGTGGAACCCGCTGCTGGGCTTTACTGGTGCGGTGTACTATCAACGTCTGCTCACCCCAGACGAGGGCTATACGCTCTTCGCCTCCCAATCCACGCAGAACCAAGCAGAATATGAGGTCACGTACTCGAACCCTGCTCTGGCGCACCGGCGTTATTTCTTCGATGGCAGGCTCGGCTACGAAAACAACCGCACGGCGCGTTTCTTTGGCCTGGGAGCGGGGAGTCGGAAGCAGGACGAGACCAATTATACCTTGCGCGACGTCGGAGCCTCTGTCACCTTCGGCTGGTGGGTCATGCCCGCCCTGAGGCTCTCCCTGACCGAGCGGCTCCGCTCGGTGCACATTGACCGCGGTATCGAGACCTCGCTCCCCTTCTTACGTGACAAATTTAAGGGGCTCCCTGGCGATAAAGGATCATTCGTGTGGGCCCATCGCTTCGCTCTCACCTACGATGCACGTAATGCCTACGAAACGCCCACCCGTGGATACTTCGGACAGATCTTCGCCGAGATCGCTGAGCATGCGCTCGGGAGCCAAGCCACGTTTGTGCGCTATGGTCTCGAAGGGCGGCTATTGTGGCCGCTTTTCGATGACCGGCTGGTGACGGTGATGCGCGGGCTCGTCGAGCGGGTCGAGGGTCCAGAGGTGCCATTCTTCGAGCTGAGTGCCCTCGGAGGCGAAGACACCCTGCGCGGCTTCGGTAGCAGGCGCTTCCGCGATACAGGACGCGTCCTCCTGAATGTCGAGGAGCGCATCAGGCTCTTTGCTCTTACCGTGCGAGGCCTACGCACCGCCTTCGAATTGGCCTTGTTTACGGAGACTGGTCGGGTGTTTCATACGTTCGCCACTTTGGACACCAGACGGGTACAGACTGTTGTAGGGGCTGGGATACGCCTGGTGGTCACGTCCCAGATCGTGGCCAAGATCGACGTCGGCCTGGGTAGTGAGGGAACAGCGATCTTTGCTGGCCTGCACTATCCGTTCTAAGTGCTGCGCACCGGTGCTGCGCACGGCTACTGCGTAGGGCTCATTACCCCCGCCAGTTTGGCGGGGGGCTGTATAACCAATTAGCTGTGCGCAGCACCCCCGCCAAACTGGCGGGGCCAATTGCGGTACGCAGTACCCAGGGTGGCGGGGTGGTTGGTGCGTTTCCGGGGTTGTCGCAGGCTCCTTTCACTCTGGCCGCTATAAGTCCCTATAGCTAATGAGCGCAATCCTCTCCCGCGCCAGTAGCTGCCTGATCTCTGGCCGTATCAGCGCCTGCAGCTCCTGTTCACGCTGTGCCAACAAACGCGTTGGCGTGCACCGAAGCTGGTCGTCGACGTAACCGGGATGACACATCAATTCACTCGTGCCTTCGGGGAGATGACAGATGATGCGTTGCAACACCTCGGTATCGAGAAATCCCGTGGCGGTGAGTCCATAAAAACAGGTTGGGTGCCGTAACCCCGCGCGTTGGCATGCCCTGCTGGCACGTCGTGAGAGCAACCAGAGCAGGCGGCTGACCCCATACTGTTTCAGCAGCCTGGGCGTAGCCCGAACGTTGCGGCGCATGAGCCGTATGACCTCGGTAGAGCGCTCGCACGGGCAGCGGAGGCCCATAATCCCGTAATCAGTCGCGAGCCGCAGCACAATACGGCATATCGCCGGCGTGAGGTGCACATGCTTATGACTATCCAGGTGGGTCACTGCCACTCCTGCCGCCAGGATTTTCTCGATCTGCGCGCGGAGCTCGCGTTCGATCTCGAGCAGACTGATGGTTCCTACCAGACTGTGCCAGCCCAACTGCTCGACCGTGTGCGCAAACAAGCCCCGCGCATCGACCAGGCCTGGAATACCAGACAGGGCTGAGACAGGCGCCCCTTCCGTGAGATTCAGATGTACCCCGATCCCTAGACTAGCCGCTGTCCTCGCCATGTCCACAGCCGAAGCGAACCCTGCACCGTTCGCCATCAAGGTCGCACTCGTAATGATGCCCTGGCGGTGCCCCAGCATGATGGCCTGATTGACGCCATCGCTCAGGCCGAAATCATCTGCATTGACGATGAGGCGCTTCATGACCATCTCACTCAGGCGAGCGCGACAACAGGGCGATGACCTCACCAATACGTGGTGCCTCTTCCAGTGTCAAGAGGCGCTCTCCCAGCCGCACCAGTTGTACGACTGGGAGAACGTCCCTCCGTAGGGGATGCGGTAGTCTCGCAGGCATTGTAGCACGGTTTGCCTTTTGGCCTGTATCGGTATACATTTGACAGCGTTACACAGGGGGAGATCGCCGGTGTGAGAGGCGCCATGAGGGAGACAGGCCATGAAGTTCGGCATTTTTTACGAGCTGTCGGTGCCCCGGCCGTGGACGCGAGAGTCGGAACGCACGGTGTACAACAATGCACTCGAACAAGTCAAGCTGGCGGACGAACTGGGCTTTGATCAGGTCTGGGCAGTGGAGCACCACTTCCTGGAGGAGTATTCGCACTGCTCGGCGCCAGAGCTGTTTTTGACGGCCTGCGCCATGGTCACGAAAAACATCCGGGTGGGACACGGCATTATCGTTTGTGTGCCGGAGTTCAACCATCCTATCAAGATTGCCGAGCGTACGGCGGTGCTCGACCTGCTCTCTGGCGGGCGGTTGGAAGTGGGCACGGGGCGGTCAGCCACCTGGACGGAGTTGGGTGGGTTCCGCGCCAATCCGGACAACACCAAGAAGAGCTGGGACGAGTTTGTGCGCTGCCTCCCGAAAATGTGGACCACGGAGACTTTCAGCTACGAGGGCGAATTCTGGTCCATGCCGCCGCGCACCATTCTCCCCAAGCCCTATCAAAAGCCCCACCCGCCCATGTGGGTGGCGGTCACCAGCGCGGGGACGGAACTCGACGCCGCGGACCGTGGCCTGGGCAGCCTGGGCCTGACGTTTGCAGGCTTTGCCGAGCAAGAGAAAAAGATCAAGGAATACCGCCAGCGCATCCAGCTGTGCAATCCAGTCGGCGATTTCGTCAACGAGCAGGTGAACACGGTCAATTTCCTGTTCTGTCATGAGGACGATGCCGAGGCTGCGCGCATCGGGCGCCATATGGCCACGACGTTTAACTACCTGGCCTCGCAGCTGGTCTCGGCACGTGAAGCCTTCCCCTCGAAGTCCTATAAGTCTCTGGGGCTGCTGCCCCAACTGCGCCGGCAGGCGGTGGGGCCGGACAGCCAGGGTGATGCGGCTGAGGGGCTCGGGTTAGGGAACCCCGAGCGCATTCTCCGCGCCATGAAGAAGTGGGAGGAAGTCGGTGTTGACCGCGTCAATTTCCTCCTCAATTGCATGGAAGAGATTCCCCAGGAGCAGGTGCTCAAGAGCCTACGGCTGTTTGCCAAGGAAGTCATGCCGCACTTCCCGAAGCAGGCGGCGCCAGCCGCCGTGCCTGTGGGCCGCGTAACGCCGTGAAAGGTTTTAATATTATGCCGCTATTTGGTCAATTAAACCTGCAGAGCGTCCTGTCGCGGCTCCCGGAGATGCGTGATTTTGAGGCGGAACCCTGGGAACTCCCCGGAGCGGAAATTTTACATCTCGCGTTTGAGGTCGGGCAGGAGGCGGCGGATGCCATCCTGCCCAGGGCGATGCACCCCTCAGTGCCGCGCTATGTGACCTGCGTCATCAGCCATTTTCCACAGACTCCAGTGGGGCCGTTTTATCTGGCCCAGCTCCGCCTCATGGGACGCGCTGGCGTGCACCCGCGCGGCTACGTCCTGCAGGCCTACACCAACACGCCAGCTGCGACAGAGGCACTACGGCAGCGCTGGGGTTTCCCGGCGGACACCGCGGATGAGGTCACCCTGCGCACGCATTATGACCGTGTATTTGCCACAGTCATCAAGGGTGGGCGAACGGTTCTGGATGTGGCCCTGTCCCATTCCGAGACGGTCTCAGGATCGGACATCCAATACATCTCGAGTGTGCACCTCGCCAGGGTCACTGGTATTGACACACCTGGCCCGCGGCTGGTACAGGTAGATCCGCGCTATACCTTGCACAAGGCGGAGCGGGGACGTCCAGTGCTCAACCACCTGGATGAGGCGGCCTGGCATTGCCCGGGCTTCACGGTGGTGAATACCGTTATCGGGAGCTTTACCACGGTGGATACGGACTTGCCACAGATTCGCTTTGTGATGGACCCGGAAATACCGGTTGTGCATGGTACTATGCGAGTGCACTGAGTAAATCGTGTATAATAGGCGGGCCGGTTCGATACCTTATAACCCAATGCTAGGGGAGAGCAACCATGGCCGGTGCTACTGTTACTGTCGCGAATAACGGTCCGGTGCGCATTTCTGGGGATTTTGTCATTAAGGACGCCCAGGGGCGCGAGTTCGATGTCTCTGGGCGTGAGACGGTCTCCTTTTGCCGTTGTGGCAACTCGAGCAACAAGCCGTTTTGTGACGGCACCCACAATCGCGTCGGCTTTCAATCCGAGTGTGAGGCGCGCAAGCTGCCGCCGCCGCCTCCCCCAGCAAATCGCTAAGGGTCTGGTGGTCTCATTACAAGTATAGTGGGAGTCAGGGTGGGCTATGTCTACCACAGGTGTCATGTGGTGGGCAGCGCTCACCCTCTGTTTTTGTGCAGAAAGGAGCGTGCTACTATGAGCCCATTATACGTATCCCATCTGCCCAGCCTGAAGTGGTTGCGTCAGGGCAAGGTACGCGATATTTACGAAGTGGACACCGAGCATCTCCTCATCATAGCGACCGATCGTCTGTCAGCCTTTGACGTCGTCTTGCCTACCCCCATCCCTGAGAAAGGGAATATCCTCACTGCTATGTCGAACTTCTGGTTTGCGCGCACCACGGGGATTGTGCCAAACCATCTCACGACCCGACGTCTGGAGGAAATTTTAACGAGTGATGAGGTCATGCAGGTACGCGATCGTGCCGTGATCGTCCGGCGTATCACGCCCCTGCCCGTGGAGGCCATCGTACGCGGCTATATTTCTGGTTCGGCGTGGGCCGAGTATCAGCAATACGGGACCGTCTGTGGTCTACGGCTTCCTGCGGGGTTGCATGAGTCGGAACGGTTCCCCGAGCCTCTCTTTACCCCCTCGACGAAAGCGCCGGAGGGCGAGCATGACCTCAATATCTCGTTTGCCGAGATGGTGGTCATTCTTGAAGGACACCAGGCACTCGCAGAACAGGTGCGCGACACGAGCCTGCGGCTCTATTGCGAGGCGGTAGACTACGCGTTGACGCGCGGGATCATCATTGCTGACACGAAGTTTGAATTTGGTCTCCTGGACGACCGACTCTATCTTATCGACGAAGTACTCACGCCTGATTCGTCGCGTTTCTGGCCTCTGGCGGGGTACGCCCCGGGGCACGGCCAGCCGAGTTTTGACAAGCAGTACGTGCGCGATTATCTCACCAGCACCGGATGGAACAAGCGTCCACCCGCTCCGGCGCTGCCGCCACAGGTGATAGCGCAGACGACGCGCAAGTATCAGGAAGCCCTGCGTCTGTTGATTGCAGCGCTGTAAGGGATTGGACAAAAGCCGTAGACACCGCGTGTGTCACGGCATCGGCTGTGGCAGGACGATTTGGCGGAGTGTGAGGTGTGTGGAACAAGGCGTTACTCCTCGGTAGGCGCGGCAACACTCTCTTTCTTCCGTACTTCGATGGCCAGGAACGCCGGGCGCATATCCGTGAGCTCTACCCCTGGCGGGAGGTCAAGCTGGTGTGCGCTCAGGGCCACATAATTGAGGCCATTCCGGACCCGCTCGAGACTCACGCGCATGCGCGCGGAACTCGCACGCAGCGCCGTGAGCGCGAGCTGCGAGCCCCGGAGACGAATCATGACTTCAGCAGGAATGTCCCCCCGTAACTCGAATGAGGAGGCAATGCGCTGATACTCGATGGGGATGGTCAGGGACACTTCCGTGCTTTGCTGCCCCGCGACGGCTATCCATAAGCCGACTGCGACCCCCAGGGCGAGGATTTTTGCGCTCAGCCGGTGGGTCAACCAGTGCCAGCGCCAGTACGGGCGCGATGTGTCGTCGACAATCTCGGGGGCTACTCTCTCTAGCTCGCGATGGAGGCGGATGGGATCGCTGAAGGGCACCAGTTTTCCCTGGCGCGCCAGGGCCACTGTCCCACGTTCTTCGGAGACCAGCAGACACAGCGCGTCGCAGCGATCGGTGAGCCCGAGCGCAGCGCGGTGGCGTGCGCCATAGGTCGCGGGGAGGCCGCTCGTCGTCGTCATGGGGAGAAAACAGGCCGCCTGCTCGATACGCTGCGCGCGGAGTACTAAGGCCCCATCGTGCGTGGGAGCCGGTGGCTGGAACAGCGCTCGCAGGACTTCTCGGCTCACCAGGGCGTCCACCGGTATCCCGCCTCGCAGGTATATATCGAGCGGATCGTGCTGTGGGAGCACGATAAGCGCGCCGATTTTGTCGCGGGCGAGGTCGAAGACGGCGTCGGTCACCTCCGTCAAGGTATCCCGCTGGAGTGTGCTCCAACGCCCCCGCACCAGGTCGAGGAGACTGAGGCGTTCCAGGATCCGGCGGATCTCTGGTTGAAAGACGATGATGAGGATGAGCCAGAGTACGGCCCAGAGCGATTGAAAGAGCCATCCCGCGAGAATCAGCCCACTCCAGCGTGCCAGCAGGGCTATCCCCCCGATGACGGTAAGCCCAATAGCCGCGAGGAGGGCGCGGCTCCCACGTATCCAGAGGGAACACTGGTAAAACAAATACGCCACCAGCAGGACATCAAGCACACTTTGCCAGTGGAAGTAGCGTATATAGCTGAGGATGTCGTACACGCGTCGATCTCCAGGGAATGGTCAGGGTCCCCCTCATGTCTGCAGCGCAAGAGCCAGTCTCCCGTGTTCACAGAACCATTGGCCGCAGGCAAATCATTCCGCTGTGCGGGAGATTCGTGAGAAGCGCCGCTAGGAGTCATCTGCCCATCACCATAGCAGTCTCCCTTCTAGGAAGGCTGCCGCCTCCTTACTGCGCGGATGGCTAAAAAACTCCGGCGTCGGTGCGTGTTCAACAAGCCGGCCACGATGCAGAAACAACACCTCATCCGCCAGACGACGAGCCTGCCCTAAATCGTGGGTAGTCATGATAATCTTCGTGCCCGCCTGGTGTATACGGTCGAGGAAAGCCTCAACGGCCAGGGTTGCGGCCGGGTCGAGACTGGCGGTCGGTTCGTCCAGGAACAGCACCTGGGGTTTTAACGCCCAGGCACGTGCGAGGGCGAGGCGTTGCTGCTCCCCACCAGACAAGACACGCGCCGAGCGCTCGGCCAGATGCAGCAATCCAGCCTGCTCCAGGGCCTCTGTGGCAAGGCGCTTACGCTGCTGGTGCGGCATGCCCTGGAGACGGAGCACATACCTGATGTTGGCGGCGGCAGAACGTCGTAGGAGTACCGGACGTTGGAAGACCAGTGCCTGATGACGCCGGGCGCTGTGTACGTCAGTCCCACTCCAGGTGATGCGACCCGCAGAGGGCAGGAGGAGACCGTGGCACAGTCGCAGCAAGAGACTTTTGCCGGCGCCGTTCGGTCCCAGTACCACAGTGCGCGGTCCAGCCTCTGTCTGAAAGGAGACGCCATCAAGCAAGCGCTTCCCACTCACCTCAAAGCAGACCTCGTGCAATACGAGGGGCAGAATCGTCGCCTCGACCTCAATGCTGGTGCGCCCAAAGCCAGCGAGCATACTGGTCAACAGGCTGAATCTCCTGTCCCATAGCCATGTCGAGGGAGCGCAACCTGGTTTGACACGCTGGGAGCGCCATGGCTCAGGGTGATAATGACCACGAGATCGTGGCCGAAGCTGATAAACACAGTAGACCCTGGGGAGTATGCCAGAGCCACGCCGTAGACTTCGTCTCTCAGTCAGTGCCTATTATGCTTTTTCTCTGGCGGTGATGCAATGCCGAAGACACGGGTCAGGGTCGGTGAACAAGGTACCAGCATGGGGCCTGCGAGGGCGGCCTGTGTGACTGCCCTCGCAATGCAACCGCTAGGCAATCGACATCGAAGACGACCGCAACGGTGGCATGATCTGGTGTGGCTCGAGCGGCACAGCGTCTTTCTGATAGACCTGGATGCGATGCGGTCCGCAGTCGGCGACGTACATCCGCCCCAGGGCATCGACGCGGACCGACACGGGCCCATGGAAGCGTTGTTGTGGTTCCAGATTGGCCATCTCGCGCAGCCGTAATGGTTTGGGATTTGCCAGCACATAGGCGCGGGCTGCTTTGGAGAGCGTCGCATCGCCATGGAAGGCTTGGACGTAGCGCCCTTCAGGGTTGAACAACTGCACACGGTTGTTGCCCCAGTCCGCTACGTAGATGTCGCCGTGCATGTCCACGGCCACGCCAGTGGGACGGTTGAACTGGCCCTCCGCGCTGCCAGAGGTGCCAAACATGCCCTGGAAGGTGCCGTCAGCGTGAAACTTCTGGATACGGTCGTTACGCCAGTCAGCAATGTAGACGGTCCCCTCATCGTCCACCGCAATGCCCCAGGGCATGTTGAACTCGCCCTTACCAGTACCACCTTTGCCCCAGTGTAGCAAGAATGTGCCGTCACGCGTGAACTTTTGGACGCGGTGGTTCATGGTGTCCACGACGTAAATATTACCTTCAGGATCGAAGGCCAGCCCCGACGGACGGTTGAGCTGCCCAGGGCCACTTCCCTGCTCGCCCCACTTGCTCAGGAACGCCCCATCGCGGCTAAAGATCGAAATCCGGTGACAGCCTTCGTCAGAGACGTACAAGTTCTCCTCCGCGTCGGCCAGGATGGCTCCAGGCCAGAGGAATTTGCCATCCGTGGTGCCCGGACCACCAATGGTGCCGAGATCCTCGTCGTCCCAGGTATAGCGTCTGATCTCTGTCGCCAGGGCGCCACGGCATAAGATGTACAGCCGTCCTTCACTCCCGAGGGCCAAGTCAATGGGATTCGAGGTAATACGGCGCATGCCCAACGTCTTCACATACGGGAATCCAGCCCGGAGTAGCGCGTATGCTTTCCCCATGATTTATCTCGCTCCTGCAACGTGACACTAATTCTGGAATGGCTGCAGCTGCTCGTACGTGCCGCCCACAATTGGAGCCGCCTCCAGGCCTAACCACTGCTCCAGCAGCGTGGCGTAGACGCCACGGAAATCGAACGTGTGCTTCAGGTCCTCACCATACAACTGCTCTGCCGGGTCGAGCGACGGATACTCCGCGTACAGACCGCCAGCCACACGCTTGCCGATAATGAAAGCACCGCCCCCAGAGCCATGGTCCGTGCCACTGCCGTTATCCCTGATGCGTCGCCCGAACTCGGTGAAGACCAGGATGACGATCTCATCCGCCGCCTGGTGCTCTTCTAAGTCCTGCATAAACGCCTGCAGGGCACCGGAGAGTTCCCCCACCAACCGTGGATGTGTCGGCACTTGGGTGGCGTGCGTGTCATAACCACCGTGCTGGGTATAGAAAATGCGCGTGCCCAACCCCGCCAGGTGCACCCTGGCCACGTCTCTGAGACCCTTGGCGATGGGATTATCGGGGTACTGCACGGTGGAGGTGTACTGCGCTGGCGCCTGTTTTAGCACATCGACGCCTTGCAGGACCCCGGTGCCGGTATGGGCGAGATAGTCCAGCACCGGTCCGGTACCGATGGCCGGCGTATACATTTCCTTGAAAAGCGCCAACGCTTCCTGCCGCTGCTGCATGTCGGAGATGCCCGTCATAATGCCGTAGGTGTCCAGGTCACCCACCGACGTCACTGGTACACCAGGCGCTACCATGGCGCGGGGTAAGCCGCGGCCAAAACTCACACCCGTGAGGACGTTCTCATGCTGGGGGTCGAGGTCACGAATGGCCTTCCCTAGCCAGCCCTCGGTAACGATCTTATTGGGCTCGCAGGTATGCCAGATATCCATTCCACGGAAGTGCGAACGGTTCGAGTTGGGATAGCCAATGCCCTGGACAATGGCCACCTGGCCGGCATCATAGAGTTCTTTCAAAGGTCCGGTGCGGGGATGAAACGCCAGCGTGTCGTTGAGGGGTAAAACCTGGTCGACTGGGATGCCCACCGTGGGCCGCGAGTCATAGTAAATGCCGTTGGTGTACGGGATGATCGTGTTCATGAAATCATTGCCGCCGGTGAGCTGCACCACCACCAGCACCGGGGCTTTTGGACTCACTGCCATCGTCATCTTCCTCCTCTGCATCACGCGAACTGGTACTCTTTCGAGGCCACAATCAGTTGCAACAGACGACCCACACGCACCGCACTGGCCTGGCGCTCGTCCGGGATGCCGAAGTGCAGTGCGCCGCCATTGCGGGCATAACGCAGCAACGCCTGGTGTGTCGCAGCACCGACGGTCAGCGACCCCATCAGGTCCAGACAATGGTCCACTAAGGCCTCCGGTGTCAGCGGTGTCCCGAGTGCACTCAGCCGCTCCACGATGGCCTGGATCCCAGGCTTGGTGACATCGGCAAACTCATTCACCGCAAAGTTGACGCGCTCGTTCAGCGTGCCACCGTCAATCCACTCCTTCCCCGTGTGCCAGCCTTCCACGGTCGGCGGATTGAATAAACTCTGGCCCATCACAGTAGTGGCCGTGGCCAACGTTAGCAAGCCGGGGTCTGGGAACCGGTATGTCCCCACCAGCTTCATGGTACCGGCCACCAGCTCTGCCGGACTTTTGACCTTTTTAAAGCGGGCTGTCTTGAAGGCGTTGGAGTTAAACAGCACCCGCAACATGGCACGGAGATTGCCGCCAGTATCGAAGTAGGACCTGGACAGGGCTGCGATAGTCTCCGGCTCCTGCGGCGGCGTCTGGTTCCAGGCTGGCACTTGCGGCTCGTCGGCAACGAAGAAATTGTACAGGTGACGGGCGAGGAATTTGGCCGTGGCCGGCTTCTTCACGATGGCCTCAATGATATCTTCACCGTTGAAGCGCCCGGTCTTGCCCAGAAACGTTTTAACGCTATTGTCATGATCATCTGGACGATACACAAAGCTCGCCGGATAGAAGCCATAGGGGTAGAGCGGAATGGGCTGCGCGTAGGTCCAGCCGGTGAAGGCTCGGGCCGCCATCTTGATGTCCGTTTCAGAGTAGTTCCCCACGCCCATGGAGAACAGCTCGAGGAGTTCACGGCCGTAGTTCTCATTCGGGGCATCTTTGTGATTTTCCGAGTTGTCGAGCCAGTCGAGCATGGCCGGGTCGCGCGACAGGTCAAGCAGAATCGTCTTGATGTCGGACAAGCCATTGCGGCGGAACATGTCGATCTGCAAGGCCATGGACGGCGTGTGTTCGCTCTTATGCCAGCCCGTCGCAAACACGCCATGCCAGAACAGCGCCATCTTCTCTTGCAGGGGCCGCTTGGTGTTGATCATGCGATACATCCACCGCCCCTGCCATACGGTGGGCGAATCCTCCATGAGCGTACCCAGCGAGTAGTAACGGCAGATGACGTCCTCCTCCACCTCGGGGAAGCGTTCCGGATGCAACAGATCTTCCACGACGGCCGCATAGTCCTTGGCGGCGTATGCCTCGAGTTCCTCCCGCGTGGCGCTAAACCCAGCACGGCGCATGAGGTGGGCGAGCAGCGCCAGGTCATTGTCGGACATGTGTATCTCCTTCCCTACTGTGGCAGAATGTGCTGGCCCCCTCCGTCTGGATAGGCCCCAAACACTTTTAATTATCAGATGTGGCCCAGCAAGTGTGCGCCAGTATACCGTCAAGACGCGGAAATGTACAGGATCTGGGCGCTTGACTGCTGGCAAACAGGTCATCTACCATCAGCCTGTAACCATCTCCAATGTGAAATGGGAGAGGTCAGATGAGAAATGTTATTGGGGGGTGAGCCATGACTGAGCCGCAGCAACTGGCAGCCTTGCCTGAGGACTGGGACCGGGCCCTGGCTGTAGTGGCGCATCCGGACGATCTGGAGTATGGGGCTGCCAGTGCCATTGCCCGCTGGACCTCGCAGGGAAAACAGGTGCATTATCTGCTGGTGACGCATGGCGAGGCCGGCATGAACGATATGTCGCCTGAGGAGGTGGGTCCGCTGCGTGAGATCGAGGAACGCCGCAGCGCTGCCGTGGTGGGTGTGTGCACTGTCGAGTTTCTGGATTATCCCGACGGTGTCGTCACGTACGGACTCCCCCTACGGCGGGACATTGCGCGTGCTATACGGCGGCATCGTCCAGAGATGGTTATTACCCTACCGTATGATCTTACATGGACGGGGCACATGCTCAATATGGCAGACCATCGTTGGGTCGCTCTGGCAGTGTTGGATGCAGCGCGGGACGCTGGCAACCGCTGGATCTTCCCTGAACTGCTGGCCGAGGGGTTGGAGCCATGGCCAGGCGTGCGTATGGTGTGCCTCAATGAATCCCCCGAGGCGACGCACGCCGTTGATGTAACGGCGTGCGTCGACCAGGGCATCGCTTCCTTGTTAGAGCATCGTACCTATCTCGAGCACCTCGCGACGTGCACCGATCCCGCCGCCTTCTTGCGCCACAACGCTGCCGTAGTGGGCGCGCGTTGTGGCTGTCAGTATGCTGTGAGCTTTGAGGTTATCAGACTTTAATGTGAGGTTTTCTGCTCCAACTGTCTTTGCTCCCTCTCCCTCTGGGAGAGGGCAGGGGTGAGGGTCCACAGCGTCTAGTTAAAGCCCCTCACCCTGTGATAAAGCCCTCTCCCTCTGGGAGAGGGGAAAGAGGGAACGCTAGTGATTGTTACTCCATGGAGTAGAGGTGAGCCGGAAGAAGCGCGCGGCGTTCTCCCACATCAGCTTGTGCATTGCTTGTTCACCCAGCACCTGCTGCCAGGCGATCACCGTCTCCGCATGGTCGGGAAAAATCGTCTCGGGATGAGGGTAGTCGGACTGGTACATGAGCACGTGGTCGCCTAGGATATCGAGCACTGCCTTCGTCATCTCTACACCTTCAGAAAAGTCGATACCGCAGAACACTCTCCCCATCTGGGTATACTCGAGGGGCGTATGCTTGAGATTGGCGGAGACCGAGCCGCGCACGTAGTCGATCTGCCTCGTCAAACGCAGTAGCCAGTGCGGCAGCCAGCCATGACCGCACTCCAGGGTACCAACGCGGAGGCGGGGATAGCGGTCCAACATGCCGCCCATGAGCATGAAGGAGAGGAAGCGCTGGCCACCCCAGGTCTGACCGGCGCAGCGGCCCATAGCCGGGTTGTCCCACACGTCACGGTAGCCGGGAAAGTAGGGTGTCTCAATGGTAAAGCCGTGATACATGATGGGAAGGTCGGCGTCGTTGGCGGCGGCCCAGATGGGTTCCAGGTCAGGGTCGTCCACCGGCATGCCCTCCGGAAGTAGCGGCCAGACCGCGGCCACCCAGTCCGCCTGCGCCAACTCCTTAATGGCCTGCGCACCCCATGCCGGGTCAGTGGCCGGTGCCAGCACCATACTCTTCAGCCGGCGTGGATCGGCCGCACAGTAGTCGGCCATGTAGCGATGATAGGCGCTATACAGCCCCTTCGTGAGGTGCAGGGGTAGAGACGGCGCGCCAAAGGCCCAGGTGCCAGGGATGATGAAGTCGACGTCACGGCCCTCGGTGTCCATATCCTGCAGACGGCCACGGGAGTTGTCTTCAGCCACGCGGGCAGTAATGGGCAGACGGGTCGCCATGTGCGTACGCCCGGACAGAAAGCCGCGCTCCCCCCCGGAGTCCGTAGGCGCACCGGGTTTCTCGCCGGCCACGCGCTGGTAGCGTAGGGGTCTGATGGTAAGCATGGTCGCGGTGTCTTGACTTTCGGCGTCCCCCTGGCCAGGACGCGGCTTGACGGTCCGCATGTACGGCTTGAGCTCGTCCATGCGCTCCTGGAGAGCCTGGTCGGCATAGCGTAGCAACACGTCCAAGGTCGGATTGACGTGGGTGTCTGTATCGATAACGCGAAATCCCTGTCTCATGACGCCCTCCCTTATGACGCCTGGGTGCCAGGATGCAGAGGACCGCCGCCTTCCCGACCCGCGCTCTGCACGCTGCACCTGGCGCTGATGTCCGCGTGACCCCAGCCGAGGCTGCATCGGCTGTACTCTGGCGCGTACTGTCCTGCGTTTTGGGCCTCTTGTCAAGGGCAAGGAGAGCATGCTATGGTGGCGCTATTGAGCCCCGAGGAGAGAGACAGCTGCAAGGCTCTGAGGAGGTCCCTATGCCAAACGCAAAACCCATCCCTGGTGTGTACCAAAAACTCGGTGTACGTCCCATCATCCATGGCGCCGGGACCACGACCCGCTATGGTGGCTCACTCATGCGCCCTGAAACCATCGAGGCCATGCGCGAGGCAGCGCGGGCCTTTGTGAACATCGACGAACTTAACGAAGCGGCAGGGGCAGCCATCGCCCGGATGCTCGGGGCTGAGGCGGCGTTTGTCACTGGGGGGGCAGCCGCTGGCCTGGTTTTGCAGGCAGCAGCGTGCATGACTGGAGACGATGCGGCCAAGGTTGCCCGTCTCCCGGACACCACGGGTATGCAGCACGAATTCATCATCCAGCGTGCCCATCGCTTCATGTATGATCAGGCCTTTCGGGTGGCGGGCGGTGTCCTGGTTGAGATTGGCATAGGACGCCGCACCGCGCCGTACGAGCTGGAGAGTGCGATCAACACCAGGACCGCAGCCGTGGTCTATCTCGTCTCGCCCTTCACCAGCCCGCCGGGTATTTTACAGTTCGAGGAGGTCTGTGAGATTGCCCATCGGCATGGCGTACCAGTCGTTGTGGACGCCGCGTCGATGTTGCCGCCACGCGAGAATCTGTTCAAGTACGTGCGCCTGGGCGCTGATCTGGTGAATTATAGCGGTGGCAAGGGCATCCGTGGGCCACAGAGTACGGGGATTCTCGCTGGGAGAAAAGATTTAATTCGGGCGGCAGTGCTAAACAGCAGTCCGAACCAGGGGGTGGGACGGGCAGCAAAGACGTCGAAAGAAGAAATCGTCGGCCTGGTCACAGCCCTCGAGCTCTTTCTGGCCGAGGATGAAGAGGCTGAGATGAACCGTTACCAGGAGATCTGTACCAGTATCGTCGACGCCTTGCGGGACATCCCTGGCATACGCCCGGTAGTCGAACACGATACCGTGAACCGCGTCATCCCCCACGCTGTGGTCTACTTCGAGCCTTCGTGGGATGGCCCCTCAGGCCACACGGTCCAGGTGGCACTGGCGCAGGGTGATCCCCACATCTACATGCAGCAGGGACCACACCAGGGAGGCTACTTCGACGAAATTGCCATTGACCCGATTAACCTCCAGCCTGGGGACGAGGACATCATCGCCTCGCGCCTGCGCCAGGAGTTGACCAGGCGGTAGGCGTCAAGGGCTTATGGATGACCACGATAACCAGTTCTCCTTATTCCATGGCCTTTTTCAGCCACTCACCCCCGTCCACGACTATCGTCGCCCCAGTGATGTAGTCACCGGCAGGCGAAGCCAGATAGATAGCCATGTTGGCGATATCTTCAGCCGTGCCAAAACGCCCGAGAGGCACACCGCGCTTGACCATATCATGCAAGGCTGTATTGGACCACAAATTACTCGTAGACCCTGGCGTATAGACAGGCCCGGGTGCAATGGCGTTCATCAAAATGTTGAATTTAGCCCACTCCAGAGCCAGAGTTTTCGTCAATGCTTCTACCCCCGGCCTTTGCTGCTGTAGGGGCAATTAGCCCTGGTGAGCCTTTAAAGTGCAGGGTGGCCGTGATGTTGATGATCTTCCCTCCACCCTGCTCGATCATCCGCAGACCCACAGCCCGACAGCAGAAAAACGTGCCGTTCAGGGTGGTGTCAATAACTGTATTCCACCCTTTCGGCGTCAGCTTGCGCGCCGTAGATAAAAAACTCCCAGCGGCATTGTTCACCAAGACGTCAATGCGCCCAAAGGTATCCAGGGCCATCTGGAGCAGGGCGTCCACCTGGTCGGGCTGACGTATATCGGTGCGCACAGGCAGGGCCCGCACCCCCTGGGCTGCCACCTCTATCGCTACGGCCCGGAGGTGGTCCAGATTACGACTGGCCAGTACCAGGTGCGCGCCATAACCAGCCATGCCCAGGGCGATACCACGCCCAATACCTGTGCCACCTCCAGTGACCAGGACAACTTTGTCACGCAAGAGACCGTCTGCAAAGATCTTCATGATTGTTCACGCAGTGTCGTCGTATTCTGCGGGGATAGTCGAGCGATTATAGCAGCATTTGTTGGGTAGACCCCATGGTTTTCAAAGCCTGCTGGGACTCTGGACAGAGTTTATCGGGAGAAGACAGCAAAATCTTACAAGGTATAGAAGGCAGGAGAGATGGACAGAACCACGGGAGGCCGGCTAATCGTCCGACAGGCTCAGCAATCAGCGCTCGTGCTCTCGGCAGTACATCGCAGCTCAGCAGTAACACACAACCTCAGGCTCAGCACCAGGCATCACTTGCGCTCACCAGGGGAACTCGCAGCACAGAATTAACCGGCTCACCGCAACCAACTTGTGTGGCCAACGCGTCCAAGAAGCACCACAGCCGTTCTCTACCTGCACTCCAGACAACTTCCAGGCTCCAGCTAGCACTCGCGTGTGAACTCGCAATCGGCACGTCAACCATGACGGAGATCGTACCACATACCCGTCCTATAAACAACCGGTTGTTTGACAACGTGCTCTTATATTTCTTTATCGTTCCAGCAGCATAAGTTATTTGGCAGCTGTCAGTTCGGTCGGGGTTTTCGGCAGACTGCTGAGAAAATCCGGTTTGAGCGCATAGACTGGCGTATGCGGTCCAACTTGCGCATAGACGGTCTTCGTCCCAGCAATCTCGGTCTCCGTAGACTTGCCGACCGTGAGAGGTCCGAGAGGCGGGCCGTCCTGTTGCCAGAGCGTGATCTGCACCTGGGGTACATCCAGGCCATAGCGGCTGCCGTCATCGGTAGTATCGGCAACGATTTTGGCATATTCCAGGGTGCTCAGTTCGTACAGCATATGGTCGACTTTCCAGCTCTGTGGAATGTCCTGCTTTTGGGGTTCGATCAGCTTCCAGGCATTGCCACGACGCTCGACGGTGAACTGGGAGGAGGGGTATTGCACGTGGATCTTCTGCACCTTCTCGGTTGTAGACGCGAGAATTTTTTTATTCCGGAGGTCGAAGGCCGTTTTGCTCATGATACGCTGGGCTTCGGTCGTGCCCACAAGATAAATGACTGGCCCTTCTCCCAGTCTGACGTAGATGC
>WNEY01002468.1_pt1 | contig 19182 bp, 12 predicted proteins | sample 5400531 | NCBI WGS metagenome assembly WNEY01 (sample SAMN13153338, study PRJNA577476) | soil metagenome | isolation source: 200 cm saprolite under Douglas fir tree site 1 | place: USA:California | collected 2015-04-18
CACGCTGAATGTGTAGCTGGTGCCGCCCGACAGGTTCGAAATCGTCTGGCTGGTCGCGGTCGAGTTGAAGGTTATGGGCGTCCGCAGGTTGCTCCCGACCTGGGGTGTGACCACATAGCCGGTGATCCAACTGCCGTTGAAGGTGGGTGCCGTCCATGACACGGTGACTTGGTTCTGTCCCGCGGTCGCCGAGACGTTGGTCGGCGACCAGGGCAGCCCATTGCCCGCCCGCCAGTGGTTTTGAACCTGGGTAGCGGTCAGCGCCGTTGAGTAAACCGCTGCCTCGTCGACTTTCCCGTTGAGCAGGCCGGTGCCGACATAGCGCCCGTTTCCAATCAGGATCGGGTTGGCGCCGGTGTTGGGGGTCGTCGTTAAAGTAACCGGCTGTTCCAGGTATCGAAAATCCCAGGTGCCGCGGAAGGTGTCATTGCCTCCTTGATCGGTGAAGTAGCCACCTGGCGTCGTGTCGTCCACGTACAGCGTGACCGTATTTCCGCTCAACTCGAGAACGACATGGTGCCGCTTGCCGTCCAGGACATTCAGGCCCGGGTAATAGATGTCCTGGCCCCACAGAGCCACATAAAGCCCTGCTGTGTTGACAGGAGGATTGCCGCTCACCGAATTCGCCGGAAGGACGATCAAGCTAAACATCTGGTTGGTGGTGCCGGCGGCGGCACCTGCGTCGAACAGGTACTGGGCAGTCTGCGATGAGGTCTGGAACCAGAGCTCGATGCTCCGGGTGTTGTCTCCCTGCAAAGTCGTCAACGCCGGCGCAGTACCGTAGCCATTCTCGGCGTCGGCCATGGTTGAGCCCGATGTCTCATCGAGGTGCCAGTAGGCCACCGGGCTGTCTGCCTGAACGGTTGTCGAGTAGCTGCCTGGCGTCGCGCCCCCTTGCTGGTGCACGACCTGCAGATAGGGTGGGTTGCTGCCTGAGGCCGGGTTGAAGGAGAGGACATTGGTCACGTTCTCGGTCGGTTCTTTGACGATCAGGCCGTCGTTCGCAATGGTGCCGTTGACCCAGCCCTGGACGAGTGCGGTAGGAGACCAGCTGTACCAGACTCCCGTCGCCGCGATGCCATTGGTGGTCGCCGCCGCAGTACCGGCGAAGTCGCCGCCTGGCGCCGTCCAGCTGTTCGTCCCGTCGTACGTGTTCCAGGTCGCACCCGTCGTCCAGGTATGGGTCAACTGATAGACCCCGAGCGAAGTCCCGGTAGTGGTCGACGCTGAACCCAGATACAGCAGGAGCTTCGCGCTGACCACTGTGTCGGTAGACGGAATCGCCGCAAGGTTGAACTGGAGCAGAGCACGCGAGGCGTTCGTGCCGTCGAAGCCGGCATTGAGCACCGTTCCGCCACAGAAGTTCGTGGTCGGCGCGCCGGCGCTGAGGTAGCAGTCCTGGACGTCGCCGACAATGAATGTTGGATCGATAGTGACCGGCCACTTACGCGCGTTGTTGCCGAGCCAACCCAGGTCAGCCTTGAGCGTCACCGTGCTGCCCGTGCTGTCTTTCGCCTCGGTCAGGCCTATCGCCGATGACCGCGCTCCGCCACCCTTGGCGCTATCAAACATCGCCGGTGCCATCAATCCGAAGATTGTCTGGCCGGACCGATCGACAACCCCGAAACCATTGGTCGATTGCTTCAAGGTCAGTCCCGCGCTCATCTGCATTTCGTAGCTGAACTGAGACTGGGATGCGGGACCCTGTAGGACCAGGCTTTCTTCGACCGCGTCGGACTGGGCGTCGACCACCAACGTCACACCAGGCAGCGCGTTGCGGTAGGTCGCAACGGAGCCTGCCATTGCGCTGGAGCCCTTTGCGCCTTGCAGGCTGATCGTGAGCCAAGCCGAACCCAACGCGATGCGGATCGGCGCGCTGCCGATATCCGCCGGAAGGTAGACGCTATAGCGGTTGGCTCTGTTCTGGTAGGCATACTGACCAAGCCCACTCTTGACCAGCGAGTCGTCGATCGCCTGCCATGTCCCGCTGGCGTCCCGATAATTCACCGAGTCCGCGTAGACAAATGTGGTTAGCTGGCGCCCTCCGGTTGCAAAAGTCCTCGAGTTCCGAGTGCGCAAATTGAGCTTCTCTGATCCTGCCGACCCATTTGATCCAGACTGCTTCGCTTTAGACGTAGGCGCTACGTAATTGACTCCTTGTTTTGCCGGAGGCTGATAGGCCGGATCCGCGCCAGTCTGTGCGATCGGATTGGCCATGTGCGAGCTCTGGGTTGATGCTTCGTGAGTCCAAAGTGCTGCGGCCTGAGCTGGTGTCGGGGCCTGCAGGACGAACGACCCGACCAACGCCGCAGTGAGTGCAATCGACCTTATCAGGCCGACTTGGAAGGCTTGCTTGATCAACCAATCTGTACTGCGGTGCGCAGCCTGGCACGTATTGTTCATTCCCCGCTCCTCGTACCGAGTCGGAAAAGTGGCTTATGTTTGTCAGCCGACGCTGGAAGTCGTCCGAAACGCTTGCGCCTTCAATGGCAGCCCCCACTACCACGAATGTCGGAGACGATAAGTGGGCTGTCGAGTAAAGAACAGGGAACGGTTCCCTTGACTTTCCTAAGTCGATTGGTACCCAGTTAGCGCATTGGCAAGAAGAACTGCAGCCTCAGCGAGTGAGCGGGCGCCCAGTTTGTCCCTGGCCGTCGTCAGGCTGTTGCTAATCGTCTTCGGGGCTCGCTTAAGCACGGCAGCGATCTCTGCGCGTGGCAGCCCGGATGCGAACAACTCGAGAGCGCGGCGTTCAAACGCAGTTAGATTCGCATTCTGCGCAGAGCTGTGCCCCGCTCCGGCACGCGGATCCAGATGCGACCCGAATTGTTGTTCCCCATGCAGCCCAATCCGCTCCATTCGAGGTCAACTGGACGATATGAGGCAGGGCGAGCATTGTCAAGCAGCAGTTACTTAACAACTTGTCCGAGGCCAGTCGCTGGCCGGGTTAAGGTCTCAGAACATACACGATTTCGGTCAACTCGCTCGGGAAATTTGGATGTCGTTTGAAAATTGGATTGCCCTGGGCAGGGCTGCGCTTGTTTCCGCGAGAGCTCGATCAGTTTGAGCGCCTCGCGATCGGTTTCGACCGATTTGAGCGAGACTCAGGCCAGCCTCGAGCCGTGCCTTTCGTACCCGCTCGGGATCGACGGCTATTCCAGGGCCCACGCTGCACGACGTTGGAGCTGGTGTGTTAAGTATTAGTTAAGCGGCCGATCTTTCGACGCCAGCTAGCGGCTCAGATCACTCGGACATGGAGGACACATGGCGACATATAAGCCAGGCGAAAAGGCGCCCCAGACCGGAACCATCCGATGCGTGAAGCACCCGGAGGTCGTCAAACACATCAGGCAGGGCGAAACGTTCCCGCCGTGCGATAACTGGGGCGATCACACTGGGCCTGGAAACGTCTGGCAGTACATATAGTCGTCAGCGACGTCAGATGGCGTCGAGGCCTGGATTGCAAACGCCGAAAGAAGGGCGTCCAAGGCGCGGATGACGATGGCAGCCCAATTAACGCCAATGTCTCGATGACCGGCTGGTATCGAGTCGCGATGTCATATCGGATTTGCGCTCCGCCTTAGTCATCGCCAGCACACGCCTCTTTGCGGGGGAGCCTAGCTTGAGCGCCCGCCACATATAGGAGATGCGACCGGAGCGGTCGCCCGCAAACGGGGCAGAAAACCGTCGGCGGGCATTGCGATAGCTAACCGGGGTCAGGCCCTGGCCACGGGAAAGCGGTCGATCATCCGGTGGCTTGGCTGTCATTGGCTGTCACTCGCAACGACAGCGCACGTCAGTGGACGAATGTGAACTTGGCTGTACGTCTGCGGACCCCCGCAAACGGTTTTGAAGACCGCGGGGCTGCGGTCCACTGACGTCCGGCAGCGTCCGCAGCAGTTCAGTCGCAAGCGGAAGTAATCCGTGAACGTCCGCATTCATGTGCCTTTGTCCGCCGCCTTGGCTGTCTTCTTGGCTGTCAGCGATCCGAGTTGATTCGAGATCCAGCTGCCTGTGTCGTGCCGAATCTCTGATTTCACGACCGACCCGATACCTGTGCCGCGACACGACTGCCGGGCCTTGATGGTCCGTGTCGCCCCGGCAGAACACAAGGCGGTTCGAGTCCCTCACGGCGGGCCATAGTCTCCGTAACGCGAACCAAGTGATCACGCTTACTGCCAACGCGATCAATGTCCAGTGAATCCCCAAGTTCAACCGACCTTACGCTGCCGCAGGCTCCTAGAGTCCTACCACGGGATCAACGGCCACCTGCCCCTTGCGTGCCAGCGTTTCTGTCGCTCGAGCCCTGCAGTCCAGCCGTGAGGGGCTGAGTGGCACATCCACCACCTTAGCCGGAAACCAAGCTTCGACTCGAGTGGTCCGCAGCCAATCTGGCCGCGATGGAGTTGTTGCGAAACGACAACCAACCGTTTGGCAGGCCAAACAAGAGAAGGAGCACGAGGGAGAGGGTTGGCACCTCTGTCGCCTTCCTGGCGACCGCGAACACGTAAACGACCACCCACGCAACCCCCAGCAACGACAGCAGCAGACCCCATGTCACACACCGAGCGGCGAATGTTGCATCCTCGACTCCGACCAAGTCGGCATTCAGGTTGCGATTGCGGGTGCCCAACGAATCGATCAGCCGAGTAATGGGGTTTACCGCCTTCTAGATTCCGGAGCGCAGTACGCACAAGGTCGAGCTTGAGGAGTCAGTGGTTTGACGCTCGGATCCAGGCGCCTTCGGTTCGCGTTATGGAAAGCCCGCCGAATTGAAGTGGCCCGTAGTTTCCCGTAACGCGAACGATTAAGGAGGTAATCGCGTCGCCCGCGCGGAACCTGCGCAGGCTCGACGATCGCAAGAGCTGCCTGGAACTACGACAGATTGGGTGCCTCACCGGTGGACCTGAGCGGAAGCGCGAGAGCTCCGATGAGCTTCTGGATGTCGTCGTCAGCAAAAAACAATGAAGGCACGGTGAGTGTCCAAACACCGTCGGAGTCGAACAGCCTCAGTCCCCCATAGTCGACCCCTAGGCCTGGGCGGCTGGTCATTTCCATAGATCCCAACGCGCTTCGATCGACAGCGCGCCACATGAACCACACTCTCTCGGTGCTGCAGCCGGCGCTTATCCAAAAGATCAAGCCTGTGAAGCCCACACAGAAAGCCGCCAGGGCGATGCCGCCGGCGGGCGGCGAGCCCTGCAACGTTCCGACGATGGGCACCACCGTTAGCGCGCCCATAAACACCGCCACGAAACCCCGGGTGAACCGGGTCGGCCTAATGGTGAGGTTTCCGTGCGTCATCGCTTGAGCCGCTCGCGAAGCCGCAGCCTGTGTCGTTTTTGCGGCAGAAATCCACGCAGCAGGGAACCGACGGCGCGCCAGCTCGTTAATCGCTCCCGAGGCTAATGCTGCAACCAAGGCGGCCGCCACGAACTCAGTCGGCGCGGGCGATTGGCCGTCGGTAGCGAGCACTACGAGCACAAGACTCGTCAGCACAAACGCAATTGACGCCAGCGATAGGAATCCGAGGGCGATGTCAAATCTTTGAAATCGCGGGTTGCTCATGTAGCGCTGCGGCACGATCAGCTTCAGAGCTGCCAGGAACAGAATCATCAACACGAGAAACGCGACGACGCCGGCTGCAGCTGACGCGCCGGAAGTCACGTGCGACCGCCCCACTTTAATGAGCAGAATCGTCATGACAATCGCGAGGCTGTAGCCTGCGATCCTGATTCCAGGACGGCTTAGGGTCGTCTGCACGTCATCGAGGCGAACGTTACAAGACAGCGCTGAGGATTGAAGACCCCTATCCACGATTCGGGCCCGCTCGCGGCCCGGCCGCTTGGATTCGACCCTCGCTTGGTGGACTACGAACTTGTTGTGGTTGTGGGCCATACCTACCTTCCGTGCACCTTCGGAGTTCAGATCGGTGCTTGGCGGAACCAGCATGACTCTCAACGCCGGAAGTGGTGTTAGCTCCACGCTTGGCATTGGCGCGAACACGTCGCCGACAGCCGTGGGGCTTGCGGCGTTCTATAGGTCGGAGCTAGTTATTGACCGGTCTCTTGGTGAGGCAGTAGAAGTCGCCTGCCTCGTTGGCGTGTGGCTCACTCTGGCGAGCACAGTGGCCTGGACCGAACGCCACGGAGGTAGGTGGTTCGAGTCAACTGCAGCCCACGCCATTCGCGCCGCTTTTCCATAACGCGAACCAAAGTTGCCGAACCCTTGGCAAACTTAGGTGATGGACTTCTTCCGGGTTCCTCCGAGACCTGAGCGCCCTCTGAATGCACCCAAGATGCCGGACTGGATCCACAAGCCTTCCAGTGAGATAGGTGTGCTCGTGCCCCACGCCGCCGTTATCGGCAGATCCAATCAGGCTCTGGTCGCGCTGGCCGGCTTCCACGTCTACTCGCAGGGCGTAGAGATCCTCATGATGCTCAGAACTCTCAGCGCGTTGGCAGTGGTCTGGAGGCCATCGCGCTTTTGGTGCGCCTGGTCGTCAGGGGCTTGCTATTGTGGCTGGTCATTCCGAGCGCATTCCTTGGCTGGCTTGTGATGTCGCCAATTCGATTGACCCTGCGCAAGCCATACATCACTCCGGGCAAACTGATCGGCTGGGCCGACATGAATCTCAGCGCGGCCATCGGGCAGATTCTCGTCAGGCCGTTCGGCCGACGAAGTGATTTCACGCCGTGGTCCAGTGTGCTATCGGTCGAGCATCGAGTCTCGATCATCGACCCATGGTGAGCATCCCAACCCCCAAGGTAGAGCTGCGGACCGCCAACATTGGCCGATATTCTGCCCGAGTCTCGAGGACGCATTGCGCGAGGCATAGCTTCAGATGTACCTGATGGCATTTAGGCCTGCTGTTCTACTCATCCGGATGGCCGAGAGCAAGCCGACCTAGGTGATCACCGTCCTCGCTTTGTCGGCGCGCCAACCACCGTCAGCGGTTGTGCTGGCGAAATGGCGTCGTAAACGCCCAAGCCAGAAAGAACACCGCCAGCCCAGAAAGGGGAGCGGACACTAAAACGACCGCCACGAAGACTGGTTCGTTCCAGCCTTGCGGGCGAGACGGCTGGCCGAGGATGAGCGCTTGGAAGATAGTCCACAAGGCCCAGAGGCTCGCGACGACCATCGCAATACGAGTGGTGCGATGCGAGCGGTTCCACGTTTGGCGGAGCCTCTCAGAGAGCGCTCCGTCTGAAGACTCACTGATCATGGCGTTCCCCCCGCCGCCTCAGCGGCACGGTGCATTGTTGAAGTTGGTACGGCAGCATTTGGATGATGCCGATCGGCCGATTAGCCCTGCTCAATGCGAAGCTCAAACGGTGGTAGCTCGGTCTGAGGTCCCCGTGCAAGTAGTTCGCCACCAACGTTCTTGGGCTGGCGAGGCTCTTTGACAGCTCGTGACCGGCGGCGTCTTGGTTTCTGGGGCTTGGGCCGCTCGCTGGCGGGACTGGTCATTGGTCGATATGTTCTCACGCGGGCACTGAGACTGGGCTCACCCAAGTTCGGGCTAAAGAGATCGCCACTCCCACGATTAGAACTTGGTTCGCGCTATCAAACTAGTGCCCACAGTGATTCCACGGGCTCTACGTCATCAAGCCGAACATCGATCATCTCGACCACGGCGGTCGCAATGGCCCATGAGGGTACCTGTCGGGCTACGTTGACCGGCTCCTCACGAACGCAGCGCAGTCCACAAGAAATAGGCGATCACGCCTATGACTACCGTACCTAGCGCTGCAAACACCAATACCCGCCGCGGATCCCCGATTGGACTCCGAGCGGCACCCGGATATCTGGTGTTGACCTCACGTAATGACATCACATCGTCATGGCTACCGCTTAGCGGCACAGACAGATACCTTGCAATGGCAGCGGCATCGTATGCACCACCCAAGGCAAACAGACTCCGATTTGCGGCGTCTACGGCGATTACAGCTTGCCTGGGCGGCCCTTCAAATGACCTGACTCCAATTCGGATCAATCTCGAGACATCGCCACGAGCGATTACAGTCGTGGAATTACGCCAGTCTGTGATCAGGAGGTGCTCCGCGGTCGCAGAAATTGAGCAGTTAGTTAGATAGAGCAAGATCCACCCGACTATTGCTGCCCCAAGAAACGCGATCAGCAGCAAACCGATGGGCAGTTCCCATGAGGATGTAGCTAGACGGCTCAGCACAACAAGGAGGACCGTGATCGGTACCCCGATGATGAGCGCTCTCCGAGCGAGTTCACGGTCCAGGCCGCCCACCGTAGTCACCGTAGGGCGGAAGCTAGTCACAACGGAGCCCTGTTCACCCACGATCCGACCAAGGCTAACCCAGCGGCCGCTACTCGCCTTCAGGATATGTGCCTGTCGACTGACTGAATCCTGATCGCCCGCGCCAATCGCTCGTTTACTCCGATTGCCGCGGAGGTAGGTGGTTCGAGTCCACCGCTGCCCCGCCAATTGGATCCGTATTCGAAACTAGGGAGAACTATGGACGCAGGATCGTTCCAAAGATCCCTGCCATGACGATCAAGACACCAAAGAACCCAAGTGAGATGCGATACAGCGTTTGAGCAGTCTGCGACCGACGTTTCCACCATCCGCCCACCTGCTTTCCAAAGAACCAACTCTTGGTCCACCACACCGCATCGTGGAGAAATAGCGCCCTAAGCACGACCAACCCGCCCCTGACCACGGGGTCTGCCACGTGGCGCAGGTTACTTGGATGTAGCCGAGACAGGAGACGCCCAAGTTGCACCTGAGCTAATCGGGCCTTGCACCGCGTCGAGACTTGACGGCGATACCTCGAGCGACCCCACTGCTCATCCTGTTGCGCACCCCCTTGCGAAATTGTTTGAGTTGAGGACTGTTACAAACACCAGATGCTTATGAGACTGACCGCCCTAAACGACAGGTACCGAGGCTGGCTACTTGGAATCGGAGTCCTGGTAGCGGCTGGCACCCTGATTTTGCCCGTCTTGGTGATCGGGCCAGATCACATACCGCCGGGCCTCCTCCTTGCCGCAGCCTGCGGATGCGCGCTGCTCGTTGGAATAGGGCGGCAGGGCATTGACGCGTTCGTGTTGCGATTGCTCGCAACAGGGATCTTGGTAGCGATCGGATGGGTGGCCGGAGGTGCGTTGCTTCAGGGCAACTCGATATGCCCCGATCTATCACAGTGCGACCTGATCACCATCGACCTAGTGTTCCTCGGCCTCGCCATTGCCACAGTTCTAGCCATTGGCTCGATACCGCTGTGGCTGGCCTGGAATCGGCGGCGTGGTCTGAGGTTAGATTTGCCATGGCGGGTGCTCATGCCCCGGGCCTGGTGGCACTGAGCCGCGGCGTTCGCGGTGTTAGGAGTTCTGTTTGCCTCGTGCGTCATTGCTTTTCCGGCGCCGCCGTAGTCCATCAGTCGTACAGCAATCCTCGACGTCATACGATCAAACGGATTGCGAGCCCCTTGACCTCGATCTGGTTCGCGTTACGGACGGTTCACATCCGTCACGTATACGCCCGCGACGATCGTCATCGACATGGTCGTCACCGGCACGACGGCTCAGGAGATGAATACACGCATCCCGGACGGCCGGAAGGGCACGCCTGTATTCACGATGTCGGTGCAGGGGCCGAATGGCGAAGTTACGGATGTGTGGCTCACGGGTGAGCAAGAGCAACAAGAAGTCCGTGTCCACTGCCTCTCCTATCGAAGCGGAGGATCGGGAGAATATGTGTTGCGGTTCAACTATGTGGGCCAGGGCGGTTTTCAGCGTGTGCTGAGCATCCCTTGACAAAATGCGGTCTGGTTCGATAACCAGCGATCGTCGGGCGAGTTCAAACAAAAAACGTCAGGTCGGAGAAAGTCGGGGGCCCGGGATTTGAACCCGGGGCCTCACGGTCCCGAACCGGCCGTATGTGGTGTCCTCTAGTGTCCCGGCGTTTCCTTTCGTGTCCTCCCGTACTCAATCTGTCGCGCCTTCGTGTCCTCTCGTGTCTTTCTGTGTCCTCCTGGTTCCGCGAATGCGTGACACAGCTGTGACCTCCCGCCGTGCTCCGCTGGGCACCTGAGGGTGTCCTCGCCAACTCTCGTTTCAGTTGGAGTCGACGAGCTGAGACAAGCCCGCCAGGACACGCTCCAGGCCGAAGGTGTAGGCGTGGCCCGGGCTATATGCGCTGCCGTGGGCAGCGCCCGCCGCTGACCCGACGCGAGTAGCAATCGGGTAAGCGTTCTCGTCCAGCACGCGGGCGAGCAGGGGACCACTGGTTGCCCACCATTCGCTGTCGTCCATCACGGTGTCGTGCTGAACCGCGCGAGCGTCAGCAGCTGCACGCGCCCAGGCCTGCACGAAGCTAAGTAGGTAGGTGAGCGAAGCGTCCATCAGGACATCGTCGAGCCCCAGACCTTCGAGCGCTGATAGTTCGTGCTCATATTTGGCCATCATTCCCGGACCGAGTGGGGGCCGAATAGTCGAGATGGTCGCCGCCCACGGGTGGTTCTCGAACAACGCTTTGTTCTCCTCGGCGATCGTGGCTAACCGCTGCCGCCACGGCTGGCCGGAGGTGTCGAGCCTGAGCATGCTTGTGTAGACGGCGTCGAGCATCAGGTCGAGCAGCTCGGCCTTGCCTGGCACGTAGGTGTACAGGGTCATGGGCACCACTCCGAGGGCCTTAGCCACCCGGCGCATCGTCACCGCTTCCAGCCCCTCCGAATCCGCCACCTCAGTCGCCGCTGCCACGACAGCGTCGATGCTCAGACCCTGGCGAGGGCCGTGCCGCGGTACGACCACGGGGTCACGCCACAGCAGAGCCAGGGTCCGCGCGAGGTCACCGGCGCTGGTCCGTTCGCTGGGCATGGAACAATTCTCGCACTATGGACGTTGTACGTAGTACGCTGTCCAATGATTGGTCAGGTTGCCTAGGAGGGCCAATGCGAATCAGTGCTTCCGCTGTGTCGTTGACATGTCGAGGACGTCTTAGGTTCTAGTGACTCCTCATCTAGCAGTTCGGGCTCAAAGGCATTTATCTCGCTGGAGGAAGGTGGAATGATCGATTACAACCTCGCTGTCGTGCGCAACATGGAGGAAGACCTCTTCAATCAGCGAGACCCAACCGCCGTCGATCGATACGTCTCACCGGCCTACACGTTACGCACGGCCGAAGAAGGAGCGCCTTCAGGACGAGAGGCGATCAAGGCCTACATTGCGGCATACCTCGACGGATTCCCGGACCTCCACATCTCGATTGACCAGTTGTTGGCGGTTGGAGACAAAGTGGTTGGCGTGTTCACTTTCACCGGAACGCACCAAGGCGATCTGTTTGGCGTCACGCCCACCGGGAGGACCATCTCGGTTAGGCAGATTGCGATCTATCGCCTAGAGGGTGGGCAAGTCGTTGATGAGTGGGAAATTTCTGACCAGCTGGGGCTAATGCAACAAATCGGTGCCCTCGCGGGCTGACGGATGCGACAGGCGTCCAGTTGCCTCACGGTCCTGTCCTGTGCGTCGGTCGGCATGCACTTGAAGAAGCGAAATGGCAGCGCTGGGCCGCCACTTCCTCGACCGTTGCGGCTCTAGGCCGCCACATATATAAGGACGAACCGAGCTTCGTACTCGGGATCGGCAACCGGTCCGGCCGATCCAGCCAATGTGCTTGGGACCGCCTCTCGGCCCAGGTAATGGGCGAGTCATCGTTGCGCGACTGTCTAGGAGAGGCGGCGGCGGATCTTCCAGAAGCAGTACCAGGCGAGGGCCAGAGCGAGAGCGACGTAGATCGCGGTCTCGGTCCACTGGAAGGCCCAGTAGCGGGTGGCGGGCTGGTAGGTGACGGCGATCCGGATGCCGTGGCTTGTCAGGCAGTCCAGTAGGGCGGGATGGCTGGCCTTCCCGCTCTGCATGGCCTGCATGCAGTCCGCCGGGACGGCGCTGACCGGCTCCGCTGCCATGTTGACGGCTACGTTGGACAGGACCCAAGCTTCGGGCTGGCTGCCCCAGCCGTCGGGGATGAGCGTGAAGGTGCCAGCGTCAATGGGGACGTTGAGAGAATCGAAGGAGCTGAGCGCAGCGACCGTGTGCTCGGGCGGGAACAGGTGCGGGCGGACCCACAGCGGCATGGCGACTTGGAGGACGAAGAAGACAGCCAGGGTGAGGGCCATGGCCGGGACGGCGCGCCGGACGAGCACCCCGGCGGTGACGCCGAGCGCGAAGGCGAACGCAGCGTAGCCGAGCGGGGTGATGCCATGGGTGGCGAAGACCAGCGGGCCGAACTGGTTCATGGCGATCGGTGAACAGCAGGCGCCGCGTTCGACCGCGCGGCTGATGGGTGTGGCCCACCAACCCTGCATGAGGCTGAGCGCTTCGGTGACCGCCATTGCGGCCACGCCGGTCAGCGTGAGCTTGACCGCCAGCCACCTGGTGCGGGTGATGCTCTGGTTCCAGGCCAGGTAATGGGTCCCCGCCTCGAACTCGCTGGCAATCAGCGGGGCGCCCCAGAACATGCCGATGACGGCGGGCGCGACCAAGATGATCACGATGCCGAGCAGGTCCAGCAGGTAGTAGGTGCCGGTGCCGGAGATGCTCGAGTTGGCCAACGCCGAGTTGCCGTATAGCTGCTGGAGAAAGTCGTCGGCAAACCCGCCGCAGTCGTCGGGGCTGCCCAGGCAGCTCCCGAGCGGGCTGCCGGCATAGAGACTGGCCAGGTGCGGTCCGGTGACGGCCAGCAGGACCGCGAACGCGGCCAGGACCACGGCTGCGCTGGCGGCCTGCAGGCGGGCCTGACGCCAGGTCAGCCAGATCAACTCTGCACCTCCGGGTGGTGGTTGCGGCGGCCGCGTCCAGCGGCTTGATTCATGTAGGCCAGCACCACGTCTTCCAGGCTGACCTCGGCGGCCGTCCAGGCAGGATCGAGGACCTCATCGCCGGTGCGCACCAGCAGCGTGGTCTGCCGGTCGGTGTGGCTGGCCGAGATGACCTGCTGCCCTGCCGGTAGCGTGCCCGGGTCGCGGCGCGGGCCGGACAGCAGGTGGTGGGTGGCCAGCAGTTCCTCGACCGGCCCGGCGACCCGCACCCGCGAGGCAACCAGCACGATCAGGTAGTCGCAGACCCGTTCCAGGTCGCTGATCAGGTGGGAGGACAGCACGACACTGAGGCCCTGCTCGGCGACCGCCTCCATCAGGTCCTGCAGGAACTCTCGCCGCGCCAGGGGGTCCAGGCTGGCCAGCGGCTCGTCCAAGAGAACCAGACTCGGCCGCTTGGCCACGGCCAGGGTCAGCGCAAGCTGGGCTCGCTGTCCGCCAGAGAGCGTCCCCGCCCTCTGTCCGAGGCTCAGGTCGAGTCGCTCGATTCGGCTGCGCGCCAGCTGGGCATCCCAGCCCGGGTTGAGACGCGCGCCCAGCCGCAGGTGGTCGGCGACCGACAGCCCGGCGTAGACCGGCGCGTCCTGAGCCAGGTACCCGACCTTGGCCAGCTGAGCCGGGCCGGCAGCGGGCCGCCCGCCGAGCACCTCGATCGTGCCCGCGGTCGGCGCCAGCATCCCGGTGGCCAGGTTGAGCAGGGTCGTCTTCCCCGCCCCGTTTGGGCCGACCAGGCCGACGACATGGCCGGCGGGGATGGAAAGCGTGCAGTCGGCCAGCGCCCACAGCCGCCGGTACCGCTTGCCAATCCCTTCGGTCTCGATGACTGCGGTCACGCTATGCCCTCCTCAGCGGCGGACCGAAAGGTGCTCACGAACAGGGCCTCGATGGACTCGTCGTCCAGCCCGGCACGGCGCGCCCTGGCCAGCCACCGCTGCAGGTCGCGGCGCAGCGGCCCATGCGCGGCCAGTGACCCACCCCCGAGTGTCCCGGTCACGAATGTCCCGATCCCGGGCCGGGCCGCCGCGAGCCCCTCGTACTCCAACTCCCTATATGCCTTGAGGACGGTGTTCGGGTTGATCGCCAGCCCCGCCACCACATCCTTGACCTTCGGCAGCTGGTCGCCCTCGCGCAGCAGGCCCAGCCGCAGCGCCTGCCGCACCTGGTGGATCAGCTGCAGGTATGGCGCGACGCCGGACCGCCCGTTCAGGTGGAATTCGATCACTAAAGCCTTTCTCCCCTGATCTAGATGACTAGCACTAGGTAGTTAGCACTATAGCGCCATATCCGCGAAGGGATGCGTCGATCAGGTCCGGATTCGGGACCTGCTGACATATCAGCCCAACGACCGCTATCGGACCTTACAGTGCTAGGACACCACGATCTTCATCGGCCTGGCGCTCATCTTGATTGGGTTTGCTTCTTGTGGTATGCCGACTGTGATAAGCCCGGTACCTCACGGTCCTGCCCTGTGCGCCAGCGGCACACCGGCGTGGACAGCGCCTTTGATTTCAAACCCAGGTGCCTCACGGTCCCGGGGCCGTGCGCGTACTGATATATCGGCTGTGCGATAGCCGTGGCGAGTTCAATTGACGGTTCGAAATCCACTTGGACCGGGCTGCCGCCACCCAGTCCCAAGAAAATCTGTGACCTCCCTGTGACCCCCATGCGCCAGACGGAGCAGGCGAAGACCTCGATTTGAATACGTTTTTTGGTCGGGGGCCCGGGATTTGAACCCGGGGCCTCACGGTCCCGAACCGGCCTAATGTCGTGTCCGTCCGTATCCCAGCGGCTCCTCCAGTGTCCTCCTGTACTCAGCCGCCGACCTCGCCATATCCTTTCGTGTCCTCCTGTATCCGCTGGGTTCCGCGAATGCGTGACACGGCTGTGACCTCCATGGGGCTGGCGACTGAGCCTCATCCCCCGGAATAACCCGGCGTTCGGCGCCGTCGGAGATGGCCGCAGTTTCCGTAACGCGAACCGAATCGAGCTCAGGCGTTAAGCCCGCCGGCTACAGCCTCATTGCCGATCCCTTTCTACCGGCGATCCGGTTCGCTTAGCCGATTACGACCTCTGTCCCGACGCTTTCCGGGCGAGCGTTGTGGTTGACCATCCACTCGGCAGTCCGGGGGCCGCAGTACACGCTCACATTTGGAACGATCACCAGCAAACGACGAGCTGCCGAGATCACCCGGTTGGCCCAGCGCGACACACGCCTGTTTCCGGGAATGTGTGCCGCGGCTGTGCGCCGCCATGCCCGCGCCGAACCGCCCCGGACTCTCTAGTCGGCGTATCTTCCCATCCCGCCGCTCCACGTGGCTTCGCGACCGAATCAGTACTCGTCGTGGCGCCGCAGCATCACGGATTCGTCGTATCCCTTCGCGGTTCGCTCGAGCAGCTCCTGGTAAGTGAGCATGAAGCGCGCCCCGTACGGCTCTCGGTAGCCGGCCGACTGGTAGATCGTGCCGTCCTCCATTACGAACGCGCTCAAACCGGGCGCCTCACTGATGTAGCCGAGCAGGTCCGTGCCGCAGGCAGCGGCCATCTGGGCAATCTCCTTGTTAGCTGTCAACTGCTCTATCAGGTTGGGATCGAGGTCATCTTGCTGCCCTTTCGTGTACGAGACACCGAAGTCGTAGTTGAAGGTGCTGCCGAGAGAAGAGACGTAGTTGAGCTTCCAGCCCATCCGCTTCTTGTAGGCGGCGAGCTTTTCGAGCGGCGCGTGAGAGCAGACGACCATGGTGGCGTCGTGCTGGTTGAGATGAGGCATCGCCCCGTCGAGAGGATCGACCACGGAAGAGCACGCCGGACAACCTGCCGTCCATTCCGGGCCGAACATCATGTGATAGACCAGCAGCTGCGATCGACCCTCGAACAGGTCTGCGAGTGTCTTCTCGCCCGCCTGTGTGTCGAAGGTGTACACCTTGTCGAGGAGGACCCACGGCTGGTTCCTTCGCTCCCGACCGAGCTCTTCGCTCATGCGCCTGATCTCGTACTCGCGCTCGAGCAGTCTCGTCTGCACCTCCTGCCACTCCTTGCGCGTCGCCACCCGATGACTCGGTTGAGACCCCTTCATTTCCACGCCACCTCCGTTTGCCCGAAACATGTAACGGACCGTCGTCCTGAGAACATCATCCTGACGGCAGAGAGCTCCAGGATGGCTGGTTGTGTCTGACCCGGACGGTCGTCCCGTCGCACTCGCAAAGATGAACACTGCCTGAATGGTCGACTGTCACCGGTGCTCCACTCGGTCCATCACACCCGCTTTGAATCCGAAGCGCCTGAAACACCCGGAACTTGGCCGATGCCACCACTCACGGCGTTGAACGGGCGCAGAGTTGGCGCTGCAGCTGCCAGGCGGAGATGCAGGTGTCCCCCGTGGCGCGGCCGGACTTCCCAAAAAGAAGATTCGCATTTAGGTAGGGACCATCTGGACTGCCACGAGCACCGGTAGGGCAGCTGGTTCAACAGATGGAGTCAGTTCGACAGTTCGCTTCAGCTCCATGTGCCGGTTGATCCCGGGTGGCGTGCGTACCACCACCAAGTCCGATTGGCCGGACCTCGTTACCACAACTACAGGCGCACGTCTCGGACACCGAGGCGACAGGCCACCTACCCAGGGCATGCGGGTAACCACCGAGGCAATCTTCACGAGAAATTGCGGAGCCGACCCCAATCGGTTTGGATAGAGGCTTTGAGGGGGCAGAACGTGATGAGAGCGCCTTGTTCCAGCCCCATAACCTGGTAAGGGACGGTGAGATGGCCGATCAAAGTCGGTGAGTTGCACATCCACTCCACGTCAGACGGTCGGTAATCAATCATCAGGGCGTACGTCGGGCTCAGATCGCGCGGCAGCCAGTACCAGTCGCTGAGCTGCGGGCTGTAAGCCGCTGGCCGGCGGGCGGGATCGACGTACACCTGGAGCGCTCCCGGTAGTCCGTAGTAGGCCGAGATGATGACCGTGCTGCTGCGCTCGGACTCGGGCAGGCTCCCATAGATCGTCACGACCTGCTTTGCGACATCCGACCAGCCCACGCTGTCCGCAAAGACCTCGTTTACCGTGTCCAGCCGCGTGGCATGGATTCGATCAGGCGGCGTGATCGGGACCACGAGGAAAAAGAACACGACGAAATCCAGCACGCCCGCAACCATGGCAGCGATCGTCAGGGCTCTGCGGAACCTGGGGCGCCGGACGTTGGAAATCGCGATAAGCCCCTGAGCCACCACGACGGGAACCGTGCCCGCAGCGTAATAGGCCTTGCCGCCAAAGAGGAACAAGACAAGTGGGACGGCGCTGGCAATTCCAATTGGCCGCAGCACCGGACTGCGGAACACCGAAACCATCCCGATTAGCCACACCGGTATGAGGAAGAAGAAGTAGACACCGAACTGGATCAGGTAGACGAGCGGGCCGCCACCTGACCCTCCGTGGGTGGTGACGTACGTGAGCGTCGGAAAACCCTCGCCCACCTGCCACACGAGGTTCGGGGCCCAGATGAGAAGCGCGATCGCAGCTGCGATCCACGGATACCTCGTACGCAGCTCCGACCGCAATGCGGGAGTGAGCACGACCGCCACAGCGATGCCGGCTATGAAACCAATGATTGTGAACTTGACTTCGAGCCCTATCCCGAGCGTGATGCCGAGGTAGATCCAGTGCCGAGGACTGCGATCTAGCACGACACAGAGGAACCAATACATTGCGACCATCCAGGTGACCTGGTCGAAGGTCACGGTCTGAAACACCCAGTTCGACCCCAGCAGAAAAGGGGCCGCTGCGGCCGTGAGCAGCGCAATCGCCTGAAGCCCCAGCGAGCCACCCAATCGGCGGACATACAAACCAGACAGCGCCACGAGAAAACCGCCCAGCAGGGATGGGAGCAGCCGCAGCGTCCAGGGGCTGACGCCCAGCAGGCCGGTCTCCACTCGTGCCAGCAGCGGGACGATGGGAGGGAAGTCGACGTATCCGAACGCCGGATGGCGGCCTGAGTCGAGGTAGTAAAGCTCGTCGGTGTGGAAGCCGAGGGTCCTATTCGTGGCGAGGTGAATGGAGATAACGGCAGCAGCGGCCCCACCATAGGGGAGGCTGCTAACCGTGCTCACTTGCTGACGGCCGGGCGAGGTGGTCAAGCCGAACGACACCGACGGCAAAGGTACCGAGCCGACTTCATCGACGCTCGTGCAGCTCGAAGACAACTCGACCCTCGGCCGCTTCCACCGGATGGTTGAGATCGACCTGGTCGACGATGCGCCAGAACCAATAACCGAACGGAATGGATCGCGCGAGACTACCAAGGACGTCGCGAAAGAACACCACTCGCTGCGTCGCGTCCAGTTCGGTCGCGGTTACTTCCTCTGTCCGCCTGCCCCTGTTAATGGTCGCCCGACCGGCCGCACGCAGATTACGCACCCAATCGCCCTCGCCCCATGGGGACCAAACCCAACGCCTTCCAGAGACGTTGATGATCGCCAAAGCCGTGGTGTGAGGCAGGCCGCTCTTCCGGCCTCGAATGGTGACGAGTCTATTTGGGCCCAACGGAACGCCAGCGGCCAAAAAGAACTTGGTGACCGGGTTGAAGAACGGCATGAACCGTGGCAGCGTGGGTACACCAGCGCCGCTTCCCAGTGGACTGTTCATCTGCGTACTCCACGTGCGTCGATTCGCGCGGGGGTGACCGCGCTATTTCTGCGCACCTCAGAGATCGACATCCGGCTCCTCCTCAGGTCGATAGAACATGCGGGTGGCGGAGACCTTGCGGACGCAACACACGGGCTCGTGCGACTCAGTCCAGTAAGTGGTTGGCGCGTGATCGTATCCCCGCGTGGCGCTTCGTCCACCTGTCGGCTCCCTGGCCGGCCAGGTCGGCGTCGCGGGGCAGCTGACTACGGCTCGATGCATCTGTTCCCTATTCGTCGGTGAGGACAGCCGCGGCGGTCCTGCGGACACGCTCGGGGTCGCCGATTCCGTCGATTTCGACAATCTTGCCCTCGACCACAGTGAAGGCCATCACGAGAAACGGTCGTCCGCCGACGGTGACGACTACGCCTGCCACCCCGTTGACCAGCGCCGGTCGCAGCACGGCGGTCTGGCGGACGTGCTTACTGAAGCCACCACTGAGTGCCTGCCTGGCAACGGCCACTGCCCCTCGGATCAGGAACGAGGCGGCGGGACGCCCCGCGCCAGCGTCAGCTCGCAGGACAACGTCGGGATCGAGCAAAGCTACGAGGGCGTCGAAGTTGCCGGCGCGCGCCGCCTGGAAGAAGGCGTCGACCACCTGTCGTTGGCGAGCGAGATCAGCGTCAGGAGTCGGTATCTCCGCACCCTTGACACGTC
>WNEY01001004.1_pt1 | contig 19176 bp, 13 predicted proteins | sample 5400531 | NCBI WGS metagenome assembly WNEY01 (sample SAMN13153338, study PRJNA577476) | soil metagenome | isolation source: 200 cm saprolite under Douglas fir tree site 1 | place: USA:California | collected 2015-04-18
CGGGCCCTGGCGACCTGCGCGGCGGTGAGGCCGTTCGGCACCGTGATGAGCCAGCCGGCCGTGGTGATCGAGCCTTGCAGGCGGAGCGTGGCGATCGCGTGCTCCGTGATCACCGTGTTCGGCGCGGAGGTGCCGGACGGGAGCTGGCTGACCTCCTGGATCGAGGGGCTGGCGACGCAGGAGCGCGGCGGGCAGGGGTAGGTAGTACTGCTGCTGGTGCACGGCGGGCTTCTGGTGAGCTGCATTAGGCTCATCGTGGACAGGCCGGCACGCGACGTGAGGATGTCGGCGCCAGGGTTGACCTGCGACTGCGTGATGGCGAACGCGCTGAGCAGCTGCGGAGTGGCCACGTAGAGCGCGCCGGAGAAGGTCCGCCCGGCCGCGGCGTGTACCAGGCACGCGCTGGTCGACTCCAGCGTGACCATGCTGGTCGTGCCGAGGCTGACGGCGATCTCGTCCGCGACCTGCCGCGCTCTCGCCATGCTGACCGGCGCGGACGGCCCGCCGGACTTCTTGGCCGTGGCACCCCGGGCGCCACGGCCAAGAAGTGCGGCCTTATTGCCCGTGGCGCCCGGGGCGGAGGCGGGCGAGGGGTAAACGATGAGCTGGCTGGAGGTGAGGTTCGGGCCCACGTCGTCGAGGACGTTGCTAAACCGGGCGGCGCCGACCACGCAGATGATGGCCGCGATCAGCGTGCTGAGGCTGATCGCCGCCAGCGCCGGGCCGGATCGTGCCCGGTAGCGCGCGAGATCCCGCATGGCGAGCCGCACCGATATGGGTGACCACCGGCCGGCGGCAGCAAGGACCGCCGGGCAGGCCGAGGCCAGCACCACGATGGCCACGCCGAGCGCGAGGAGACCGAGGAGGACTTCGAGCTGGGCGTGCTGGCTGCCCTCCCCGCTGGCGGTGGCGGGGTCGACGGCTCCGGCGGCGCCCAGCAGGAGGACGGCTCCGGCGAGGAACCCGATGCCGACCGGGACCGCGAGGTGGTGGGTCTCCTTCGGCCCTGGCGGGCGGCCGGCCAGCGCTGCCACGATCGGGGTTCTGGCGATCGCCTTCGCCGGCCTGGAGGCGGCGAAGTAGGTCGCGATGATCGCAAGGGCCATGGAGATGCCGATGACCGTCCACGGTAGCTGGAGCACGCCCATCAGGTGGTGCGCGCTCTGCTCCGCGTGCGGGCGGTAGGCGAGCCAGGCGAGGAAGCCGAGCACGAAGCCGGCCACCGCGCCCACGATGCCGGTAGCGGCGCCGTTGGCCCGTACGACGAGCCTGATATGCCGCTGCGTCGCGCCCTGGGCGGCGAGCATGCCGATCGCCCTCAGCCTGCGCTGCGCCAGAACCGTGAAGCCGCCGATGCCGACGAGCGCGATCAGCAGCATGCCGAGGACGGCGGCCGCGATCGAGATCGTCTCGGGGTTGATCACGTTAGTGTTCGCCACCGTCTGCGCGGTGGTGACCTTCAGGCCCGTGGTCGCGTGGATGCTCGACGTGGTCTGGGCCGGAGCGTTGAACAGGACCGTGACGTTGTCAGGGGTGGTGACCTGGCCAGGAATGACCAGGGCAAACTCCTCGAGCAGGCTCAGCGGGTTCTGGACGATCCCGGTCACTTTCCAGGTCTTGCCGGCGACGGTCCATTTGCCGCCGATACTGAGCCTGAAGTCGGCAGCGACGCCGCTGGTCACCGCGATCTGGTCCGCAGTGGCCGGGTAATGGCCGCTGACCAGGGACAGCATCGGACCGCCGAACGGCCCGTGCGGATCCTGTGCCCTCAGTTCGAACGTGTTGCGGGTGCCGGGGATCTGCGCGTTCTCGTTCTCGATGACATCCGCCCTGCCATAGCGGCTTTCGAGGCCTTTGATCTCGGCGTTGATCTTCGCGGATGGGCCGGTGAGCAAGGCGGCGTCCTGCGCGGTGCCGAGCACCCCGGCTATCGGGGCCGGGGCGTCGGCCGCGACCGCCGAGGCGACGACGGTGGCGCCGACCGCGACTGTGATCAGGGCGAGGATGAGGAACTGCTGCCGCCATTCGCGGCGCAGCAGGCGCAGCGCCCAGCGGATGACGGCGCGGCGGGCGGGCACGCCGCTACCCAGGCCGCCACCGCCGCGGCCGGCGGCCGGTCCAGGCCGCTCAAGAACAGGAGCGGCGCTCACTTCTCCGCCTCCGAGGTGAGTGGCGACTCAGGCCGCCTCGCGGGGGCAGCCTGGTCGGTCACGCGCCCGTCCCGCAGAAACATCACGCGGTCCGCCCACGACGCCAGATGCGGGTCATGGGTTACCACGACCACGGCCATCCCAGCCATTTTGCACGCGTCATGCAGCAACTGCATCACGGCCTCCCCGTTGACCCAGTCCAGCGCGCCGGACGGCTCGTCGGCAAGCAGCAGCTTCCGCGCGCCCACCATCGCGCGGGCGATCGCGGCTCGCTGCCGTTGGCCGCCGGACAGCTGGTCGGGATAGTGCGACGCGCGCCCGCCGAGCCCGAGCCGGTCCAGCGACTTCAGCGCCACCACCCGGGCCTTACGGGCGGGCGTGCCGTCAAGCTCGAGCGGCAGCGCCACGTTCTCCGCCGCGGTCAGGCCGGGCAGCAGGTTGAAATCCTGGAAGACGTAGCCGATGGTGCGGCGGCGCAGCCGCGCCTTGGCGGCGTGGGACATCGCGCCGACGGGCTGCCCGCCGACCAGGACCTGTCCGCTACTGGGCTCCTCCAGGGTGCCGGCGATGGTCAGCAGAGTGCTCTTACCGGAGCCGCTCGGCCCCATGACCGCCACCATCTCGCCCTGGCCGACCGACAGACTGACCTCGTGCAGCGCATTCACCAAGGCGCTGCCCTCGCCGTATGACCTGGATACGTCTCGTAGTTCCAGCAAGCTCATCGTGGTGTCCTCGCTTGTCGCCGGTGCCCTGGCAGCGGCGCTTGTGCCTGATCCGGCGGGCCCGGGCAAGGCGCCGTGCACAGCTACCCTCATGCATACGCCACGGTGCATCACACGGATATCACGCGCGGCGCCGTTCCCGGGCGGGCCCGGCGCCAGCCGCCGTGCGAAGGGCCAGGTCGCGTGCTGGCGGCTGGGGCAGCCGGGCCGCGTTATGTGATGTTGGTGTGATGTCTGGCAAGACATCATGGAACTATGCGGGCGCTGGTGGCCGAGGATCAGGCCGAGCTGGCCGGCTGTGCCGACACGACGAGCCCCGCCCGGAGCGCGGCGAGGTGCCTGCCGCTCGATGTAATTACGGGGATCGCGCCGCCGCCCGGCGGACGGCATGCACCCAAGCTGAGCTATGCGCGACATTCCCGTCGACAGTACGCGTCCTGCGCGATTAAGGTAGGCGATCGTCAGCCGCCCCTAGTTACCTGCGTGTCACCGCGCCAGGTGGGCTATTGGGCATGCCAGATTGATGAACGCCGTTCTTCGTGGCTGCCGGTCATTGACTGACGTTCCGGAGCGTCCCGGCAGCCGTCTGCCGACCATGGATGTCCCGCACGGCGGTCACCATCGTGTCTTGTTCCGACGTGGCGCTGACCATCATGCCCTGGTAGTCGAACAGCGGCGAGGTCAGCCGGTAGTCGAAGCGCAGGCACCCGTCGTGCTGGTCGCCGCGGTATCCAGCCGCGCGGGCTGCTTCGGCCATGGCGAGCGCCTGCAGCGGCCCGTGAGTGAGCAGCCCTGGGTAGCCTTCCACGTGCCTGGCGTAGTCGCGATCGTAGTGGATGCGGTGCGCGTTGTATGTGAGCGCCGAGAAGCGAAAGAGCAAGGTCGGCGAGACTTCAATCGCCCACTCGCCGTCAGCAGGCCGGACTGCCGGGCCTTCCTCCGAGGGAGCCGGCGGTTGCCCGGCAGGAAAGGCAGCTTCTCGGTAGACGATATTCTGCTGCTCGTCGATGACGACATGGTCGCGCTGGAAGATCTGGTGTTCCACCATGATGAAGGTCAGCGGCCCGGATCTGCCCTGTTTTTCCTGGACGGAGAGCACGCGGCTGCGTTTGGTAGCCAGGTCACCGCACCTGAGCGGCCCGCTGGCGCGGACGCGACCGCCGGCCCACATCCTGCGCCGTCCTAGTCCAGGGAAAGCACCGATCGTTCCGCGCAGCGGGTGCCCGTCCGGGCCAAGCTCGGCTTGCGTGGGCCGGTCGAGCAGGTAGACCCAATGCCATAGAAACGGCAGTCCCTCGCCGCGCGCGAGGTCCGGTACGCCCACGCCCAGCAGCCCTCCGAGCGCGTGAGCCGGCTCCGGCAGCAGCATCTCCGTGCGCTCGCTGATCTTGTTCATCCCCGCAGCTCCTCCCCAGGGACAGCTCCCCGCTTTTCGTGAGGGAGATCCAGCGGGATGGCATTCTCATGCTCCTTTCCCGCCAAGCTAGTTACTAGTGCAGCCGCTCATTAATCCCTGACCGGTTCCTGGTTACGTTGTGTGGTTGTGCTGCCTGGACCCTGCAGGCCCGGGGTCTGTCCGGGCGGGTGTTCTCGCTGGGGTGGCGCTGGAGGTGGCGGGCGTGCTCGGCGTCGGCGTCGTACCTCCAGTTCCAGCGGTGGGCGGTCTTGTTGTAGCCGATGGTGAACTCGGTGATCTGGGCTTCGAGGTCTTGCTGGGAGGTGAAGTCGCCGCGGCGGAGCAGTTTCCTGGTCAGGATGCTGAACCATTGCCCGGCCATGTTCAGCCACGAGGCGTGCTTCGGGGTGTAAGTGACCGGGAACCGCCGGCGGGCGGCGATCCAGGCGCGGGTGGCCTTGGAGGTATGGGACGACCCGTTGTCCATGATCAGGTGTATCCGCAGGCCAGGAGTGATGTGCTGGTCGAGCATGGCGAGGAACTTCATGAATGTGCCGGAGTCGTTGCGGCGGATCCGCCCGGCGATGACCTCCCCGGTGGCGACGTTCAGGGCGGCGATGATGGAGACGGTCCCGTGGCGGACGTACTCGAACTCCCGGCGGGCGTCCCGCCAGGCGCGTCCGGGGCTGTCCGGGCGGGTGCGTGATTTCGCCTGGATGCCGGTCTTCTCGTCGATGCTGATCAGGACGGTGCCGGGCGGCGGGTTCAGGTAGAGGCGGCAGACAGCGCCGGCCTTCGCCCAGAACGAGGGGTCGCCGGCGCGGTTGAGCCAGCCGCGGACCTTGTGCGGGCGGACGTGCGCGTCGGCTAGCACCCGGCCGGCGGTCGCGCGGGAGACGCGCAGGCCGCGCTCGCCCAGGTGGCGGGCGATGGCGGCCTGCGACCAGCAGGTTTCCCCGTCGGGCGGGACCGAGGTCGCGACCGCGACGACCGCGAGCCGCTGGCTGGGCCCGTGGTTCTCCGGCCTGCCCGTTCTCGGCTTGGCGGAGATGCCCCGGATCCCGTTCACGGCGAACCGGCCGCGCCACTGCCGGACTACCCGGACGCTGCAGCCCAGGTCACGGGCGATCGCCGCGTTACTGTCGCCTGCGCCGGCGGCCAGGGCGATCCTCGCGCGCAGCACCAGCCGCTGCGGACTGGTGCCCGATGCGATGATCCGCTTCAGTTTCCGCTCGCGCTTGGCTGTCATCCGCACCGGCACCGCCAGCGGCCCCGGCCTGCGCTTCTCCCCCTCGGGCGCCATCGCCATCGTTGTCATGGACACGGAAGAATGCACCACAACCAGCGCAGGGCCATGGAAATCGCCCGGCGTGTCGCCAGAGCCGCCCCAGCAGGCGACACTGGGGGCATGCCGGTAGCGCCCAAGCGCCTGAAGGAACTGGCCGGGGACACCGTCGACCACCACGCCTCCCTCACCCACCCCAGCATGCGGATGCAGGAGATCACCATCCGCTGGAAAGGCTCCTTCGGCTACATGGACGCATGGGCCGGCGACGGCGACGACAACGACGAGCGGAACCCGCTGTGCCGCATCGAGTACCTCGGCGACGACAACTGGGCATTCGCCCTCTACGACCCCGCCACCGAGACCTACGAAGACACGATCTTCGGCAACGGCCATTACACGGGCACCCCCAGCGACGCCTACGACACCGCCGCCATCGTCCACCTCACCGAATACCAGCACGAACAGTAACCGGCGAGGCCGCCAGGAACCAGTCAGGGATTAATGAGCGGCTGCACTAGTGAGCGGGCGGGGAGGCGGGTTACGCTGAGCGCCGCGGGTCCAGTCCTCAGCAAAGGCAAAGGGGTGCGCAATTAGATTTCGCTGACGTCGGGTTCGCGCATGAGCGATTTAAATGGATCATGGAGGCGTCGGATGGCGGTGCAGGCGGAGCGGGCCGAGCGGGCCGAGCGGGCCGAGCGGGCCGAGCAGGAAGTTCTCAGTTTCCAGGCGGAGGCGGTGCAGGTCCTGGATCTGGTGGTCCATTCGCTGTACAGCAATAAAGAGATTTTCCTGCGCGAGCTGATCTCGAATGCGTCGGATGCGATCGACCGGCTGCGGCTTGAGTTGCTGTCGCGTGCGGAAATTCCGGAGGCGGAGGGGCCGCTGCGGATCCGGGTCGGCTACAACAAGGATGCCGGCACGGTCACTGTCGCCGACAACGGCATCGGCATGAGCCGGGATGAGGTGATCGCGAACATCGGCACGATCGCCAAGTCCGGAACCCGCGAGTTCCTGCGGTCGCTGACCGGCGACCAGCGCCGGGACGCGGCCATGATCGGCCAGTTCGGGGTGGGTTTCTACTCGTCGTTCATCGTCGCGGAGCGGGTGGTGCTGACCACCCGGCGGGCAGGCATGGAGCCGGGTGAAGGAGTGCGCTGGGAATCGGACGGCACAGGCGAGTACACGCTGGAAACGGCCGGGCGGCCCGACCGGGGCACCACGATCGTGCTGCACCTGCGCGACGGCGAGGACGACCTGCTGAACGGGTGGCGGCTGCGGTCGATCATCGAGAAATACTCCGACCACATCAGCGTGCCGATCCTGATGCCCGGCGAGCCCGAAGATAAGGCCGAGGAGGAAGAGGGCACGCCGAAACCAGAGGTGACGGTCAACCGGGCGTCGGCGCTGTGGACGCGCCCGAAGCGCGAACTCACCGACAAGGACTACAGCGACTTCTATCAGCACGTCGCCGGGGAGTTCACCGATCCGCTCGCCTGGGTGCACGCCAAGGTCGAGGGGATCTACGAGTACACGCTGCTGCTGTTCATCCCGTCCCGCGCGCCGTATGACCTGTGGGTGACCGAAGCCCGCCGCGGGGTGCGGCTGCACGTGCAGCGAGTGTTCATCATGGAGGACACCGGGCAGATCCTGCCGAAGTACCTGCGGTTCATCCGCGGCGTCATCGACTCCTGCGACCTGCCGCTGAACGTCTCCCGGGAGATCCTGCAGAGCAGCCGCGCGGTGGACAACATCCGCGTCAACGCGGTGAAGAAGGTACTGCGGCGGCTCGCCGAGCTCGCCGAGGGCGAGCCCGAGACGTACGCGACCTTCTGGAAGGAGTTCGGCATGACCCTCAAGGAGGGCATCGCCGACGACTACTCCAACCGGGACGAGATCGCCAGGCTGCTGCGGTTCAGCTCCACCAAATCCGCCACCGACGACCCGGACACCTCGCTGGCCGGCTACGTCGCGCGGATGAAGGAAGGCCAGGACAACATCTACTACCTGCTGGCACCCTCGCCCGCCGCGGCCAGGTCCAGCCCGCACCTGGAGGCATTCCGCACCAAGGGCGTCGAGGTGCTGCTGCTCAGCGAGGGCGTCGACAACTGGGTAGTGTCCAGCCTGCGCGAGTTCGACGGCAAGAAGCTGCAGTCCGTCGCCCAGGGCGACGGCGACCTGGGCGCACTGGCCGATGAGGAAGAAAAGCAAGCCAAAGAGCACGCCGACGCCGAGTACGCCGGGCTGCTCGGCAAACTGAAGGCCTACCTGGCCGGGCAGGCCTGGGACGTGCGACTGTCCACCCGCCTGACCACCTCCCCGGCCTGCATCGTCAGCAACGAACCGGAAATCGACATCAACCTCATGCAGCGGCTGCGCGGAACCGGCCTGCCGCGTCAGGCCGTGCTTGAGCTCAACCCGAAGCATCCCCTCATTCAGCGGCTCAACCGCAGGCAGGACGGCAAGCACATCGGCGAATGGGCGCAGGTCCTGTTCAACCAGGCAGTACTCACCCTCGGCGCCCGGATCACCGACCCCACCACATTCGTCCAGCGGCTCAACAGCCTGCTGGAGGCCCTCACCGAAGAGGAAGCCGCAGAAACCGGAGACGGTGGGGAGGCCGGCTGAGCACAAACCCGCCAGCTCGGCTGTTTGCCGTCAGCGACCTGCACGTCACCTTCCCGGCGAACCGCGAATTCATCGCGAACCTCCCGGCGTTCTCTCACGACTGGCTGCTGGTCGCCGGGGACGTGGCTGAAAAGGCGGCCGACATCGAGTGGGCGCTGCGCGCGCTGAGCGCGCGATTCGCAACCGTGGTCTGGGTTCCCGGCAACCATGAGCTGTGGTCGCTCAGCACGGATCCGGTCCGGTTGCGGGGCGAAGCCCGGTACCGGTACCTGGTGACGATGTGCCGCAGAGTCGGCGTGATCACGCCGGAGGATCCATTCCCGGTATGGCGGGGCGCTGACGGACCGGTGGTAATCGTGCCGCTGTTCGTGCTGTACGACTACAGCTTTCGCCCTGATGGCACGACCACGAAGGACGAGGCGCTCGCCCTTGCATATGAAACAGGCATCGTATGCTCCGACGAAGCCGTGCTCCACCCGGACCCGTACCCGAGCCGGGACGCCTGGTGCCGCGCACGCCTCAAGGTAACCGAGCGACGGCTGGCAAAACTTCCCCGGGGAACCCCGACCTTGCTGCTCAGCCATTTCCCGTTGACCCGCGAACCAACACGGGTCTTGAAGTACCCGGAGTTCGCGCAATGGTGCGGCACCGAAGGCACAGCGGACTGGCATGTGCGATTCGGCGCGCAGGTCGTCGTCTACGGGCACCTTCATATCCCGGGTACGACCTGGCAGGACGGCGTCCGGTTCGAAGAAGTCTCGCTCGGCTATCCGGAAGAACTGGATCTTAATCCGGAACGGCCACGCACGCTACGGCAGATTCTCCCGGCCGCACCCGTACATTATGCAGCGGGGGGTTCAGCCACCAGCTCATAAGCGGAAACCACCTCGGGCTGGAACCACGGTCGCGGTCACCAAGAGCCCTTGATCGGCGAGCCAGCGGCCGCTCAGCTGGGTTAGCCGTGACCCATTGACAAGCGGACCATGCACGAGCAGGCGCGCGGCGAACGTGCCGCCGTGCGGATCGATGACGATGTCCGCCGACTCGAAGGCCAACCAGCGCCGGGCTAGCGGAAACCAGGTCTTGTAGACAGATTCCTTCGCGCTGAAAAGCAATCGATCCCAGGAGATACCGGGCATCCCAGCGGCGAGCTCGTCAAGCCGGACGCGCTCCTCGTCAAGAGCGATCAACTCAAGCATGCCATGGTCCGGAAGGGCCTCGTTAGGCTCCGCATCCACTCCCAGCGATGCGACATCCCTGGTCAAACCCACCGCAGCCGCGCGGTACCCGGCGCAGTGCGTGATGCTGCCGGTTACCCCGTCCGGCCATTGCGGGGCACCCCGGGGCCCGGGCAGTACAGCGACCTCCGGCTGACCCAGTCGAGCCAGTGCCGCCCGGGCGCAGGCGCGAGCAGTGGCGAATTCCCTCCGCCGGCTTTCCGTGGCTCGCGCGAGGACAAGGCGTTCTTGCGGAAAGAGTTCGGCATTGGGATCGTCTCCGAATGACTCAGCTGCAGTAACCTGTGAAGGTAGAATCCGCTCTATCATCCGACCGCCGTATGGACGCTTTTTCCGCAGGTCGAGCAGGCGCTCCGGCACCCGCGCTCGGCCATCGGCAGCAAGTCGTAACATCAATCAATATTGCGAGATTTATCGACCAGATGGTAACGACGCATCTCCTTGAAAGGGCATCGGAGGGCGGCTGCGATTCGATAGTAGCAACTAGTCCTATCATCTGAATTTGTTCAACTGCCGGTTGTCACCGGTTGGACCAACAAGATTCACGGCAAACTATGCGCGCGGCTGCTGAAATTGTTTCACTTGCTGCGGGTCGCCAAGCTGAATGAGATGCAGCAGATCGAATATAGGGCGCGGGCCTCCTCGCCGGTCTCTGGCGGCATTGTGGAGCCGCTACACCTGCCTTGCCTGAACGATCGCTTCCGGAATGCGATCCTGCGCCTGCAGGACATGGACGCGGCTGAGACCCGCCAGCGCACGAAGTCGCCTGTCGCTGAGATGCCCGGCCAGAATGATGGCCTCATCCAGATGATGACCGGCGCTGACGATATCGCCGAGCAAAAACATCAGCCAGCCGAGATGCTGGCGGGCCGTCGCCAGTCCGGCGAAATCACCCAGCCTGGCGGCGACCGCCAGCGCGGATTCCTGGGCCGCCGCAAGCCTTTGCCGGCGCGCTTCGTCCTGGAAATACCACCCGGCGACCCAGGGTAGCTCCCAGGCGTACGGAGCGTAGCCGCCCTCGGCGGCCTGGCCGATCATGGCAAGCAGGACATGCTGCTCATTCTCAAACCACTCAGCCGCTTGTGCAGGCCCTCCGATTTGCTCAAGCATGACACCTGGCCGTGGCCGGGTCCGCGTAATCTCGGTGTCGTAGGGGCAAAAGAAACCCGATGCCACTCTGGCAGCGTGCAGGTAATGGTCGAGCACGCGGCGCACGGCATCATCCCGTTCGGCTTCGCTCTCGCGGGCCATGGCTTGCTCCACAGCGTAAGAGCGCAGCAGATCATGACAGATGTAGCGACCGGGGGCGTACTCGGTGAGCAGATGCTCGTCGCACAACTCTGCCAGCGCTAGGTTCGCCTGCTCTCGTGGCAGCCCTGCGAGGCTGGCGGCCGCCGAGCCCGTGATGTCCGGTCCTGGGTGAATTCCCAGCAGGCGGAACATCCGCGATGCGCGATCCCCCAGCTTTGCCCGCGACCAGGAGAAAACCATCCTGGCGCTGGTGGCCGACTCCCCCGTTTCCAGTACGTCTAGCCGCCTCCGCGCGTCCCGCATCTCGGCCGCGAGCGCAGGTAGCGGCGGGCCGGGATACGCTACGGCGCGGGCGGCGACGTCGCACAGGGCCAGCGGCAGGCCACCGCACAGCGCAATCAGTTCGCTGACCGCCACAGGCTCGGCCATCGCCCGTCCGCCACCCAGATTCAAGGCCAGCAGGTTGCACGATTCCTCGTTTGTCAGCACGCCGGGGGTGATCAGGTGCGCGCCCTCCGCGGCCGCTAGGCCGATGAGCCGGTTCCTGCTGGTGACCAGCACCAGGCATCCCGGCGATCCCGGCAGCAATGGACGGACCTGTTCCGCGTCCTGAGCGTTGTCCAGCACGATCAGCATGCGCCAGTTAGCCAGCAGACTGCGGTACAAGGCAGCCTGCCCATCGGTGTCCGCGGGAATCCGCGCGGGTGGCACGCCGAGCGCGGTCAGGAAGCCGCGCACAGCGTCGGTCGGCATGACCGGCGCACCAGACGGGCAGGAACCACGCAGGTTCACGAACAATTGCCCATCAGGAAACCGGTCGGCGACCTGATGTGCCCAGTTCACAGCCAGCGCGGTCTTCCCGATCCCGGCCATCCCGGTCAGCGCGGCGATGACCACACCCCTGGCTTCCCCAAGGTCGTGTTCCACCAACGCGGAGAGCATCGCCATCTCAGCACGGCGGCCGGTGAACCATCGTGCTGCAGCGGGAAGCTGCCTCGGCACCACGTGCAATGTAGCGGGAAGCGCTGGCGGTCGAGCAGGCGCGCGCCGGCGCTTCCCTGCGCAGATCTCCTGCCGCAGCACTCGCACGTAGGCCTCGGCGAGCTCTTCGCCTGGATAAAGCCCTAGCTCACGGTCGAGGCGTGACCGCACGTCTTCGTGGACGCGTATAGCGGCCGCCTGCTGTCCGGAACCTGCGAGCGCGATCATCAGGCGGGCATGCGCCCGTTCGTTGAGCGGCTCAGCGTCGGCAAGCGCCTGCAGTCGTGGTATCACCCGGTCGTGCTGACCCAGTGCGCAGGCGACCTCGGCATACCGCAACAGCACGCCGGCTAGCTCCTGTCTCAGCGCGGTGACGCAAGGGTGGCCGCAAAGTACGTCCACGTCGGCGAGCGGCTCACCGCGCCACAGGCCCATCGCATGTTCATAGCACTCGACGGCGATCGCATAATCACCGCCTGCCCGCGCCGCGGCGGCACGTGCTGCAAGATCCCTGAAGATCAGCAAATCCACTTCTTTGCAAGAAAGGCTCAACCGGTAGGCGCCCCTGACCGAGTCGATCACCTCATTGCCCCCGAAGCGATTATGAGAATTCAGGAGCTTGCGAATCCTGCTCACATGTGCCTGTACGAGGCCTGCGGCTGTGCGGGGTGGCGAATCTCCCCACAGCACGTCGACGATCATGTCCCGGCGCACCAGTACGCCGGGGTCCATCAGGAGCAGCCCGAGCACCGCCCGCCGCGCGGGAGGCCCAAGGGACAGCGGTGTCCCGTCCCCCCACGCCTCAAGCGGGCCAAGTACTGACAGCCATAGTCCCGCACCGCGTCTGGACGAGTGCGCCGCCCGCGCGAACCCGGAGTCGTCCTGCGGAGGCCGCGATGACGGCACCGCACCGGGGAGTTGCCACGGCAGCACAGCGGCACGGGTAAGACGGCCGGTCTGGTCAGGGTCAAGTCCGAGAGCACCGACCAGCGCGGCCAGCGAGTTGGGTCGCGGCCGACGTCGGCGAGATTGCTCGAAGTCGCGCAACGCGGCAACGCTGAGCCCTGCCTTTGCCGCAAGTTCGCGTTGGGTAAGTCCCGCCTCGCGACGGTACGTACGTACTAAAAATCCGAACCCGGAGTCCGGATTACCATCCCCGTGCCCCATTAGTCCCCGCAGTGTATTTTAGGACATTGAGGTAGAAGCACTGATAATTCAATTGATCATAACAATTTTCAGCCGCAGCGTACAGACCGTTTCCAGAGTTCCCTGACAGGTTAACCGACCAGTAACTGACCAGGTCGATCGTCCGGCGATCCGGAGCGCGCGTCAGAGCTTTCCATCGTGACAACAGAGAACCTCACATCACGCTAAATAAAAGCTACGAGATAGCAACAATTCCTGCGCTACGGCAGCCAGCCAGGTACGGCAATCCGGCGTCAGCGGACCACCAGCACCATCTGGTTGGGTCAGCTAGCGACGGTGTTTCCGGACCATGACGAAGGAAGCTGCCCGTGGAACAGCCAGGTGCTCGCACGTCCCAGCAGCTATGCAGCATGGCGTCCTCCCGCCCGGGCGCCGACATCCCGGTGACGCATGCTACCGGTGTCGCCGCCGCGGCGGTGGCCGTTCCCGTGCTCGCACTTCGCCCGGCTGACTCACCGCGGCTCAACGGTGAGGACAAGGGGCACATCGCGCGGCTCACCGAGTTGGAGACGCCGCTCCCGCCGATCCTGGTGGACAAGCGGACCATGCGGGTGATCGACGGGATGCACCGCCTGATGGCTGCGTCCTTGCAGGGACAAGAGGCCATCAATGTCATATTCTTCGACGGAAGCGAGGCGGACGTCTTCCTCCGTGCGGTCCAGGAGAACGTCGCCCACGGCCTGCCGCTGTCCCAGGCCGATCGCCGCGCCGCGGCAGACCGGATCATCGCGTCGCATCCGCACATGTCTGACCGGGCGATCGGCCATTCGGTTGGCTTGGCCGCGAAGACCGTGGCGGCCATCAGGAGAAGTTCAAGCGAAGAAATACCGCAGTCAAACGCGCGCGTCGGCAGGGACGGCAAGGTCCGCCCGCTGGACAGCGGTGCAGGCCGACGTCGGGCTGCGGAGCTCCTGACGCAGCAGCCGGGCACATCGTTGCGCGATGTGGCACGCGTCGCGGGCATATCCCCGGCGACGGTTCTGGACGTGCGCAAGCGCCTGGAACGCGGCGAGTCACCCGTGCCGAAGAAGCCCGTCGCGAATGCTGCCCGCAAAGGTGCCAGCGGTAACGGCGCGGAGGCTGACACGCAGAGCGATGGAGCCTCCGTCGGGGCCATTCGTTTCAGTTCGCGGGCAGCGGCACCGCCAGACCCGGCCGCCACGGTGGAAAGGCTGCTCCGTGACCCGTCGCTGCGCAACACCGAGGTCGGCAAGGGAATGCTGCGGCTGCTGCACGTCAACGCGGTCGGCGCGGAGCAGCTGCCGGCCGTGGCGGCGGCCGTGCCCCCGCATTGCGTGGGCATCGTCGTGCAGCTTGCTCGCCAGTACGCGATGATGTGGCAGGACTTCGCTCTGGAACTGGACGGGCGGGCCCGAATCATCGACCCGTCAGCGGCCACGCGCTGAATCGCCGATAGACGAAGGCGACCGATACTCCTGCTGGCTCTCGCCAGGCCGAAGACCGCAATCACGCTCCCTGGTTAAGGCAACTGGCCGCCGTGGCCGCGCGGTTTATCAGGTCGCCGTACCAGTCCGCGGCTACCGCCCAGCAGTGCAAGACGCATCCCACAGCGAAGGCCAGCTCGAGCTGACGGATACGGCCGTTGAAGCGCTGAGCATCCCGGTGTAATTCAGCCAGCAAATCAGCAGCGGGCACTGGATGTCCCAGTGCTCGCATCGAGAGATCCAGCTCGGCGTCAGTCCCGGCGTCGAACAACTCTGTCTGCATATACAGCAGCCGCGCGCCGGCGCCCGCAGCGAGCTCGCAAAAGTCCGCGGCGCTCAAGTCATCGCTGCCCAGCAGCACCAGCTGGCAAGAACCTGCTGTCGACACCGGTGTCGCTGGCACGACCCGGAGATTCCAGCTGGATGCAAGCTGCTGGAACTGCTCTGCGAGCTGGTCGATGTCGATGGCAGCGGCTGGCTCGCGGGCCAGTTCCCTCGGCTGGGCAGCTTCTTCCTGTTCCATTGTGTAGATGGCTCCTCTCCAGGGTCGTCCTCGAACCGCTCCGCGGCCCGTCGCCGATCACCGATTTCCTCGGGCATCGACCCTTTGTCGGCGAAGCCGACCTGATCACCCAGGCCGCCGCTGACGCCACCTTCATCCGACATCCAACCGCTGCGCTGTCCTCGACGTCGCCGACTGATTTCCGGGTCAATCGCCGGGCACGCCGACGCCGTAGGTCCCGGTGTCGGCGATGACCCGTCCGTCGAGCATCTCGACACTGCGCGGTATCCGTGCCGCCAACCCACGGTCATGGGTAATTACGACGATGGTCGCGCCCATGTCGTTGAGGTTCCGCAGCAAACCGAAGATGGCGTCGGCCGCCGCACTGTCGAGATTTCCGGTTGGCTCGTCGGCCAGCACGATGGCCGGGTCGCCGACCAGGGCACGGGCGATCGCCACCCGCTGCCGCTCGCCACCAGACATTTCCGGCGGCCGGTGCCCGGCCCGGTGCGCGAGCCCGACCTTGGCCAACGCATCGGCGGCGGCCGCGTTCCGCACCTTGCGGGCGGCCCCGGAGTACAACAACCCGTCGGCCACGTTGTCCAGCGCAGTGGCGTGCTCGGCCAGGAAGAACTGCTGGAACACGAACCCGATCCGGGTGGCCCGCAATTCGGCCAGTTCCTGGTCGGTCATCCGCGCGGTATCGGCGCCAGCGATCCGGACGCTTCCGGATGTGGGCCGGTCCAGGGTGCCCATCACGTGCAGGAGGGTGGATTTGCCAGAACCCGAAGGGCCAACGACCGCCACTAGTTCGCCCTGGCGGACCTGGAAGGTCACGCCGGCGAGCGCGACCACCGGGGACAACCCAGGGTAGATCTTGCTGACCGCCTGCAGTTCCAGCGCGGGCTCGCGGGCCGGGGCCGCGAGCCCGCGAGCGGCGTTCTCGGTGCGAGGGCCGGTCATGACGCGGGCACCACGACGCGCTGGCCGGCGGCCAGGCCCTCGCCGGTAACCTGCACCAGCCCGGCAGAGTCGTCGAACAGGCCGGTTGTGACCGGAAGAAGGCGCCGGGAGCCACGGGCTCCGACGACCTCGACGGCGTACCCGCCGGGTTGCGACACCAGTGCGTTCACCGGCACCGCGAGCGCGTTGCTCACGCCCTGGTCGACGATGGCCACGGTCACCGGTGCCTGATCGAGCGTGCCGGTCGCACCCGGCTTGGAGAGCCTCACATCCACCGCGACGGTCGATCCCGAGGAGGTGGGGACCGCCACCGACGCGATGGAGCTGACCCGGCCCGCGGTGGTCTGATTGTTGGGCAAGGTGACAATCACGTGGTCACCGACATGGACCGCCGACTCCATCGTGGCGTCGAGGGCGATCGTGACATGCCGGTCGGTCGAGCTGGCTTCGAGGATCGGCGCACCGGTCGGCGCTGCCGCTCCGTAAGTCCCCATGACTTTTGTAATTCGAATCGTCTTGGCGCGCAGGAAGACCACCTGCCCCAGGGTCAGTTCCCCGGTCTGTGCCTGCCCCAGCGCCGCCTGGAGTTTCTCTACCGCTATCTGGGTGACCAAGTTGAAGTAGTCCGAATTCGGATCCAAGTTAGCACGCGACGCATAACCGAGCGCGACCAAGTCGGCGTTCAACTGCTGAACGTCCTGGCCCGTCATCGTAACCGACAGCGTCCGGTACGCCGGAACTTTCGCGCCATACAGGAAGATAATTGGGATATCAGCGATCTTGTACAGAACGTGCCCTTGACTGATCACATCACCCAAGCCCGGCATCCCCGTGATGATGCCACTGGTCTGATTGATCACGCCGTAGCTGCCCTGATAGCCGAGAGTTCCATTCACCGACGTTCGTGCGAAGAGCGTCTGCCGCGTCACCAGGGCGCTCGAGGTCGGCGCACCGCTGTCCGGCGAGGGTGGATTCGCCAACCCCGAACCGCCGAGGACACCAGAAGCCACTAGGCCGCCGCCCGTCCCTGCGATCGCGACCAACACCACCCCGCCGATGACAACGACGCGTCGCCGACGGCGCAGCCGAGGGCGCAGCCGTCCGGGCGGCGCGGGGGCAAAGCTCACCCGCTCCTCTACCGCATCGGTGCCCATAACCCAGCGCCTCCCAGGGTGATCTCAAGGATTGCTTTCATGTCAGCAGATTAGAGAAATGGCCCCGGGCCGGCGTCACGGAGAGGAGCCATCTTCGCCGCCACTGGCATGGGGGATGGCGCCTGCCGGTCGTCCCTCGCGCGGGGGACTGGCATATCCCCCGTGCGAGGGACTCGCTCAGGAGCGAGACCGTGTCCGTTCGCGTGGTGTATGAGAAACCACCTCGCGACCTGTTCTTATTTAAGCAAGACCTGCCTCAATTATCAATTCGATAACGCTGGTAACTCCTGTCTCGGTGGCTTCCCCGCATCCGTGGCAGGCTAACGGGAGCGATGCGTCTTGCGCAGGAGTTCGTACGTTGTCGGCAGTGTATTCACCAGTTCATGCTGCTGCTGCCTGACCTTGACGAAAAGCTCTTCAGCGCGCTTCACCGACTCCGGCCGATGACCGAGCACCGGCGGCGCGGCATCCGGCACGAACCCCAAGCCAGCGAGAATGCAGTAGTAACTGCCGTTCGTCCAGAAATTTCGGAACTCCGCCTCGAAGTTTCCGTAGTAGGTCTCGACATTCGTCACCGGCTGGTTGACAGGTATGCCCGCCTTGTACATCTCGATCTTCTCCGCGATGTTATCTGAAAGACGCAGGTCCTTGTTCGCCTTCCAGAAGGGCGTGTCGGTACGCGGCGAGAAATAGAAATGTATCTGTATGAAATCTCGCGAATCATCGAACATCGTCTCGATCTCGCGATTGAAATTATCGGTCAGGGCAGGATTGAACCGCTTGTCTGGGAAATTCTTCGCCAGGTGATAGAGCGCGCCGTAAATGAAGTAAAGGCCGGTCGACTCCAATGGTTCGAGGAAACAGGACGACAGGCCGATTCCAACGCAATTCTTCACCCATGCGCGACGGTTGCGCCCGACACGAAACCGGATCTGATTGAGCTCGGTTCCGGCCGGATCCAGGTTCCACAACCGGCAGAAGTCCTTCGACGCGTCATCCCGTTCAGCGAAACGACTCGAGTAGACATATCCGCTCCCGAAGCGGCCGAGCATCGGGATCCGCCACGTCCAGCCAGCATCCATCGCGATCGCCGACGTGAACGGCTCGACCCCGTGTTCGGCGTCGTCATGGGGAATCGCGGAGGCCACCGCGCTATCGCACAGGAGATAGTCGCTCATATCGACGAAGGGTTCGCCGACCGCTTGGTTGATTAGAAGCCCGCGGAAACCCGAGCAGTCGACGAAGAAATCCGCATCCAGGGTGCGGCCATCCTTGGTCGTGAGGGCTGTGATGAAGCCGCGCTCATCGAGCACCGCCCGGGCCATCTCGGCTTCGATGTGGTCGACACCCAGCCGCGTCGTGGCGATCCGGCACAGATACTTCGCGAGCAGGTGCGCGTCGAAATGCCAGGCATAGTTCGTTGCCGGGCGGCCGTCGAAGCACCGCGGGGCCAGCTTGGCGTCTAGGACCGGCGGCTCCTTGAAGCAGGCGTAGTCGAACTCCTGCTCGGTCTGCGAGGAGCGCACCTTGTGCAGCCAGTACTGCGACAGTGGGAACCCGTCCTGCTCCGAGAGCAGGCCGAACAGGTGATAGAAATAGTCGGTACCATCATCGCGCGGCCGCGGGTTCGGCTCCGCCCGGCCGCCGGTACGCCAGTTGATGTACTTGATGCCCATTTTATAACTCGCGTTACACTCGGGCATCCATTCGTCCTCATCCAGGCCTAATTGGTCGAAGAAGACTCTTTGGAGATTCGGAATGGTGGCCTCACCCACACCGATTTTCGGGATGGCCGGCGCCTCCAGAACGGTGATATGAACACTGCCCTGGAGATAGCTACTCAAGTAGCATGCACTCATCCAGCCGGCCGAGCCGCCACCCAGGATAACAACCTTCTTAATGCGATTGTCCATCGGAACTTTCCTTCCGCGGAAGCAGGCTCAGGAAGATCTTCGGTGACATCGACAAGACCGGGCAGTCAGCTGACCAGCTCGGACTCGTCCACGAGCACGAGGCGGCCAGTCCCGTTTAGTGTCGCCAGGTCGAAGTCGGCAATGCACCGCACCGGGTCGTCATTCAAGATCAATGTGCCTTCGACGTGCACCGTTCCGCTGCCCTTGTCGAAATCAGCGCCGCTGAAATCGGACGTCGTGCGGTCCAGCCGGATACCCAGATCGGTGCCGCCGCGTGTCTCGGTGAACTTGACGAAGACAATTCCGATCTCTTCCAGGCGGCTCCGCAGGTCCTCCAGCGAA
>WNEY01001005.1_pt1 | contig 19175 bp, 17 predicted proteins | sample 5400531 | NCBI WGS metagenome assembly WNEY01 (sample SAMN13153338, study PRJNA577476) | soil metagenome | isolation source: 200 cm saprolite under Douglas fir tree site 1 | place: USA:California | collected 2015-04-18
CGTGGACTTCGCGGTCAACTGCCCGCTCGTCCGGCCGGGTAGGCCTCGTTATCCGGTTCTTGTCCATCGGGCCGCGGCTTTGCTCCACGCTTCTTTCAGGCCCCACCTCGCGGTGGGCTCCGCTTGCGCGGAGCTAGCCCTTGCGTTTCGCTAATCCTTCGCCACCATCAGGCTGGATAGAGGACTTACACCTCCAAGCTGTTGATCATGCTCGGCACACAGCTTGCGCAGTCTGCGCAAGCTTGACTGCGATGCGTCTCGAAGCACGAGGACGACGACGACCGCTGCCAGATCCGGGCCGCCCCCATCCCCCCGCCTGCGCGGGGGCAGGCTTCGAGACGCGCGCGGGCAATTTCGATTTTGCCGAACGTGCACGGCATGCACGCTCCTCAGGATGAGGGCGGAACAAGGCGCGCGACGCGCGGCTACGAACAACACCTTCCCGTCATCGCCAGCGCCACCCGCTCCTCCTCGCTGAGCTTCTCATGCGCATGGTCGTGCACGTGCGCAGGCGCGGGCGCCGGCACGCCGGTATCGGCAATCGGCTCGTCCCGCGGCAGCTCCTGCGCGCGCATCGCGGCGCGGCGCGCCGCGGTCGCCGCCGCGTCGATCATGGCAGTGCCCGGCGCGAACACCGCGCCGTAATCCCTTTCCGCCGCCTCCTGGCTCACGTAGCCGCAGCGGATGTCGCGGGCGAGGCTCTCGAGGTCGCGCTCGAGCGGCGAGCCGAAGCCGCCGCCGCCGCCCGAGCGCAGGACATAGGCGTCGCCGGCGTGCAGAACCTGGTTGAGCGCCTTGCCGTTGTGGAAGCGCTGCTCGTCCGCCTGGCCGAACCGGTGGATGGCGACCGCGTTGCCGGAGCCGGAGAGCCCGCCCGCGAGCCCCCACGGCTTGCATTTCACCCGGTCCATCTGCGAGTTGAAGCGGATGTCGTGCAGCGCCTGCACCACCTGCTCGCAGCCGAGCCCGCCGCGGAAGCGCCCGGCACCGCCGGAATCCGGCCGCAGCGCGTAGCGCTCGACCAGCAGCGGATATTTCGCCTCGACCTGCTCGGAGGGGCCGTTGTGGGTGTCGCCGTCGTTCATGGCGATGGTCGCGTTCATGCCGTCGCTTGAGCGCTTCGCCCCCCAACCGCCGCCGATCAATCCGCCGAGATAGATGTAGAAGCTGTCGTCCTTTGGGCGGCGGCCGTTGACGCGGCCGACCACGAGGTCGGCGTGATGCCCGGCGATGATGCGCTCGGGGATCGCCGGCGCCAGCGCCTTGAAGATGGTGTCGATGATGGTCATGGGATAGGTCATCCACATGCGCATCGCCGCCGGCTTGAGCGCGCTCACCACGCGTCCCGGCGGCAGCACGATCTCGAGCGCGCGGAACTGGCCGTCGTTGATCGGCAGGTCGAGCGGCGAGGTCAGGCACTTGAACGCGACCTGGCAGCAGGAGCGGCCGGCGGTGACGCCGGAATTGTAGAAGCCGGCGACCTGCTTCGACACGTCGGTGAGGTCGACCTTCATCGCCTCGCCCCTGACCTCGACGCGCACGCGGATCGGCACGCGCTCGCCGATCCGCACGCCGTCGTCGTCCATGAAGGATTCCGCCTCGTAGACGCCGTCGGGAATCTCCGCGACCCGCGCGCGGGTCATCGCCTCGCTGTGATCCATGATCGCCGCGATGCCGCCGACCACGGCGTGGCGGCCGTATTTGCGGACCAGGTCGAGGAAGCGCCGCTCGCCGGTCTTGACCGCCGCGATCTGGGCGCGGAAGTCGCCCATCGCGCGCTCGGGGAGCCGCACGTTGGTCTTGATGATCGAGATCAGCTCCTCGTTCGCCACGCCCTTGCGATGGATCTTCACGATCGGCATCTGCAGGCCTTCGGAGAAAATGTCGGTGGTGGCGCCGTCGAGGGTGCCGCCGACGTCGGGCCAGTGCGCCATGCAGCAGGAGAACGCGACGAGCTCGCCGTCGTGGAAGATCGGCACCGTGAACGTCATGTGGTTGAGGTGGCTGCCGGTGATGTAGGCGTCGTTGGTGAGCAGGATGTCGCCGGGCTCGAGATTCTCCGCGCCGTAGTGATCGAGCTTCGCTTTGACTGTATCGCTCATGCCGCGGATGAACATCGGCAGCCCGAGCCCGATGGAGACGGTGTTGCCGCGGGCGTCGAACAGGCCGACGGTGAAGTCGAGCGCCTCGTAGATGATCATGTTGTAGGCGGTGCGCATCAGGTTGGTCTTCATCTCCTCGGTGGCGGCGATCAGGCCGTTGCGCACGATCTCGGTGGTCACCGGATCGGTACCCCCTCCCTGAGGGAAAGGGTGGGGGCTCTTGGCTTGCAAGGGGGCATCCATGCTCAGCTCCGCAGGATCTCGATCACGAGGTCGCCGAACGCATCGACCGTGACGACGTCGCCGGGGTGGACGACCGTGGTCGAGGCATATTCCTCGATCAGCGCCGGCCCGGCGATGCGGTTGCGCGCGCGGAGCGCGGCGCGGTCGTAGCTCGGCGTGTCGATGAGGCGGCCGGCCTCGGCGAAATAGACCGGTCGCGTGCCGCGAACGGCCGAGCGCGCGGGCTCGACGGCTCCCTCGGCGATCGGCTCGAAGCCGGGCTTGCGCAGCAGTCCGGTGACGGCGCCGCGCAGGCTGACGATCTCGGCCTGCTCGCCGGGCGCGGAATAGCCGTAACGGGTCGCGTGCACGGCGTCGAAGCGCCGCTTGATGCCGTCGCGGTCCTGCCTCTCGAACAGCTCGCGGGGAAGCTCGACGGTGACGGCATGCTCCTGCCCGACATAGCGCATATCCGCCGCGCGCTGCGCCGCGACATCGGCGACGGCGATCCCGCTGCCGCTCACGGCCTCGCGGCCGCGCCGCTCCATCTCGCCGTAGACCCCTTCCATCGCCGGGAACGACGCCTCAACGAGCGGCATGAAGGCGGTCTTGACGAAATCGCGCCGGAGATCCGCGACCAGCATGCCATAAGCCGAAAAATGCCCGGGAGCGCGCGGGACGACCACCTTGGCGATGCGCAGCTCGCGCGCCACCATCGCGGCATGCAAGGGGCCGGCGCCGCCATAGGCGACGAGGCTGAAATCGGCGGCATCGAGGCCGCGCTCGGTGGTGACCCAGCGCACCATGTGGGACATCTTGGTGGTGGCGATGCGCAGAATGCCGTCGGCCGCCTGCGCGAGGTCGAGCCCGAGCGGCCCGGCCACCTTCGCCGCGAGGGCGCGCCGGGCGCCGTCGAGGTCGAGGCGCATCTCGCCGCCGAGAAAGCGGTCGGCGCCGAGCCGGCCGAGGATGAGATTGGCGTCGGTGATGGTGGGCTCGCTGCCGCCGCGGCCGTAGCAGACCGGGCCCGGCTCGGCGCCGGCGCTTTCCGGTCCCACGTGCAGCGCGTCGAGCTCGACGCGCGCAATCGAGCCGCCGCCGGTGCCGACCTCCTGGATGTCGATCATCGGGATTTGCACGGGGAGGCCCGTGGCGTAGCCGCCGACGAGCGTGCTCCCCGTCATCAGCACCTCGCCGTTCGCGATGACGCCGGCCTTGGCGGTAGTGCCGCCCATGTCGAAGGCGATGGCATTCGCGAGCCCGATGCCGTCGCACAGCGCCTTGGTGCCGATCACGCCCGCCGCCGGGCCGGATTCCAGCATGCGGATGCAGGCGTTCTGCGCCTCCGCGATGCCGAACAGGCCGCCGGTCGACTGCACGATCAGGACGTCGCCGCCGAACCCGGCGGCCTTAAGATGCTCGCCCATCTCGCCGAGATAGTGCCGCACCCGCGGGCCGACATAAGCGTTGGCCGCCGCCGTCGAGGTGCGCTCGAACTCGCGGTATTCCTGGGAGAGCTCGTGCGAGGCGGTGACGAAGAGCCGCGGATGGCTCGCCTCGATGATCTCCTTCGCCCGCTGCTCGTGCGCGGGATTGCGGTAGGAGTGCAGGAACAGGATCGCGACCGCCTCGACCCCGCGCGCGACCGCGTCGGCGACGACCGCGCGCGCCTCGTCCTCGTCGAGGCCGATCAGCACCCGGCCCTGCGCGTCGATGCGCTCGCGCAGCTCATAGCGCAGGTCGCGCTCGATCAGCGGCTGGTGGCGGCGAAAGAGCAGGTTGTAGGATTCCGGGCGGTTGACGCGGCCGATCTCGTAGATGTCGCGAAAGCCTTGCGTGGTGATGAGCGCGCAGCTTGCTCCGTTTCGCTCCAGGATCGTGTTGATGGCGATCGTCGTGCCGTGCAGGAACAGCCGCGCCGCGCGCAAGTCGGCGCCGGCCTTGGTCACGCCGCTCTCGATCCCGTCGACCAGCCGTGCCGGCGTCGTCAGCGTCTTGCCGAGCTTGAGCTCCCCCGAGCTCTCGTCGAAGGCGGCGACGTCGGTGAAGGTCCCGCCGACGTCGGCCGCCAGCCGAATTCGGCCCGGCTCCGTCGCGCTCAATCCTGCGCTCCGCTGAAATTGGCGGCGCGAGTGCCGCCCGGCGCCGCAACGCCGGCCATCTCGTCCGCATCCCGCGCCTTGGCGCGCAATCTCGGCATCACCTCGCCGGCGAACAAGGCGATCGACCGCAGGCTCTCCTCGCGCGTGAGATCGCCGAAGGCGAGCTGGCCGACGACGTAATTGCAGCGGGTTTCCCTGAGCTGGCGGGCGAGGAAGTCGGCGACGGTCGCCGGCGTGCCGGCGATGCCCTGGCTGCGCTCGACCACGAGGTCGAAGGTCGCCGGCCGCGGATGCGACTGCGGGCGCTGGTGCCGGCGGAACAGATAGGTAAAGCTCGCGTGCCAGACGAGGTAGGCGCGGCGGGCGAGCGCCATGGCCTCGGCGTCGGTCGGCGCCACCACGATGAAGCGGCCGAGCCCGAGCTTGGGAAACGGCAGCGTCCGCGGATGCACCTGGGGCCAGACCGTGCGGTAGCGGTCGATCGCGAGGCGGGTCTCCGCGGGCGGGTCGAGGCTCACGACGTTGAGGTTTCGGCGCGCCGCGCGCTCGGCGCTGTCGGGCATGTGCACGCCGTACCAGATCGGCGGATGCGGTTTCTGCAGCGGCTCGATCTCCATCGGGACGTTGCGGAAGGAGAATCGCTTGCCCTCGAAATCGAGCACCTTGCGCGTGAGCCCCGCGAGCACGAGCTCGACCGCCTCCGCATAGATGTCCTGTGCCGCCGCCGGATCGGCGCCGTAATATTCGATCTCGATCGGCACCGAGCCGCGGCCGAAGCCGATCTCGAGGCGGCCGCCGCTGAGCTGGTCGAGCATGCAGATTTCCTCGATCAGCCGCAGCGGATGGTGGAGCGGCATCGCCCAGACCAGCGGGCCGAAGCGAAGCCGGCGGGTGCGCTGCGCGACGGCCGAGAGAAAAACGCTCGGCGACGGCGCCATGCCGAGCGGCGTCGAATGGTGCTCGGCGAGATGATAGGCGTAGAAGCCGGCGCGATCGTAGGCTTCCGCAATCTTCAGGCGATCCTCGTAAAAGTCCGCAAGCGGCCCGCCATAGCGGTCGAGGTGATCGAAGACCCCGAATTCCATTTTCACCTCACGCGTCGCGAGCTCGCGCCCCATCTTGATCATTTGCGCGGGCGGGGCAACGGCGATGATCGGCGGTCACCCATGTCAAGGCTTGCCGCCGAGCTTCTCCAGGCCCACGGCCTCGACCAATCGCGTCCAGCGCGCCACGTCGTCGCGGACGAACTCGGCGGCTTGCGCGGGCGCCAAGGCGGGCGGCGTTTCCATCCCGACCGTCAGCAGGCGCGCCTGCACGTCGGGCTTGCGCACCGCGCGGCCGATCTCGGCGTTGAGCTTCTGCACGATCTCCTTCGGCGTGCCGGCGGGCGCGAGAAATCCGCCCCAGCCCGGCATCACGAAATCCGGGAAGCCCGATTCGACCATGGTCGGCAGTTCCGGGAGCAGCGTCGAGCGCTCGGCGGTGGTGACGGCGAGCCCGCGCACGGTGCCGGACTGGAGCTGCACCCGCGCGACCGTGGACACCGCGACGAACATCTGCACGGTGCCGCCGACCGTCCCCATCATGGCGGCATTGACGTCGCGATACGGCACGTGCACGACGTTCACGCCGGCCGATTTGTTCAAGGTCTCGCAGGCGAGGTGCGGGACGGTGCCGATGCCGGCGGAGGCGCAGTTGAGCTCGCCCGGCTTCGACTTCGCCAGGGCCACGAGCTCGGCGACCGAGCGGGCGGGAACGTCGGGATGCACGACCAGGGCATACGAGATCAGCCCGATGATCGAGACTGCCTCGAACTCCCGCACCAGGTCGTAGGAGGCGAGCTTCATCGCCGCGTTGAGCGTGTAGGTCGGCGTGGCGAACAGGAGCGTATGGCCGTCGGGCTCCGCGCTCGCGACCGCGCTCGCGGCGAGCTTGCCGGCGGCGCCCGGCCGCGGCTCGATCACCACCGGCTGGCCCCAGGCCTGTTGCAGATGCTCGCCGATGATGCGGGAGAAGATGTCGGGACTGGGCCCGACGATGAGCTTGATCGGCCGGCTCGGAAAATCCTGCGCCCACGCCCGGTCCGGCGACAAACATGCTGCAAGCAGGGCCAAGATTGGATAGATCGCCGATCGTTTCGCCGGAATCGCGAGCCGCATCGATGACCTCCTCGGTGCCGCAGCCCCGCCGCCTATGTCGGGGAAGGCTCGAGCGAGCGTCAAGGACAAAAGGAGCAGTCATGGCCGACGCACCGAAACCGATCCGGCGGGTGGTCACCGGCAACGACGCCCAGGGCCGCTCGCGCGTGTTGTTCGACGGTCCCGCGCCCAACGTCAACCCGGGCGCGATCGTGCGCGGCACCTGCATGACCGACGTCTGGGTATACCGGCAATCGCCGCCGCCGATCTCCGGCAGCCGCGACGACGGCAACCTGCCGTTCCACTTCGAGCCGCCGGCGGCCGGCGGGCACCTGCGCATCGTCCAGTCGCCGGGCAAGCCTGCCGGCTACGATCCCGCGCGCGACCCCGCCGCGGTGCCGCTCGGCGAGCCGCGCCGGCGACCCGACGGCGTGTGGGATCGCGGCGGCCAGAACGCTTTCAGCTCGCCGTTCCACAAGTCGGAGACCGTCGATTACGGCATCCTGCTCGCCGGCGAGCGCGTGCTGGTGCTCGACAACGGCGAGATCGCGATGAAGCCGGGCGACGTGGTGGTGCAGCTCGGCAATTGGCACGGCTGGACCAATCCCCGCTCGGAGAGCCTGATGGCCTTCGTGATGATGGGCGCGACGTTCGAGGACTGACGATGGCCGAAGCATCGAACCGCATCCGCCGGATCGTCACCATCGACGACGAGCGCGGAAAATCCGTGGCGATGTCCGACGGCCCGGTGCCGGACGTCGTTTCCGATCCGGCGCGGCCGGGCTTCGCCTCGAGGCGCATCTGGGTCACCGACGCATCGCCGGCGCGCATCGCGCACGCGCGCCAAGCGCTGGCGCTGCCGCAGCGCATCGAGCCGCCGCCGCGCGGATCGGTCTGCCGGATCGTGACCTTCCCGCCCGACGACACGTTCCGCGGCAAGGTCGGCGCCGGCGAGGTCGCGGCGTTCTTCGCGGCCATGGGCTCGCCCAGCGCCTCGACCTTCTCGGCCAAGGCGCCCCATCCCTACATGCAGAAGACCCGCACCCTCGATTTCTGCCTCGTCCTCGACGGCGAGATCACCTTGGTGCTCGACAGCGAGGAGGTGCATCTCGCGGCCGGCGACACCGTGGTGCAACGCGGCACCAATCACGCCTGGAGCAACCGATCGCCCCGCCCCTGCACCATCGCCATCTCCTCCCATGACGCGGCGGAGTAGCGCGCGCAGGCAAGCCCCGCTTCACACCGGCTGCACGGTGCGGCGGAACATGCCGCGCTGGGGATCGTAGCCCGCGACCGCCAGCAGAAAGAACAGCACCGTCGCGCCGGCCACCACCGCGGTCGCGACCGGCTCGAGCATGCCGTAGAGCGCGAAGCGGATCATCTCGACCGCGTGGGTGAACGGATTGGCGAGCGAAACGAGATAGATGAGCTCGGAGCCGCCTTCGCGCAGCCGCCACAACGGATAGAGCGCGGAGGAGAAGAAGAACATCGGAAACATCACGAAGTTCATGGCGCCGGCGAAATTCTCGACCTGCCGGATGTAGACCGAGAGGAACAGCCAGAGCGCGCCGAGCATCAGGCCGGACACGATCAGTGCCGGCAGCGCGCAAAGCCATCCGCTCCAATCGAAGGTCACGTCGAACAGGATTGCGACCGCGAGGAAGACGTAGCAGGTGATCACCGACAGCGCGGTGCCGGCCGCGAGCTTGCAGGCGAGCAGCACCCAGCGCGGCAGCGGCGCGGTGAGCAGGAGCCGCATCACGCCCATCTCGCGGTCGTAGACCATGGAGAGCGAGGACTGCATGCCGTGGAACAGGAGGATGATCCCGAGCAGCCCCGGCACGATGTAGACCTGATAGGTGACGTAGGTCTTGTAGGGCGGGATGATCGAGACGCCGAACACGTTGTAGAAGCCGGCGGCGAACACCGCGAGCCACATCAGCGGGCGGACCAGCGCCGAGAGGAGCCGGCCGCGTTGCTGCACGAACTTGACGATCTCCCGCCTGGTGACGGCGCGCAGCGCGCGGGCGGCGTGGACGAGCTGCATGATAAAACCCTATTCTCCTTGTGTCGTGGTTCTCTCTTGCTGTCGTCCCCGCGAAGGCGGGGACCCACGACCATCGGCCTCCGGAATATGGGTCCCCGCTTGCGCGGGGACGACGGTTTCAAGGATTGTCGTTCACCGGTTCAGCCGGCACGGCGATTCCGGCTCGTCGTCGCCCAGGGTATCGAGATCGTTGGTCTTGTGCAGGAAGCCCTCAACCGGCGCGCGCGCCACCACCGCATAGGGCGCCGCCAGCAGGACCGCCTGGCGCAGCTGGTGATCCCAGGGCCGCACGCTCACCGCCACTCCCTTGCTGCCGTCGAAGCTGCCTTCGCCGAGAATGAATTCGCGCTGCCGGCCGAAGTCGGCCGAGCGCGTGCGCAGCGTCGCCTGCACCACCATCTTGACCGCAATCCACGCCGCCCAGTCGGCGCTCTCCATGTGGCGCCCGCCGGAGAGCTTTTGGAAGCGGGAGTTCAGCTGCGGCGCGCCGTGGTGCTCCCAGGTCCAATGCCAGGCCGCCGGCTCGAGGTCGATGCTGCCGACCACCGGCCGCGCCCGCACCGTGCGATACGGCACCTGCCGCGCGAAATCGAAGGCCTGATCGGCAACGAACACCACGTCGTAGTCGCGGTTGATCGCGGACAACAGCGCCGGATCGTTCTTCTCCCGCTCGCGCGGATCGGTGCCGGGCTTGAACTGCTGCTTCGCCACGATGCGGGCGCCGAATTTTTTTGCCGAGCTCTCCAGGGCCTTGACCGTGACCGCATCGGCCGGCAGCGGCCCCTCCAAGGCGAGCAGATTGATCCATTTGCGGGAGACCAGATACTGCACCAGGGCGTCCATGCTCATGGCGAGGCTCGGCAGCGTGTGCACGAGCTCGGCCGCGCAGAGATCGCGCCGCAGGCCGTCGTCGGGCGCGGTGGCATTGAACAGGAGGATGTCGCGGCCGCGCACGGCGTCGAGAAGCGGCTTGAACGCCTCCGCCGGCGCGTCGACGATGAAGAAATGCGCGTCTTTCGCCTGCAGCACGGCTCCGGCGAGCGCCGCCGGCGTCGGCACGCTGATGCGCTCGAGCGCGAACTCGATCTGCAGCACCCGACCGAGCGCTTGTGCCTCGTCGAGGGCGACCTGCGCGCCGGTGAATGGACGCTCGCGGCTCCTGAGCACCAGCCGCCCATAGGCCGTGATCGGCTCGTAGCGCGCGTCGCCTGCGACCTCGACATAGCCGATGGTGACCCGAGGTTGCGCGGGAGTTTGAGCCGGCGCGATGGACGGGATGCAGACGCAAGCGATGACGTTGAGGAATGCGCGGCGACAGCGGCACAGACTCCTCCCCTCCCCCTTGTGGGGAGGGAGCAGACCGAGCAAGCGGCGAGAGAAACGCACAGCCTCAAGCATCGATCACCACGCCCTTGATCATCAAAGCGCGCACTCAATCATCGATCGCCACGCCCCAGGGAACGCGGCCGACCGGGACCGAGATGACCGCCTTGCGGCTCTTGGTATCGATGATGGTGACGTCGTCGCCGAGCCCGTTGGCGACGAAGAGCTTGCTGCCGTCGCGCGAGAGCGCGAGGCCCCATGCTCGCTTGCCGACCAGGATGTAGCCCTGGACCTTGCGGGTCGGCACGTCGACCACGGCGACATGGGCGGCACGGCCGAGCGTGACATAGGCGGTGCTGCCGTCGCTGGCGATGACCAGGCCGACCGGCGTCACGTCGGTCTTGCGCATGCCGGGCGGCAGGAACTCGATCTTGCCGGCGACGGTGAAATTCGCCCGGTCGATGATGGTGACCTCGCCCGACAATTCCGCGCTGACCCAGAGCTCCTTGCCGTCGGGCGGCGCCGCGAACCGGCGCGGCCGGGTGCCGACCACGACGTCCCCCGTCAGGCGCCCGCTCTGGGCGTCGATCCTGTGGACGAGATTGCCGACCTCCGACGTCACGTAGAGGGTATTGCCGTCCTCGCTGATGAACACGCCTTCCGGCTCGGCGCCGGTCGGCACCTCGTGCACGATGGCGTTCCGGTCGATGTCGATGACCGCGAGCGACGAGCCCTCCTCGCTCGCGACATAGAGGCGGCGCCGCTTCTCGTCGAGGGCAAAAGTCTCCGGGCTCGGGCCGGTCGCCAGCCGGCCGATCACCTCGAGCCGGGCGACGTCGAGGATGTCGATCACGTCGTCGTCGCCGCAGGCGACGTAGAGCCTGCTGTGGTCGGCGCTGAAATGCATGTCGCGCGGCCGGCGCGAGACCTTGATGTCCTTCACCACCCGATAGGTCTTCGGATCGAGCACGATCAGGTTGTTGGTCTTCTCGTTGCTGACGAAGATCAGGCCGGTATCCTTGGCCGGCGACGGCGACGGCGCCAAGCCAAGGAACAGGGCGAGGACCGCGATCCGAACCGCCGAAAGGCGCATGGCAAAAGCCTTCGTTGCGTCGTCCGCCAGCGTACGCCCTATTAGAGCATTTTCAGGAAAAGTGGGAACCGGTTTTCCGTCCGAAAATGCGACCACGCAAAAAGGCTGGAGCGCATTCAGTTTCCGTCGAAACTGAATGCGCTCTAAAGTAAGGCGGGCAAGGCAACGGCGGGGGCACGATCATGGAGCAACGATCCGGTCGCGACGCTCCCGTGCTGCTCGTCGACAATGTCGTCAAGACCTACGGCGCCGTGCGCGCGCTCGACGGCGTCAGTCTCGCGGCGCGGCCGGGCGAGTTCATCGCCTTGCTCGGCCCGAACGGCGCCGGCAAGACCACGCTGTTCCAGCTGCTCTCCGGGCTGTTCGCCGCCGATTCCGGCCGCATCGAGGTCATGGGCCACGACATGTCGCGCGATCCGGTGCCGGCGCTGGCGGGGCTCGGCATCGTGTTCCAGCAGCCGACCCTCGATCTCGAGCTCTCGGTCACCGCCAATCTCCTGTTCCACGCCGGCCTGCACGGCATCCCGCGGGCGGTGGCGCGGCCCCGCATCGAGCGGGAGTTGGCGCGCCTCGGCCTGGCCGAGCGCGCCCGCGACAAGGCCGCGCAACTCTCCGGCGGCAACCGCCGCCGCATCGAGCTTGCGCGCGCGCTGCTGCACGAGCCGCGCCTGCTGCTGATGGACGAGGCCACGGTCGGGCTCGATCCGCAAAGCCGCGGCGATCTCATCAGGCTCATCCTGGCCATGCGCGCGCAGCGCGCGCTCGCCGTATTGTGGGCAACGCATCTGTGCGACGAGGTCCCCGACGCCGACCGGGTGATCGTCTTGCATCGCGGCAAGGTGCTGGCGGATACCACGCCGGCGAAGCTCGTCGCCGCGGCCGGCGCCCCGACCATCGAGGCGGCGTTCCTGGCGATGACGGCGCGCTGATCGGCGCATGGGCGTGGTCTCGCCTTGCCGCCCATGCGCCGGATCATCCGGTCGCGCGTCGCAATCCGAGTCTTCGCCGTGGCGCCGGCCGGCCTCGATGCTCTATTCTCCTTCGCAACGGGCTGGGCTCGCCGGCCGACGATAATGGCCGCGCCAGGCGGCCGACCAAGGAGCGACCTCATGAAGACCATCGCATCGGCTGCCGTTGTCCTGTCCCTGCTCGGCGCCGGCGCCGCCGCGCAGACCCTCGACGACCTCAAGAAGGACGGCAACGGCGGCCCGACCGACAACGTCCTCACTTACGGCATGGGCTATCACCAGCAGCGCTATAGCCCGCTCAAGCAGATCGACAGGCAGACCATCAAGCGGTTGGTGCCGGTCTGGAATCTCAGCCTCGACAACAATTGGGGCGAGCAGGCGCAGCCGATCGTCTACGACGGCGTCATGTACGTCACCAATGCCAAGGCGACGGTCGCGATCGACGTCGCCACCGGCAAGCAGATCTGGAAGCAGACGCTGGATTGGCCGCCGGAGACTCCGCGCGTCGTCTGCTGCGGCGTCTCCAACAAGGGCGCGGCGATCTACAACGGCAAGGTCTTCCGCACCACGCTCGACGCCCATGTGGTGGCCTATGACGCGAAGGACGGCAAGGAGCTGTGGAAGTCGAAGGCCGCGGATTGGAAGGACGGCTATTCGCTCACCGTCGCGCCGCTGGTCGCCGACGGCGTGCTGGTCACCGGCATTTCCGGTGCCGAGTTCGGCATTCGCGGCTTCATCGACGGCTGGGACAGCGAGACCGGCGCGCATCTGTGGCGGCGCTACACGATTCCGGCCCGCGGCGAGAAGGGCAACGAAACCTGGCCGCAGGACACCAACGCCTGGGAGGTCGGCGGCGGCTCGGCGTGGATCACCGGCTCCTACGATCCCGAGCTCGATCTGATGTACTGGGGCATCGGCAACCCGGCGCCATGGGCCTCGCAGAGCCGTCCCGGCGACAATCTCTACACCTCCTCGGTGCTGGCGCTGCGGCCGAAGACCGGCGAGATCGCCTGGTACTACCAGTTCACGCCCAACGACGCCTACGACTACGACGCCTGCTGGGAGCTGATCAACGCGGAGATCGCCGTCGGCGGCGAGAAGCGCAAGGTGATCATGCAGCTCAACCGCAACGGCTTTCTCTACGTGCTCGACCGAGCGAACGGCAAGCTCATCGCGGCCAATGCCTACGAGACGATGAACTGGGCGAGCCACGTCGACCAGGAGACCGGGCGCCCGGTCGAGACCGAGGTCGCGAAGAAGCTGCGCGCTCTCGAGCAGATCGAGCATTGGCCCTCGACGCTCGGCGGCAAGAACTGGCCGCACGCGGCGTTCAACCCGGAGACCGGCCTCCTCTATGCCAACACCATCCACATCGCGCGCAAGTACCGGCACCTCGAGACCAAGCCGCGCGTCGCCGGCCAGCGCTACCAGTACATCGAGAACATCACCATCCCGAAGAAGCCGGGCGAGCCCTATGGCCATATCGATGCCATCGATCCCATGACCGGTAAGCAGAGATGGCGCGTGCCGCTGACCGACCAGCCGATCTGGTCGGCGATGCTGGCGACCGGCGGCGGCCTGTTGTTCACCGGCAAGGAGAGCGGCGAGTTCATCGCGCTCGACGTCGAGACCGGCAAGCAGCTGTGGCAGTTCCAGACCGGCTCCGGCATCAACGCGATGCCGGTCACCTACACCCACGGCGGCAGGCAATACGTGACCGTGCTGTCCGGCATCGGCGGGCTGTGGTGGAACATCGCGCGCGAGCAGCTCAAGGACAAGGTGCCGCAGGGCGGCTCGGTCTGGACCTTCGCCTTGCTGCCGGAGTGAAATGACCGTCTTCGGTCGATTGACCGAATGCGTCGTGGCCGGACAACGTCCGGCCACGACGCGTCTTGCGACGATTGCGTTCGCAGCCTTCTCGATCTGCGCGCCGGCGCCGGCCGAGGAAAGTTTCCCGAAGGAGCGGATCGCGGCCGGCGCGGAGCTTTATGCGGTCAACTGCTCGCCGTGCCACGGCGCGCACATGGGCGATCCCGGCGCCGCCTTCAACCTGCGGAAATTTCCGCCCGACCGGCGCGATCGTTTCGTCAATTCGGTGACGCGCGGCAAAAACCAGATGCCACCCTGGGGCGACTTGTTCACGCCCGACCAGCTCGAGGCGCTGTGGGCCTATGTCGTGGCGGGAGAGCGGTGACCATTCCTTCGTTCGAAGGCGGTCGGGTGGCTCCCCCCGCCCCGAGCCCTTCACCCGGTATTAGGCATGGCGGCGTTAGCCATGCGGGGAGCATGAACGCCGCGCGCCGGCGCTCCGACCAACCGGAGCCTATGTCGCAGCAGGGGAAGGAAACCATGCGCACCGCCATTGCATCCCTCATCGTCGTCGCCGCGACCGTGCCGGCGCTGGCCCAGACCTACGAAATCCAGACGCCCAAGGGGACGTGGCAGGTGCCCGGGGAGATCCAGCAGCCGAAGGGGCCCTGGCAGAAACCCGGCGAGATCCAGGTGCCGAAGGGAATCCAGGCCGTGCGCGCGACCAGCACCGGCCGCTGCGAGCAGCGGCTCAGCGTGGTTGCCGACGCGCTGTTCGACTTCGACAAGGCTGGCCTGCGGCCCGATGCCGAGGAGACGCTCGCCGCCGCCGGCCCCGAGATCGACAAGCTCGGCGGCAAGCCGGCGCGCATCGAGGGCCACACCGACACGATCGGGTCCGACGCCTATAACATGAAGCTGTCGGAGGCGCGCGCCACGACCGTGCGGGACTGGCTCGCCGCGCGCGGCAGCGTGCCGGCGGCGACGCCGGTCAAGGGCTACGGCAAGACCAGGCCAGTGGCGCCCAACACTACCGGCGACGGCCGCGACGATCCCGCCGGCCGGCAGAAGAACCGCCGCGTCGAGGTGGTGTTCGACACCTGCTCGTGACCCGTTGCGCCCACCGCCGCGATCGAGACCGTGTTTCGGGAGATCGAAGCACAACGGCGCCACGCACTCGGCGGGCTCCCTTCCCCCTTGTGGGGAGGGGTTGGGGGTGGGGTCGTGCGATACGACGATATTGTGCCTAATCGCGCCACCTACCGCTCGAGCTTCCTCCGTCGCTGCGCCAGCGTGCGCAGCCGCAGCGCGTTCAGGCGGATGAAGCCCGCGGCGTCGCGGTGATCGTAGGCGACCTTGCCTTCCTCGAAGGTGACGAGGTCCTGGTCGTAGAGCGAATGGGGCGAGGAGCGCGCGACCACCGCGACGCCGCCCTTGTAGAGCTTGAGCCGCACCGTTCCGGCGACCCATTCCTGCGAATGGTCGATGGCGGCCTGCAGCATCTCGCGCTCGGGGGTGAACCAGAAGCCGTTGTAGACGAGCTCGGCGTATTTCGGCATCAGCTCGTCCTTGAGGTGCGCGGCGCCGCGGTCGAGCGTGATCGACTCGATGGCGCGGTGGGCGGCGAGCAGGATGGTGCCGCCCGGGGTCTCGTACATGCCGCGCGACTTCATGCCGACGAACCGGTTCTCCACGAGGTCGAGCCGGCCGATGCCGTTGGCGCGCCCGAGCGCGTTGAGCGCGGCGAGCAGGCCCGCCGGCGTCAGCCGCTTGCCGTCGAGCGCGACCGCGTCGCCGCGCTCGAACTCGACCTCGATGGTGGTCGGCCGGTCGGGCGCCTCCTCCGGATCGAGCGTGCGCGAATAGACGTAGTCCGGCACCTCTTGCGAAGGGTCCTCCAGCACCTTTCCCTCCGAGGAGGCGTGCAGCAGATTGGCGTCGACCGAGAACGGCGCCTCGCCGCGCTTGTCCTTCGCGATCGGGATCTGGTGCCGCTCGGCGAACGCGATCAGCGCCTCGCGCGAGCGCAGGTCCCATTCCCGCCAGGGCGCGATCACGGTGACGTCGGGCTTGAGCGCGTAGTAGCCGAGCTCGAAGCGCACCTGGTCGTTGCCCTTGCCGGTCGCCCCGTGCGCCACCGCGTCGGCGCCGACCTTCTCCGCGATCTCGATCTGCTTCTTGGCGATCAGCGGCCGCGCGATCGAGGTGCCGAGCAGGTACTGCCCCTCGTAGAGCGCGTTGGCGCGGAACATCGGGAACACGTAGTCGCGCACGAACTCCTCGCGCAGATCCTCGATGAAGATGTTCTCCGGCTTGATGCCGAGCAGGAGCGCCTTGTCGCGCGCGGGGGCGAGCTCCTCGCCCTGGCCGAGATCGGCGGTGAAGGTGACGACCTCGCAGCGATAGGTGGTCTGCAGCCACTTGAGGATGATCGAGGTGTCGAGCCCGCCGGAATAGGCGAGCACGACCTTCTTGACGTTGCGCTTGCTGGCGTCGCCCTCAGGCATTGAATGCTCCGACCGTCCTCCGCTGTCATGCCCGTGCAAGCGGGCGTCCAGTAACCGCTGCCCGCGCTCTGAGGCTCAATCGTGCCGGCAAGCAAGACTTCTGGTGACGCCGCGTAGCGCGGACTATAGGGGAAAGGCTCGCGGCGCAAGCCGAGGCACGATGCGCACGCCAGCGGTGGGCTGTGGCCCGACAGGTTGGTCGTGATGCGCAGATCAAGCAATGAAACCATTGCCCGGCCTCCTGTTTGGCTGTAGAACAAAGCAAGAACATCGAGATGTCGATGGCCGCTCAACTGTTTGGTGGACCGTGGACGGAGCGAAAGCTGTCGGTCGTCCGCCGGTACCTTGAAACGTATGCCCAGGCTCTGAAGAACCAAGCATTCGAGCGTATCTACATCGACGCGTTCGCCGGCAGCGGCGGTCGCACTGACAAGCGCCGCCTCGACCTTCCCTTGCTCGATCTTCCCGAATTTGCGTCCGTGGCAAAGGGGTCCACACGCATCGCTCTGGGTGTTGAACCACCATTTCATCGATACATCTTCATCGAGCGCGTGGCGGGACGTGCGAGCCAGTTGTCGATACTCAAGTCGGAATTTCCCAATCGCAATATTACGATCGTCAATGCTGATGCGAATGACGCAATCAAGGACATTTGCACAAGAACAAATTGGCAGGCGACACGCGGCGTGGCGTTTCTCGATCCTTACGGTCTTCAAGTGTCGTGGGACACCATCGTCGCGATATCAAGGACGCGCGCCCTCGATGCGTGGATTCTATTTCCCACCGGAATGGGCCTGAATCGCCTTCTGACGAAGCGTGGCATCATTCGGAAGGAGTGGCAAAGCACTCTCGATCGCTTTCTCGGCACTCCCGAGTGGCGTTCAGCGTTTTACAAAACTGAGCGGACGCCGGATCTGTTCGATGCCAGCCGCCAACGGAGTATGAAGACTGCAGAGACCGAGAAGTTCGAGATATTCATCCTTAGCCGGTTGAGAACGATTTTCGCCGTCGTTCTCGACAAGAGCGTGGCGCTTACCAATACGAAAGGGCAGACGATGTACCTGCTATGCTTTGTGAGCGCCAATCCGTCACCCGCCGTGAGGACGCTTGCCACACGGCTCGCAGGCTGGGCAGCAAAGGCTTGAATCGCATGGCCGGCAGCTCCGATATCGAATGGACCGAAGCGACGTGGAATCCGATCGCCGGCTGCAAGATCGTCTCGCCCGGCTGCACCAACTGCTACGCCATGCGCATGGCCGGGCGGCTGCAGGCGATGGGTGCAAAGAGATACGCGGGCACGACCCGCAAATCGGGCCGCCGCCACGTGTGGACCGGCCGTGTCAACACCGATCTCGACGCGCTGTCAGCGCCGCTGCAATGGCGCAAGCCAAGGCGCATCTTCGTCAACTCGATGTCCGATCTGTTCCAGGAGAAGGCGGACGAGAGTTTCATCCGCCAGGTTTGGGACGTGATGGAACGGGCGCACTGGCATTCGTTCCAGGTCTTGACCAAGCGGCCGGAGCGGATGCTCGACATCCTCTCCAAGCGCGAATTCCCCCTGCTTCCGAACGTGTGGCTGGGAGCGTCCGTCGAGAGCGCGGATTATCTCGATCGCATCGAGATTCTGCGCCGCGTCCGCGCGTGCGTGCGTTTCATCTCGTTCGAGCCGCTGCTCGGGCCGATCATCGATCCGGACCTCGGCAATATCCATTGGGCGATCGTCGGCGGCGAGTCGGGACCGCGTGCGCGCCCGATGGAGCCATGGTGGGCCGAGGAATTGCGCGACTCGTGTCGGCGGCAAGGGGTCGCATTTTTCTTCAAGCAATGGGGCGGCAAGCGAAAGAAGCAGACCGGCCGGCTCTTGGCTGGCAGGACGTGGGACGAATATCCCGCTGTTGCGGCCGCGCCCTGATCCGATTTGGGCGCGGAGCGGCGCGGCGCCTCCACGATCTTCGATCCCTTGCCTCGCGTCTCCCTCTCGACGCCTTTGCGTCCTCTGCCGTGCTCTCCGCGGGCTGATGCGATACAATGCAGACCGACCCATGCCTACTCTATCGGCCGGAAGCAGCAGTGAGCCCCGCGTCCCATAAGCCTCTCGTCGCGCTCACCGGCGCCACCGGCTTCATCGGGCAATGCCTGCTGCGCGAACTGCCCAAGCGCGGCTACCGCCTGCGCGTGCTGCTGCGGCGGCCGAGCGTGGTGCCGATGGAATCGGCGAGCGCGGTGGTCGGCGACCTGGCGCGGCCGCAGAACATGGCGGCGGCGCTCGCCGACGTCGATGCGGTGATCCACTCGGCGGGGATCGCCCATGCCATGTCCGGTCTGCCGGAGGACGATTATCGCCTGCTCAACACCGAGGCGACGATCGCGCTCGCGCGCGCGGCGCAGCGCGCCGGCGCTCGGCGCTTCGTCTTTTTGTCGTCGATCCGCGCGCAGTCCGGGCCGAGCGCCGCAGAGGTGCTGACCGAGGATCTCGCGCCCGCACCGACCGACGCCTATGGCCGCTCCAAGCTGGCGGCGGAGCGGGGCGTGGCGGAGCTCGACCTCGACTGGGCCGCGCTGCGGCTCGTCCTCGTCTACGGCGCCGGCGTCAAAGGCAACATGGCGGAGCTCGTTCGCCTGGCGCGCGCGCCCTATCCGCTGCCGCTCGGCGCTCTCGCGGCGCGGCGCTCGCTGCTCGCGCTCGACAATCTCACGGCGGCGGTCGACGCCGTGCTCGCCGCGCCGGGACCGCTGCGGCGGCCGCTGATCGTCGCCGACCGCGAGGTTTTGACGATCCCGCAGATGATCGCCGCGATGCGCGGCGGCCTCGGCCGGCGCCCCGGCCTCTTCCCGCTGCCGCCGCGGCTCCTCGAAGCGGCCTT
>WNEY01001007.1_pt1 | contig 19164 bp, 16 predicted proteins | sample 5400531 | NCBI WGS metagenome assembly WNEY01 (sample SAMN13153338, study PRJNA577476) | soil metagenome | isolation source: 200 cm saprolite under Douglas fir tree site 1 | place: USA:California | collected 2015-04-18
CAACGCGGCGCATGCCGAGCCGTTTGGCGGCAAAAGAGGCGCCGGCTGCGGCCGCGCTCGTCTCGAGGAATTCGCGACGGGACCAATTCTTTTTGCTCATAGGGCTCTCCCGTGATGTGCGAGTTGAGCCGTCTAAAATGGGGTGCGAACCGGAGGGGGCGGAAGGTGGGAGTGAGCCGGCCGGGGATCGAACCCGGGACCTACGGATTAAAAGTCCGTTGCTCTACCAACTGAGCTACCGGCTCAACGGTGGCCGAAAGATAGCGGCACGCGTTACGTTTTGCCTCAGATGAGCGCGCCTCGTTCCAATCCTATCTCCAGCGTTTCAGACACCGCCCGTTGGGTCGCAATGTACAGAGCAATGGAAAGCGAGCGCCCAGATGCCTTGTTCCGGGATCCGTACGCGCGTCGTCTAGCCGGACCGACTGGCGACCAGATTCTCGCGTCCATGCCGCAGGGCCGCCGCTGGGCGTGGCCGATGATCACGCGCACCGCGGTGATGGACGAGATCATCATGCGGCTGGTCAGCGAACAGGGAGCCGACACGGTCCTCAACCTCGCCGCCGGTCTCGACGCCCGGCCCTACCGCCTGAATCTCCCCGCGGAGCTGCGGTGGATCGACGTGGATCTCGAGGGAATTCTCACTTACAAAGAAGCGGCGCTCGCGGGGGAGCGGGCGAACTGCAGAATCGAATTCGTCACAGCCGATCTGCGCGACCACGCAACGCGCAGCGCGCTGTTCCAACGCGTCGGCGCCAGCGCTCGACGCGTGCTCGTCATCTCGGAGGGGTTGCTGGTCTACCTCACGCCGGAACACGTGTCGGCGCTGGCCACCGATCTCGCGGCGCAGCCGGCGTTTCGCTGGTGGCTCATCGACCTCAGCTCTCCGCAATTGCTCGAATGGCTGCGGCGCACGTGGGGCAACCAACTGCAGTCGGGAAACGCGCCGATGATCTTCGCTCCCGCGGAGGGATCTGCCTTCTTCGCGCCTGCGGGATGGAGGGAGGCCGAGTACCACGCGATGCTCGACGCCGCCGTGCGGTTGCATCGCGCGCCGAGGATGGCATGGCTGTGGAAGGTGCTCGGACTGCTCGCGCCGAAGAAACGGCGCGAGCAGTTCAAGCGATTCTCAGGAGTCGTACTGCTGGAGCATTCGTAGCAGCGGTCTAGAACTCCCACCGCACGCCGGCTTGAACCTGCCGGGGGTCGCCCAGACCGCTACGGATCGTGCCGTCGAAGTTGAACAGCAAGCCGCCGTAGGCCGGATCGCGGAAATTGTCGTTCCCCGTCAGGTTGAACACCTCGACAATCGCTTCCACCTGTCCCCGGGCTCCGACATTGAACGGCCGCGACAAACGAACGTCGATCGAGAAGTATTCGTTGTCCTTACGGAGCGTATTGCGTTGCAGGACGTGGCCGTCGCTGCAATTGCGGTCCGCCGCCGACGTTGCCCGCTGGCCAGCCGGAGGCGCAAACGGACTGAAGGGGCTGGGACCGCAGCTGACCGATACCGGCTGAGCCGAGTAGTAGCTCACCCGGTTGTCCATGTAGAGACCAGCCGGCAGCTTGATGAGCGTCCAGGCATTCAAACGATGCCGCTGATCCCGGTCGCTCCATCCATACTCGTGCTGCAACGAATCCGGGCGCGCGTAGCGGAACGTGAACGGATCGCGCTCGTTATCGTCGTCCGACTTATCGAAGGAAAGCGTGTAATTGATCTGGAACTGAAAGTTCGGATCGAGAACGCGCTTCAGGCCGATCGTGACCCCGTTGTAGCGCGACTTGGCGCTCGATTCGACCGTGGTCAGCGCGGCGATACCGTTCGTGTCGGCCGGGCCGGTGAGCTGATGCAACCACGGAGATCCAAACACCGCGTCGTTGCGATTGATGAATCGTGTCAGATGGTCGGTGCGCGCGTGCTCATAGCTGATTGACGCGCCAAGGTCAGCGCCGATCTGCCACTCGTATCCGATCGTGGCGCTGAGCGTGCGTGGATTCTCGAAGTCCTTCGCGAACACGAAGACGTCGGGGTGAATCACCGCGCTCGGCGAAACGTTGTCGGGCAATTGACTGGTGAAGGGGGGCGGAGTGCTGTTGCCGCTTGAATACGTCATGCCCACGGAGCCGTTGGTGCTGCGGCTGGACGCCAGATTCAGTCCGGGAATGCGCGCGTAGTAGAGCCCGGCGCTCCCCCGAATCACCGCGCGACCATCGCCGCGCGGATCATAGGCGAAGCCAAATCGCGGTTGCCACATCTTCTTGTCCGACGGGATCGTGCCGTCCGAGGGAAACGCGCTTGTCACGCCGCTGGCCGTGCGTGTCTGACCAATGAACGGTGAGAAGAAGACCTGAGACGGTGGGGTGATGGGATCGGCTTCCATCTGAGCCTCCCACCGCAGGCCATAGTTGAATGTCCACTTGGGGCTCGGCTTCCAGGTATCCTGGATGTAGGCGCCGTATTCCGTCTGCGGGATGTCTTGCGTACCTGCCTGGCTAACCGAGCGGCCGACGCCCGCTTGCTGCAGGAACAGCAGCAGCCCGCCCGTGTCGCCGGAGTCCGTGAAGGCCAGGAAAGCCGGCACAGAAGCGAAGATGTACCGTGAGTTGGCAAATCCCACAAACGTCTGGATCGAATGCACTTTGTTGTACTCGAGGCCCGCCTTGAAGAAATGGTTTCCGCGAGCCAGCGAGATGTTGTCCAACAGTTGCACACGCGTGTCGTAGTAAGCGATCGGGAGAAAGAACGGCAGGCCGAATCGATAGCCATTGGCGAAATCCATCGCGACATCGGGGAACGGCCGCGCTCCACCGTCCACACGGTTCGGGCCGAGTGCCGCACTGCGAGGCCCATCGTACGGCCGGGGCCGATCCTCGCGCGAATACTGGAAGCGGAATTCGTTCGCGAGATTGGGTTGCAGATAGGACACGAGACTGCCATTCACCGCGTTGGAATGGTCCTGCTCCAACCCATTGGCGCTGCGCGTCCAGGTATCGACGTCGAACGTGCCGTTCTTCTGCTCTGACCAGGTGTAGTTGTACTTGAGCGATAGGTTGTGTCGATCAGACAGACGGAAGTCGAACTTGGCGAGCAGCGCCCGCGCGTCATTCGTCCGTGCGATCGGTCCATAGTCGCCCCGCAGGGCACCGCTGTAGGCCGTGTCCATCCAGGCGCGCAGGACGGGATCGATTCGGTTGATATTCTTCTGTTTGGTTTCGTCGTAAATCTGCTGGTCATAGGCGACGAAGAAAAACGCGCGATCGTGCTTGAGAGGTCCGCCCAGCGTGAAGCCAAACTGATGCTGCCGGAAATCAGGTTGAAACGTGACACCCGAATGGATCGGCGTACCCGAGATAGCGTCGTTCTTGCCGAAATAGTGCACCGAGCCGCGGAGCTGGTTGGTGCCCGATTTCGTGATCACGTTCACGAAGCCGCCCGAGGAGCGGCCGAACTCCGCGCTCGCGCCGCCCGGCAGGACCACGATCTCCTGCACCGCGTCGAGATTGAACGTGAACGCCGGCCGCTGACCGCCGCGCTGTTCGCCAAAGAACGGATTGTTGAAGTCCGCACCGTCGACCGAAATGTTGTTGTGAATGCCCTTCTGCCCGGCGATGGTGAGCTCGTCTCCATCGGGTCCCTGGACGACTGCGACCTGCGGCGTCAGCAACGTCAGGTTCAGATAGTTGCGGCCGTTATTGGGAAGCCCGGAGATCGCATTGCTCGGCACGCGCGTCGAGTTCTCGGTCTTGCTTGCTTCGACAACCGATTGCGTCGCCTCGACGACCACGGCCTGCAGCTGCACCGCCGCGAGCGGAAGGTTCAGGTTCACCGTCTCACCGACGCCCAGCCGAACGCCTTTGCGTTGGACCTCGCTGAAGCCGACGGCACGGGCCCCGACGTCGTAGACGCCAAGCGGCATCAGTGACGCGACAAAGACGCCGCGCTCGTTCGTCGCGAGCTGGCGCTGGAATCCTGTTTGCAGTTCGTGCAACGTGACCGTCGCCCCGGCGACAGCTGCGCCAGCCGGATCGGTCACAACACCGCGAATGATGCCAGTCGTAGCCTGCGATTGAGCACTGAGGACAACGGGGAATGCGAGAGCCAGTACCACCGGCGCGAGGAGTCTGCGCAGCATGCTTCGGCCTCCGACGGGAAGGAAATGATGTTTTCGGGACGGCTAGCGTATCACCTGCACTGAAAGACCGCAAGAAGGGACAGAAGGACGGTAAGGGACGGTAAGAGACGGTAAAGGACGGTAAAATTCCAGGATGCAGAACGCGGAAATCGCCCGCCTGCTCGGCGAAGTCGCCGACCTATTGGAAATCTCCGCGGGTAATCCGTTCAAGGTCCGGGCGTATCGTAACGCGGCGCGGACCGTCGCCGATCATCCCGATCCGTTATCAGAGCTCGTCAAAGACGAGGCGTTCGACCTCACCGACCTGCCGGGGATCGGCGGCAGTATCGCGAAAGAGATCACCGCGCTGCTCGAAACAGGCACCCTGCCCCAGCGCCAGCAGCTTGTTGCGACCATCCCGCCCGGCCTGCTCGATCTGCTGCGGATCCCCGGCCTCGGCCCCAAGCGCGTCAAGCTGTTCCACGACGAGCTGAAGGTGAACAGCGTCGCGGACCTCAAACAGGCGCTCGCGGCCGGGAAGATCGCGAAACTCGGCGGTTTCGGACCCAAGTTGCTCGAAAAGATTCGGGAAGGTGTGGCGGGTGCGGCCGCAGGCAGCGGACAGCGCCGCATGGTGCTGCATGAAGCCGAGCAGTACGCGCGTGCGCTGGTGGAATACCTCAAAGCAGGCGGAGGCATCGATGCCATCGAGGTGGCCGGCAGCTTCCGGCGGCGCAAAGAGACCATCGGCGATCTCGACATCGTCGTCAGCGGCGCCAACGCGCCGGACCTCATCTCACGCTTCGGCAAGTTCGGTGAAGTGACACACGTCGCCTCGCAGGGCGACACCCGCTCCACGGTGCGGCTCTCGAGCGGACTCCAGGTGGACTTGCGAGTCATCGAGCCGGCCTGCTTCGGTGCGGCGCTGCAGTATTTCACCGGCTCGCAGGCGCACAACATCGAGCTACGGAAGATCGCGCAGGCGAAAAAGCTGAAATTGAATGAATACGGGTTGTACCGCGGCTCGAAGTGCATCGGCGGACGCACGGAGGAGGAAGTCTACGCCGCGCTGGGACTCGATTGGATTCCACCGGAGTTGCGCGAAGGCCGCAACGAGATTGCGCTGGCGCGCGAGCATAGACTGCCGGCGCTGGTGACGCTCGAGCAAATCCGCGGTGATCTGCAGATGCACACCGACGCGAGCGACGGCAAGGCGACCATGGCGGAGATGGTCGAGGCGGCTCGGTCGCTCGGTTATGCCTACATCGCCATCACGGACCATTCCCCGCGGATGTCGATGGCCGGGCAGACCCCCGCCGAGCTCCGCGCCCAGTGGAAGCAGATCGACCGGCTCAATACAGGAATGCGCGGGTTCCGCATCCTGAAGAGCGTCGAGATGGACATTTTGGAAAGCGGGAAGCTCGATCTTCCCGACGACGTGCTGGCGGAAGGCGACTACGTGGTCGCGACGATCCACTACGGCCTGAAGCAGAGCGAACAGCAGCTCACCGATCGGCTGCTCGCGGCGATCGCGAATCCGTGGGTCGATGCGATCGGGCATCCCACCGGCCGCATCGTACCGGTGCGACCCTCCTATCCGCTCGACTTCGACGTCGTCGCCAAGGCCGCCGCCAACGCCAAGTGCCTGCTCGAAATCAACGGCAGCGAGCGGTTGGATCTGCCGGACACGCTGGCCGCCGCCGCCAAGGGGCACGGTGTGCGGTTCGTACTGTCTACGGATGCGCACAACCAGCGCGAGCTCTCGTTCATGCGCTTCGCGGTCGCGGTGGCGCGCCGGGCTGGATTGACCGCGGCCGACATACTCAACACGCGGCCAACGGCGGAGTTTGTGAAAGGATTACGGCGCAGCCGAAACCGTTAACAGCTCGAGCTGCGCGACCGGCTCGAAGCTGTACCGGTGGTGCCGCGTAGGACCGAGCCGGTGAATCGCGTCCAGGTGCTCGGGCGTCGCGTAGCCCTTGTTCGTTTCCCAGCAATAGCCGGGATGGCGCGCGGCGAGGCGATCCATGAGATAGTCGCGGATCGTCTTGGCGATCACCGACGCCGCCGCGATCGAGTGACAGCGTGCATCCCCGTCGATGATCGCCTCGTGCTCGCAGCCGAGCTCCGGACAGGGCAGGCCGTCGATGAGCACCCACGCGGGCGTGAAGCCGAGCCGATGGAGGGCGCGCTCCATCGCGAGAATCGAGGCGCGCCGGATATTGTAGCGATCGATCTCGCGCACGCTGGCCGCGCCTACCGCGATGGCGAACGCCCGTTCGCGAATCTTGCGGGCGAACCTGGCCCGTTGCAGCGGCGTCAGCACCTTGGAGTCGTCGAGCCCGCGAATCGGTTTTGCGCCCACTGGAAACACGACGGCCGCGGCTAGCACTGGTCCCGCCAGTGGGCCGCGGCCGACTTCGTCGATTCCGGCGACAGTGATCCGCCCGTCGCTCCACAGCGCGACTTCGCGCTTGAGCGATGGACGGCGATGTCTCACGTCTCCGACTGCTCCCCTGTACTGGTCCCCGCCCCCGGCACCGACGCCGCCGTGAGGCCGCGTTTTTCGCGAATGCGCGCCGCCTTGCCTGCAAGCCGGCGCAGGAAGTACAGCTTGGCCCGGCGCACTCGGCCTTTCCGCATCAGACCGATCTCGGCGATCGAGGGCGCGTGCAGCGGGAAGATCCGCTCGACGCCCACGCCCGCCGAAATCTTGCGGACGGTGAAGGTCTCGTTGATGCCGCCGCCCCGCCGGGCGATGCAAATGCCTTCGAACGCCTGCAGCCGCTCTTTTTCACCCTCGCGCACGCGTACCATCACGCGCACCGTATCGCCCGGCGCAAACGCCGGAATGTCCGTCTTCAGGCCTTCGCGCTCAATCGCTCTCAGTCTTTCCATAACTATTCCCCGTGTTTCAACCAGATATCAGGTCGGCGTTCTCTCGTGAGGCGCTCGGCCTGGGCCGCCCGCCATGCCGCAATCTTGTCGTGGTCGCCACTCAACAATACTTCCGGGACGTCGAGGCCGCGATAGCTGGGCGGCCGCGTGTAGCTTGGCGGCGCGAGCAATCCCTCATAGTGCGAATCGCTGGATGCCGATTCGTGATCGCCCAACGCCCCGGGCAAGAGCCGCACGACCGCATCGATCACGCACAGCGCTGCCGGCTCGCCGCCAGACAACACGAAATCCCCGATCGACAACTCTTCGGCACCCAATCCATCCGCGACGCGCTGGTCGACGTCTTTGTAATGCCCGCACAGCAGCGTCAGCTCGGTGCCGACCGCATAGCGCACCGCGGTGTCATGTGTGAACGGCCGCCCGCGCGCCGACAGCAGCACGATTGGCGGTTTTGCCCGCAAGTCCTCGACGGCCTCGAAGAACGGCTCGGGCTTCAGCACCATCCCCGCACCGCCGCCGTACGGTGCATCGTCGACCGTCCGGTGCTTGTCGTGCGTGTAATCGCGCAGCTGCACGATGCGACACCGAACCAGTCCCGCGGTTGCCGCGCGTCCCAGGATGCTCGATCCCAGCGGCGCGGTGAACCACTCGGGAAACAGCGTCACCACGTTGATCCGTAACATCGCTACTCGTCCACCGCGACGAGCTGGTCGCGCCAGCGCTCGACCGCCGCTCGCGATGTCACGCCCTCAAAACCCAACAGCCACTCGCGATGATACGCGCGACGCCTAGCCAGCACGAGCGGTCCGGCTACAACCTCGCGCTCCTCATTCAGCACGTACAGGCGCGCTTTGGGAACGAACACCACTCCCGGATTTTCGACGAGGGGGATCACTGCGACCTCCCCCTGCTGGCCGTGTGGCTTGCGCAGCCGCCCGACTACGCGGCGGGCGCCGGAGATGGAGACGGGGGCGGGGACGGGGGCGGGGGCGGGGGCGACTGTTTTCCTCCACGGAGTACGCCGGCCTTCTTGAGGAGCGAACGCACCGTATCGCTCGGAGTCGCGCCCTTCTCGAGCCAGGCTCGCGCCTGTTCCGCGTTCACGTCGATCACCGCGGGATTGGCACGCGGGTTGTAATTGCCGATCGCCGCGACGAAGCGTCCGTCGCGCGGCGACTTGGAGTCCGCGACCACGATGCGGAAGTAGGCCTGACCCTTCCGTCCCACTCGGCGCAGCCGAATTCGAGTTGCCATAACGTTTCCTACATCCTTTTCATGAACTTGCTGAGCTTGCGCATCTGCTGGAACTGTTCCAGCAGCCGATTCACTTCCTGCACCGGACGTCCGGCTCCCTTTGCGACCCGCAGCTTTCGCGATCCGCTCAACACACTGGGATCGGCTCGCTCCTCCGGCGTCATCGAGAGCACGATCGCCTCGACGTGCTTCAGGCGCTTGTCGTCCATCGATACACCCTTCAGCGCCTTGGCGTTGACCCCCGGCAGCAGACCAAGCACCTGCTTCAGCGGACCAATCGACTGCATCTGCTTCAGCGCGACGAGAAAATCCTGCAGGTCCATGCCTTTCTTGGACCGCACCTTTTGCTCGAGGCGCTTGGCGGCTTCGGCGTCGACGATTGCTGCCGCTTTTTCAACCAGCGCAACCACGTCGCCCTGCCCCAGGATCCGACCGGCCATGCGCACCGGATCGAACGGCTCGAGCGCGTCGGTTTTCTCGCCGACGCCCACGTACTTGATCGGGACCCCGGTCACGCCGTGGATCGACAGTGCCGCACCGCCGCGCGCATCGCCGTCGAGCTTCGTCAGGATGACGCCGGTCAATCCGACCGCGTCGTGAAAGCCACGCGCGATCTTCACGGCGTCCTGTCCCGTCATGCCATCGGCGACGAGCAGCACTTCGCGCGGCGCGACGGCCGCCTTCAGCGCTTTCAGCTCGTCCATCATCGCCGCGTCGATTTGCAGCCGTCCAGCAGTATCGACGATCACCGTCCGTGCGCGAGCCGACTCAGCCTCCCGCACCGCATCTTTCACGAGGGAGGGAACGTCCCTCTCCCCTCTCCCTTCTCCCCCAAGCACCGGCACACCGATCTGCTCACCAAGCTGCCGCAGCTGCTCCGCTGCGGCCGGCCGATACACATCCGCCGCGACCAACGCCGGCGCCTTCTGCTCGAGTTTCAGCCGCCGCGCGAGCTTCGCCGCGGTCGTCGTTTTCCCCGATCCTTGTAACCCGACGAGCAAAATCACCGTCGGACCTACGGAAGCGAAATCGAGGCCAGCCTTCGTGCCGCCGAGCAGTGTCGCGATTTCGTCGTGCACCAGCTTGACGACCTGCTGGCCGGGACTGACCGCCTTGACCTCTAGCGTGCCCACGGCCCGCTCGCGCACGCGCTCGACAAAGCCGCGCGTGACCTCGAAGCTCACGTCCGCCTCGAGCAGGTGCCGGCGGATCTCACGCAGCGCGTCGGTGACGTCGCTCTCCGAGAGCACCCCGCGACCCCTGAGCCGGCTCAGTACGCCGGTCAGCTGCTCGGAAAGGGCCGTAAACATAAGCGTAGCAAGCTAAATGGCGAGTACCCTGAATCCAAGTGGGGGTCTTAATTTTGGCTTCTATGACCAGTCCCGCGCCCGCGCCCGCACCCGCACCCGTGACGCCGCAGTGGTCGCGCCCCGACGACGCCGAGCGGCAGGCCCGGCTGGACGCGATGAAGCGGCGCGCGACCGGACTGCTGGCGATCGCGCTGCTCGTGTTCGTCGCCGCGAGCGTCTTCGAGCCGCAATTCCCCTGGCTCGGCTACGTGCGCGCAACGGCCGAGGCGTCGCTGGTCGGTGGGCTCGCGGACTGGTTTGCGGTCACGGCGCTCTTCCGGCATCCCCTGGGCTTGCCGATACCGCACACGGCGATCGTCGCGACGCGCAAGGAACGCATCGGCCAGATCCTCGGCACCTTCGTCCAGAATCACTTCCTTTCACACGAGGTCATCAGCGCGAATCTCCGGCGCGTGCATCCCGCCGAGCGTGGCGCGCAGTGGCTGGCGGACCGCGACCATGCTCGTCAGATCGCGCGACAATTCGCCAGCGGCTTGGCGAAGACGCTCGAGGCGTTGCCGCATGACGAAGTTCAGGAGCTGGTGAGTGAGATCGTCCGCAACCGCGTGCGCGCATTCCGAGTCGCGCCCGCATTGGGGAAGACGCTGGCGCTCGCGCTCGGGGACAATCGACAGGAAGAGCTGCTCAATGCCGCGGTGCGATTAGCTGCCGACGCGGTCAGAAATAATCGCGAGGTGATTCGCGAGCGCGTGCGCGCCGAGACACCGTGGTGGGTGCCTCCGGTGCTGGACGACAAGATCTACCAAAAGATCATCGAAGCCGTGGAGCGACTGCTGCACGACATGGTGATGGACCCATCACACCCGCTGCGCACCGCATTCGACGACGCCATTCGCGACTTCATCGAGCGCTTGCAGCACTCCCCCGAAGTGATCGCGCGCGCGGAGGCAATGAAGGAGGAGTGGTTGATGGACGCGTCGACGGTGGAGCTGTCGAGACGGCTGTGGGACGGCATTCGGCAGACGGTCACCAACTACGCGACCGGAGCCGGCGCCGACGGCGCGCCGAGTCCTCTCGACAACGGCCTCAGCGAATTCGGCGCCGCGCTGTCGTCGAATCCGACGCTGCTCGCGGAAATCGACGACCTGCTGATCGACCTGACCGCCGGCGTGGTGGAGAAATACCGCCACGAGATCGGCGACCTGATCGCTCAGACGGTAGCGGGATGGGACCCGGAGGCGACGTCGCGGCGATTCGAGTTGGCCGTGGGAAGAGACCTGCAGTTCGTGCGCATCAACGGCACGCTCGTCGGCGGGCTCGTCGGACTCCTGATCTATTCGATCACTCGGCTCGTTCGCTGAGCCGCACGGCAGGCAGGTTCCGCCAGCCCGTCCAGCTCACCGGCGCGTCGATCAGTCGTACGACGGGCCGGCCCTCAACGGTCAGCTGCTTGATGTCCGACCGTCTGCTCTTCTGACCGATCGAGCGTCGTTTCGCCCAGGCCCCCTCGAGCCCGGTCGCGAACTTGCTCGCGGCCGCCGCATCGTCCCAGACGCTGTACCACTCGAGGACGTCGCGATTCTTCCCGAGCACGCGGTACCGATCGCCGTCCCATCCCTCCGCTAGGCGCGCGGCCTCGGTCTCATCGCCCAGGAGCTGCTGGAACAGCAGCCGCGTCTCGAATTCACCGAGATTGTCTTCGTAGATCACCGTGTCCGTCGCCGACTTCGGGAAAATCACTTCCGTGGGCTCGTCGTGCTGGGCGTATCGATCCGGGTGGAGAATCTGTTCCGTCGACGTCGGCAGCGAATCCAGCACCGATTTCCCGAAGTATTTGCGTCGGAACCAGATGATGAAGTCCGCACCACCCAGGTACGGGAAGACCAAGCCTTCGCGCAACCATAGGGGCGCGTGCGCGAACTCTTTCATCTGGGCCTGTTGCCGCGCCATCACCGTCCGCTGCTTCCAGAACCACCCCAGCGGCAGCGTGTCGGGCTTCTGCTCGGGCATCAACACGGGGATCTGCACGACGGTCGCCTGACCCTCGAGAATAGCCTGTGCCGCGGAACGCCGATCGTTGTGGCCGCGCTGCGTGATGATCGAATCGAGTTTGATGTACTGATCCTGCAACGCGTGCACCAACTCGTGTGACACCACGACGCGCAGCTGATACGGCTCGATATCGGCGGGGATATACAGCGCGTTGGAATCGGGGTCGTAATATCCGGCGATCTGCTCGGTGAGTAGATCGATCATCGTGGGCCGGAGCTGCAAGGAATCCGGGATGAGCCCGAACAGCCGCAGGGCCGATTGCAGTCCGGCGAGGTCTGCCGGCGGCAAGTCTTCGTCGAACTTGTGAACGACGTAATCGCGGACCTGCGTGCGCGAGCGGCGCAACACCTTCGGTTCACGTTTGAAGGGAAGACCGGCGTTCTGGGCGACGAGCGGCATCATGCGGTGCACGATGTCCTTGAGATCCGCCTCGCTCTGCACATTCTGGGCGCGCTCGCGACAGGTGGCAACAACGACTAGGAGCGCCGCCAATGCCGCAAGGCGAGTCAGCCGGCCCACTCGATCCCTTTACCGACCGCCACGCCGACGACGCGAGCAACTTCTTTGCCCGTCACGACCATGCCCTGCCGCTCGAGTTCGTCGCGGAGCCGGCGATCCAGCTCGGCGCGCTGCTGCTCGAGGGCCGAAGGACGCCGCAGGTCGCCGGAGGTCGGCGGAGGCTCATCCTCCGGCGTCTTGCGGCGTCCTTCCCCGCCCAGTAGTTCGTTCAGCTCCTCGCCAAACCGCTGCAGCACGGTCGCCAGGTCCGGCATCGGCTCTTCCGGTGCTGATCCTTGCTCCTCCGTCAACCCGCGGCGAATCATCGCTTCGACCTTCTTGCGGTCGCGAATCAGCTTATCGAGCTCCGGAGACACGTGGGCCGTCGCCTGCGCGTGCGCGCATGCCTCGTCGAGCACGTCGATCGCCTTATCGGGACGCGCGCGTTCGGGCACGAAGCGGTCGGTCAGGACAATCGCGGCCTTGAGCGCGTCGTCCGCGATGGCGACCGCGTGATGCCGCTCGAGTCGCGGGCGCCTGGCGACGAGGACTTCCCACGTCTGAATCGCGTCCAGCTCTTCGATCGTGACCGGCTGGAACCGGCGCTCCAAAGCGGGATCGGCGCGGATCCACTTGTCGTATTCCTCGCCCGTAGTGGCGCCGATGACCCGGATGTCGCCGCGCACGAGAGCGGGTTTCAGCATGTTGGCGGCGTCCATCGCCGCGCCCATCGCCGTCCCCTGCCCAATGAGGTTGTGCAGCTCATCCACGAACAGGATGAGGTTGGGATCGGTGCCGAGTGCTTTCACGAGGCGGCGAATCCGATCCTCGTACTGCCCGCGGAAGGATGTGCCGGCGAGCAAGGACACATGGTCGAGCTGGAGGATGCGGGCGTCCTTGAGCGCGGGCGGCACGTCGCCCGCCGCGATGCGCTGCGCGAGTCCCTCGGCAATCGCCGTTTTGCCCACACCGGCGCGCCCCACGAGGGCGGGGTTGTTTTTCCCCTGCCGCAAGAGGATGTCGATCACGCGCGCGATCTCGGCATCCCGGCAGCGCACGGGCTCGAGATCGCCGCGTCGCGCGAGCGTGGTGATATCGATGCCGACGCGCTCCAGAACGTCCCCGAAATCGAATAGCCCGGAGAATGGATCAGACATGGGTCAACGGCTCTTCAGAAAATCTAGGTACCAGGAAATCATCGTGTCTCCGAAAACGAACGTCACGCCCGAGGCGATCGCCAAGAACACGCCGAACGGGAGCTCGTAACGCCGCCATTTCCGAATGCTCCAGATCATGAGCGGCAGATAGAACCCCGTCCCGATGATCGCGCCGACGAAGATCGTGAGCAACGCATTCTTCCAGCCGACGAACGCCCCGACCATCGCCAGCATCTTGATGTCTCCCCAGCCCATCGCTTCCTGCCGGAGGATCAAGCCGCCGAGCTCGCGCACGACCCACAGCACCGACCAGCCGACGGCGGCGCCGAGGAGCGCCTGCAGAAATCCCGGAAGGCCGCCGCTCAATGACAGCGCGAGTCCCAGCACCAGGCCTGAGACGCTCAACTCATCCGGAATGATCTTGTGTCTAGCGTCGATTACCCCGATGCCTACGAGGATGGTCCCGAAAATTGCCGCGGCGAGCGCGTGCATCGTGAGCCCGTAATACAGCAACGCGACGACCCACAGCAGGCCGACGGACGCTTCGATGATCGGGTACTGAATCGAAATTGGTTTGTGGCACCAGCGGCATTTGCCGCGCAGCCACAGCCAGGAGAAGACGGGGATGTTATCGCGCCAGACGATGCGCTGCTTGCAATGCGGACACGTCGACGGCGGATGCAGCAGCGAGCGTTGCTCGGGGTTCTCGTGCCAGAGTCGATGAATGCAGACGTTGAGAAAGCTGCCCACGCACAATCCCAACGCCGCCGTGATGACAATGATGAACCAGTCAGCGCCCACGCAGCACCTCGTACAACAGAATGCCCGCCGCGACCGCCACGTTCAGCGACTCGGCGCCGCGCGCCAGCGGAATCGCCACGCGCTGAGAGGCGACCGCATTGAGGTGCGGCCGCAGGCCGGCGCCTTCGTTTCCGACGATCACGGCGATCCGCTCCTTGCGCGACTGCCTGGCGTCGAGGGCGCGGGCGATCGGCACGCCGTCCGCGGCGGCCGCCCACAGGGTGAACTCGTGCTCGCGCGCCCAGGCGATGAACGGCCCGTCGTCGAGCTGCACGACGGGATGGCGGAACGTGGCGCCCATCGCGGCGCGCAGCGCCTTCGGATTCATCGGGTCCGCGCTGCCGCGCAACAGCAGGCTGGCGGACGCTCCGAGCGCGTGCGCGGTCCGAATCAGCGTGCCGACGTTGCCGGGATCCTGAACGCCGTCCACAACGAGCAGCGGCCCATCTCTGACTTCCGTGAGTGCCCAGACGCGCGGCGTGACGATGGCGAGAATCCCCTGCGGTGTTTCCGTTCCGGCAAGATCCCCAAACGCGCGCGCGCCGACTTCCTCGATTGCCACCGCGTGACTCGCCAGCTCGGCCGCGAGCGTCTGGCCGCGCGTCGTGCGCGCGAGCTCGGGAGAGACGACCGCGCCCTTGAATTCGAGACCCGCGGCGAGCGCCTCTTCCACGAGGCGCACGCCTTCCACGACGGCCAGGCCCCGGCGGCCGCGCGCCTTGCGCCGTTGGAGATCGCGAACGGTCGACTGCAGATTACCAGCGATGCGCGTCCTCGCTCTGGTCATGGGTGCCCCTAAGATTGCGCGCCCCGTTGTTTTCGCCAACCCGCAACGGCGGCAACTGTGAGAATCGCCCTCACGATCGCGGGCTCCGATTCAGGCGGCGGCGCGGGTATCCAGGCGGATCTCAAGACGTTTCATCAATTCGGCGTGTTCGGGACCACCGCCATTACCGCCGTCACCGCGCAAAACACGGTGGGCGTGCTCGCCTGGGAAGCGGTGTCCCCCGCGCTGGTGGCGCGCCAGATCGAAGCGCTCGCCGCGGATCTGCCACCCGCGGCCGTAAAGACAGGAATGCTGGGCTCGGCGAAAATCGTGGACGTCGTTGCTGAACGAATCGCCGAGCTCCGCCTGCCGAACTATGTCCTCGATCCGGTCATGGTCGCGACGTCAGGAGACCGGTTGCTCGACAAGAAGGCGGAAGCGTCGATTGCACGCCGGTTGGTACCGCTCGCGCTGCTCGTCACACCGAATCTCAACGAGGCATCGATCCTGATCGAGCGGGACGTCCGCACTCCCGATCACATGGAGCAGGCCGGACGCGCGCTTGTCTCGATGGGAGCGCGAGCCGCGCTGATCAAAGGCGGGCATCTTCGGGACACGGAAACGATCGTCGATGTCTTGGTGCACGATGGGGGGGGCGCCGTTCGGCGATTCACGCACGAGCGCATCGAGACCACGTCGACCCACGGGACCGGTTGTACGCTCTCAGCCGGCATCGTCGCCGGTCTCGCGCTCGGCCGATCGCTCGAGCAGGCAGTCATCGATGCGCTCGACTTCGTGCATCGCGCGATCGCGGCGGCACCGGGGCTAGGAGACGAGAAGGGGCACGGGCCGCTGAATCATTTCGTGCCCGCGCCCCCCCGCCCTCCCAGCGAAGGCCTTTAGCCTACGGATTCCACCAATACGTAGCCTTCACCATGAAAATGTTTTCGGCCGGCGCGCGCAGCATGCTGCGCATCGATGAGCCGAACCGGAAGTCGCCGTTGTCGTCGGACGCCGAGCGGCTTTGCGTCTACACGAAGAAGAGCGTCGAGCCCGGCCTGAATTCCCAGCGCAGCACGGCGTTGCCTCGCAGCGACTTGAAATTGAAATCCGGGTTGGACGGCGCCGCGGTCGAATCGAAGGCGTAGCTGCGCGGCCGCGCGAGTGCCTTGAAGCGATCGTACTTGCCCGCCGAGATCAGCGGCTGCGCGTAGAGCTGCAGCGACAACGCCGGACTGTAGGTCCAATTCAGCCGGACGCCGGCCGACAGCTCGGTCTGCCGCAGCCGCGCGAAGACGTACCTCGTCCCGTACGTCGCCGTGGCGCTCGAATCGGCGATCGCATCCACGTACTGCAGCGGATAGTTCGCGCCCGAGAGATTCGGTCCCACGGACACCGAGACATTCGGCGCCGGCAGATACTGCACATTCAGGTATGAGTACCAGTCGTAGTCGGCTCCCGAGCGATAGTACGTGCCCGCTCCGGCGCCAAGGGTGACGCGTTTGCGGCTGTCGCTGTTGGCATCGAGGCCGAACTGGTATCCGGGCGGCGTCAGGGTCAACGGGCCGCCGCGCGTCCGCCGGTTGCTCACCGTCCACGGATTGTACGCGAGGTTCCAGTTGAGACCGTAGTAGTTGTGGAACTGCACGTACCCGAACTGGAAGAGACCCGACCAGATGATGTTGCCGTCCCAGTCGTAGTTCCGGAACACCGCGCCGCCGACTTCGGCATACCGAAACAGCTTGCCGGGCTTCGTCCAGGTCTGGCCGCCACCGAGGTGCATGTTGACGTAGCCCGTGCGCGACAGGAAGCCGAGATCGTTCACGTCGAAGCCCGGCGAGATGATGCCGAGCGCCGAGTTGACGAAGGTGTTGCCGCGCTGCTTCGCCAGCGTGAACCGCGCGGCGGCGCCGTCGAGAGAGGTGGCCATCGTATCGACCGAGACGTGCCGCGCATCCGGCTGCTGGAAATAGTGGGTCGAGCTGCGCTGCACCTCTGTGATGCGCGCGCGTGAACCCGCGATCCGCGAGCCCGCCACCCACGCCGTCGTCACCCAGGTCTTTGAAGAATCGAGGAAGATCCAGCCGTCCGTCCCGACCATCGTGGAGCTGCTGTTGCGCGCATCGCGCAATGAGACGTCGTCGAACGAGCGGCCGTCGATCGTCGTGAGGAACCCCAGGCCTTCGCGGCCTTTGTTGAATTCCTTCTGGGCGCGATAGACGCCATAGACCGCGAGCGGCTCCATCTCCTGGTTCCAACGCCGGCCGGTGCTGTCGACCAGCGTCGCCTGCTCGCGCCCCGTCACCGCCGTCAAACCGCCGACGTTCCAGCTCCCGGCGACCTTCCCCGTCAGCTTCAACGCCCCGAGGATGTGCGCGCCGCTTGGGCCATCGACGAAACCGTTATCGGGCGCGGACGGGAGCGACAGGGACCGGCCGATGCGCCTGCTGTAAAAGAAGTTCGGCCCGGACCAGTTGAAGCCCCAGAAGTTGCGCTGGCCGCCGAATCCGAAATTGAAGATCGACGAGCCTTCGACGAAGAACGGACGCTTCTCGTTGAAGAAGGTCTCGACGTCGCTCAGGTTCACGACCGCCGGATCCACCTCGACCTGACCGAAGTCGGGATTCACCGTCGCGTTGAGCGTGAGATTGGAGCCCAACCCCAGCCTGGCGTCCGCGCCGAAGCCCGGCGAGAGCTTCGAGCCATCGTTGAACGGGTCGCCGGCCGCGTGCGGCGTGAAGGCCGCCCGGCTCGTCATATAGGGCATCACCTCGATGCGGCGCGGCGGGTCGATGCGCTCGATGCCGACGAGATCGGGGAATCGCGACACGAATCCACTGCCGTTCTTCGGGGTGTAGACCAGGTAATCGAACTCGTTCTTGCGCGCGATGTCGCGCCGGAAGTTGATGCCCCAGACGTACTGCGTGTGCCGCACAAACCGCAGCTGCGAATACGGGATGCGCATTTCCGCGGTCCAGCCGGTTGCGTCACGGGTGACCTTGCCCTCCCACACGCCATCCCAGCTGTCGTCGTCCCATTCGTCATTGAAGAGTGTGCCGTCGTACAACGTCCCAGCGGCGCTGATGCCGAAGTAGAAGCCGCTGCGCTTGTCGTGATACGGATCGATGAAGACCTGGAAGCGGTCGGAGTTCGTGCCCTGATCGCGCCGGGCAAGCCGGGCGACGATGGAATCGGGATGCGCGTCGTACAACCGAGCGCCGATATACAGTGCAGCGTCGTCGTAGGCGATGTAGACGACGGTGCTCTCAGTAGCGACGGCGCCCTCGGTGGGATCGCGCTGCACGAAGCCCGTGACGCGCTCCGCGGATTGCCAGAAAGGCTCTCGGAGCTCGCCATCGATCGTGACCGGCTGTGAGAGCCGCACGGCGCGCACCTGTTGCGGCGCCACCGGCGCGGGGGGCACGGGGGGCGCGGGGAGTATCGGCGGCGGAGAATCGACTGCGGCGGGATGGATACCCGCCAGTGCCAGAAGCAACTGGAGCGTCGTCGTCATGGTCGTCCGGAGCTGAGGTGGAACTGGAAACCCCGGTCGCGAACGCTTGACGGCGAGCGCGCGGCGGTTATCGCTCCATATGACAGACGGCGAACAGAAATGGTTGCAAACGAAGGTGGCTCAGCACTCCCTTGAGCACTACGGAGAGTTGTCGCCCCATTTTCTCGCTGGCGGCGAGGACTTCCTCGTGGGAGAGCGTCTCCCCCGTGATGCCGGCGCCGGGGTTCGTAATAGAGGAAAAGCCCAGGCACCGGAGTCCCCGCGAACGCGCCACGATGACTTCCGGCACCGTCGACATTCCCACGGCATCGGCCCCTAACCGCTCCAGCATCCGCACCTCGGCGGGCGTCTCGTAGGATGGGCCGAGCAGGCCCACATAGACGCCTTCTTCCATCGGAACGCGTGCCTCGCGGGCGACGGTGCGAGCGAGTGCGCGCAACTCGGCGTCATAGGGCTCGTGGATGCTGGGAAAGCGCTGTTCGCCCGGCTCGGGCTGGCCGATCAAAGGATTGCGCCACATCAGGTTGATGTGGTCGGCGATCAGCATCAGCGTGCCGCCCGGAAACGTGCGCCGCACGCCGCCCGCAGCGTTGGTGACGATGAGGATCTCCACGCCCAGCTCCGCAAAAACACGCGCCGGCAGACCGGCGACCCCCGCGGGATGACCCTCATAAAGATGAAAGCGCCCAGCCTGCACGATGACCGGAACGCCTTCAAGCGTGCCACCGACCAGCACGCCCTTGTGTCCGGCGACGCCGGGCTCGGGAAAGCCGGGGATGCTGTTGTAGGGAATCCGAATCGG
>WNEY01001009.1_pt1 | contig 19146 bp, 14 predicted proteins | sample 5400531 | NCBI WGS metagenome assembly WNEY01 (sample SAMN13153338, study PRJNA577476) | soil metagenome | isolation source: 200 cm saprolite under Douglas fir tree site 1 | place: USA:California | collected 2015-04-18
GCCAGCGGCGTCTGCCACGGGGCCCTCTGTTGCGGTGGGGAAGGCGGCCGGCCCCGGCCGCGGCAGGCGGTGCGCCGCCGAACCGCCCGAAACGGGGACGTCCCGCGTCATGACATCCGGCCGTGACGGGTGGTGCGTGATACTCACACAGTGTAATCACAACGTCGCTCAACGTCGATAACTATGCTCTGTAGTTCCCAATAATCCCAGCAGGAACTTTGATTGCGGCAAAACGGGATCTCAGCGGACGGCAGGTTCCGAAACAGGCGGCAGATTGGGGAGTCAATGCCATCGGCGGCGGCACGGGAACGGTCGAGAGCGCCAGCCTCAGGATCACCGTCATCGGGACCTGAACGGCGTCGCCTGATATCCGCAACGGCGGACAGCTGTTCCATGATCACGGCTGATTTTGCCTGGCATGCTGGCAAGATCTACCGCGATTATGGACGGCAGCCTGCGGACTGGCGATGCCTGACGGCTGGTCCGTGACGCGGCCGGCCGCCGGGAACGTACTCTGGAGCCCGTCATGAACCAGACACCTGAGCTCAGTTTCTACGAGGCAGTAGGCGGGGAAGAGACGTTCCGGCGCCTGGTGCGGAGGTTCTACCAGGAGGTCGCGGGCGATCCGGAACTCCGGGCGGTGTATCCCAGCCGGGACCTGGGGCCCGCCGAGGAGCATCTGCGGCTGTTCCTCATCCAGTACTGGGGCGGGCCGGCCACCTACAACGAGCTGCGCGGGCATCCGCGGCTCCGAATGCGGCACGCGCACTTCTCCATCGGCGAGGCCGAGCGTGACGCCTGGCTGCGGCACATGCGCGTGGCGCTTGACGAGCTAGCGCTGGATGAGGCCCATGCCGCCCAGCTGTGGGAGTACCTGGTGATGGCCGCCCAGAGCCTGGTGAATCGGCTACCCGAGACGGGTCACAGCGCCGATCTCGGCCTCAGCCCGGCGTAGGAACGGCAGGTCCGGCCGGCAGGCGGGCCAGCTAACTGCCCACGCAGTCCGCCCGCCGCCTGATCCCCGAGCGCCCCGGCCCGAGCGCCCCGCCGTGAGCACCCGGCCCGAGCGCCCCGGCCCGAGCGCCCCGGCGTGAGCACCCGGCCCGAGCGCCCCGGCCCGAGCGGGCCTGGTGTGAGCGCCCCCGGGCAGGCTACCTGTTGGAGTAGACGCGTTCTGGACTGATCAAGACGGCGGTGCGGCGCTCCTGCGCCATCACCCGGTCGTAGCCGTCCCAGTCATCGTGCGAGCCGCCTGCCGCGACGAAGATCTCGCGCAGCAGCACCCGCAGCCGCTCCGCGTCGATGCCGTCCAGCCCATCGTCGGGGCCAGCCAGCTCGGCCGGGCCCTCGGCCGCCGCCCACTGCCAGCCTGCCCGCAGCACCACGGTGGCGCGCGGCGACGCGCGCAGGTAGCCCAGCTTGCGCGCGTCGCCGCGCGCCACCAGCCCGACCACATCGGCTCCGGTGACGGGATGGCTGAGCACCCCGGCATTAACAACGGAGGAGGCGACTGTCCCGTCCGGACGGGTCACCGAGACGACGGCCAGACCGTGATCACCGCTGACCAGATCGGCGAACGGAGAAAGCCTGGTCATGCGCTTCCCTTCCACGATGTGCGGCCGCGCACTCGGCGGAGCCGGTGCTCAGCCCCTCGTCAGCTTCCGGTAGGTCACCCGGTGCGGCCGCGCCGCCTCGGCACCCAGCCGCTCGATCTTGTTCTTCTCGTAGGACTCGAAGTTTCCCTCAAACCAGTACCAGCTCGACCCGCCCTCCCAGGCCAGGATGTGCGTGGCAATCCGGTCCAGGAACCAGCGGTCATGGCTGGTGATCACAGCGCAGCCGGGGAATTCCAGCAGCGCGTTCTCTAGCGACGACAACGTTTCCACGTCCAGGTCGTTGGTCGGCTCGTCTAGCAGCAGCAGGTTGCCGCCCTGCTTCAGGGTGAGTGCCAGGTTGACCCTGTTGCGCTCGCCGCCGGACAGGATGCCGGCGGGCTTCTGCTGGTCCGCGCCCTTAAACCCGAAGGCGGCGGCGTAGGCGCGGCTGGGGATCTCGATGCGGCCCGCCTTGATGTAGGACTCGCCGTCGGAGATCGCCTCCCACACGTTCTTGTCCGGATCGATGCGGCCGCGGGACTGGTCGACGTAGGCAATCTGCACCGTCTCGCCGACCCTGATCGAGCCGCCGTCCGGGTGTTCCTCCCCCACGATCATCTTGAACAGCGTGGTCTTGCCGACGCCGTTCGGCCCGATCACGCCGACGATGCCGTTCGGCGGCAGGCTGAAGCTCAGGTTCTCGATCAGCATGCGGTCATCGAAGCCCTTGGCCAGGTTCGTGACCTCGACGACCAGGCTGCCCAGCCGGGGGCCCGGCGGTATCTGGATTTCCTCGAAGTCCAGTTTGCGGTTCTGGTCGGCCTCGGCGGCCATCTCTTCGTAGCGCTGCAGGCGGGAGCGGCTCTTCGCCTGCCGGGCCCGCGGACTCGACCGCACCCACTCCAGCTCGTCCTCAAGCCGCTTGCGCTTCTTGACGTCCTTCTGTCCCTCGACCTTGAGACGCGCCGCCTTGGTCTCCAGGTAGACGGTGTAGTTGCCCTCATACGGATAGGCATGACCGCGGTCGAGCTCGAGTATCCATCCGGCCACGTTGTCCAGGAAGTACCTGTCGTGTGTGACCGCTACGACAGTGCCGGGGTATTTCTCCAGGTGCTGCTCCAGCCACAGGACGCTTTCGGCGTCCAGGTGGTTGGTCGGCTCGTCGAGCAGCAGCAGGTCAGGCTGCTGCAGCAACAGCTTGCAGAGCGCGACACGCCGCTTCTCGCCGCCGGACAGCACGCTTACCTCGGCGTCAGGCGGCGGGCAGCGCAGCGCGTCCATGGCCTGATCGAGCTGGCTGTCGAGGTCCCAGGCCTCCCGGTGATCCAGCTGCTCCTGCAGCTTCCCCATCTCTTCGAGCAGCGCATCTGAGTAATCGGTCGCCATCTGCTCGGCGATCTCGTTGTACCGCTGCAGCAATGCCTTGGTGGCGGCGACGCCGTCCTCGACGTTGCCGAGGACGGTCTTGGACTCGTCCAGCATGGGCTCCTGGTCGAGCATGCCGACCGTGAAGCCCGGCATCAGCCGCGCCTCTCCGTTCGAGGGCTGCTCGACTCCCGCCATCATCCGCAGCAGCGTCGACTTGCCGGTGCCGTTGGGCCCGACGACGCCGATCTTGGCGCCCGGCAGAAAGGCCAGGGTCACGTTGTCGAGGATGAGCTTGTCACCGTGCGACTTGCGCACAGCCTGCATCTGATAGATGAACTCGGGCATGCATCCCAGGGTAGGGCCAGCGCGGTTGAGCTCCGAACCATCCTGGTGGCACAGGCCCTGCCGGACGTCCCGGCGCGGTCCCGGTAAAGCGGGGCAAAGGCGGCGCGCCGGGCCAGCACGCCGGCCGGCCAGGCCCTGGCCCTCGCCGCGGGTCGCCCTGGCAGGCCCTTGCCCCGCCGCGGGTCGCCCTGGCAGGCCGGCCTGAGCCAGCACGCCGGCCGACCAGGCCCTGGCCCTCGCCGCGGGTCGCCCTGGCTCAGAACGGCACGGTGACGTCTTCGGTCTCCCGCGCCAGCGCGTCGATGGCGTTCTCGTCGAACATCTCACCGCCGGCTGGCTCGTTCGCCGCGGCCGGCGGTCCCGCCTCGTCCGGCGCCGCCATCCCGTCAGCGTCGCCGCTGCCGCTCGTGTCAAGCTCTGCGGCATACTCATCGGCCGTCTTGCCGGTCGGCGGCCGGGTCCGCTGGAACTGAGCCACGCCGCGCGACAGGTCATGCCCGACCGAGCTGGCATCCACCTCAACCGCGGTCCTGGGCACGCCGGCCTTGTCCTCATACGGCCGCACCGACAGGCGCCCCTTCACCATCACCGGGTCGCCCTTGCGCAGACAGGTGGCAACGTTGTCGGCGAGCTTGCGCCAGCAGATGACGGTCACATACGAGGTGTGCCCGTCTGCCCAGTCGCCCGTTGACCTGTCCATCCTGCGGGGCGTCCACGCCACCCGCATCGTGATGTTCGGCGTGCCCGCGTTGGTCTCCCGCCACCTGGGCTGTGTCGCCACATAGCCCGTCAGGCTGACTACCGCTTCATTGATCATCGCGATCCTCCCGAGCTGCGCGGCAGCAGCGCGCCGTTCGCGCAGGGACTGCCGCTCCGGCGGACCGTGCCGCCGTGGCTGCTGTCTCAAAGATCCCGCTGGCTGCCTGTTGCCCGCGCAAGCCGTGCAGATCCTGTGGACAACCCGCTCAGATCCCGCTGGGCCTGTGGACAGGCGATACCTCCTGAATGCCGGCTGTGGGACCATACGCGCCCGCAGGGCGGCGCCCAGCTGGCAGAACCGGACCGCCGAGACCAGCGTCGTGGTCGGGGTACTGCTCAGCGCCCGAAGCTGAGTGCCGGCCCGCGTCCTTCATGATCGTGGTGGACCGGGCACGAATCCATGCCCGATCCACCACGATCATGAAGTGGCCGGGACAGGGGCGGCGTGCTGGCGCTCAGGCCGCCACGAGCTCGGAAGGCTCGGCGATGACGTCAACGAGCGCTCCATTGCGCATGACGGTCACCGCCAGGGGCTGCCCGATGGCCTCGCCGAACATCAGCCGCTGCAGGTCCTGGGCCGCGGCCACGGGACTGCCTCCGGCGCTGAGCAGCAGGTCGCCGGCTCTCAGCCCGGCCCGCGCGGCTGGCCCGCCAGGCACTACCTCGGCTACCCGCAGCCCGGTGCGGCGGCCGAGACGCTCCTGCAACGGCGCTGGCAGCGGTGCCGGGCTGCTGACGATGCCCAGGTAGGCACGGCGGACTCGGCCGTCCCGCATCAGCGTGGAGATGATCCGGCGGCTGGTCGCGTTGATGGGGACCGCGAGGCCGAGGCCAATGCCGGCTACGGCGGTGTTGATTCCGACTACGCGGCAGCGCGCATCGGCCAGCGCGCCGCCAGAGTTCCCTGGATTCAGCGCGGCGTCGGTCTGGATCACGTCCTCGACCAGGCGGGCCGAGGAGCCGCTGCGAGTCGGCAGCGACCGCCCCAGCGCGCTGACTACTCCCGCGGTGACCGACCCGGCCAGGCCGAGCGGACTGCCGACGGCGACCACCAGCTGGCCGACGACCAGCTCATCTGCCTCGCCGAGCTCGGCAGGCGGCGGGGTTGCCGAGCCAGCCCGAACCACGGCGAGATCCGACAGCGGGTCGGATCCGACCACGGCGAAGGACGCGTTTGTGCCATCGGCGAACAACGCCGTACCGCTCTGCGCCCGGCCGATGACATGGGCGTTGGTCAGCAGGAACCCGTCCTTGGTGTACACCACGGCAGAGCCCAGGCTCTCCCCGCCGCCGCGCTGCCCGGCACGCGGCACCCGGAGGCTGGCAACCGCGGGAGTCAGCGCCGCGGCCACGCCGGAGACGATCTGTGAGTAGGCATCGAGAGGCGAGCCGGCTGCCATGGGTCCTCCTCCGAGAACGGCGATTACACCATTACAGCTTAACGGCAAGCGGGTGGCAATCACGCAGGATGGCCGGCCGCTGCCCGTAGCTCGTCTCGGAACCGCTCAAGCTCGCAGAGCTCAAGCTCGGTAGGAATCACGACCATCTCGCGGGCCACTGCCGCCATCCGCTCCCGCATCAGGCTCGACACCTGCCTGCTCTCGTCCTCTGCCGCCGCACGCACCATGTTCAGGCTGGCCGAGGCGGTCAGGGCGCCGAGCAGCAGCATGGCGACGATCATGGCGGAGAGCCAGGCCAGCAGCGAGACGTCGTCGAATAGCCGCGGCACGTTGTTGCCGATATGGAAGACGCCGAATGCGACGATCGCCCCGATCCACGCCAGCCCCACGATCACGCTGCCGAGCAGCAGGCCCTGCCAGGCGGCAACGAATCGCCACCAGGTCGCGACCTTGTTCTCCGGCGGCAGGGCCTCCCCCATCAAGGCACCGAGCGCGCCGGGAATCTCCTCGGCCCTGGACCGGACAGCTGCCCGTGCTGTCTGGGACCACGGCTCAGGCAGCGGCGGCCCTACCTTGTCGGCCAGCAGGGTGAGAGCATTGTCGATCTCCGCCTGCTGCGCGCCGGACGGGCCCGCGGCCACGGCGCGCAGGTCTTCCCAGAGCTCACCCAGCCGGATCTTCCGCACCGGGTCTCGCCCGCGCAGCCGCTCGAGCAGCCAGCCGACCGGCCAGCCGACGTAGTCGACCGCCCTGAGCTCGCGGGCGCTCTGCAATGCGTCGCCAACGGCGGAGACTCCCGCCGCGCGAGAGAACGCCTCGACAAGCTGCTCTGCGGTACCCGCCGGAACGGTGCCAGGGCGCCCGGCGGCGGCGTGCCCGATGGCCGCGCCCGCGGTGCTGCTGTCAGCGCCGACCGCGACCCGCTCCGCTGCGGTAGCGTCCGTAGCCGCACCGTCTGCGGCGCTGGGCTCGTCCGCGCCTGGCCTGCTTGCTGGCGTCCCGCCCGCTGCCGCACCGGATGCCACCGCATCTGCGGCCGTCCCGCCCGCGGCAGTCCCGCCCGCGGCAGTCCCGCCCGCCGCAGCCCCGCCCGCCGCAGCCCCGCCCGCGGCAGTCCCAGCGGCGGCAGTCCCAGCGGCGGCAGTCCCGGCCGCGAGGTCGCCCGCCGCCGACTCCGCATCGGCTGTCCTATCTGAGACCGGCTGTCTTTCCCCGTTCCCCTCAGCCGCGTCAGGCACGGCCCGCCCATCGCCGGCGTAGGGAGCGAACCGCGCCACTATGCCGTCCACGTCAGCCGAGATCCGGGCACTGGCCGCCCGGCGCGCCGCTACCGCGTCTATCAGCAGCTTGCGCAGCTCCTCCATGCCTTCAGCGGTAGCGGCGGAGGTGACCAGTATCTGGACATCGGGCAGCTCCTCGGTGTCCAGCAGCCTGCGCAGGTCGCCGACGCAGTCCTCGATCTGGTCGGCGCTCAGCAGATCCGACTGGTTCAGCACCACGGCAAGTACGTCGGAGTGGCCGGCCAGCGGGACGAGGAACCGCCGGTGCACGGCTGCGTCCGCGTACTTCTGCGGGTCAAGCACCCATACCATCAGGTCAGCGAGGCCGACGACACGGTCCACTAGGTCTGAGGCATGGGTCATCACCGAGTCGTGGTCGGGCAAGTCAAGCAGGACGAGCCCGGTCAGGGAGTCCTCGCCGCGATCGAGTGCGCTGGCCCGCGCGTAGCGGTACCTGCGCGGCACGCCAAGCCAGTCAAGCAGCGGGCCGGATCCGGCAACGCCCCAGACGCAGGCGTGCACGTCCTTAGTCACCGGGCGCGTGACGCCGACGGTGGAGAAGTCTGCGCCGGCAAGCCGATTGAAAAGCGACGACTTTCCGCTGCCGGTGCCTCCGGCCAGGGCCACCACCGTGTGCACCGACGATAGCGTCAGCCGCTCGCCCGCCCTGGTGAGCAGGGCCTGCGCATCGCCGAGTACCTGCTCGCTGAATCCCCCTGCGGCACTGCGGGCCGCGCCTATCTCGATCAGCTTGGCCAGCGCGGCCAGCCGAGCCGGAAGTGCGCTGCCAGCCACTGGCGTCCCGGTGGCGACTGGCCAGCTCGCGGTCATCGAGCTGCCTCGAGCTCGTAGCTCGCCTGGTGCAGCCACGCTGGCGCCGTCTCGTCCGGAACCCCGGCCGAGTCGATGATCTCGGTGAACCGCCGCATTTCCTCGGCGAAGAGCAAGCTGATCTTGTCATGCAGGTCGAGGCGCGCCCTCACGCCGATGTCACGCAGCAGCCCGGCCCCGAACAGCGAGGTGAGAAGGCGCTGCGGCACCGCACTCGCCCCCTCGCTCACCGTCACCTCGCCGGCGCCGTATCCGAGGACCCCGATCGTGAGCACGAGCGCAAGGGACTCGTCATTGAAGGTAACAACTCGCGCGATTGATCGTTTTGTCACGTTTTCTGCTTGCACGAGGTGCATCACGTGATCCTGCCATGTGCTGATCGCGCGAGCCGACCTCGTGGCCAGGTCAGGTGACGAGCGTGCCAGGGCCGCGATCCCTCTGGGTACTGAGCGGGGCGTGTCCGGCGGCCGGTCGGCTGAGCCGCCCGTATTCATGATCCCGGTGGCGGCGGCCTGCTGCCCGTACCGCCTGGGTTCGGCACTGGCGCCGGCCAGCTCGGCGAGCAGGGCCGCACCGGTCGGGTGGCGCTGCCAGCGTCCTGCCGCCTCCTCTGCGGCCCGGTCGGCGATCGCGGCGACCAGCGACTCCAGGCTCGACCTGAGCGCCGCTTTCAGCGCCTGGGCACGCACCGGGATGACCCGCTTCTTTGACCGGCCCGCGGGCATTCTGCCCTTGCGGACCTGCAGGGTACGCAGCAGGTCCCCGGTACCGGCGAAATCCCGCCAGCGCGCGAGTATCTCGCCGCTGAGCAGTGATCCGTTCCTGGTTATCTCGTCTAGGTCGGCCAGCCCGGCCGCGTACGCCGCATCTACCGCCGCCCGAAGCTCCGACCGCAGCGCCAGCTGCGTCTCGACCTGAACGGCGAGCACGGGAACCCTCGCGCGGAAGGTGTCCAGCACGCCCGACATGGTCTGTGTGAGAACGGCAACCCGCCGGTCATCGCGCTTGGCGGTATCTTCCAGCCACTCCCGCACCGGCTTGGCGATCTCCACGGGCAGCATGGCGTCCGTGACGATGGTCTCCGCGATCATGAAGCGAGGCACGTCGATGAGGCCGTTGGCCTGGAGCATCGCGTCGAAGTGGGTGGTGAGCTGCGAGGCCGCTGCCGACGGAACCCTGGAGAGCACTACGCCGAGGGCAGCGCCCCTGTCCCTCGCGTCCTGGAGCAGTTCCCAGACCGCGGCATCGGCGTAGCGCCGTGCGCTGGTCATGAACAGCCATAGGTCAGATGCGTCAAGGAACTGATGCGCGAATTCGCGATGCGCGGCGACGACTGAATCGATATCAGGCGTGTCCAGGAGGGCCACTCCCCTGGGCATTCCCTCGCTCGCGGCCAGCACCAGCAGCCCGTCCCGGCCGGGCATGGCCAGGCCCTGCTGCCGGACCCTCGGCAGCGTCGGCAGGAAAACGTTCTCCGCGAACCAGTGGGCATCACTGGGATGACAGGCTAGTACCGGGCTGTTCGTGGTGGGCCTGCGGATTCCCGTGGCGCTCACCTGCATGCCGACGAGGCTGTTCATCAGGGTCGACTTGCCCGCGCCCGTCGATCCGACCAGTGCGACAAGGATCGGCGCCCCGGACTGGCGCAGCCTCGGCAGCAGGTAGTCGTCAATCTGGCTCAGAAGCTTCCGGCGCTCGGCTCGCGCTTCCTGGACGCCGGGTGCTTCAAGGGTCAGCGGCACGGTGACGATCGGATGACGAAGCGCCAGCAGCGCGGACTCGAGCCGCCGCGCGTCGACCCGGACGTACGGCTCGGCGTCGGGCTCCTGGCCGATTCCCGGCCCAGCACCGACGCCGCGGCTCAGATGAGGCCCGGAGCCCTCTGAGGTATGAGAAATTGATGAAGCCTCTGGGGTAGAAGGGACTGATGGGATAGAAATGGGCTCAGGGACAGGCGCAACACCGCCAGCGCCGCCCCACGGCGCCGATGCAGCAGTTACTCCCTGTCCTTCTGTCATGCCTCCGGGCCTCCTGCCCTAGGGCGGCTGCCGATCACGCAGTAGCTCTTCTTCCTACCAGGTTCTTTACCCTGGTCCGGCCGGGTCATCTCCGCCGGGCCTCTCACCAGCACGAACCCCCTGGGCGCAAATTGTGGGCGTCAGTATCCCAGCCTGGAGACAATAGTGCGCCGCCAGGGCAGGTTTCCGTCCGCGCGGCCAGAAACGGGAGCGACCGAGCGCCGGAGATGCCGCCGTATCCAGGTCTGCATCACGGCCCGATACCCTCATCGTCCACGGACCCCGCGGGTGGGTCCGTGCCCCAGCCTGCCTGCGAGCCGGTAACGCTCACCGCCGCGCGCAGCAGCGCGTTGAATGCCGCCGCCGCGACGGCCGGGCCGCCTTTCTCCGATACGTTGCTGAGCGATCGCAGCCCGCTGGCGCGCAGCGCGTCCTTCGCTTCCGCGGCGCCGACGAAGCCGACGGGCATCCCGATGACGAACGCGGCGTCCACGCCCCTGGTCAGGATCTCCTGCAGCGCAGTCGGCGCGCATCCCACGACCCAGACCGCGCCAGGCCCCGCCTCGCCAAAGCTCAGCCGGGTGGCCGCGGCGGCCCTGGTAATGGCGGCGGTGCGGGCCAGGCGCCGCGTCAGCGGCTCGCCGAGCTTGCAGATGACCGGGCATCCAGTGATCCCGGCCGCGACCATCGGGGAATCGACAATCACCGGCGCGCCGGCCGCCAGGGCGTCAACCGCCGCCGCCAGGGATTCCTCGTCACAGACCAGGTCGGTGGCATAGTCGAAATCGGCGCTGGCGCTGATGACCCGCTCGGTGACGTCGCGGCTGAACCTCGGCAGCCTGGATAGGTCGATCCGGGAACGCAGGATCCGGTACGACTCTTCCGCTACCGGATTGCCGCCTTCCTGCTCTTGGCTTGTCCAGGTCACCATGCCGTCACCTCCCGCCTCGGCTGCCAGGTCGGCCGGCGCCCGCCGGCGCCTGTCGCCCCCGACCCGCTGGCGTGACGTGCCGCTCAAGGGGTCATCGCAGCGGGGCAGCACCGGAACCTCGCCGGGACCCTCGCTCGCGCCGCCCGGCTCCCAGCATGGCACAGTCGGCCGTGTCGGGGCCGGCGCATCAGGCAGGCGCATCGGGGCAGGCGCATCGGGGCGCAGCACAGAGTGCATCGGGCTGCTGGGCTTCGTACCGGCGTATCCTGCTCCGCCGCTACACTGGCGAAGCGCATCCGGCGACAGTTCGGGCGGGCAGCGGCTGTGTGCGAGGCTCAGTCAGCCGCGGCACCGGCCCGGAGACTGAGACCAGGGGCGCCCGTCAGGTGACGTCGGCCCGCTGTCGCGCCGTCGCAGGGCAGCAGGACCCACCTCGCGACCCTGCCACCTGCGTGGCTCTGCCACTTGGCGGCGATGCTAATGATTTCAGCCGGGCCGTAGCAGAAGTTGGTCTAACCAGGTACAACAGTGGACACATGACAGCGCGTGCGACACAGCGCACGCGAATGGAGCGTCGATGGGGGAAGAGAGTCGTTCCCGGGTACTCGTCACCGGCGGGTCTGGTTTCATCGGCCGACGGCTGGTACGAGCGCTGCTCGGGACGGGCGCCCGCGTGACGGTAGCGGATAGGCGAGCCTTCCCCGACGAAGCTGTGGAGTCGATCGTGGGAGACCTGTGCGATCCGTCCGTCCTTTCCCGCGTGGTGCGGCAGGAGACGGATGCCATCATCCATCTCGCCGCGGTGACCAGAGTGCTCGACTCGATCAAGGATCCGGCGGGGACCTACCGGACCAACGTCGATGTGACGGCCAGCCTGCTTGAGCAGGCGCGTCGGCACGGCGTGACCGCGTTCCTGCTGGCATCGACCAACGCGGTGACCGGCGACGTGGGTCGCGCGACGATCACCGAGCAGGTGCCGCTGCGCCCGCTTACGCCCTACGGGGCGACCAAGGCCGCCGCCGAGATGCTGCTCAGCAGCTATACCGCCTGCTACGGCATCGCCGGCTGCGCACTGCGGTTCTCTAACGTTTACGGACCCGGCATGGCCGAGAAGGACAGCTTCGTGCCGCGGCTGATGCGGGCGGCGCGCGATGGCACCGGCGTGCAGATCTACGGTGACGGAACTCAGGTCCGCGACCTGGTGCATGTGGACGACATCATCGCCGGCATCCTCATCGCGTGGCGCGCGCGCTGCACCGGGCCGCTGATCCTGGGCGCGGGCGAGTCAGTGCCCGTCAATGACATCCTGGACGCGGCGCGCAGCGTTACCGGTGCCGGGCTACCCGCGGAGAACACCCCGCCCAAAGCAGGCGAGATGCCCGCGGTTATCGTCGACATCTCGGCGGCCCGTGCTCTCGGCTACCACCCCCAGCACGACCTTAAATCCGGCCTGGCCACGGTCTGGCCGGAATTCTCGGAGGCAGCCCAGTGACCGTCACGCACCTGGACAACGAGACCATCGACAACGCGGCCGCGCTCGCGTTCGCCCGTCAGTACGGCACCAGGGCCGCGGAGCTGCCCCCGCTGGCCATCGTGATCGCCGCGTACAACGAGGAAGGCGCGATCGGCCCGGTCGTCGAGGGGCTGCCGGACGCGGTGAGCGGGCTGGCGCTGGCGACGATCGTGGTATCCGACGGCGCTATCGACGGCACGGTCAAGGAGGCCGACACGGCCGGGGCACTGGTCTGTGACGTACCGGTCAACCGAGGCCAGGGTGCCGCCCTGCGGCTGGGCTACCGGCTCGCCCGCGAGGGCGGTGCCCAGTACATCGTGACGACCGACGCCGACGGGCAGTACAACCCCGCGGAAATCGGGCTGCTGCTCGAGCCGATCCTGGCCGGCGAGGCTGATTTCGTCACCGGATCACGCAGGCTCGGCAGCGAGGAGACCAAGGACCCGGTCCGCAAGCTCGGAGTGCGGGTGTTCGCGCTCACCATCAGCCTGCTGACTGGCCAGCGGATCAGCGACACGACATTCGGCCTGCGCGCGATGCGGGCCGAGATCACCGGCGCCGTGCAGCTAGAGCAGCCGCAGTATCAGGCGTCTGAATTGCTGATCGGCGTGATCACGCATGGATACCGCGTAGCCGAGCGGCCCGCCACCATCCACAAGCGCCAGGTTGGCAAGAGCAAGAAGGGCAATAACGCCTTCTACGCCCTGCAATTCGTGAAGGTGGTCGGCACTACCTGGTGGCGCGAGCGCCGGCGCCGCAGTCGCTAGCCGTCGGGGGGTGCTGCGGCGCGCCAGTGCCGCTGCGGCGCGCCAGTGCCGTGGCGGCGCGCCAGTGCCGTGGCGGCGCGTCTGCGTCAGACCTGCGGTCCTGGCCGGGTGGCCCCGCCCCGCGGTGCCGGGGCCGAGCTGCCCGCCAGGGTCAGGCTTTCGGCGTCGCTGGCCATGCCCGCCGCCCCGCCTGAGCGCGCCGACGTCGATCCGCGATCCGCGAAGAGCACGTAGTGGAAGATGGCGAACCGGCTGACGAAGGTCACGCAGTTGGCCAGGAAGTACGCCGAGTTCACCACGCCCACCCGCTGCCAGTGGCCCAGGCCCGCCGAGATAGCCCACACGCTCGCGTAGTGGCTGGCCAGGCCCAGGACGATCCACGCGCCGACGGAGACCGCCCAGAACGGCAGCGTCTCCTTGAGCACGTGCGGCCTGCCCTTGCGCTCCCAGGCCCAGCGGCTCAGTATGTAACTCACCGTCGCGCCGACCATCGAGGCGGCGACCGCCGACGCCCCAGCAGTCAGGTTGGTCACGCCAACCAGGATCAACAGCGAGATCTGGCTGGATGCCAGGGCAGCCAGAGAGACGGGTACGAACCTGACGAAACGCTTTCCGGTCTTGCCGCGGAGCCGTCGCCGCAGCGATCCTGGAAGCGCGTGCCACGCTGCGTCGACGATTCTTGGCCGCGCCAGTGTCATTAGTATCCTAGTTTAACTAGAGGATTGGTTGGGTAGGGCAGGCGTTTCCGTATGACAGGTATACAGTACGGGAGCCTGCCGAGGGCGAGGTTCCAGTGCCCCGGAATGTCGGTCGTTTCACAGGGCGCAGGCCGGGACGGCGGCACGGCGCATCCTCTGCACGGACACTGAGGCACAGACGGACAGGCAGGGAGCAGGGAGCAAGGTCATGAAGATCCTGGTGTTGGGCGGAGACGGCTACCTCGGCTGGCCTACGGCGCTGCATCTCTCGGAGGTAGGCCACAAGGTCGCCGTCGCGGATAACTTCGCGCGCCGAGGCTACGACTTCGAGATGGGCGTGGACAGCCTAGTCCCGATCGAGTCGCTGCAGACCAGGGTTCGAGTCTGGGACGAGCTGACCGGCCAGCAGATCGCCTGCTACGTAGGCGACCTGTGCGATGCGGACTTCACCAACCACATAGTCAGCGAGTTCGCGCCCGAGGCGATCATTCACTTCGCCGAGCAGCGCGCCGCGCCGTACTCGATGGTTGACCGCAAGCACGCTGTCTACACGCAGGTCAACAACGTCGTCGGCAACCTGAACCTGCTGTACGCGATCGCCGAGATCCACCCGGACATCCACCTGGTCAAGCTCGGCACGATGGGCGAATACGGGACTCCCAACATCGACATCGAAGAGGGCTGGCTCGAGCTGGAGCACAAGGGCCGCAAGGACCGGGTCCTGTTCCCCAAGCGGCCTGGCTCCTTTTATCACCTGTCCAAGGTGCACGACAGCCACAACATCGAGTTCGCCTGCCGGATCTGGGGCCTGCGCGCCACGGACCTCAACCAGGGCGTCGTCTACGGCCAGCAGACGCCGGAGACCGCCAGGGACGACCGGCTGGCGACCAGATTCGATTACGACGCCGTGTTCGGCACGGTGCTGAACCGTTTTGTCATCCAGTCGGTCATCGGCCAGCCGCTCACCGTCTACGGCAACGGCAGCCAGACCCGTGGCCTGATCGAGATCAGGGATACCGTCCGATGCCTCCAGCTCGCCTGCGAGAACCCGGCCGACCGGGGCGAGTTCCGCGTCTTCAACCAGATGACCGAGTCCCTGTCCATCACCCAGATCGCCGAGACCATCGCGAATATCAGCCCTGACCCGGTCAAGATCGAGCACCTGGAGAACCCGCGGGTCGAGCTGGAGAATCACCACTACAACGTGGTGCATCACGGCCTGGTGGAGCTCGGGCTCGAGCCGCACCTGCTGTCGGACACGCTGATCGACTCGCTGTTCGAGATCACCAGGCGGTACGCGCACCGGGCCCGCCCCGAGGCCATGCTGCCCACCATCGAATGGCGCAAGCCCTCCAGCAAGATCAGCAACTAGCAGGCTCAGGCAACGCGGCCGCCAAGGCGCCGGGGGCCGATCCAGGTGCCCCTGGGGGTCAGGGCCGCCCACCACAGATGCCCGCCGCGGCCCTTCCAGAAGACCTCCAGCGTGCCGCCCTGGCTGCCCGCGGCCGCGAACGGCGCGGAGCGCAGTCCTGCCATCCGGAGCATGGTCGCGGCGCGCCAGTGTCCCCGCGCCGTTCGCCGCTCATGCCAGAGCGAGCCGTGCGGCCCGCGCCACAGCAGGCGCACCGCGCCCGCGGCGGTCACCGGCCACGGCGCGCTGACGACATTCCCGCCCAGCTGCGCGGGTCCCTGCCAGCCGCGAGAGCCGCGGAAGGCCGCCCATACGTGGTTGTTGCCTGACCCCTTCCAGAACACCTCGATTCTCCCGCTGACCTGCGCCGTGGCGTGCACAGTGCCGCCGAGCGGGCCCATGCCCAGACTGGTCGGCCTGCTCCACCGGCCGGAGTTGCTGCGGGCCACGTGCCACAGGCTCTTGTCCGTGCCCTTCCAGAAGACCCTGATGGCGCCCGGCGACGATTCCACCGGGGACGGAGACGAGGCCAGGTTCCCGCCGAGGCTCTTCGGGCCGGTCCAGCCCTGCCCTGGCGTGAACCTTCCGTACCAGGCATGAGGGTCGGCTGACCCCTTCCAGAAGACGTCGATGGCCCCGTTCGGCTGCGCCACGGCCCTCGGCGGACCGCCGAGGACGCCCATCATGGCGATCCTGCGGGCCCGTGCCCAGCCCCTGCCCGACCGGAACGAGACCTCCCACAGCTCGCCGTCTGCGCCGCGGTAGAACACATCGAGGATGTGCGGCCCTACCGATACGGCCGACGGCTCAGACCGGACGGCACCGCCCATGTCGACCGGCCGCGCCCACCCGGAGCCGGCCGAATACGTGACGCGCCAGAGCCTGCCATCCGCCCCCTCGAAGAACGCGTCGACCGTGCCGCCCGGCCGCGATACCGCGGGACTCGCCTGGGAGGTGCTGCGCCAGGGGGCGGGCAGATTCACGTTGAGATAGTCCTGGTCAATATCGATCGTGGCGCGGCCATGCGTCTGCGTCACATTTCCGCTGTACTGGTGTATCCGCTGATGATTGTTCCATTCGCCCGCCTGGTAGACCTTGTCCGCGGTATTTGGCGAGCCGTTCCACAATGCGTCATACACGACATCGGGCATGGCGTAGGAATGCCTGGAATATTGCCGGGCAAGATTTTTGATCCCGGAGTCAGAGCTGCTGTAGACGCCGGAAAGATATCCCAGCCTGTGCAGCCTGGTCGTCCAGGCCGAGAGGAAGCGTAGCGCGCGGACTGTTTGCCTGCGGGGAAAGGCCTCCATATCGTAATACAGGGGCGTGCGGGGACCGAAGCCGAGCCACCGCGCCTGGGCGACCGCGTCGGCCGCTGCCCTGCGCCCCTGCCGCCTGGGCGCGTGGATCTCGCGGAAGGCCGCCTGCGGTCCCGCATACATCGGGATGAAGTGCCATCCGGCCCTGGCCTCGCGCCTGATCCAGCGGGGACCCAGGTTCCGCTGGTCGCATGCCCGGTCCGCGCCGCCGATGTAGATGCCGATGGCCCGATAGGAAGTTGTGCGCCGCCAGGCCCGCATGTACGCCCGGCTCGGTGCGCCGCACGCGTCGAAGCCGCGGCCGCGGAAATTCGTTACCCGCGCCGGGAGGGCCGGCGTTCTGCGCCTTCGCTGGCCGGCTGTCGTCACGGCCTGCATGCTCTCCAGCACCGCCGACTGCTCACCTAGCCCGAGCACCGCCGCCTGGCCGGCCTGGACCTGGCCGCCCGCGGTGGCGAGCTGCGCCGGGTTCGGCACCCTGATCACCGGCGCAGGCAGTCCCGCGCTGGCCAGGATCCGGTAGATCGTGGTCGGGTCAGTGTCGAACGTCGCGGTCAGGCTGATCCCGGCCGCGGTCACCGTGACCTGCCGCGCAGTCGGGTTCTCTGTGGACCTGATGGCTGACGTGGCCGGTCCCGGCTGGATCAGCAGCGCCTCGGTGGTACCGAAGAGCCAGCTCGGGCAGTTCTGGTTGACGCCGGGAGTGCCCAGGTAGACCGCATGCCGGTCGAACCGCACGCAGCCCCGCGGATGAGCCGCGTCGTTGATCACCGGCCACGAGCCGGGAATCGTGAAGGTATAGCCGAGATAGCTGACCTGCTTCAGCCGCAGCGCGGATCTCGCCGAGGCATCGCTGGCCGTGGCCGGTCCGGCGAGCGCGGCCAGGACGGCGCAGGCGGCAGCCGCCCGCCCGTGCCGCGCCATCCGCCGCAGCTGGTCTGCGAGCATGCGCGATACCGCCTTCCCCCTGGCTCATGCCGATGCGGCCTGCCCGTGCGCGGCGCGTCAGGGACTGGCTTTCCGCGCGCCATATGGCCGGACGAGCGCAGCACCATGGCATGCCGCCGCCACAGCCCGCGCCGGACTGAGAGCGTTATTCGAATGGCGCGCCGAGAAAACGGCTAATCCGTCGCAAAGCATGATGAGCGACATCCCCCCGTAGATATCCCTGTCCCCGACAGGAACCCCCCGCCCCGCCACAAATGCGCGGCAATTACCCACCAGCTTTATGGCGCTGTTAAATGAGACTAGTTGCATGCCGAGCAGCGCAACAACCAGACTCGCCGTGCCTGTGACAATTCTCGCGGGCAAATATCGTTAAATTGCGGTGGTCAGTCCCGGCCGCGCGAGATCAGCCCAGCCCGGCCGAGAGCAGCGCAGCTCAGCTCACTGCGCCCATCCCGGCATGGGGAAGGCGGACAGCAGGTCGCGGACCTCTCCGGCGATCCGCTCGATGACCTCCTCGTCGTCCTTGGCCGCGGCCGTGATGGCTTCATCCATCCATGCGGCGACCTGCGTCATGTGCTGCTCGCCGAGGCCGCGAGTGGTAATCGACGGGGTGCCGATCCGGATACCGGACGGGTCGAACGGCTTGCGCGGGTCGAAGGGCACGGTGTTGTAGTTCACCTCGATGCCGGCCCGGTCCAGCGCCTTGGCGGCCGGCTTGCCGGCGATTCCCTGCGGCGTGAGGTCCATCAGGATCAGGTGGTTGTCGGTGCCGCCGGAGACCAGGCTGTAGCCGCGCTCGAGCAGCGCGGCGGCGAGCGACCGGGCGTTGGCCACTACCTGATGCGCGTACGTGCTGAACTCGGGCTGCGCGGCCTCGGCGAGCGCCACGGCTATCGCCGCCGTGGTGTGGTTGTGCGGGCCGCCCTGCAGGCCGGGGAATACCGCCTTGTCCACCGCCTTGGCGTGCTCTGCCGTCGACATGATCATGGCGCCGCGCGGGCCGCGCAGCGTCTTGTGCGTGGTGGTGGTGATGACATCGGCATGACCGACCGGCGTCGGGTGGGCGCCGCCGGCCACCAGCCCGGCGATGTGCGCGATATCGGCGGCCAGCACCGCGCCGCTCTCGGCGGCGATCTGCGCGAATGCGGGAAAGTCAATCGTTCGCGGGATCGCTGTGCCGCCGCAGAAGATGACCTTCGGCCGCTCCCGCAGGGCCAGGTCGCGAACCTCGTCGAGGTCAACCCGGCCGGTCTCGGGCCGCACGCCGTACTGCACGGAACGGAACCACTTGCCGGTGGCCGACACCGGCCAGCCGTGTGTCAGGTGCCCGCCCATCGGCAGCGCCATGCCCATCACGGTCTCGCCTGGCTGCAGGAAGGCGAGGTAGACGGCGAGGTTGGCCGGCGAGCCCGAGTACGGCTGCACGTTGGCGTGGTCCACCCCGAACAGCGCCCTGGCCCGCTCCACCGCGATGGTCTCGATCGGGTCGATGCACTGCTGGCCCTCGTAGTACCGGCGGCCAGGGTAGCCCTCGGAGTACTTGTTGGTCAGCACGGTCCCCGCGGCCTCGAGCACAGCGACCGAGACGTAATTCTCCGACGGGATCAGCCGGATCTTCTCGAACTGGCGCCGTGCCTCGGCGTGGATCAGCTCGGCGATCTGGGGGTCAGCGCTCGCGACGTGCGGGACGGGCGGCTGATGCATGGCTACCTCCTGGGGCACTACCCTGCGCAGGCTGCTGGTGGCGGGCGGTCGCACCAGAGGTTACCGTCCGCACCCGCTGATGCCTTCATCATGCCGAACGGCTCGCGGCCGGTACACCGCCCTCGCCGAGCCGGTCGCCATCAGCGTGCTCTGCCCGCCGGTGCCGCTCGGTCCTGCGGCGGCGAGCTGCGCGATCGCCGCCGCTAACCAGGTTGAACTCGTAGTGCATGTGATCACCAGGGTTCGATTTTCAGTCCGG
>WNEY01002094.1_pt1 | contig 19142 bp, 14 predicted proteins | sample 5400531 | NCBI WGS metagenome assembly WNEY01 (sample SAMN13153338, study PRJNA577476) | soil metagenome | isolation source: 200 cm saprolite under Douglas fir tree site 1 | place: USA:California | collected 2015-04-18
TCGCGAAGATCAACGTGAACACCGAGTTGCGGGAGCGTTACGTCGACGTTACCGCCGAGCGGATCGAGGCGATCCGGGACGGCTCCCGCGTGCTCGATCTCAACCTCGCTCAGGCAGACGCGGTCGCAGAGGTCGTGGCCGCGAAGCTCGACATCTGTGACTCGAAGGCGTAGAACCCCGCTCGAGGCCGCTCGATCGCTGACGGGATCTCGGCTCCAGAACGGCGGCCTCACCCAGCCCGGCCCAAGACTCGGCCGATGAGTCTCGCGTACGCGCGCCGTCCTAGTCTGGACACGACAAATCGACATCTAGGGAGACACCAATGCCGAAGCTGCGCGTTCACAACCTTGCGATCTCACTCGACGGGTACATGGCCGGACCGAATCAGAGCCTCGACAACCCGCTCGGCGTGGGCGGTCTCGGACTGCATGAATGGGTATTCGCAACTCGCACCTGGAGTCGGACGCATGGCACGGGGGGCGGCGACGAGGGCCTCGACGACGAGTTCGTCGCACAGGGCGATGTCGGCATCGGCGCCACCATCATGGGACGCAACATGTTCGGCCCGATCCGCGGAGCGTGGGACGGCGAACAGTGGACCGGCTGGTGGGGAGACGACCCGCCGTTCCACCACCCCGTGTTCGTGCTCACCCACCACCCACGCCCGTCCATCACGATGCAAGGCGGGACCACGTTCCACTTTGTCGACGACGGCATCGAGGCGGCGCTCGAGCGAGCCTTCAACGCCGCCGACGGAGCTGACGTCAGGGTCGGCGGTGGTGCTGCCACGGTCCAGCAGTACCTCCGCGCCGGCCTGATCGACGAAATGCACCTGGCGATCGTGCCCATCCTGCTCGGCAGCGGCGAGCGGCTCTTCGACCACCTCAACGGCGGCGCCGATCGCTACGAATGCGTCGAGTTCATCAGCTCCCGCTCCGCCGCCCACGTCCGCCTCTCCCGAACGCCTAAGTAGCCGGCCACGCTGCGTATCCGAGTCGCCCGACGCACGGCACGCATGCACGCGCACGAGTTCATGGTGGTGATCAGTCGGAACCATGAGCTGAACGGATATCGATGGGATGCCCGACGAGGTCGGCCCCGCCTCGCTCAATCGCACTGGGACTTTTGGTACTGGACTTGGTACTGACCTCAGCGCACCTCACCGCACTTGGAGGGACTGAAGCGGGGCCGAAACCCCGCTTCAGTCCTCAAAATGCGCGGCCGGCCGGAATCGAACCGCTGTTCAGTTCCGCCCGGGATCGACTGGCTCAGTGGACCCCGAGCGACCTCGTGCGCGTACTTGAGGGCAGTGGACAAGCTCCAGACGGAGGCTGCGATGCCCGCAAGACCCCGCACAGCTCTGCTCGTCAAGGTTCTCATCTTCGTCGCGGCCCTCGTCGCGGTAGGCGCTGTCGCCGCGACGGCGACAGCCGACGGTCTGCCCGTGCTCGGAGTCGACGTCGGGTCCGAAGGCGTCGCCGCACGCACGAGCCCGGTCCGCTACGTCACGCTCCGGGCGGGGCGCGAGACGATCGTCGCTCGAACGGCGGTCGACGGCGGACGCGTGCTCGGCTTCACGCGCGTACCGGGGAACTTCACCATCCCCGCTGTCGCCTACGACGGGTCGGCAAGCGGGCTCTCCGCCGACGGCAGCAGGCTCGTCCTCATCCAGCCGCGGCTCAAGTTCCCGCGCGCCCACACGGCATTCGCGATCCTCGACGCGAGGCGACTGCAGCTCAGCAGAGTCGTCAGCCTCCGCGGCGACTACAGCTTCGACGCGATCTCGCCCCATGGCGCGACGGTGTTCCTCATCCAGTACGTCTCCGCTCTCGATCCGACCCGCTACAACGTCCGCGCCTACGACCTACGCTCCGGCCGCCTCGATCCCAATCCCGTCGTCGACCCTCACGAGCACCAAGACGCGATGCGCGGGTCACCGATCACACGCGCGGCAAGCCCGGACGGCCGCTGGGCATACACGCTCTACGACGGAGCCGGCGGGACGCCGTTCGTGCACGCGCTCGACACGAGCAAGCGCCAAGCACGCTGCATCGACCTCCCGATGCTCGCCGGTCGCCAGGACCTCTGGCAGCTGCGCCTCACAGTCGCTCCTCGTGGCGCGAACCTCACGGTCAGCACTGCCGGACAAACGCTCGCCTTCGTCGATACGAGGGATTTCCGCGCCAGCCCGCCGGTCGCGCCCGTGGCGACCAGACCCGGGCGGACTGCAAGCCACCACAACGATCGAACGTGGCTGCTCTTCGGCGCAGCGGCCCTGGCGACGATCCTCGCAGCCTCGGCGCTGTCGGTGACCCTCCGACGCAGGCGAAGCCGACTGGCGCCAACCTAACCAGAAGCAGCGGAGGCGTGGCACCGGCTGCTGCGCTGTCGTGCCTCGATGCGCCTCCGTTCCGCTGAGCCGCTGGAGACCGCCTGAGAGCGAACTCGCTAGGCGATCGACCCGGATCGTCGTAAAGTCGTCTGCCGCGATGCCTCTCCGGGAACCCGGGAGGAGGGACCGATGAAGAAGCTGAACGAGCTCATCGCTCGCCTGCGCGCAGCCGTCAAGATGTAACGGCGACGCCTGGAACGGAAGGAGGTCGAAATGGCGACGAAGAAGCCGAAGCAAGCGGCAGACAAAAGCAAGGGCACGACGTCAAAGCCGAAGCCAAAGAAGAAGACCTCGCGCGGGAAGTAATCAGTGAGGCGCGACCGGAGGCGGTGTCTGCGGCGTCACCGCCTCCACAGTCGCTTCGGGTGTCGGGTCTGCAGCCCGCTGACACCGCCCTCAGCGAGAAGAAAAGGGGCGCGCAGCGTGGCGCGTGGGCGGTTACGAGGTCGCTCGGATCGTTGCAGTTGGCACGCGGGGGAGGCACAATCGTCGAGGTGACTGTCGAGCCTGAGGGCGTCGAGCCTGAACCCGTGATCACCTGGGGCACGGGCGCGGCTGGGTGAGGTGCTGCTCCTGGTCGTCGAGGGCGTCTCGCTTACGACCGAGCACCGTTTCGAGTTCGGCAGGCACTCTGCGGTCGACCTCCACCAGGTCCGGGTCGAAATCGACTACGACGCCTTGCCGCCCGACGAAGCGGACATCGAGGCGCTCCGTGGTCGGATCGCCGAGGCGCTGGAGGAGTGGCTTCACTCCTGCCTCACCGGCATCAGCGGCCAAGAGCTGACGCACGCCGAGATTGTCGCCCGCGACGCGGTCGTCGAGGGGATGCTAGGCGAGCCAGGGCCTCCGACAGCGCCGTAGACGTTCGCGATGCCTTCGGAGCTTGCAGGGCTTCAATATCTGCGCCGTCTATCAGTCGATTGGTAGATCTGGCGCCCGCAACGTGCGCACGCGGTAGGCGGGGGCAAGAAGCCCAGCCGCTTGCCGCAGTGGGGGCACTTCAGCTTGCGGGTGAAGATCTGCCGGATGCCGCGGGACGCCCTCATTGTCTACTTGCCGAGGCCGAGGCCGACCACGACGACTCCTGGCCCGGTCGTTACGACAGCGACGAGTTCGATCTGCGGCGTGAGCTGAATCAAATGTGGTCGTCTGCTTTCGGCCGCCTCGCGTGCGGGCGCCGTCGACGGCGGAAACGAGTGCGCGCTCAGCCTGCCTTCGCGCAGCCGATTCTCAGTATCGACCACCACGGGGATCGGCAAACGCCGCCGACATCGCGGTGTCTGACGGGGGCGGCTCAGCGAAGAAGCACCAGGAACGGTCCCGGAGCGCTACCGGCCGGCGCGTAGGCTGGAAGGCCTTGATCCGGTCTCAGCCCGCCGTAGACCGGCATCCCCTGGGCGGCCGAGAGTGCGCCAACCGACTTGTGACCGCCCGGCAACCCTCCGAAGACAGCCGCGCCCAGCCCGATCAGGGCGAGCGCCGCGACAAGCGGGAGCAGTCGCGCACGCGCGGCGGCAGGCGCTGCGCGCGGCCACGCCCCTGCCCTGTGCGGCAACGCCGGAGCGCTCGCCCGGAGGGCAGCAGTAGCCCTGGTCAGATCCTGCCGGTAAGCGGCGCAGTCGGCACAAGTGGCCACGTGCGCCCGAAGACGCAGCGCCTCGAGCCGCGTCAGCTCACCATCGAGCGCCAGCGAGATGCGCGCGTGCGCCAGCTCGCACGGCTCCTGCGACACTTGATTCGGATGTCCCCCCATGCCCTCTCTGACGACTGCGCGGCCGATTGGTTGGTCGACGTCGACGAAAGTCATAGCAACAATCGCGGAGACCGCTCGTCTCAGTGAGCAGGATGGCTTTCGCACAGCCCGACCCGCGTGTCCTCCGGGCCGCAAGCCAGGGAGACCAGCGAGCCTTTCAGACGATCGTGGAGGCGTACCGACAGCCGATACTCCGCTACGTCGAGCGGTTCGTGCGCGATCCCTGCCTTGCCGAAGACATCACGCAAGAGGTGTTCCTGCGCGCCTACCAACACCTTCCCAGCTTTTCGGACCGCTGCCTGTTCACGACCTGGCTCTTTCAGGTGACCAAGAACAGGATCATCGATCAGCTGCGAGCAGAGAAGCGGAGGCCCCAACCGGAGCTGAGCCTCGAGGCGCTGCTTCCCCTCGAGGCCCACGACACCCACGGCGAGCACAGCGAAACGGTTGGAGCGATCTGGCAGGCCGTAGCCGATCTCGACCAGCCGCTGAAGATGTCACTGCTTCTGCGCGATGTCGCCGGACTCACGTACATCGAAATCGCCGAGGCGCTCGAAGCCGACCTCGGCACGGTGAAGTGGCGGATCTACAAGGCGCGCGAGGCCGTGCAGCAGGCCGTGACGCACCAAGGGCTCGAGCTCGGGTACGGACGCAGACGCGGCGAGCCGAAAATCGCCCCGGCCGGCGCGACGGCTTCGATGGCCGCTCCGTCCTGATCACGCCGTTCAAGACGCACTCGCTACACGAACCGAACGACGCCTCTGCCAGTTTCGGCCCTCACGGCTTCTGCGCTCGGTCGGCGGATCAGTTAGCACCTTTACCCGACTCCGCCCGTTAGGGCGCTTTCAACCGGCGCGTGGCGAGCCAGCCACCTATGACAGAGGACCGCTCACGGAGCCATGGCTCCCGAATCGTTCCGCAGGCCGTAGTCGGGCATCCGATGCAGCAGGTGGTCGGAAAGCCCCGAGAAGCGCGGCCAGTGGCCGTGATCCCACTCGGCGCTGCCACACATGGGACAGCGGGCAGGCAGTTCTGAGGCGACGATCCCGTAACCGCAGCTCGGGCAGCGATAGTCCGACCGGGACTCACTCATCGAGGTATCGGTCAGCGACATCAGCGTCCTCCACGACCCCGGATTACCGAGAAGAATCGAAGAGGGACTGGGCCGCATTGCCAGCCCCTCCACGTGCTCTCTAGACGAGGTTCGGCCACTTCTTCTTCCATAGATCACCGGCGGCCGGTCAAGCCCCGCGCTGCGTGCTAGCGAGCACCGCGTCGCAGGACTCGATCTCGGCGAGATCGCCCTCGACGATCTCGGCCTCGTTGCCCTGAGTCCGGCCTCGGAAGTCCCGCCGCATCGCGGTTATCGGAACGAGGGGCACTTCTGTGAGGCGCCCGCCGTCAAGATCCGGGACGATGTCGCCGAGGCGCTCGCCCTTCCGCCTGACAAGGTGCGGGTGACGCTCGAGCAGAAGGCGCGCGGGGGATCTCGATCACTGCGACCCGTCGGCCGGCCGCCTCCCTTCTCCGACTGGGTGACGTCGATTACAATCGCGGAACTTCGCGATGCGGCACGGATCTGCTCGCTGGAAGCGGATCCGCTACGGCGCAGAGTGAGGCTCCCGACGGAAGGAGAGGGCTGGCGGTGCCCAAGCGACAGAGAGTGGGAAAACAAGAGGCGACATCGGCTCCCGCGATCGCCGTCATCGGGATGGCCGCCTGGTACCCCGGTGCGCGCGATCTCCAGCAGTTCTGGGAGAACGTCCTCGCAAAACGGCGGCAGTTCCGGCGCTTCCCGGACCAGCGGCTCCCGCTTGCCGACTATTACGACCCGGCCCCGCGGGCGCCCGACAAGACGTATGCGACGCGTGCCGCCTTCATCGACGGCTTCGAGTTCGACTGGGCCATGCGTCGCATGCCGCAGAAGACCTACGAGTCGACCGACGTCGTCCACTGGCTCGCGCTCGAGGTGGCGCTGAAGGCGCTCGACGACGCCGGCTATACGCCGGAGACGATCCCGACCCCACGCTCGGCGGCGCTCGTCGGGAACTCCCTCACCGGCGAGCAGACGCGCTCCCGCTACATGCGGCTGCGCTGGCCCTTCGTCCGGCGAGCGCTGCGCGCGGCCTCCGAGGCGAGGGGCCTGCCACCGGAGCTGGTCGCGGAGCTCGAGGAGACGATGGAGGAGTACTACAAGTCGGTCTTCCCGCCGGTGACCGAGGACACGCTGGCGGGCGTCCTCTCGAACACGATCGCCGGCCGCATCTGCAACTTCCTCGACTTCCAGGGCGGGGGCTACACGGTCGACGGCGCCTGCGCCTCGGGGATGATCGCCGTCGCCACCGCCGCGAGCCAGCTCACGCACGGCGACATCGACTTCGCCCTCGCCGGCGGCGTCGACGTCAGCCTCGACGCGATGGAGATGATCGGCTTCGCCAAGGTCGGCGCCCTCACGCGCGAGGACATGAACGTCTACGACAAGCGCGGGAGCGGCTTCCTTCCGGGCGAGGGCTGCGGCTTCGTCGCGCTCAAGCGCCTGGCGGACGCGCGTGCCGACGGCGACTACGTCTATGCCGTCATCCGCGGCTGGGGCATCTCCACGGACGGGCGCGGCGGGATCACCGCCCCGCGTGCCGACTCGCAGGCCGAGATGCTGCGGCGCGCCTACGGGCGCGCGGGCTACAGCTCGCACGAGATCGCGTTCGTCGAGGGCCACGGCACGGGTACGGTTGCGGGCGACAAGGCCGAGCTCGAGGGCATCCAGCTCGCGCTCTCGACCGACGGAGAGCCGGCGCCGCGCTCGATCGGCATGACCTCCTTCAAGTCGCTGATCGGCCACACGAAGGCCGCCTCGGGCATCGGCGGCCTGATCAAGGCGGTCATGGCCGTGAACCGGCGCGTCCTGCCGCCGTTCGCCGGCTGCAGCGAGCCGAACCAGACCTTCAACCGCGTCGCGCACGCGCTCTACCCGATTCTCCACGGCGAGCTGCGCGACCCCGGGGAGACGATCCGCGCCGGCGCCTCCGCGATGGGCTTCGGCGGCATCAACGTCCACGTCGCGATCGAGTCGGGCGACGCGCCCTCGCCGAAGCTCGAGCCGTCGATCGACGAGCGAACGCTGATGGCCTCACACCAGGAGACCGAGCTCTTCGTCCTCACGGCCGGCTCGCTCGACGACCTCCGCCGGCGGGCCGAGGAGCTGCGCGAGGTCGCGGTCTGGATGAGCGTCGCCGAGCTGACCGACCTCGCCGCGCAGGTCGCGCGCGACGCCGATCCGGCCGCGCCGCTGCGGGCCGCGCTCGTCGCCGGCTTGCCGACCGAGCTCGTCGAGCGGCTCGAGCAGCTCGTCGCGATGCTGGGCGAGAACCCGCCGCCCGAGGGCGAGGTCGTCGTCGCGCCGCGCCGGGACGTCGCGATCGGCAACCGCGTCCGCGAGGCGCGGGTCGGCTTCCTCTTCCCCGGCCAGGGCTCGCAGCAGCTCGAGATGGCGCGCGTGCTCGTCGACCGCTTCGCCTGGGCGCGCGAGCTCCTCGAGCAGGCGGACGCGTGGCTCCGCGAGGCGGGCTCCGAGCCCGTGAGCGAGCTGATCTACCGCCCGCTCGACCGCGCGCAGGGCAGGGCACAGGTGGAAGAGTGGGCGGAGGCGCTCGCGCAGACCGAGGTCGCCCAGCCGGCGATCTGCCTCGCCTCGCTCCTCTGGCTGCGCTACCTCGAGCGGCTCGGCCTGAAGCCGGCCGTGGTCGCCGGCCACAGCCTCGGCGAGCTCACCGCTTTCCACGCCGCCGGCGCCTTCGACGAGCGGACGCTGATCGCGCTCGCCGCCCTCCGGGGCCGGGCGATGGCCGCCGCGGGCGACGAGGCCGGCACGATGGCGAGCCTCGCCTGCTCGCGCGAGCAGGCCGAAGAGCTCGCGGGGCGCGCGAACGGCTACGTCGTCGTCGCGAACATCAACAGCCCGACGCAGGTCGTCGTCTCGGGCGAGCGCGCCGCCGTCGAGGAGGTCACGCAGCTCGCCGAGGCCGAGGAGATCCAGTTCCGCCTGCTCCCGGTCTCGAACGCGTTCCACTCGAAGCTGGTCGCGGCCGCCGCCGAGCGGCTGCGGGAGGAGGCGCCCGTGCCGGAGACGCTCGGCGAGACCGCCGTGCCCGTCTACTCCGGCGTCGACGCGCAGCCCGTGCCGGCGGGCGCCGACCTGCGCGCCCACTTCGGGAACCAGGTCGTCGCGCAGGTCGACTTCATCTCGCTCGTCGAGCGGCTCGCGCAGGACTGCGACCTCTTCGTCGAGGTCGGGCCGGGTCGCGTTCTCAGCGGACTCGTCAACGCGATCACCGGCGGCGCGCCGAGCTGCCTACCCGTTGCTTCCGAACCAGGCGCCGACCGCGATCTGAACATGGCGCTCGCAAGCCTGTTCGCGCGCGGAGCCGAGCTCGCCTGGGACGAGCTCTACGCAGGCCGGCTGGTGCGCCCGTTCGTGCCCGCCTCGGAGCTCCTGTTCATCGAGAACCCGGTCGAGCTCCCCTTCCAGGTCGAGGGGCCGATCGCGCCGAGCGTGTCCGTCGGGACGGGCGGCGGCGCGCTCGCGCCCCTGCTCGACCTCCCGGGCCCGCTGCTCGCGGACTACCTCGCCCGCCGCGGCAGCTTCATCGCCGACGTGATCCGCGCCGACCTGGCGACGGCGCCGGCGTCCGCCGCTGCGCCTGCGCCGACCCCCGCGCCGGCACCGGTCGCTCAGGCCGCGGACGGGGCCGGCCGGTCGATCGAGGCGCGCCTCGCGCAGCTCGCAGCCGAGCTCACGGGCTTCCCGGCCGAGACGATCACGGGCGACGTCCGCCTGCTCGACGACCTCAACCTCGACTCGATCAAGGCCGGCGAGCTCGTCGCCACGGCCGCGCAGGAGTACGGCGTCGCCGACAAGCTCGACCCGGCCGAGCTCGGGAACGCGACGCTGCAGGCGGTAGCGGAGGCTATTCGCGCCGTGCTGCCGGCCGGCGCCGCCGCCGGCGACGGGCGCGGGGCCGACTCGGCGGCGGCGATCCAGGCGCGGCTGGTCGCGCTCGCCGCCGACCTCACCGGCTTCCCGGCCGAGACGATCACGCAGGACGTGCGCCTGCTCGACGACCTCAACCTCGACTCGATCAAGGCGGGCGAGCTCGTCGCCGCGGCCGCGCAGGAGTTCGGCGTCGCCGACAAGCTCGACCCGAGCGAGCTCGGCAACGCGACGCTGGAGGACGTCACCGCGGCGATCCGCGCAGCGCTCGGCGGCGCGGCGCCCGGGGGCGACGGCGCGGGCCCCGCGGTGCCGGAGCTCCTGCTCGGCATCATCGCCCGCGCTACCGGCTTCCCGCCGGAGTCGCTCACGCTCGACCTGCGCCTGCTCGACGACCTCAACCTGGACTCGATCAAGGCGGCCGAGGTCGTCGGCGAGGCCGCAACGGCGCTCGGCGTGCAGGACGCGCTCGACCCGGCCGTGCTCGGCAACGCGACGCTCGCCGAGGTCGTCGAGGCGCTGCAGAACGCCAGGGGCGACGCCGCGGGGGCGCGGCCGGCTGGTCCGCCGGCGCAGGCGGTCGACGAGTTCGCCGAGCGGCCCTCCTGGGTGCGCAACTTCGTGGTCGAGCACCTGCCGGCGGATACGCCGGCCGACCCGGCCGACCTCACGGACGCGAGCGCGCTGCTCGTCGCCGAGCCGGGCGAGGCCGACCTCACCGACGCGATCGGCGCCGCCTTTGGCGGCCGCGGCGCCGAGGTGCGCACGGCGTCCTTCGCCGAGGCACCCGGCCTCGTCGAGGGCGACTCCTTCACACACCTCGTCGCCGTGCTCCCGCGCACGAGCGAGGGCTCGCCGGAGGAGGCCGTCCAGCGCTCGGTCGAGCGGCTGCGCGCGGTCGCCGCGGCGCCGGCCGGGACAAAGGCGGTCGCCTACGTCCAGTTCGGCGCCGGCTACGAAGGAACGCGGCCGCCGGTGGCCGGGATCGAGCAGTGCTGCGCCGCCGCCTTCGCCGCGGGGCTCCACCACGAGCGGGGCGAGCTCACCGTGCGCGCCGTCGACGTCGCGCCGGCAATCAAGCCCGCCGCGCTCGCCGAGCGCCTCCTGGCCGAGCTCGCGACGCCGGAGCCCTTCGCCGTCGCCTGCTACGACGCAAAGCTCGTCCGCCGCGTGCCGACGCCGCGCGTGCAGGACCCGGGGTCGGAGTACGAGCGCCGGCCGATCGCCTGGTCGGCCGAAGACGTGTTCCTCGTGACCGGAGGCGCCAAGGGGATCACGGCCGAGTGTGCGCTCGCGCTCGCCAGCGCGACGGGCGCGCGGATGGCCCTCGCCGGCAGCTCGCCGGCGCCGGAGGGGCCGGCCGAGGACAACGAGATCGCCGGCACGCTCGAGCGCTTCCGGTCCGCGGGGCTGACGGCGCGTTACTTCCAGTGCGACATCGGCGACGGGGGCGCCGTCGAGGGCCTCGTCGCGCGCGTGCGCGAGGAGCTCGGCCCGATCACGGGCGTCGTCCACGGCGCCGGCGCGAACACTCCGCGGCGCGTCGAGCAGGTGACGGTCGAGGCGGCGCGGGCCGAGGTGACGCCGAAGGTGCTCGGCGCGCTCCACCTCGCGCGCGCGCTCGCGGACGCACCGCCGAAGCTGATCGTCGGCTTCACCTCGATCATCGGCGTGACCGGCATGCCCGGCAACACGTGGTACGGCTTCGCGAACCAGGCGCTCGACCTGACCCTGCGGCGCTTCGCCGCCGAGCACCCGGAGACCGCCGTCTGCTCGATGGCCTTCAGCGTCTGGGGCGAGGTCGGCATGGGCGCCAAGCTCGGCAGCGCGCAGCACCTCGCCAAGATGGGCGTGGCCGCGATCCCGACCGACGAGGGCGTGCGCCGCTTCCTCGAGCTCGTCGAGAACGATCCAGGCGAGCGCCAGGTCGTGATCGCCGCTCGGCTGCGCGGGCTCGACACCTGGCGCCCGGCGCTTCCCGCACCGCCGACCGCGCGGCGCTTCGTCGACGACGTCCTCCACCTCGAGCCTGGCGTCGAGCTCGTCGCGCGCGCCCAGCTCACGCTCGACCGCGACCCTTACCTCGAGGACCACGTCTACAACGGTTCGTTCCTGCTCCCGACGGTCTTCGGGCTCGAGGCGATGGCGCAGGCAGCGGCCTACGCGGCCGGCGAGAGCGAGCTCGGGCCGCTCAGGATCGAGGACGTCTGGCTCGAGCGGCCGATCGTCGTCGATCCCGCCCGGGGCGCGCAGATCGAGGTGCGGGCCGAGGTGCTCGAACGGGAGCCGGGCAGCGCCGAGCGGCGGGTCCGGGCGTCGATCGGCGTCGAGTCGACCGGCTTCGCGCGCGACCATTTCTCGGCTGTCTTCGTTCTCGGCGTCGAGACCGAGGCGCCGACCGAGCGGGTCGAGCTACCGGAGGCGCCGCTCGACGTCGACCCGCAGCAGGACCTCTACAGCTGGCTCCTCTTCCAGGGCCCGCGCTTCCAACGGCTCCGCCGCATCCACAGCCTCGACGAGCGTCGCTGCGTCTTCACAGCGGAGACGCGGCCCGACCCCGAGGGCGGCCCATTCCTGCTCGGCGACCCCTACGTCCGCGACTCGCTGTTGCAGGCGCCGCAGGTGATCGTGCCGCAGGACATCTGCCTGCCGTACTCGATCGCGAGCATCGAGCTCTACCGGCTGGACGGTCAGGCGGGCGAGCGGCTCAGCGTCGGGATCAAGGAGCTACAGGACGAGAAGCAGATCGAGGGCCAGGTGTTCGCAGTCGACGAGGAGGGGCGCGTCGTCGAGCGCCTGAGCGGCTACCGCGCGCGCATCCTCGAGCACCGGGACGACAACCCGACAGCCGACGAGATCGCCGACCCCGGCGCGCGCGATGACGAGCTGCTCCGGCGCGAGCTGGCGAGCCGCGCCGAGACCCTCGGGGTGACGACGCCCGAGGTCGCTCTGGCGTACCTGCCCGGAATGCACGCGCTCAGCCGCGAGGAGCGCCACGAGCGGGAGCTGCCGCTCTTCGCCGAGACCGTGTCCCGTTACCTCAAGAACGGCGGTGGTGCCGCGTAGCGACGGTCGAGAACATCGAGATCGAGTGGCTGGAATCCGGTAAGCCGGTCCTCAAGGGCGACGCCGGCGAGCGGATCGAGCTCTCGCTCTCGCACGACGAGCGCGCGTGCCTCTGCGTCGCCGGCTCGGGCCCGCAGGGCTGCGACATCGCCCCCGTCGACTCCCGCACGCGCGAGGAGTGGACCGCGCTGCTCGGCCCCGCCCGGGGCTCGATCCTGCAGCGACTCGAGGACAGTGAGCCGCTCGACCGCGCCGGCACGCGCATCTGGGCGGCGGTCGAAGCGCTGCGCAAAGTGGTGCCCGAGCCGGGTCTCGAGCTCGCCGTCGAGCGCCAGGCCGGCGACACCGTCCTCTTCCGCGGCGGCGCCGCCGAGCTCGACCTGCGCGTCCTCACGTTCCCGCTCCGGCTGACTCGCGGGCCCGAGCGGATCGTCGCGCTCATCGTGCAGGCGCCCACTGCGGCCGAGCCGGCGGCGGTCGAGGGAGCAGAGCCGCCCTCCGTCGCCGACAAGTACGGCTTCGACCCGAGCGTCCACGCGCTCCTGATCAGCCACGACAGCCCGAACGGCGAGCCGGCGGTGACGCTGCGCTTCCCGCTCACCTTCCGCGAGTGCGCGAACCTCAGCCGCACGCTCTACTTCTCGCACTACTCGATCTGGCTCGGGAAGCTGCGCGAGCTCGTCATCCAGCCCGTCTACTCGGAGCTCGCGCGCGAGTTCGCGAGCGGGCGCTGGGGGATGGTGACGAACTACTCGGAGACGCGCATCCTCGACGCGGCCCGCGCCGACGGGGTGATCGAGGGCCGGATCTGGCTCGACGAGGTCTCCGGCCAGTTCGGCTCGACGCAGGACCTCCACTATGAGTGGAAGCGCGTGCTGCCCGACGGCCGCCGCGAGCGGATCGCGTGGAGCAAGATGCAGGCGACCTGGGTCGAGATCCTCAGCCACGGCGTCGTCGAGGCGCGGCCGCTGCCGGACTACTACCAGCAGTACGTCGAGAGCATGAAGGTCGTCGGGAGCGACCCGCGCGCCGAGCCGCTGCCGGCGACGGTGGACGAGATCGACCTCGGCGCCGAGCTCTTCCGCGTGCCGCCCGGCCCGGTGAACAGGGCCCTCCTCGCCGAGCGAGTCTTCGGCACGGCGCTCGAGGACGCGAACCTCGTCGGCAACATCTACTTCGCGAATTACACGCTCTGGACGGGGAGAACGCGCGACCACTTCTTCCACGACGTCGCGCCGGAGTACTACCGCGGCGTCGGCGAGCAGGGCGAGCTGCGCTGCCTCTACCACCGGATCGATCACCTGCGCGAGGCGATGCCCTTCGAGCGCATCGCCGTGCGCATGTCCCTCGAGGCCCTGCACGAGCGCGGGGTTCGGCTCCGCTGCGACTACTTCCGCGTCACCCCCGACGGCGGGCGCGAGAAGCTCGCCCACGGGCAGCACGTCGTCGGCTGGTTCGCGCTCACGGACGGGAGCTGGGCGCTCGCGCCCTTGCCGGAGGTGTTCCGCGCAGCCGTGCTCGCGCGGGCGGAGGGCGCCGCGTGACCCACGACGCCGCCACCGAGGCCCTGGCCAGCCAGTTGGGCTTCGACCTCGGCGTCCACGGGATGATGGTGGTCGAGGACGGCCCGGTCGGCCAGGCGACGATCGGCCTGCGCTTCCCGCTCACCTTCCGCGAGACCGCGAACCTGAGCCGCACCCTCTACTTCACGCACTTCGCGATCTGGCTCGGCAAGCTGCGCGAGCTCGCCTGCCAGCCGACCTACGACACGCTCGCGGCGGAGTTCGCGACCGGCCGCTGGGGGATGGTGACGAACTCGTCGGAGACGCGGATCTTCGGCGAGGTCGAGGCCGACGACGTCATCTTCGGGCGCATCTGGATCGACAGGCTGTTCGGCCCGCACGACTCGACGCAGGATCTCCACTACGACTGGAGCAAGCGGCTCCCGGAGGGCGGCTACGAGCGCATCGCCTGGAGCAAGATGCGCGCGACCTGGGTCGAGATCCTCGCCCACGGCGTCGTCGAGGCGCGGCCGCTCCCGGACTACTACGAGCAGTTCCTGCGCGACAACATGGTGCCGGCCTCCGACGTGCACTCGGAGCCGCTGCCGGAGACGGTGGACGAGATCGACCTCGGGCCGGTCGTCTTCCAGGCGCCGCCGGGGCCGCGGCCCACCGTCCACTTGCACGAGCAGATCTTCGAGACCGCGCTCGAGGACTCGAACCTCGTCGGCAACATCTACTTCGGCAACTACACGCTCTGGAGCGGGCGCACCCGCGACCACTTCTTCCAGCAGCTCGCGCCCGCGTACTACCGCGGCACGGGCGAGCAGGGCGAGCTGCGGTGCCTGTACACGAAGGTCGAGCACCTGCGCGAGGCGATGCCGTTCGACAGCATCGTGGTCAGGATGTCGCTCACCGCGCTGCACGAGCGCGGCGTGCGACTCAGCTTCGAGTTCTTCCGCGTCGGTGACGACGGCGACCGGGAGAAGCTCGCCTACGGAGAGCACGTCGCCGGCTGGTTCGTGCCCGGGGAGCCGGAGTGGACGCTCTCCCCGCTTCCGGACGACTTCCGGCAAGGCCTGCTCGAGCGCGCGCAGCCTTAGAGCTCCTTTCGAAATGAGCTCTCAGAGCCGGTAGAACTGCTCGGCGTTGCCGCCGAAGATCCGCTCGCTCGGCCCGCCGACGACCTGCTCGGCGAGCTCGACCACCGCGTCGTACGAGGCGGCGAGCGTGCACACGGGCCAGTCCGACCCGAAGATCAACCGCTCCTCGCCGAACCAGTCGACGACGCGCGAGGCGTAGGGAATGACGTCGTCCCGCTCCCAGGAGCCCCAGTCGGCCTCGGTGACGAGCCCGGAGAGCTTGCACCAGACGTTCTCGAGGCGCGCGAGCTCCGCCATGCGCGCGGCCCACGGCTCGAGCTCACCCGAGGCGATCGGCGGCTTCGCGACGTGGTCGAGCACGAGGCGCAGCTCCGGCAGGGCACGCGCGGTGTCGAGCGCGGCCGGCAGCTCGCGCGTGCGCACGAGCACGTCGTACGCGAGCCCGGCCTCGCCGAGGGCGCGGAGCCCCCGGCGGACGTCGTCCCGCAGCAGCCAGTCCGGGTCCGCCTCGTCGTGCACCTGGTGGCGGATGCCGACGAGGTGGCGGCCGCCCGGCCTCTCCCGCAGCTCGGCGAGCGTCTCCGCGGTCCCTGCGTCGGTGAGGTCGACCCAGCCGACGACGCCGCCGAGGAAGTCGGTCGCCTCGGCGAGCTCGAGGTGGGCGCGGGTCTCCTCGACGCTCGCATAGGTCTGGACGAGGACGGCGCGGTCGAATCCTTGCCGCTCGAGGTGGGCCCGCAGGTCGTCGGGCGCGAACGGCCGCCGAATCGCAGCCATCGCCGGCGTCATCCACTCGTAGCGCTCGAGCTCGGCCGGGCCCCAGAAGTGGACGTGGGCGTCGACCCTCACGGCGTCGGGACCTCGTCCGGAAGCAGGCCTTCGGCGCGGACGTCCTCCCAGAGCTCGGCGGGGATCTCCAGGCGCAGCAGGGCGAGGTTCTCCTCCAGCTCCTCGAGCGAGCGTGCGCCGACGAGCAGCGTCGTGACGGCGGGATGACCGAAGGGGAACTGGATCGCGGCCGCCTTCAGCGGCACGCCGTGGCGGGCGCAGACGGCCTCGAGCCGCCGGGCCCGCTCGACCAGCTCGGGCGGCGCGAGGCGGTAGTCGTAGGTCGCGCCCGGCCTCGGGTCGGCGAGGATGCCGCTGTTGTAGACGCCGCCGACGATCACCGCGATCCCGCGCTCGAGGCAGAGCGGCAGCAGCTCTGCGAGCGCGGACTGGTCGAGGAGCGTGTAGCGCCCGGCGAGCAGGAAGCAGTCGAAGTCGGCTTCGCGCGCGAACCGGGCGAGCATCTCCGCCTGGTTCATTCCCGCCCCGACGGCGCCGATCGTCCCTTCCGAGCGCAGCCGCTCGAGCGCGCGGTAGGCGCCGTGGAGCGCCTCCTCGTAGTGCTCGTCGGGGTCGTGGATGTGGAGCACGTCGACCCGGTCGAGCCCGAGCCGCTCCAGGCTCTCCTCCGCCGAGCGCAGCGCACCGTCGTAGCTGAAGTCGAAGACGGGCCTGACGGGCGGGACGCCCTTCCACACCTCGAGACCGTCGGAGAGCTGGGTCTCATCCGGCGGCGCGCCGGCCCGCAGCAGGCGGCCGACCTTCGTGGCGAGCACGAGCTCGTCCCGCGCGCGGCCGGCGAGCGCACGGCCCAGGCGCCGTTCCGAGAGACCGTGCCCGTAGAGCGGCGCCGTATCGAAGAAGCGCAGGCCGAGCTCCCACGCCCGCTCGACCGTCGCACGTGCGCTCTCGTCGTCGACGGCTTCGTACAGGCCGCCGAGCGGCGCCGTCCCGAGTCCGACGCGCGGCAGAGCGATCAAGCCAGCAGGCCGGCCGGGAGCTCCGAGCCACCCGGGAAGCTCGTCTGCGTGCCGCGGCCCTGGACGCTGAGCGCCGCGATCCTGTTCGCCCGCTCGGCCGCGTCGGCCAGCGGGTGTCCGGCCGCGAGGAAGACGGCGAGGCTGCCGACGAAGGCGTCGCCGGCGCCCGACGTGTCGACCGCTCGCACCGGCTCGACCGGCACGTGCGCCGCCTCGCCCGCTTCGACGACGAGGCAGCCCCGCTCGCCGAGCGTGAGCACGACCGCGCCGGCGCCGCGTGCCAGTAGCTCCCTCGCCGCCTCCTCGCCCGCTGGCATGCCGGTCAGCAGCTCGGTCTCGGGCTCGTTCGGGCAGATCACGTCGCTGAGGCGGTAGAGCTCCTCCGGCAGCTCGGAGCGCGCCGGCGCCGGATTGAAGATCGTGCGCACGCCCTCGGCGCGGGCGATCTGCAGCGCCGAGGTCGTGAGCTCGACCGGGATCTCGAGCTGGCAGACGACGATGTCGGAGGCGGCGATCACCGGCCGGGCGCGCTCGAGATCCTCGGCCGTGAGCAGGTCGTTGGCGCCGGTGACGATGATGATCGAGTTCCGCCCGTCCGGGTCGACGGCGATCGGCGCGACGCCGGAGACGTGCGTCGTGTCCACGCCGTGCTCGCGGAAGTTCTCGAGCGTGCCCTCACCGAAGACGTCGCGGCCGAGCTTGCAGACCATCGTGACCTCGGCGCCGAGCTTGGCCGCCATGACCGCCTGGTTCGCGCCCTTGCCGCCGTAGCCCATCTGGAAGCGGGTCCCGTGCAGGGTCTCCCCCACCTGCGGCAGCCGCGGGACGTAGCTGATCAGGTCGAGGTTCGCCGCGCCGACGACACAGACACTCACCGCAGGACGAACTCCTCCGTGTAGATGTGCGTGCGGACGACGGTGAACGTGTCCGCGTCTGCCACGGCCGTGGCCGCCTCCTCGGAGGCGAAGTCCTCCTGCATCTCCTCGAGCGAGTCCCACCACAGCTCGGCCGTCCCGTCGTACGGCAGCTCGCCCTCGAGCTCCTGGTACTCCTCGATCGCGACGTTGATCCGGTAGCCCTTCAGGTTCTCGAACCGGAGCGTCAACGGCGCGTGCCCCTCGACCCAGCGCCGCGCGAACTCCTCCCGGCTGAGCCCCGGCCTCGCCTTCAGCAGGGCGATCAGCTTCACCGGCTTCGACATCTCAGCCCTTGACCGCCCCGAACGTGAGCCCGCGGACGACGTACCGCTGCAGCAGGAGCGCGAGCGCGACCACGGGGACGATCGCAATCACCGTCAGGGCGCCGATCTCGCCCCACTGGATCTCGTGCCCGCCGACGAGGTTCGCGAGCGCGACCGGCAGCGTCCGCACCTGCGAGCGCGTGAGGAAGAGGGCGAGCAGGAACTCGTTCCACGAGAACACGAACGCGAGCAGCGCGCTCGTGACGATTCCCGGGACGGCGAGGCGGACGGCGATCCCGGCGAACGCACGCCAGCGCGTCGCCCCGTCCACGAGCGCCGCCTCCTCGAGGTCGCGCGGCAGGTCGTCGAAGAAGCCCTTCACGAACCAGACGACGAAGGGCACGTTGAAGGTCAGGTACGCGATGATCAGCGCCCAGTAGCTGTCGAGCAGCTGGTACTTGCGGAAGAGCAGGAAGAGCGGCACCGCGGAGGCGACGGGCGGGAACATCCGGATGCTGAGGATCCAGAACGCGAGGTGCTGCCCGCCGACCCGGAAGCGGCTGATGCTGTACGCGGTGGGCACGCCGACGAGCAGCGCGAGCGCCGTGTTAGCCGAGGCGACGATCAGGCTGTCCTTGAGCGCCTTGCCGCCGGCGCCGCCCAGGGTCGCCGAGTAGAAGCGGAAGTTGAAGTGCTTCGCCAGGAACACCGGCGGGTAGCTGAAGACCTCGCCCTGGTCCTTGAACGAGGTCAGGAAGATCCAGACCACGGGCAGGAGGAAGAAGGCGAGCGCGGCGAGCACGATCAGCCACGTCAGCCCGTGCCGCACGAGCGCCGCCGGCCTCATCCGAGTCCCTTTCGCATACGGCGCACGAGGACGGTGGCCACGATCGTGATCAGGATCAGCTGGATGTAGCTGATCGCGGCGGCGTAGCCGAAGCTGAAGAAGCGCAGTCCCTGCAGGTAGGTGTAGAAGCTCGCCGTCTCGGTCGCCGAGCCGGGGCCGCCGCCCGTCATCACGTAGATCGTGTCGAAGGTCTTGAAGATGTCCATCGCGCGGATCAGCACGGTGACGATGATCAGCGGCTGCAGCAGCGGCAGCGTCATCGTCCGGAAGAGCTGCAGCCGGCTCGCGCCGTCGACCTCCGCCGCCTCGTACGTCTCCTCGGGCAGGGTGCGCAGGCCGGCGGCGAGGATGATCGCGACGAACGGCGTCCACTGCCACACGTCGGCGAGCAGGATCGTCTTCAGCGCGACGGCGCGGTCTCCCAGCCACACGGGCCCGTTGAGCCCGACCTGCGAGAGCACGTAGTTGAGCGGCCCCCAGGAGTTGTTGAAGATCACGACGCCC
>WNEY01001010.1_pt1 | contig 19123 bp, 21 predicted proteins | sample 5400531 | NCBI WGS metagenome assembly WNEY01 (sample SAMN13153338, study PRJNA577476) | soil metagenome | isolation source: 200 cm saprolite under Douglas fir tree site 1 | place: USA:California | collected 2015-04-18
CGGTAGTGGGTCCGAAAGATGAATGCGCATATTCAGCCCCGGAAATCCAGATGAAAGAGCATATTCATCTGTTCCGGAAGATGATCATGGCGGACCGGGCCTGGGGCGAGCGTGGTCAAATGACATTCGCGTGAATGATGTGACCTGAGATGACTCACCATTCTGGCTTCCAGAATTGCACCTGCGCGTTCACGTCCGCCAGGACCAGCTTGCGCATCAAACCCGCCTGCCGGAGTTCACCTGGTACGCACTAAATGAGCCAACTCGGGTACCCGATGTGCCTGGCGTCGGCGGTGGCGGCCGGCTGCCGGTCATCTCGTTATGTGCGCCGACTCGGATAACGACCCGAGTTGCCGGAATTGCGCATCACCATCAATGACGTGCTTCTGGCCTTTTCTAAAGTCGCCGGAGATTGCACTCGGCTTCGCGCTAGCCTGCTCCCCTAAACCAGGAATGGAGCAGCAGTGGGAAGTCACTCCTATGGCTTGCAATGGCCGAGCACTATGCACAAGCCGGGAAACGCGCGCGGACGGCATTGCGCCGTTTCCCGGCGCCAGAGCTTGCCTACCAAGCCGCATGGGCAAAGAACCGGCACAGCGCCCACGATCACCTCGTGGCGGCGCGTTCTGGTTGCCGGGCTGCTTGGTGCGGTGACCATGACCATCTTGCTTTTTCAGTTTCAATTGAGACACGCGGAAGCCTCGGCGGCCGCCGCCATCTATAACCTGATAACCCCGACTCTGGCCGCGACCACATCGCCGATCGTCTGGTTCGGCCTCGGCCAGCCAGGCGGGTTCGGCCTGCTCATCACCCCTGACTGCAGCGCCGCCTTCCTGCTCGTTCCGTTGTTCCTGCTTGGCATGGGGCTAGTGCTGCCGGTTCGCCTGGCAATGCGCCAGGTGCTAAGCGCCTTGGCGATTGCCACCGGCGTCCTGATTACCGGAAATCTGCTCAGGGTCGGCGCGATCGCGGTGACCATGCGGATTACCGGGCCCGACACCGGATATCAGATCGGGCACCTGGTAATCGGATCGGCAATAAGCGTGATCTTCATCAGCATCAGCCTGGTCCTGATAACGGTCGTCATTACCGGTCGGCGAACAATGGTGAAGGGTTCACGATGACTACGTTGCTGAGCGTAACTGTCGCACTTGCTCAAGCGGTCGCGCTGCTTATGAGCGTGGCCTTCATTACTTACGTGTTGATCATTGTCAGGCCTTTTATGCATGACCGGCCCAGACCAGCCGGGAAGGCGGAGAGCCTGTCCTGGCATTTTTTCGTGCCTGCGCTGAACGAAGAACGGGTGATCGGCCAGACTATTGACCATTTGCGGACCGCTTTTCCGCGCACGGACGTCTGGGTGATCGATGACGCCAGCGACGACGACACCACCGCGATCATCGCGCGGCGGGCCGACTCCGATCCGCTGGTCCACCTGGTGCCAAGGAACCTGCCGGCGGCGAGGACCGGCAAGGGTGACGCGCTCAACGCGGCCTACCGAGCGCTCAGTGACTGGCTGCCGTCCAGGACCGACCGGAGCAGGACGATCATCGGCGTGGTCGATGCGGACGGCCGCCTGGCTCCGAACTGCCTCGATGTCTGCGCCGGGCAGAACCTGTTCGGCGACACGGGCGTTGGCTCGGTGCAGATTCTGGTCAGGATGGTGAACCGGGCCGACCGGCGGTCAAGGCCGGGCCGTGGCCGGATCGTCAACTTCGTCGGTCACGTGCTTAACCGGCTGCAGGATCTGGAATTCCGGGTCCCGATCTCGGCCATCCAGATCACCAGGCGCTCTACCGGGACGGTCGGCCTGGGTGGCAACGGCCAGTTCTCCCGGCTCTCGGCGCTCGATGTAGTCGCCGATCGCAGCGGCCGACCCTGGCGCGGCGCGCTGCTCGATGACTACGAACTGAGCCTTCACCTGATGCTGAGCGGACATCGCAACGCCTACACCCAGGACACCTACGTCGACCAGGAGGCGCTGCCCGACATCAGGCGGCTGATCCGGCAGCGCACCAGGTGGGGCCAGGGCACCATGCAGTGCGGCCGGTACCTGCGGCAACTGTGGACCTCAGACAACGTGTCTCGGATCGGAGCGCTGGAGGCCACTTATTACCTGTCCCAGCCGTGGCTGCAACTTATCGGCACGTTCGTGTACCCGGTCCCGTTCGTCCTGCTGCTGATCGGCTATCTCGCCCACCCGGCCGTGATGGCGTCCTGGGCCCTGGTCGGCGGCTGGATGGCGGCGGCGTACTACCTGACGTTCGGCGTCGGGCCATTCTTGCTGTGGGGACCGCTGTATCGAAGGCGGTGCGAGCCTGGCCTGACGATCGCCCAGGCGCTCGGCCTCGGGCTCGCCTATTCCTGCTACGTGCTGATGATCTACATCACCTCGTGGCGGGCACTGACCCGGATCGTGCGCGGCAAGCGCGAGTGGTTCAAGACGCGGCGCAACGCCGAGTTCGTCGGCGCGATCAGGCGGTCCACGTGCGGACCGCGTCTGGCGGCCAGGCCCGCGCCGGTCGGGGTCCCTGCGTTGGCCGAGGCGATAGGAGAAGCTCAATGAGCAGCCGGGCCAGCTATGCAGGCACGCTCGCGCTCGCAGGCGCTCTCAGCGTGATGGCCATCTCGCCCGCGCTCGCGGCGTCACCGAACGAGTCGCTGGCGGCGGTCGCGACTGGGCCCATCTCGGCGCCGCCAGCTGGGGTCGCCAGCTTCCCCGGCGAGACGCCGGTCACTCTCACCGACGCGGACATCACCGGGCTGCTCACCACCGGCGGGGTCACCGACACCGCCGACGCCGTCGCCGCTTCGTCCACCGTCAAACGCGCCACCGCAAGTTTGACCGCCCTGATCACGCTGTCCGCCGCCTCGGTCTCGTCATCGTGCGGGTTTGACGCCAATACCGACGCGGTCACCGGCAGCACGATGATCACCGGCGGTGCGCTCGACCTGCCGAAGTCCGCTCTTGCGCTCGGCCCTACCCCGGCGCCGAATACCACAGTGGCCGGCCTGGGCGACGCTGCCACGGTCACGCTGAACGCGCAGTCCACCGCCAGCGACGGCCGGCTAACGGTCACCGCGATCCAGATCTCGATTCCTGGAAGCGCGCAGACACTATCTCTAGGGGTGTCCACCTGCAATACGGCCCAGCTGGAACCTGTGCCCTTCCTCCCAGGCAAATCGGCAATGGCCGCGCTAGCCGTCGCCGCGCTTGCCCTGGCGGGCGCTGCATTGGGGGTGCGCCGCCATCGCCTGCAAAGCAAAGGCGCGCCCCCGCCGTGTTGGCGGGGGCGCGCTTTGAGCAGGGGTAGCGGACCGGTTACGAGGCGTGGACCTGGACCCGGGTGGCGATCTTGGGCAGGATCTCGGCTTCTGGCGCGGTCCGGCGCAGGTGCGCGTAGCCGAACAGCGACAGCGCCAGCATCACCGCGCCGGCGGCGAAGGCAATGAACGCGCTCCACAACATGATCTGGCCCATCTCCCAGTACCCGTAAGCGTTCAGCAGCAGCCCGCGCAGCGTCTCACCACGGAAGATGGTCTGGACCTGACCCGCCAGGGCCGCGTCCTTCGGGTTGGCCAGCGCCTTGCCCGACAGCTGGCTGTAAGTCAGGCCGCCACCGATCTTGGTCAGGTGAACGGCGATGAAGTGGTCGGCATAGGTCTCGGCCTGCGCCCCGGTCGTCATCTGCTGGTCGGCGTACTTGCTCATCGCGGTCGCGTCAGCCCTGGGCAGTTCCTTGATCGCCGCGTCGCTCCCGGCCCGGCACCGTCGCCGGATTACGATGTTGCCAACCGGCAGCAAGAAACGGGAGCGGCAAGTGGCGACATCGGAGCGGGGCCCAATGGTGGTTCCGCATCTGCGGCTAGACGACTTGCTCAGCCAACTCCAGTTGCGGCTGCGCGAGGTGCTAGACACCCGGGACAGGATCAACGCCCTGCTCGAGGCCGTAGTGGGCATCGGCTCAGACCTTGAGCTGGAATCCGTGCTGCGCCGGATCACCGAAGCCGCCGTCCAGCTTGTCGATGCCAGGTACGGCGCCCTCGGCGTGGTCGGCGAAGATGGTCAGCTGGCCGAATTCATCCCGATCGGGCTCGACGAAGACCAGATCACGGCGATCCACCACTGGCCGGAAGGCAAAGGCCTACTCGGTGAGCTGATCAACAGGCCGCAGCCGCTCAGGACGCCAGATATCGGGACTCACCCGCAGTCATCCGGGTTTCCTCCCGGCCATCCTCCTATGCGGACCTTCCTTGGCGCTCCGGTGCGGATCCGCGACACCGTCTACGGCAACCTCTACCTCACCGACAAGCGCGGCGGCGAGCCGTTCGACGAAGACGACGAAGCGCTGGTCGTTGCACTCGCCGCCGCGGCCGGGGCCGCCGTCGACAAGGCGCGCCTATATGCCGAAGCCCGCCGTCAGCAGCGCTGGCTTCAGGCAGTGGCCGAGGTCACCAGGCGGCTGCTGTCGGACGCGGGAACAGCGGAAATCCTGAGCCTGATCACCGACCTGACCCTGGAACTGGCTGGCGCCGATCTGGCGGTCCTGGCGCTGCCCGCCGGCGCTGGCGGGGATCTGATCATCGAGCACGCCAGCGGCCGGATCGCCCAGGAGGCGATCGGGCTGGTGCTGCCGGCCAGGGCATCGGTGTCGGGGCTTGTCATGGACAGCGGCATGCCGCTGTCCATCGGTGACTTCAGCACCGACCAGCGCGCCGCGCTCGTCGCCCGCGAGCACCTGGGACTCGGCCCAGCGGTAGTCGTGCCGCTTGGCCCGCCGGGCAGCGTCCGCGGCGTGCTGACCGCTGGCCGCGTTCCTGGCTCCAGACCGCTGTCGGCGGATGCGGTCGGCATGATAACCACGTTCGCCGCCCAGGCCGGAATCGGCCTCGAGCTGGCCGGTCACCGCAAGGACGCCGAGCGAGTAGCGGTCTTCGCCGACCGTGACCGAATCGCCAGGCAACTTCACGACCTCGTAATCCAGCGCCTGTTCGCGACCGGCATGTCGCTGCAGGCCGCGACCGGCATGATGGCAGAGGGACCGGCGACCGCGCGGGTCGGGCAAGCCGTCGACGCGCTCGACGAGACGATCAAAGACATCAGGTCATCGATCTTCATGCTGCAGACTCATACGGCGTCCGAAGTAACGGCCGGGCTCCGCACCAAGGTCATGACGGTCACCGACGAGATGACGCCGGCGCTGGGCTTCACGCCATCGCTTCGGCTGGACGGCAGCCTGGACACGGCGGTCGCCGCGCCCGTCGGCACGGACGTGCTAATCGCCCTGCGCGAAGCGTTGGCGAACGCCGCCAAACACGCTCAGGCGTCCCGGGTCGATGTATCCATCAGCGCGGGAACCGAACTCCTCCTGGTCGTGCAGGACAACGGATCGGGAATCAGTCCTGGCGGCCGTCTCAGCGGGCTGGGCAACCTGAAACATCGCGCCGAAGCGCTCGGCGGCCAGCTACAGCTCGACCAGCCAGAAGATGGCGGCACCAGACTCCAGTGGCGGGTACCGCTCGCCGCTCCCGCCTGAGTCCAGGCGACCCAAGCTGGACCCACCTGCGGGGCAAATCCCGGTGCCCTCCGCTGACAGGCAGCGGAGGGCACCGGGATAAGGCCATGGGTAGTGACGGGATCTACGGCGAAGGCACGGTGGCACCTGTGGTGTCCCAGGTGTTGTTCTTGAAGGAATTGCCCAGGCCGCTGCTGTTGAAGTAGGCAACAAGGCCGTAGGCGCCGCCAGTTGGGTAGTAGTTGGTGGCGAAGACGTTACCTGTGATGACGATGTTGCTGGTGGGTCCGTTACTGGATTTGGTGTTGCCGCCGTAGATGCTGTAGCCAGCTCCGGCGAGGAGATTGTTGCTGATGGTGCGGTTGGCCTGGGCGGAGAAGTCCTCGAAGAGGCCAACGTCGTCGGTCTGGGAGCGGTTGTTGAAGATGGTGTTGTGGGTAATGGTCAGCGGAACGATGCCGCCGTTGGACATGACGCCGTTGGTGTGGTCGCCGGCGATGAACCCTGGGTCATGGATGTAGTTGTTTTCGACCAGGCCTGAGTCGACCTGGACGCCGGTTTCGGCCAGCGAGATGTTGTCGTGGTTGACCGTCAGGCCGGTGGAGTCGCTGAAGATGTCCTTGATTCCGGTCATGACCCGGTTCGCGCCTGAGTCCATTCCGGCGATGGTGGTGTTCTGGATGGTGACCCCGGAGGTGTGGCGCAGGCTGACGGCAATGGAGCTCAGGCCGCCGATCACGATCTTGTCGTCGTTGAGCGTGACGTTGCTCGCTGAGATGACGACGCCGTAAGGGATGTTAAGACCGGACAGGGTGGCGCCGTTGCCGGTGACGGCGACCCAGCCGCCGCTGTTGAGGGACCACCCGGTACCCGAGGAGACCTGCCCCGCGCCGGTGCCGACGGTCTTGAGCGTCGTCCCTGACGGTACTCCGGTGTTGGTGGCATCGGGGAAGCCGCAGGAACTTGGTGCCGTGCCGCAGGTGATCTGCGCGGCATGGGATTTCTGGCTGAGCAGGGAGGTGAGCCCGACTGTGATGCCGGCGACGGCGAGGACGATGATTCCGGTGGCTACGAGCAACCTCCTGAGATGGCGACGTCGCGGGGCGCGCTGCCGAGTGGATTTGTTGCTGCCGTCTTCCTTCGCCTTCGATGGCTTAGTGGACATGGCCCATCTTTCTTCTGGCTTGAGTTTCTAGTCCATATCCACGGTCCTTGGCTTACTTGTTATGTGGGAGAGGAAGAAGTCCTGGACTGGCCGGACCATGTACTTGTCATTTAGGCCTGGGTACTTTGTCATACGTGCGGCCGGACGACTGCCTGGTTAGGTATTCTTGAAGGCCATGAAATAGCGACCTACGGTAAAGATAGAATTTGAGCCGGCAACTCTAAGCGGCTGGGCAGGATCAGGCGCCGTGGGTTTCGCCGCGCCGCGCCACGTAAGCGGCGGCTTGACTGCGGCGCTGCATCCCGAGTTTGCTGAGCAGCGACGCGACATAGTTCTTCGCTGTCTTCTCGGCCAGGGACAGCCGCTCGGCTATCTGCCGGTTGGAGAGCCCTTCTCCCAGGAGATCAAGCACCCGTCGCTCCTGATCGGTCAGGACAGAGATCAGAGCCATGGAGACCGTCTGCTCGCGTAGTCGCTCGATCGCGTGCTGGGCGGCGAATGGGTCGATCAGAGACATCCCCGCGGCGCTGGCGCGTATCGCGCTGACGAGCTCGGCGGCACCGGATGTCTTCGGGATGTAGCCGGCCGCTCCAGCGATGATCGAGCTGACCAATGCCTGGTCATCTTCGAATGCCGTCAGCATGAGGCACGCGGTCCCGGGTAGCCTGCACCGGATCTCGCGGCACAGCGAGACACCATCGCCGTCAGGTAGCCGCACGTCCAGCACGGCGACGTCTGGCCGCAGGTCGAGAATCCGCGGCAACGCGGATTTCACCGCGCCATCGTCGCCGACCACCGAAATATCCGGCTCGGCCGCGAGGAGCTGACGCAGGCCGCGCCTGACAATCTCATGATCGTCGAGCAGGAACACGCCGATACGCTCGTCCCTTGCGGTAACACTCGCCATGGAAGCCTCCGAAACTATGGCTCGTCCGGCTGGGCGGCGTTCAGTAGCCGAACTCGGTGGCCAGTCCGAGCGGGGTGGATGACTGCTGTGCTTACCCGGCGTCGACGTTCGGCCATCGGCTTCGATCGGGGAAGGGCCGCCTCGGCGGTGACTGGCAGCATGATGCTGAAGGTGGTTCCGGTGCCTGGCTCGGAGTAGACCTTCACCTGGCCTTCGCTCTGGGCAATGATCCGGTAAGCGGTGGCCAGGCCGAGCCCGGTTCCCGCGCCCTCCTTCTTGGCCGTGAAGAAGGGCTCGAATACGTGCTCAATCTCTTCAGGTGACATGCCGACGCCGGTATCGCTGACCCGCAGTCGCACGTTGCGTCCTCGCGGGGACGCTGACCCGCCGGCGATCGAATCGGCGTCCACGGCACTGTTGCTTGTTTCGATGGTCAGAGTTCCGCCGGCCGGCATGGCATCCCTGGCATTTACGGCAAGATTGACGAGTACCTGCCCGAGTTGCCCTGGGTCAGCCAGGACTGGCCAGAGATGGTCATCAAGCGAAGTGACGACTTCGATATGCTCGCAGAGCGTTCTGCGCAGCATTTCCGTCACAGCGGTGACGATAGCGTTCAAATCTACGACTTGTGGCCGGATCATGTCCTGGCGTGCGAAAGCGACCACCTGGCGCGTGAGGCTGCTCCCCCACTCGGCGGCTCGGGCGATTTGCGCCAGGTCGCTGTCGGCAGTTCCCAGCCGGATGAGCCAGTCAGATTCGTCGGCCTCTGCGAGTTCCTTCCGGACGATAGCTACGTAGCTGAGAATCACGATGAGGAGATTATTGAAGTCGTGCGCGATGCCGCCGGCGAGCTGACCCAGGCTTTCTAGCCGCCTGGATTGCCGCAGTTGAGCCCGCCAGCGCTCTGTCTCCCCTCGCCGCAGCCGAGAATCCCTGGCCGGCACCGTGGTGACGCTGATGACGGACTCCTTCGTCGCAGCTGTCGGCGACTCGGTCACGATATCGAGCGGGCAGCGAAGTCCGGGGAAGGTTTTGACCGAGCGATGGCAGTTAGTTGCGATTGCGCGGTGCGTGATGATGAGTAGCTCGCTGACCCGGACATGGGATCCCCCACTACTACCGGCCTGAAGGCGCCCCGCCGAGGTGAGTATTCAGTCACCCAGGCGCGATCCGCCTTTTGACCAGTTGAATAGGCGATAAGCTGGTCAGGTATTTAGCCCGCAAAGCTAAGTTTAACATGTGCCGGGCAACTGAACCCAGCCTGCTCGGGTGCCAGAAATCTGATGCTCAATTCTTTACGGTTCCAGCCGGTTGCGGCGTGATACTGACGTGATAGCGTCGCAACTGTCAGTTACATCGGGGGAGTAACTACGAGCGGCCGGACGTAGATCGAAGTACGCGTCCGGACGCTGGAAGAAGATGAGGCCATGACGAAGCCTTCTTCTGCAAGCGGCCCTCCGCGCGGCGAGGCAGTGCGCGGCACTAATCGCGGTTCCCGCCCTAGGACACGGATCTCCCGCACCTCGGCTAAGGCACCTGATCTGGCCGAGACCGCGAGGCAGGCTGTAATCAGTTTCCTCCATGACGCTTCTGTCGCTACCGCAGAACGCGATGCCGCCAGAGCACCGGGTGCCGCGGGGGGCGAATCGGCGGCCACGGCCGACGCGACCAGTGGCATCCTCGCGGTGCAGGAGGATGCGCGTTCCTGGAGTGCTTCCTCAGCCGACCGTCTCAAGGTTGCGGAATCTGCGGCCGTGCGCGCAGCGGCCGCCGGCGTCGCCACGCTCGAGCGGATTGAGGCGGCGGCCGCCAAGGTCGAGGCGGACATCGCCGCCGCCCTCCAGGCGCAAGCCGAACTCCAGGCCGGTGCCGGGCAGGCGGCCGAGGCCGCGGTACGCGCGGCGCAAGAGTCATGGCTCGCGGCGCGCTCGGCGGCGGAATCAGATAAGCGGGCGCGCATCAGCCTGCGCCTGGTCGCACGCTGGGTGACAGTCACCATGGCTCTCCTGTTTGTCGCGATCGTAATCCTCCTAGTGACCGCCACCTCCGTGCACTGAGTTCAGGAAAAGAGGCAATTGGAGTGTGGAGAGATAGTCGCCTACTCGTGGTTATTCATTCCTCGGCAGGGCAGGATTCCTGCTGAGTATATTGATCGGCTGGGGGGTAGCCATGCACCAGCAGCCACTTGAAGATATCAAGGCCACGGGGGTCCGATCAGAGAAATCATGGCTCTCTGCGATCGTTAATTCGTCGGACGATGCCATCGTGGGGAAGACACCCGACGGAATTGTCGTGAGCTGGAACCCGGCAGCAGCACGCATATACGGGTATGCCGCGGAGGAGATCATCGGCCGGCCGATGACGACGCTGTACCCCTCTGACCGGGTCGGCGAAGTCGGGCAGATACTCGAAAAGATCCGCCGGGGCGGTCGAGTCGTGCACTTCGAGACCGTGCGACGGCGCAAAGATGGCACTACCTTCCCGGCATCGGTAACACTCTCCCCCATCTACGACGAGTACGGCCAGCTGCTCGGCGCATCATCAATTGCGCGGGATATTACCGAGCAGCAGGAGTTGCGCGCCTTGGAGGACCTCCGCCGCCGGGCGGAGGACCTTGACCAGGCCAATCAGAACTTGGAGACGTTTACTTATTCGGTCTCCCATGACCTGCGAGCTCCGCTGCGGGCGATGAACGGCTTCAGCGAGGCCCTGCTTGATGAGTACGGCGAATTGCTTGGTGAAGTTGGCCAAGGTTATGCCGAGCGAATCCAGGCGGCAGGCGATCAGATGACGACGCTCATCGACGACCTGCTGCAACTCTCACGTGTCTTGCGGGCAGAAATGCATCTCGCAACCGTGGATCTCGGCGCGGAGGCTGCACGGATCACCGGGGACTTGCAGCGCGGATCAGAGCGCAGCGTGCGCTTCGTCGTGCAGCGTCCAGTCCAGGTCACGGCGGATCACGCTCTTATCCGCACGGTCCTGCAGAATCTGCTGGAGAACGCCTGGAAATTCACCGCCCGCCGTGATAACGCGACGATCGAATTCGGCACGATACCGACCGAAGACGCCATCGTTAGCTGCTATGTGCGGGACAACGGGGCCGGTTTTGACAGCGCTTACGCTGACCAGCTGTTTCAGCCGTTCAGGCGACTGCACTCGGCCGCCGACTTCCCCGGCACTGGCGTCGGGCTGGCCAGCGTGCGGCAGATCGTGGAGCGGCACGGAGGCCGGGTATGGGCCGAGGGCGCCGTTGGCGAAGGCGCTACCTTCCATTTCACCCTGGAGGCGGGAGATCCATGACGAGCAAATCCATCTTGCTGGTAGAGGACAATCCGGACGATGAGGCCCTGACACTCCGGGCACTCAAGAAAAACAACATACTGAATGAGGTCAATGTCGCTCGCGATGGCGAGCAGGCCCTTGAGTTTCTCTTCCCTGGCGACGGGACCTCCGTGGAGCTTCCTGGCCTCATTCTGCTCGACTTGAAGCTGCCCAAGGTCGACGGGCTTGAGGTGCTCCGGCGGATACGAGCCGACGGTCGGACCAAGATCGTGCCCGTCGTCGTCCTGACCAGTTCCAAGCTGGAGGACGACATTCTCGCTAGTTACCAGAGCGGAGCCAACAGCTACGTGCGAAAGCCGGTGAAGTTCGCCGAGTTCGCCGACGCAGTGAAGGCGCTCGGCGCCTTCTGGCTGGTGCTGAACGAGCCTGCTCCCGATTTCATGCCGGCATCCGATTGAGGGGTGGACATCGATGAGCGTGGAGCGACCGCGTCAGACGTCACAGGCTGGTGGGTCTCACCCAGCAGCCGGCCTCGTCCCAAGCCAGGCCGGGCCGGACGCCGCGGCTGCGGCCCCGGCCAGGGCGCCGGATCGGACGGCCCGCATCCTGATCGTGGAAGACGAAGCCTGGGACGCCGAGCTCGCGCAGCGCCTGCTGACCAACTCGGGCCTCGCCTTCGTTTCCGTCGTTGTCGACGCCAAGGCGTCGTACATCGCCGAGCTAGCCGCCTTCCGCCCTGACGTGATCCTCTCGGACTACCACCTGCCAGGTTTTTCCGGCGAGGCCGCTCTCAAGATCGCTCAAGAGCAGTGCCCGGACGTACCGTTTATCTTCTGGTCAGGCGTTCTTGGCGACGACGCGGCCGTCGAGCTCATCAGGCAAGGAGCTACGGACTACGTTCTTAAGGACCGGCCGGCGCGCCTGCCATCGGTCATCTACCGAGCCTTGGCCGAGGCCGAGCAGCGTGCGCACCTGGCCCGGCTCGAAGAACAGCTCAACAAGGCTCAGCGCCTGGCCAGTCTCGGCCATCTGACCGCTGCCGAAGAGGCCATGAGTATCACCCGTCAGCTGCTCGCGGCCGCGCGCCAGGAGGCGGCCGCGGCCGCGCCAGAGTCGATGACCCCAGGTAAAGCTGACTCTGACACCGGCGCCAGTACATAAGGTCCCCTCAGGCATCGGATAAGGGGTGACAGCAATGCACGGCACGCGCCGGCACGGCGTACAGCTGCTGTCAAATGACGGCCGAGTCGCTCTGCTCGACGCTGCTCCTGATGCGATGGTGTACGTGGCCGAAAATGGCCGGATCATGCTGGTGAATGCTCAGGCCGAGCGGCTCTTCGGATACCAGCGGCAAGAACTTGTGGGTCAGCTTGTCGAGATGCTGGTTCCTGAGGCCGTTCGCGCGGTGCATCCGCAGCGACGAGTCGAGTACATGGCCAATTCGGCGCCCAGGCCAATGGGGGCGGGAATGCAGTTGGCCGGGCGCCGCCGCGACGGCAGCACCTTTCCTGCGGAGATCTCTTTGTCGGCTGTCACCACCGGCACGGGAACTCTCGTCATGGCCGCTATACGGGACGTGAACCAGCAGCGGAAACAACGAGATGATCTTGAGCGCGCCAACCAGAACCTGGAGTCGTTCGCCTATTCGCTCGCCCACGACCTGCGCACCCCGCTCCGGGCACTGGCCGGCTACAGTGCGGCGTTGCTCGAGGATTTCGGGGACACCCTCGGCGAGGTTGGACGTGGTTATGCTGAACGGATCGAGATCGCCAGCGAGCACATGTCGACGCTCATCGACAATCTCTTGCATCTTTCGCGTGTCTCGCAGATCACGATCAACCTCCAGCCAGTCGACCTCGCCGCCCATCTATCGCGCATGGCCGCTGACCTGCAGCGAGCAAACCCGGATCGCCGCGTCCGTTTCATCATCGAGCAGCCAGTCTGGGTTATAGCGGACGACATTCTGGTGCGCAGCTTGCTCCAGAGCCTGCTGAACAATGCCTGGAAGTTCACTTCCATGCAGCAAGATGCGCTGATCGAGTTCGGAACAAAGGAGACCGCGGACGACGCCCACGTATGTTGCTACATTCACGACAATGGCGCCGGTTTCGACTCCGCCTACGTGCATAAGCTATTCATGCCATTCCAGCGACTGCATACGCCCAGCGAGTTTCAAGGCACTGGCGTTGGCCTCGCGAGCGTGCGGCTGATCGTGGAGCGGCATGGCGGTGAAGTGCGAGCCGAGGGCGCGATCGGTAACGGCGCGACCTTTTACTTCAGCCTTCCAGCGGTAAAAAGCTCGACCTACCCGCGCTGCTCGCAGCAGTCTGCCCCGGAATCCGCGAAGGAGCCGTAATGAATCACTCCCTGCTCTACATCGAGGACAATGAGAGTAACATCAGCCTAATTGAAGCCCTGATCAGGCGACGCCCTCAGATTGAGTTGCATGTGGCAATGAACGGCCGCGACGGAGTAAGGGTCGCCATGGACGTGCAGCCGGGCCTCATTCTGCTCGACAATCGCCTTCCCGACGCGACCGGCGGCGAAATCCTGGCCGAACTCGCGTCAGCCTCAGTTACGGCGACTATCCCAGTTGTCGTCCTCAGCGGCGACTCAGACGAGATCATCGATGAGCTGCTGGCAAACGGAGCCGCCGAGTCTGTAGGGAAGCCATTCAATTTGCGTCAGTTCATGGGCATAATCGACCGCTATTTGCCGTGACAACCGGAAAACATCCCGAGACAAGGTAGATGCGGTGTCTATTTCGGGTTCTGGCGTAATCCGCGGTCTCGATCAGTTTCAGTGGTCGCTGGTTGGCAGGAAAGGCCCAGTGCTACATTCTGGGGTTAGCGGTCCGGGGAAATGACTGCCGAGGTTGTCATATAGCTGCCGGTTTGATGGCATTGGTTACGGGGAGCGGCATGCACAGGGCACGTGCGGGCACGCTGGTGAGAATGACTGCGAGCGTTTTTAGTTCCTGGGTCCTGCTCGCCGTGGCTCCGGCGTCGGTGCGGGCGGCCGTGGCCGAGCCGGCAGTGACTGTGCCCTGCCGCGTTAGTGCTCTGGTCGCGGCCCTAGGCAGCGCGAGCGCGGGAGAGACGGTGACCTTGGCGACGCGGTGCGTTTACCTCCTGAGCGCTGGGTTGCCGACCTTGAGCCAGGATCTGACCATTGACGGGAGCGGGGCGACGCTGGAGCGCAGCTATGCCCCCGGTACCCCGGCCTTCACCATCCTCGCCATCACCGGCGGTTCTGTGACGATCGATGATCTGGAAATCAGGAACGGTGACAATGGGATTACCCTGTCCGGCCCGGGGGCAGCAATCACGGTGAACCACAGCGTCTTCTTCGGTAACCACGGGACCGACGGAGGCGCGATTTCGAGTAATACCGGTGTTAACGGGCCGGTGGTCAATGGATCGCTCTTCATTGCCAACCAGGCCACAGAGGCCGGAGGCGCGATCTACAACAACAGCGCGCTGGACGGCGTCGTGGTAACGGGATCGACCTTCAGGGGCAATGTCGCAGTCGGTGATGGCGGCGCTATCTTTGATTTCTCCGCCATCGGCGAGCAGTTGACCGGATCGCTGATCGAAGGGAACCGGGCAAGCGAGGGCGGCGGGATCTGGTTCTCGCCCGATTCTGGCATGTCCATCAGCCAGGACACGATCAGCGGCAATGACGCCACCGGGGATGGAGGCGGGATCGCTGCCGTCAACTTCAGTTCCCTGCAGTTGCAGGACAGCACGATCACCGGTAACCAGGCCGTCGATGGAGGTGGGCTTTACGCGACGATAGGGGATCAGGAGATCATCACGGGCTCGAGCTTCATGGCCAATACGGCGCAGGACGGCGGAGCCATTTACAGCAGCATCATCTTCGCTCAAAACGCTCTTACGAATACCAGGCTCGTGGGCAACCGCGCCATTGTCGACGGAGGCGGTCTTTACGACGACAGCACCGAAGACCCCTTCGGCGAATCCTGGAGCGCGACCGGTTCCGAGATCATCCGCAATTTCGCGGGCAACACCGGCGGCGGCGTCTTCAACACGCAGAACGCGACCGGAACCGTTGCCAACTCCCGCGTGCAGGCCAATTACCCGAACGACTGCGCGCCGCCCGGTTCGGTCACCGGGTGCGCGGGCTGACGCAGGCCGGTCAGGTAGCGGCAGATGAGCGCCGGGTGAGTACGGTGCGGACGTTGGCAAGCAGGGCTGCTTCGGTGAACGGCTTTTCGATGAGTGCGACGTCGGCGTCGAGCACACCTTGCGCGCCGAGTATCCTCTCGGTGTAGCCGGACATGTAAAGAACCGCAAGGTCAGAATCACGGCCACGGAGCCGGTCGGCCAGCTCTTTTCCCTGCATGCCGGGCATGATGACATCGGTCACGAGCGCGTCGATGCGATCGGTACTGGCCCAGGCCGCGTCGATGGCCTGCCGACCGTCGCTAGCCACGATCACCCGGTAGCCATTTCGGCTGAGAATGCGCCTGGCCACCTCTCGCAGCGCCGCCTCATCTTCCACGACCAGAAGCAGTTCACCGTTTCCTCGGTTGTCGGCCTCAGCAGCCGATCGTCTGGCGGCGTCAGCGGCCTGCTCGGTGACCGGCAGCATCACGGTGATCGTGGTACCGATGCCGGGCTCAGAATAGATCCGCACGTTTCCGCCGGCCTGGTGGACGATCCCGTAGATGGTCGCGAGGCCGAGCCCTGTTCCCTCGCCCTTCGGCTTGGTGGTAAAGAAGGGCTCGAATGCCCGCTCGATAACCTCCGGCGGCATGCCCGGGCCGTTGTCGCTTACCCTGAGCGCTACGTACCGGCCAGGGGTCAGCTCGGCCCGGCTAGCCGCATAGGCCTCGTCGACGTCGACATGTGACGTTTGGATGGTCAGGCATCCGCCAGCGGCCATCGCATCCCTGGCATTAACGGCGAGGTTGACCAGGATCTGCTCGATCTGCCCGGGGTCGGCGAGCACGACATCGAGGTTGGGCGCAAGCTCGGTCGACAGTTCGATGTGCTCGCCCAGGGTGCGCCGCAGCAACGTCAAGACACCGCCGACGCTCTCATTCAGATCGAGCACCCGCGGCTGCACGATCTCCCTGCGTGCGAAGGCCAGCAACTGGTGAGTCAGGGCTGATCCCCGCTTGGCGGCATGCTGCACTTCCTCGATGTCCGCCAGGGGTGACTGGCCGGGTTCGGCCGACTCTGGGTTCCTGAGCTGCTCGGCGACGAACTCGGCGTAGCTGGAGATCACGCCGAGCAGGTTGTTGAAATCATGGGCAACCCCACCCGCCAGCTGGCCGAGGCTCTCCAGCCGCTGCGACTGCTGAAGCTGGCGCTCCATACGGTCCCGCTCGGCCTGCGTCTTGAGCCGCTCCCGCTCAGCCTGGATGGCCCGTCGCTCGGTGGCATCCCGGACGGCGGCGGTGACGAGCAATCCATCGTCGGTCTCTATGGCCGACAATGAGATCTCGGCCGGGAACGTGCTGCCGTCCCGGCGCCGCCCGACCAGTTCCGTCCCCGCCCCCATCGGCCGCGGCCGCGGCTCCGCCACGTAGTCGGCTCGGTGGGCTGGGTGATTCGCCCGCGCCTGCTCTGGCACCAGGACCTCGACCGGCTGGCCGACGATCTCGTCCCGTTCGTAGCCGAACAACCGCTCGGCCTGAGCGTTGAGCAGCGCGATCCGCCCGGTGCGGTCTACGCATACCATGGCGTCCGGCGCGGCCTCGAGCAGGCCGATAAACCTCGCTTCGGCGCGCTGCCGCTGAGAAACGTCTCTGGCGATGGTCGCGATCCCGACGACCTCCCCGCTGACGCTGGTGATCGGCGAGATCGTCAGCGAAACCGCGATGGTTGAGCCGTCCTTGCGGATCCGGTAAGTCTGATGCTCCTCGACGCGCTCGCCCCGGATAACGGCCGCCAGCATCTCGCGCTCCCGCTCCAGTTCGCCGTCTGGGAAGAGGATCTGGATGCCCTGGCCGATCATCTCCTCGGCGCGGTATCCGTAGAGGCGCTCGGCGGCCGGATTCCAGCTCGTCACCATCATGTCGAGCGTCTTGCCGATCACGGCGTCATGAGAGGACTGGATGATAGAGGCCAGTCGCGCGGTCGTCTCGAACATCCTGCGCCGGTCGGAGACGTCGCGGACGGCCGCAGTCACGAGTGGCCCGGTGTCGGTATCGATGGCTGCCAGCGAGATCTCGGCCGGGAACGTGCTGCCATCGCGCCGCCGCCCGGCCAGCTCCATTTTGGCACCCATCGGCCTGGGCACCGGGTCCGCTATGTAGGCGGCGCGGTGCCGGGGATGCACCTCCCGGACGGTCTCGGGAATCAGGATTTCGACCGGCTGCCCGAGTAGGTCATCCCGGCGGTACCCGAACAGCCGCTCTGCCTGCGCGTTGACCAGCACGATGACTCCCTGGCCATCGACGCAGATGGTCGCGTCAGGTGCCGCTTCGAGCAAGCCAATGAGCCGATAGTCCACCCGCTCACTCACTATCACCCCAAGTGATCGTCACATTACCCAAGGTTAGCAGCTTGCGCCTATTCAGGTCTCGGATTTCGCCCCGCCGGCAGAGAACTTGGGTACCACCCCAGGCGACCAAGTCCTAACCAGCCGACCGATGTTCGCCGGCATAGCCGCCGGCCGGAATCACGCGGGCGTAAGGATCAGGGTCGACCATCGCGATGTTGCCGGCCGCCAGCCACTTGACGATGTAGGGCGGATGACCGTCCGCACCGATCACGTCGACGATGACGGCGACCAGGCCAGATCCCGCCAGGAGCTTGTCGCCTGCCTTGGCTCTCACGTCCGTCCCCTGTCATCGCTACCTGCTAGCTTGGCGACTGGTCACTCCGTCTTGACCCGGGTGGCGTAGACGACGGCTTGCGTCCGCCGCTGCAGTCCTAGCTTGCTGAACAACACGGACACATAGTTCTTAACCGTCTTCTCAGCCAGGAACATTCGCTCCCCGATCTGCCGCTAGGGACACCGTGATGGCGCCCGTCTCCGCTGAGCTAGTCATACCGGAAGTCTCGTCTGGGCCGCGGTTTCACGGCAGAGCACTGTGCCTCAGGTTGTCAGGACCTTGGTCCCTTACCGCCTGTTATTACTTCTCTTCTTTTTATTTAGAAATTGGCCCGTGGTTTTTAACGCCGGCCCCGCACGCCAGTGAGCAGGTCGCAGTCATCTAGAACAGCACCTCGTCGACCGGACGCCTGACGCTGAGCGCGGCCCGGTTCGTGACGCCCAGCCGGACCACCAGCTGCGGATGGGCTCCGTCGCAGAACTGGTCCCTGATGAACTCGCGCAGTTGCGGGATCTCCAGCGGCTGGCTATGCAGCGCGGCGCAGACGCCGCAGGTCGCCGCGAACAGCAGCATCCTCTGCAGAGCCTGGCCGACCGCCACCCAGTCCTCTGGCCGATCCTCGTCCGTCGTCAGGATCGCCACGGTGCCGGCCGACCAGGCCGGGCGGCCGGCACCGGTCGGCGGGAAGGCCCCAGTCGTGACCGCGGCTGAAGTCGCGGGCCGGGAAGTTCGGCTCGATCCGGTCCGGCCGGGCCGGGTAAGCGGTGGCCGGGACGCCGTCGCGACGCGCGCTGCCAGGTGCGGACGCCCACCTGGCGAGTTCCCGGGCGCTGGCGGAGTTGACCCGGGTCGCGTACTCGCCGGCCTCGACGACACAAGCCAGCGCGTTCCGCCGTGCTTCGTCACTCAAGATAAGGAGCCTGGCCCCCTCCTTGAGCGCCTCATCCTTCAGCGCCGCCTGGATACCTTCCGGCAGCGGCTCGGGATCGAACCCGCCGCGATGGGTACGGCGACGCGGGATCTCGGCGAACAGGTCCCGCTCGTAGTCGACCGGCGCGGCCGTGTCCGCCCAGTTGATCTTGGCAACCAGAGTGTCGATCCTAGCCTCGGGAAACACCCGAACCTTGGGAACGGACCGCTGCTTCGACGACAAACTGGGCGATGTCCTCGACCGCGCTGGCGGCAGTGGGCGGCTCGCCAACGAACGTGCCGGACTTGCGCATAGCTCCTCCTCTAATTTCGGCCCGGCTCTTACCAGGCCCCGTGTCCCAGGTCGGCTTCCAGCAGCGAGCTGACGTAGTCGCCCCGCTCGCGAGCCGATTCGCCGTCGGCTCGGGCGGCGGACAGCAGCCCGCGCATGGCCGCAAGATCGGCGAATCCCCGGTGCGACATCCAGCTGGTCAGACCGTCAAGCAGCACCCGCGCATGGTCAGACGCTACGG